>Ga0335073_10001599_pt1 | contig 30399 bp, 14 predicted proteins | sample Lox_Sample_22_FD_207093 | JGI IMG/M metagenome (GOLD analysis project Ga0335073, IMG submission 207093) | Soil microbial communities from Loxahatchee National Wildlife Refuge, Florida, United States - Lox_Sample_2.2 | ecosystem: Environmental > Terrestrial > Soil > Wetlands | place: USA... | reverse complement strand
GGCAACGAGATCCTCGACCTCCAGCCGTCCGCCCCCATCACCGACCCGGCGGCCGTCGAGCGGGAGATCCACGCGCGGGTCGGCGTCGTCGAGACCGGGGTCTTCATCGGCCTCTGCCACCGGCTCTACGTCGGGCACCCCGACGGTACGGTCGAGGAGCGTCGGCCCGCGTCGGGGACGCCGCGCTAGGCGCCGCGCCTCCGCCGGTGTTAAACCCTCCGGAGGATGCCCGTCGCCGGCGCGCCCGGGAGACCGGAACGGAACCATGCACGGCAAGTTCATCCACACGCGGATCGACGACCACGTCGGCCACATCGAGATCGCGAAGCCGAAGGCGAACACCTACGACCTCGACATGATGAAGGAGCTCGACGCCGCCGTCGAGGAGCTCCGGTTCGACGACGCCGCGCGGGTGGTCGTCCTCGAGAGCACGTCGCCCGGCTTCTTCAGCGCGGGCGCGGACATCGAGATGCTGAAGGCAAGCCAGCCGGACTTCAAGGCGATGTTCTGCCTGCACTGCCAGGAGACCCTCGACAAGTTCGCGAAGACGCCGAAGCTTGTCCTCGCGGCGATCAACGGCCACTGCGTCGGCGGGGGGCTCGAGATCGCGCTCGCGACCGACCTCCGCCTGATGGCGAAGGACTCGGGGAAGATCGGCCTCCCCGAGGTGACGCTCGGCGTCCTCCCGGGCACGGGGGGCACGCAGCGGCTCCCGCGCCTGATCGGCACCGCCCGCGCCCTTGACATGATGGTGACGGGGAAGCTGATCTCGCCGGACGAGGCGCTCGCGATCGGTCTCGTCAACTACGTCTACCCGAAGGAGACGTTCGCCCATGACGTCCAGGCGTTCGCCGCGGGGCTCGCCCAGGGCCCGAGCCGCGCGATCAGCCTGATCAAGCGGTCGGTCATCGAAGGGGTCGAGATGCCGCTCACCGCCGGCCTCGCGCTCGAGCGCGAGCTCCAGAACCGGCTGTTCGTCACCGAGGATGCGAAGGAGGGCCTGACCGCGTGGGTCGAGAAGCGGAAGCCCACCTTTAAGGGCCGCTGAGCGCATTCGAGGACCGTCGATGACGAGCACCACGGCTCCGGCCGGCACCCCTCCCCCGAAGTCCCTCAAGGAGGGCGGTACGATCGAGCCGGTCCGGGAGATCCTCTGGGGCACGAGCGCGGGCGTCCGCAAGTACGAGACATCCCCCGAGCTCCCCGAGGAGATGCGGAAGCTGATCGTGAAGCTGATGGTCGTCCAGGCGGACACCGAGTTCGCCTCCATCCAGCAGCACCGACCGTGGCTCGACCGGGCGCCGACGCTCGAGGACCGCTGGATCGAGTCGCGGATCGTCGCCGACGAGGCCCGCCACGGCCTCCAGGCGTGCCGGATCCTCCGCGACTTCGGCGACGAGGGCCAGAAGTTCATCGACGAGCTCCTCACGAAGCGCGAGGGCCAGCACAAGCTGGACGCGTTCAACATGACGTTCGACACCTGGGGCGACGTCGGGGCGTTCACCTGCTTCGTCGACCGGGTCGGGGTCTACCAGCTCCGGGCGTTCCAGGAGTGCTCCTACGGTCCGCTCGCGCGTGCGATGCCGTTGATGCTCTCGGAAGAGCAGCTCCACCTGAACTTCGGCGCGAGCGTGCTCCGCCGGATGGTCCAGGACGGTCCGAAGTACGCCGGGTCGAAGGAGGAGGCGGATGCCGCGGTGCGGCGGTGGTACCCCCGCGCCCTCGACATGTTCGGCCACTCGAACTCCGACACGAGCCGCCGCGCGATCGAGTTCGGACTGAAGCGGTGGACCAACGAGGAGGCCCGGGCCCGGTACATCCAGGAGGTCCAGGCGCTCGCGAAGACGATCGGCATCACGCTCCCGGACCCGAACTTCGACCGACGCGTCCTCTGAACGGTCCTGGCCCCTGTCGCGTCTCGCACAAATCGTATCGAACTTGTCGCCCGGGCCACATTCCCTACATATACCGGAGGCGTGTGTGCCTCGCGTCACCATGGCACGCGAGCCATCGGCAGGGGGCACCGCTCCGGCGGTATCCCGATGGTAGGGCAACGCAAGCTGTTGCGGCTGCGCGCCTGCGCCGCCTGCGGTCATTTGCGGGCGAGCCACTACGTCGCGGAGACCCGTGGGTCACGGCATCGGTACCCGACGCCGCGGGGGGGAACCGCCGGGTTCATGCCATGCCATGTCATGCACTGCGGCTGTGCGGGCTACTTCGACAGTCCCCCGGACCTGCCATGCCCCGTCTGTGCGCGGGCGTACCTCACGCGGACGAGCCTCGAGGTCCATCTCGCGAAGACGCATGGGGAGCTCGCGCCGCGCGAACGGTCGATGCTCGTGGACCTGACGTTGCGGGCGGTGGTGTAGGTTGACGGCGTCGTGGACCCGGGGGACCGTTCACCGCCGGTACGGGCTCCTTGGCCTCGTGCTCCTGATCGCGCTCCTCCTCGTCCCGAGCGCGTGGTCGGTCGCCCCCACCGCCGCGCACCCGACCTCCTCCGCGTCGGCCCCACCGGCGCTCACCTCCACCCCCACGACGCCGGCCGCGCCGAGCTCCTCCTCCCTGACCCCGATCCCCGGCACGAACCCCGGCCTCGACACCCCCATCCCGAACTTTTCCACCACCGTCCGCGCGTGGTCCCTCCATTCGCTTCCCCCTTCGACGTCGACCAGTGGGTCGGCGCCCCGTTCCGACACGTTCAGCTCCACCGCCACCGGGTGGTTCACCGGCTACGTCATGCAGTCGACGTCCCCCACGACGCCCGTGACCGGCGTGACGGTCCAGGCGTTCTCGGTCGCGACAAGCAGCCCCTGCTCGCCCTCGGTCTGCACCGCGCAGTCCACCGGGGGGACCGGTTACTTCAACGTCACCGCACCGGTGGGGATCGATTACATCACGTTCCAGGTCGGCGACTACGCCGAGAACCTCACGTACGCGACCTGCCTCGTGAACACGACCGTCGACGTCGGGACGGTCCTCCTCGTCCCCGACGGCTACGTGATCGGGACGGTCCGGGCGGACGTCACGGGGCTCCCGACGATGTCCGGCGTTCAGGTCCAGGGCGAGGGCCGGGACTCCGGCGTGATCTCGCAGCCGACCGTCTATTCGAACACCTCGGGCGGGTTCAAGGTACCTGTTCCCCCGGGGGTCGCCGCGAAGGTCCTCTTCACCCCTCCCGCGCCGGTCGGTGGGTCGCCGAACTTCCAGAACAACTTCACGTGGGTCAGTGTCGGGGCGGGCGAGACGGTCAACATCAGCACCGTTTACATCGAGCCGTTCGCGGTTGTCAAGGCCGAGATCTACGACGTCGTGACGAACACACCGATCAACAACCAGTACGCCGCGATGGAGATCTGTTCCCTTCAGACGACGGCCTGCGGACCGCAGGGGGTCACCGTGGAGGATGGCCACACGCTCTTCGCGAGCGGCCCGACCGGCTACGACGAGGCCCAGGTGGACGTCTCGGGGTACGTCCAGAACATCACGCCGATCGGGTTCGTTCCGGGCTCGACGTCCGCGCACCCGCAATGCGTCCCCAACAACTGCCGGATCTACCTCATGCCCGAGGGGGCCGTCTCGGTCAAGGTGTCGATATCGCTCGGCAACAAGTCGAACACGCTGTGGGCTGACTCCCAGGGGCTCGTGACCGTCTCCGCGTCGTCCTTGAACGGGTTCTTCGGGGGAGTCCCCGTGCTGAACCCGACCACCGGCACCTTCAACATGAGCGCGACTTCGACCCTCCCCGTCGGATGCGGCCCGGTCGGGAGCACCATCTCCGCGCCGGCCCTTCCCCTGCGGGACCGGATCGACATCTCGCCCGACACCGCCGGGGAGTGCACGGGCTTCCCGACCTGGCCGATCCCCTCCGACCTCCCCGTCTACGACAACTGGACGGTCGCGAACGTCACGCCGTACGAGACCACCGCGGTCGGGTGGCTCAACCTGACCCCCGGGGTGTACATCGAGGGCGATGTGTTCGTCCAGGGAACGGACCAGGCCCCGGCCGGCGGATTCACGGTCGGCGTCAGCTCGCTGATCTCGACCACGCTCACGTCGTATCCGTGGGCCCCCCCTCAGGCCCTGGGACCGTGCCCGTACCCTCCCCTCTACCAGTTCTGCGTTCCGGCGCCTCCGGGCCCGGACAAGCTGACCGTAAGCGCCGTCGGCTACGCCCAGAACTTCTCGATGGTCGACGTACCGTGGGCCATCTGCTGCGTCAACGCCGGCGCCCAGGCGGAGCACGGGCCGCTCTCCCTTTGGGCGGCGACCGACCCGCACATCAACTCGATCAATGTCTCGGCCGGGGGCGAACTGATCGGGAGCGTCATCCTCGCCGGGGGAACGGAGCCGGTGCCGAACGCGGCATTGACGGTCTGCCCCGCCGGGTCGGATGAGGCCGCAGTCTGCGGTGACGGCATCGCAAACGCCTCCGGCGGCTACGATATTCCGAACATCCCTACCGGGTGGAACTACGTCACCGCGGTCGGTTCGGGGGACGAGGTCAACGGGGAGTGGGTGGACATCGTCGGGACCGTGACGGCCGCCCCGATCCCGCTCCAGCCGCTCGCCCGCCTCTCGGGGCTGGTCGAGTCGGCGAACGGCACTCCCCTCATCGACGCGAGCATCACCTACTGTCCGGTCGACGGGGCCAACGCGGCCGGGATCTGCACGACCAGTCTCGGCGCCGGCGTCACGCAATCCGACGGCGCGTACTTCGGCCTGGTCGCGGGGGGATGGCTTCCCTGGTCGACGTATGAGATCCAGGCGTCCGCCCCCGGCTACGTCTCCGACTGGACGTTCGTGAACGCCACCCAGAACACCACCACGTACGTCCCGACGATCTATCTCCAGCCGGTCGGGATCAACACGACCCAGGGGGCGGTCGCGCGCGGCGCCGTCCACGCGATCCCCGGGCCGGTGCAGCCGAACATCTGGGTGGTCGGACGACTGGTCGACAACGTCACCGGCGTCGGCGTCTCGGTCCAGACGCTGAGCGCCTGCCCGGTGTCGAACCCCACCAACTGTCTCCTGTTCTCGGACGGGACCAACACGGGGGGTTTCTTCAACGCGAGCATCCCGACCGGCTCGTACAACCTTACGGCGACCGCGCCGGGGTACTACTCGCTCCTGGTGCCGATCAACGCGGTCAGCCTTCCGACCCTGGACCTCGGGACGATCGACATGCAGCCGCTGGATTGGATCCAGGGGAACGTGTCGCTCGGCCCGTGGACCACCATCGAGGTGAACCTCTCGGCCTCCTCCCACGTGTTCGTCCACCTGGTCCCGCCGACGAACGTGAACATCTGTACCCAGCAGCAGGTCTGCACCTCTGCAACCCCGTCCGGGACCGGGGGCGACTTCGAGGTCCAGTCGTATTCGGGGGACTATCTCGTCCTCGAGGCCAGCCCGATCTACAACGGCGGCCCGAACAGCGCCACCGGGGGGGTCCGGTACGCCCAGATCCCCGTGAACATCACCCCTGGCCAGGCGTGGATCCCGACCGCCCCGGTGCTCGACGTCTTCGGGCTTCTGACGGGTACGGTCTGGAACTCGGCCAGCTACAATCCCGTCACCGGGAACTACACCGACCCGGCCCGATGGGTGTCGATCACCGCGTCGACCTCGGGGTACCACAACAACGGGATCGCGCTCGCGACCACGAACGGGGCCGGCGCCTACACGGTCGCGCTCCCCGGCGGCAACAAGGCCGGCGCCACGAACATCACGGCGACCGACCTCGGGATGTTCTACTCGAACACGACCCGCGTCTGGCCGGAGTACGGTCCCGGCCAGAACCTGACGATCACCGTGCCGGGGGTCTCCCTCGTCCAGTACGGGTTCGCGGTGGGGACGTTCGTCGACAGCGTGACGGGGGTCGCCATCCCGAACATCGGCATCTCGGCGACCGTCAACGACGCGAAGCAGAACCTCTACGGCAGCTCGAGCAGTGAGTCGAATCTCGGCGGCTTCGTCAACATGACCGCGCCTTCCGCCACCGTGGTCGACTTCTCCGCCGGCGGCGCGGACGACTACAACGGCACGTCGTTCACCGCGACCGTCGTGCCCGGTGCGGCGACGAACCTGACGGGTCCGAACGCGTCGGTCGCCGGGCTGATCCCGCTCCCCCACTGGGGGTGGGTCGCGAGTCCCTACGTCGACTACAACGCCCCCCTGAACTACTCCGGTACGATCCTCGATTCGACCAATCACCAGCCGCTGCCGCTGACGAACGTCCAGATCTCGACCCCGGACCTGACCATCGCCACCGGCGGGACGGCGCTGCCCTCGAACACGCTCGGCGAGTTCCTGGCGGACGCGCCGATCGGGCCGAAGGATCAGATCGAGGTCACCCACGCGGGGTACGTGAACAACGACACCCTCTCCGCGAACATCTCGGCGAACCAGATGCTCACCGTCGGCACGATCAACCTCACCGGGTACGGGGTCGTGGCCGGACGCGTCGTCTCGACCCCCGGGACCATCCCGGTCGTCGGGGCGGTCGTGACGGTCTGCCCCGGCACCTCCGAGTTCTCTCCCGACTGCACCTCGACCGTGACGAACTCGACCGGGTGGTACTGGATCACGGCTGTCCCGGGCCATGACTCCCTGACCGCGTCCGCCACCGGGTTCGTCTCGAACTATACCCAGCCGTTGATCGTCAGTCCCGACTCCTGGCAACGGGCGCCGGATTTCATCCTCATCAAGGATGGGCTGATCTACGGTGTCGTCCTCGGTTTCCCCGAAGCCCTCGGGCTCGGGGGCGCCCAGGTGGCCGCCTGCTCCCCGCTCGGCGGCACCCCGACCGGCCCGTGCCTGTTCTCGGTCGGCTCAGCGGCGAACGGCTCGTTCGCCCTCGCCCTCGTCCCCGGCCAGTTCATCCTCGCGGTGACGATGGCCGACTTCAACTCGAGCTACCTGCCCGTCTACGTGCCCGCGGGCGGGGTCGTCAACGTGGGGAACGTCTACCTGAACGAGTACGGCATCGTCTCGGGGACCGTCATCGACTCCGCCACCAACGACCCGATCTACAACGCCACCGTCAACGGTTGTCCGGTGTACGCCTACCTGGCGTGCGACACGACCGCCCACACCGACCTCTCTGGGCAGTACCACCTCGCTTCGCCCCCCGGCGCGGTCTCGATCACCGTGACCGACCCGGGATTCAACACCGGCTATCTCACGGTCTCCGCCGTGAGCGGTAAGACGGTGGTCGCTCCGACCGTCGCCTTGATCCCCCTCTCCACCCAGCTCAACTTCGCAGTGACCGGCCGGGTCGTGGCCGCTGGCTCCTCGACCGGCCTCGCCGGCGCCGTCGTCTCCTTCCGGAGCGGACCCTCGATCGCCGCCTCCGCCGAGACCGGTCCCGACGGCAGCTTCTCCGCCCAGGTCAGCGCGGGGGTCTACAACGTGGTCGCGACCGACCCCGGCTACGCGAGCGCCAACCAGACCGTCCACGTCTCGAGCTCCGTCGAAGGGCTCGTCTTCCCGCTCTCCGTGTTCGCGTGGCCCGTCACCGTTACCGTCGTGGACGGGCTCACCCACCTGCCGATCCCGGGGGCGGCGATATGGTCGCCGAGCGCGCTCCTCGGGTGGACCGACGCCCAGGGCGAGTTCCGGGCGATGCTGCCGAACGGCACCTACGACCTCACCGCCCAGGGCAACGTCTCCGCCCACCTGCCCTACGAAAGCTCGGCCGCGGTCGTCTCGGTCATCGGCTCCCCCTCGTCGCGGATGATCGACCTCTACCCGCCCACCGCCCAGCTCGGCGGCGAAGTGCTCGCCCAGGCGAGCGACACCGGCCTCGGCGGCGTGACGGTCTCCGTCGTCGGCGCCGCGATCGACGGCGCGCCGGCGACGCCCTCCGTGGTGACGTCGGGCACGGGGGCGTTCTCGCTCTCGCTCTACGCGGGCACCTACATGGTGACGGTGAACGCGCCCGGGTACCAGCCGTGGAGCGAGAACGTCTCGCTCAACGGCAGTGCCGTCTCGCTCACGATCGGCCTCCAATCGGCGTCGGCCACGACCGCCTCCTCGTCGGGAACCGACTGGACGGTCGGCGTGGTGGGCGTGGTCCTGGTGGGGGTCGCCATTACGGCGGCGGTCGTCTTCGGCCGCCGCGGAGGTCGGAACGCATGAAACCCCAACGCTCGGTGGCCCGTCCCGTTCTCCTCGGCCTCGCCTTCATCGCGCTCGGCCTCACCATGGTCGCGAGCGCCGCGAACGGGGCGGCGCCGGCCGGCAAGTACTCGGCCGGGTCGGTCCTTGTTCCGGTCGCCTCGCCCGGCGCCTCCGCGCTCGACGCGACGACCGCCTCGTCCCAGAGCTCGGCTCTGTCCCTCGATATCGTGGCCAACCCGAGCACCATCTGCGCCCAGGAGAGTTCGACCTGTCCGGCCGGCACGGGGGAGGCGCGCGTCACGATGACCGCCGCCGCCGCGGAAGAGGGGGGGCTCGCCTATCCGGCCGTGCAGGTCGCGTTCGTCCTCGAGACGACGCCCGAGGACGGCGTCTGGGACTGGTCGGGGGAGCAGGGGTACGACAAGTGCGGCAGCGCCACCCTTCCCCTCTGCGAGGAGTCGAACGGCGTCGACTTCTTCGTGGCGAACGCGCAGACCATCGCCAACTCGATCGCCGGCGCGAACCCCCACACCCAGGTCTCGTTCGCGCTGGTCGACTACTTCGCGACGTACGATGACGCGTGGAACGACCCCGACGGGGCCGAGTACCACGTCGACATCGCGCAGTTCGTGCCGTCTCCTTACTTCGGCGCGGAGGTCCGTGCGACGTTCCAGAGCACCGTCCTCGCGGGCGGCTGGTCGTACGGCGACTCCGATATGGCCGACAACATCTACGACTCCTCCTCCATCACTGCGCTCTACGGGGCCATCATCGGGAGCGGGCTCTCCTGGTCGAACGACACCCACCACGTGATCGTCTGGCTCGGGTCGACCGCCCCGCAGGACCCGAACTACCAGACCGACAACTGCCTCGGCTGGGAGATCTACGTGGAGTCCGGCGCGGCGTGCTACGACGCCACCTGCGAGCCGTCGTACGTCTTCACGAACGGGATCCAGCCCCAGTGCGAAGGGTGGGTCCACAGCCAGGACGGGAACGCGAACGACTCCATCGCCGCCCTCGCGCATACGGCGCCCCAGTGCACCGACTCGGTCGGGGGTGACTGCACGATCGACGCGATCGACTACAACGACTGCGTCACCGACCCCGGGTGCAAGGACTGGAAGACCGGAGAAGGCGCGGGCAGCGGCCCCGGCGGCTACCGCGTCGTCCAGATGGTCGACCGAATCCTGCTCGCCGGCTGCGACATCGCCGCGGCGACCGGCGGCACGTGGGACGGTCCCAACTGGTTCACCTGCCCCGACGGCCAGACCGGCAACCTCCTCCAGGTGGCGCACGGTCCGATCGCGACGCCGAACACGCAGAATCCGTACCTCCTCGCCGCGCTCCGCGGCATCAGCTTCGGCCCCGTCCTCGTCACGCAGGTGGCGAAGGGGACCGGCAGTCCGGTGTTCACCTTCGTGCCGTTCGGCAACATCGCGCTCGCCCCGAACCTGAACGCGACGGCCTCCTGCCTGCGGCAGGGCACGGTGTTCCCGAGCTGCCAGAAGACCCCCGAGGTGCTCCACCAGGGAACGCTCACCTACCTCGGCTGGAACTGGTCGACGAACCGCTCGACCAACCTGATGTACGTCGGGGACCTCTGGTCGGTCTCGTTCGACATCATCGCCACCGGCCCGCCGTACTCGGTGGTTCCCGTGGACGCCTGCGTGACGAGCGACTGTGCGTCGGCCGGCAGCGGCTCGGTCGGCGGGTTCTACACCTGGGCGACGTACCTCACGGCGTCGAACACGACCGTCGCGGTCCAGTCGTTCCCGCTCGCCGAGGTCGGAGTCGAGGCGTCGATCGGTGTGGTCACCGCCCCACCGCCCCCTCCGCCACCCCCACCGCCCCCTCCGCCCCCGAGCGTCGTCGTCTCGACGCCGATCGCCACGCCGCAGCAGATCGGGGTGGGCCAGTCGGTCTCGGTCAGCAACGTCTCGCTCCAGGGGATCGCCGCGGGGGTCATCGCCGCGGGAGCGACCCGGGTCCGGATGCGCCAGCGTCCGATGTCCGTGGTCGCGGGAAAGTCCGGACTGAACGTCGGGGATTCGAAGTTCAGCGGCAGGAACTCCGGACACGACGACAACCCTGCCTTCGGCCGCATCGAGTAACGGGAGTCATGGTCCATGCATCGTAGTGAGTCATCGGGTCGCCGGGTCGGATGGATGTCGATCGGACGGGTCGGAGCGCTCGTGGCCCTCGCCCTGGCCGTCGTGGCGGCCTCCGGGGTCGCGTCGGCCGACCATGCTCGGCTGCCCCCGGCGGCAACCTCCCGGACGGGTTCGGCGGTCCCCGCCGCCTCCGCCCCGGCCGCGAGCTCGAACAACTCCACCGGGCCGTGCATCTTCGTCACGACCCTGGTCTGCGTCGGCCTGTACAACCCCGCCGACCCCAACATCATCCCCGCCGCCGGTAGCTCGAACTCGGCGGTCGACCCCGAGGCGTCGTCCACGATCCAGCTGGTCGTGAAGTCGGAGACCGGCATCAACTGGTCCGGCGCGCCGCAGTCGGGTCCGAACTGTCCGGTCGCGCTCAACGTCACCGGCACGCTCTGGAACGGTGCCCCCTACTACTCCCTCTATGACGGCTCGACCTGGCACTCGGCGTCGAGCTCCTCCTACTACCTCGGCCCGCTCGCCGGGGTCACGAACAAGACGTACCCGTACTGGTACGTCGTCACGATCTCCCCGACCGGGACCGGCGGCCAGCAGCTGTTCTTCCCGGGGATGTCGATCACCTGGTGGATCGCCCTCACCTACAACGACTCCGGGGCGATCTCGCACGTCGACAACACCCCCCGGTACACGTTCACCTACTCCGGGGCCTGGCCCTGGTCCCCCGACCCCGGGGCCCGCCAGTACGCCGGGTCCGCCGCCTTCTCCCAGGACCTCAACCTCGCCCAGGTCCCGTCCGCCCCGAACTGGAACGACTCGGTCCGGGTCACCGTCAACACGACCAGCGATGACGTCGGGGTCAACGCGACGATCGGCTCCGCGACGTTGAAGCTCACCGAGGCGACCCAGAACGGCAGTTCGATCGCGGTCACGTCGTATGAGATCCCCCAGACGAAGAACGCCACCGGCGCCCTCTCGGTCTACTTCGAGATCCCGGCGTCCCTCGCGCTCCGGCCGAACGCGACGGTCCATTACCAGGTGATCGTCGGCGACTACTGGGGCGACCTCCTCGATTCTCGGACGTACGGCTATACCGTCGGTGGGAACGGCTCGTTCACCTCCGGCGACTTCTCGACCGACCTCACGCTCGTCTCGTCGCCGAACGTCGGGGCGAGCACCGCCGCGTGGAACGGGACGCTCCTCGCGCCGGGGGTCCCGATCCTGCTGAACCTGACGAGCAACAACGCCCCGACGGCGATCAACGCCGCGGAGGTCGTCTACACCGTGACGCTGCCCGAGATCGGGACCACCGTCGTCCGGTCGGCTCCGTTCGAGCGGGTGAACTCGACGTTCTTCACCGGCGGGATCCCGGCGATGCCCGTCGGCGCCGAGGTGAACTTCACCGTCCTCGCCTGGGACTTCCACTCGACGCTCGAGCGGGCCTCCGGCTGGAACTACACGGTCGAGTCGTTCGACCAGATCGTGCCGCCGTCCACCCTGCCGGCGAACCAGACGTTCTTCTACGTCGGGGTCTATGACGCCGGGAACGGCCACTGGGTGAGCGGCGCTTCGGTCGGGATCCGGACCGCGGGCGGCTTCTTCCGGTCGGTCGGAACCACCTACGACGGGCTCGCCTACCCGAACGCGACCAACGCGCCGTTCCAGCCGCTCGTCGTTCCGGCGAACGCGACGTACATCGTCAACGTCACCGACCCGACGTTCGACCCGGTCGGCGGGGCCAAGGGGGCCGCGGTCCAGGTCTCCCTCCTCCTGACCCACACCCTGACGGGCCACCGCGTGATCGTCAGCTCGGCGACGTATTCGGTCGTGCAGCAGGGCGACCTGTTGCTGTTCTACCTGAACGGGACGCTCCCGTCACCCACCGCCGCCTCCCCCGAGACGAGCACCCTCGTGGTGGGCGCGGTGGTCGGCCTCATCGCGGCCGCGGTGACCGTCATTCCCCTCTACCTCTGGTGGTCCCGCATCGTCGCCCGGCGGGAGTCGGAACTGAAGCGGGTGACGCTATGACGCCCGGGCCTCGTCCGGGAGTGCTCGGCGCCGTTGCGCTCGTGCTTCTCCTCCTGGCGGCGCTCGTCCCCACGGCCCTGGCGGTCCACTCCGCGCCCTCGACCGGTCCCTCCGCGTCCCCCCTTGCGCCCGCCGCAAGCGCGACCGCAGCTACGGCGCCGGCCACCGCTCCGGCAGCCCCGTCGAGCGGGTCGAGCCCGGCCGCCTCCTGTCCGACCCCCCAGAACACCTACAACTGGAACTCGACCTCGTTCTTCCAGGACGCGCTGGTGGCGTTCCAGGTGCCGGGGGACGCCGCGATCTCGGGGGCGAACTTCAACGTCGTACCGTGCCTCAACACGATTCCCGAGTACGAGCACGGCTTCTGGATGAACATCACCACCAACGTCCCGATCTCGTCCGCTTACGTTACCGCCTGGGGCGTCACCTGGCCGACCCCGTCCGACCCGTTGCCGGCCCTCAGCGGGTTCGACCCGGCGAAGCCGCAGGTGCTCCCGATGTTCGTCCCGAGCACCGCGCCCGACACCGCCCAGTTCTACTTCAACGTCTATCGATACTTCTACCCCGGCTCGACCGTGTTCTTCAACGTCACCCTCGAGTCGACGTTCGCCACGCCGACCACGATCTTCTCGACGACCTCGAGCTACCGGGACAACCTCCCGAGCGGCTACCCGACCGACTTCGCGACCTGGACGTTCTTCGTCGGGAGTCCCTGGTGGTCGACGTCGTTCTCGGACGACATCCAGGTCTCGACCACCCCGCCCGTGATCTCGAGCCCCCAGTACGCGCCGAACCCGGTCCAGCCGATCTCGGTCGCGATCATGTCGAAGGGGTCGACCGGCGGGGTCGGCGGACCGATCCCCGAGGCGCAGCTGAACTTCGAGCTGCACGGCACCTATACGGGCCTCTTCTCCGAGCCGTTCGGCCCCCTGAACTCCACGTTCGAGAACACGACCGTCCCGATCGGTCCGTACCCGAACACGAACGTCACGTTCTACGTCACGGCGTGGCTACCGTGGGAGGGCGGGGTCATCGACAAGATCACGAGCCAGAACTGGTCGTTCAACTGGTCCTCGAAAGGAGGCTGGTGGGCGCCCAGCCAGGGGCTCGAGGGGAACGCGAACCTCTCGACGATCCCCGCGATCTCGAACTCGAGCACAACCGTCCTGAGCACCGGGACCCCGGTGAACGTCACCGTCCACGAGCCGATCGCGAACGTCACGATCTCCTCGGCTCTCGTCCGCTTCACCTACACCGACCGGAACGGGCAGGCGACCGGGAGCTACCCGATGACCGCCCTCAACCTGAACACGACGTACGGACGGATCCCCGGGCTTCCCGAGGGCGGCCGCCTGAGCTACATCGTCATCGCGAAGGACGTGAACGACAACCCCGTCTCGTCGGGGACGTACAGCTACCTCGAGCAGGGGCCGACGACGGTCTCCCTCCAGGTGGGCCAGAACTGGATCTTCGTCGAGGCGCTGAACATCACGACCGGGGTGCTCCTCCCCGGCGCCCAGTACACGATCGCGAACGCCACCTGGAGCGGCTCCGGGGTCACCGGTCCGTTCGGATTCGGGGCGCCGGTCGCGGCGTCCGGGCTCGGCTATCGGCCGCTCACGGTCGGCGTCTACACGGTCACCGTCACCGACTTCGGCCAGACGATGTCGACCCAGGTGAACCTCACGGGGGACGTCCCGCTCACGGTTCCGTTCCTGTTCGCGCACGGTCCGGTGACGGTCACCGCCACCGTGCCGGTCACCGGCCTCGTCGTCGGTCTCATCGCGGGACCGATCGTCGCCGCGGTGGCGTTCTATCCCCTCTTCCTGTGGTTCCGCGAACGCCAGAAGAGGGCCGCTGAGGAACAGAAGCGGATCACGCTCTAGAGGATCACCGAACAGGAAGAAGATCGCATGGTGGCAAGCAGCGAAATGCCCGCAGGAGCCCCCACACCCGACCCCGTGGCCGAGCCGGCCCCCGCGCCGATGGCGAGGCCGTCGCCGATGCGGAAGAAGCGCCCCAAGATCCTCTGGGTCGGGGTCATCCTCCTCGTCATCGGAGTGATCCTGGCCTCCGTGTTCTCGCTCGGGGTCGTTCCCGTCGCGACGACCACCCTCCAACCGGGATCCACGCTCAACAACAACGACTTCGCGGCGTGGAACTTCACCGCGCCGCTCGTCGCCGGGTCGGTCACGGTCGCCTGGTCGGGCGCCCCGTCCGACACCCAGGTCGCGGTCGGCTACTGTAACGGCGGCCTCAATTCCGCCGGAGGGTGCGGCTCCGCTCTGGTCACGGCCACCGGCTCGGGATCGAGCGGCTCCGTCACGATCTCGGGAATCCAGGCCGGGGCCGGCACGCTCGCGGTCGCCGCAGAGTCCAGCCAGTCCGGCGGATCGATGCACGTCACGGTCACGGTGAAAGGTCTCACCGTGCTCGCCGTGATCGGCGTCGTCATCGCCGTGGTCGGCGTCCTCCTGATGCTCCTCGGGATGTTCCGCAAGCCGAAGGCGACGCCCATGGCGGCGGCGCCCGGGACCTCGATGGCCCCGTCGACGGGCGCTCCCCCCGCGACGGGCGGCGCCGCCGGCGCCCCCAAAGGCCCGGCCGGACCCCAGCTTGCCTCCGCCCCCAAGGCGGCCGTCGCGCGGCACAAAGCCGGAACGCGCGTCTTCTGGATCCTCGCGGTCGTCGGAATCGTCCTGATCGGCACCGGCGCGGGTCTCGCCGCGACCTGGTACAGCTACGGGATGCACACCGAGAACGCCGCGACGTTCCTCGCGAACTCGGGCGCGACGCTCACGACCAACAACGGCACGACGTTCGTCCAGCTCACCAGCAGCTCCGTCTCCGCCGGTCAAACGGTCGCGATCCAGGACACGGTCTCCTCCGCGACGTACAATAGTACGAGTGGAACAACCCTCCTCCAGTTCGCGTCGATCGTCGCGCTCGGCAGCGGCGGAAGCGCCTACCAGACGATCGCCGCCGACCTATTCGGCACGGTCGCGGGCCACGTCAGCTGGATCGGCACCAACACCTCCGTCCTGCTGACGTTCACGGTCGTCAAGGTCGCCCTGCCCGGCGGGCCGTTCGGGTCGGGGACGTACCTCACCCTCGACGCCGCGGCCGACGCGACGTATCACGCGATCACGAACGGCCTCTCGGGGCCCTCCGCGGTCGCGATCCAGCCGCAGTACATCCAGCCGTACCCGAACATCCAGTACGACGGCCTGTTCTACTTCCTGATCGCGCTCGGCGTCGCCGTCTTCGCGCTCGGCCGCCTCTACGGGGCGCAGATCGAGCGGTGGCTCGTCCGCGAGACGAAGGACCCGAAGAACCTCCCAGTGATCTTCGCCGGTTTCCTCGGGGTCCTGGGCGGCGTCTTCGTGCCGTTCTACCCGTGGCCGTTCGTCCTCTTGATCGCGGGCGTCGTGATGTTCGTCGCCTGGAAGTTCCCGCAGCTTGCGCTGTTCCTGCTCGTCCTCCTGATCACGCCCGCCGTGGCGTACCAGTCGGGCGGGCTCGGGCTGATCTTCCTGTTCGCGACGATCCCGGTGCTGTTCGCCTCCTTGCTGGACTGGAGGTTCGGGGCGGGCGTGTTCCTCACGCTCCTCCTCGCGCCGTACGGCCTCTCGTTCATCGGCCCGATCTTCCTCGGGCTGATCTTCTCGCTGTATCTCGGCCTCGCGGTCGCGGTCGCCGGCGGGCTCCTGATCAGCCTGTTCGTCACGCTCGGGAACTTCCCGGTGTTCGGCTACCTGACGGGGCCGGGCGGGAACGGGACCGTGAGCCTCGTCACGGGGCACGCGGCGCCGCTCCTCCCCGCGCTGCCGATCCCGTACTTCAGCCTGAACTCCCTCGGGGCGGCCTACGGCTCGCTGTTCAACCCGAACCTGAACCAGCTCTCGACCGGCGGTGGGGGCCTCGGGGCGCTCCCGATCCCGCTCGCCGAGATCGGGGTTTGGTGCCTCGCGACCTGGCTCGTCACCTACGTCGCCCGCGAACGGTCGACCCAGACGACGGAGAACGTGCTCCGCTACTCGACCGCCTCGGGCGCGCTCGTTGCCGCCGGGACGTTCGGGGGCCTCTTCGCCTTCGGCTACGTCGGCTGGAGCTCGCTCGCGGTGATCCTGATCGTCCCCGCGATGGTCTCGAGCGTCATCGCCGCGCTGATCCTGAAGGACTCGTTCGAGGCGTACTTCACGAGCCGGCTCGGGGGCACCGCGGTCGGGACGCGGGTCGCGGAGATGAAGGGCCTCTCGAAGGTCACCTTCGAGATGGTCGGCGGTCTGCACGACGTAAAGGCCGACATCAAGGAGTCGATGATCATCCCGCTGATGCGGCGGGACGTCACGACCCGCTTCAAGCTCGACCCGCCGAAGGGGATCCTCCTGTTCGGCCCCCCCGGTTGCGGGAAGACGATGCTGATGAAGGCGCTCGCGAGCGAGCTCGGGGTCGAGATGATCTCGATCAAGTGCTCGGACGTCATGTCGAAGTGGTACGGCGAGTCGGAGGGGAAGATCGCGGAGCTCCTCCGGACCGCTCGCGAGCGGGCGCCGTGCATCCTGTTCATGGATGAGATCGACGCGATCGCGAAGCGCCGCGACATGTACGCGGCGGACGACGTCACGCCCCGCCTGCTGTCGATCCTCCTCTCCGAGATGGACGGGATCGACAAGTCGGCGGGCGTCATCGTGGTCGGCTCGACCAACAAGCCGGACCTGATCGACCAGGCGATGCTCCGCCCGGGCCGCCTCGACAAGATCATCTACGTCCCGCCGCCCGACTTCACCGAGCGCCAGGAGGTCGTCCACGTCCACCTCCTCGGCCGTCCGGTGAAGGGCGACATCGACCTCGCCGAGATCGCTCGGAAGACCGAGCGGTTCTCCGGCGCCGACCTCGCGAACCTGGTGCGGGAGGCGACCACGGTCGCGGTGCGCCGCCAGATGACGATGGGCGGCCGCGCCGCGGTGTCGATGGACGACTTCAAGGCGGTCGTCGGGCACATGAAGCCGTCGATCTCGCTCCGCATGCTCGCGGACTACGAGACGATGAAGCTCGACTACGAGCGCAAGATGCACCAGACGCAACGCTCGGAGCGGAAGATCGTCGTCCGCTGGGACGATGTTGGTGGCCTCGAGGACATCAAGGCCGCGATCCGCGAGTACGTCGAGCTGCCGCTGACGCGCCCGGAGCTGATGGAGTCGTACCGCATCAAGACGGGCCGCGGCATCATGCTGTTCGGTCCGCCGGGCTGCGGGAAGACGCACCTGATGCGGGCGGCCGCGAACGAGCTGAACGTCCCGATGCAGATCGTCAACGGGCCCGAGCTCGTGAGCGCCCTCGCCGGTCAGAGCGAGGCGGCGATCCGGGAGGTGCTCTACCGGGCGCGCGAGAACGCGCCGTCGATCATCTTCTTCGACGAGATCGACGCGCTCGCGAGCAAGGACTCGATGCGGACGCCCGAGGTGTCGCGTGCGGTCAGTCAGTTCCTGACGGAGATGGACGGTCTGCGCCCGAAGGACAAGGTGATCATCATCGCAACCACGAACCGACCGCAGACGCTCGACCCGGCGCTCCTGCGTCCGGGCCGCTTCGACAAGATCTTCTACGTGCCGCCGCCCGACCTCGCCGCCCGGAAGGACATCTTCCAGATCCACCTGAAGGGGGTCCCCGTGGACGGCGCGGTCGACTACGACGACCTCGCCCAGCGGAGCGCCGGCTACTCGGGCGCCGACATCGCGAGCCTGGTGGACGAGGCGAAGCTGATCGCGCTCCGGACGCAGATCCTGCACGAGGGCGGCATCATCCCGCCGCCGCCCGCGCCGGGGACGCTCGCCGAGACGGCGTCGATGATCGGCGTGCGGCAGCAGGACCTGCTCGAGGCGCTCTCGAAGACGAAGTCGTCGATCACGGCGGAGACCCTGACGTGGGCCCAGGAGTTCATCCGGTCGTACGGCACGCGCGGCTAGGTCGATGGGGTGGGGGGACGGCGGTGCGACGGACGGGCGAGCCGGTCGGGCCCGCTCCCCGCCGGTCCCCGCCCGACGCCCCCCGAACCGCTCGACCGCCTACCTCGCCGTCGGGATCCTCGGGATGCTCGTCTTCCTGGTCGGGGTCTGGGAACCCGCCTGGACGGGCGTGCCGGGCGGGGTCGAGTTCGGGTTCGGCTTCGCCATCCTCGGGGGCGTCCTCGTGGTCGCGGGGTTCACTTCGTTCTGGCGGAACCGGAACGACCGGCGCCGACCGCCGCTCGATGAACTGTTCCCGGGCGTCGAAGTTTACGACCCGCGGGCCGAGCCGGCCGGGGCCGAGCCGTCGCCGCCATCGAGCGACCGCGTCTGACCGGCCGTGGGGAGTCCGCGCGTGAACCGCCTCCGACCGCTCGTCGGAACCCTCCTCGTCGCCGCCATGGCGGTCGGGGCGGCGCTCGTCCCGGGCGGTCTTGCGGTTGGATCGGGTAGCGGCCCGGCCCACGCCGCCGCCGCGCCCGCGACCCTCTCGCCCAGCGTCGGCGTCCCCCGATTCCCGAACGCGGTCGGTTGCCCGCTGGGCCCGCCGCCGTTCCCGCAGCCGACCGTGCTGTTGGGGAACGTCTTCCCGCTCGACCCGAACTTCTACCTCCAGAACCCGTGCCCGTTGATCCAGCAGGATGAGGTCCACGCGGCGTTCGCCTCCCCGGCCGCCGGGTCCGGGACCCACCTCACGGTTCCATGGTACCTGCCTCCCGAGGGGCCGAGCGGGCAGGAGAACGCGACGTCCGGCGCGTACCTCGGGATGGTGGTGACGGGCGACCCGTACTCGGAAGGGAACCAGTCGTACCTCGAGGTCGTCGCCGAGCCGACGGGCGCGCGGGCGACGTTCGAGTGGCACCTAGAGCTCGCGGTCCTGTCGTTCGTGAACTACACGAAGCTCCAGGGGACGAACCCCTTCTGCTCGAACGGCCAGAACCTCTCGTACAACTACTCGTACTTCTGCGAGATCGACGACCTCACCGGTGGTGCTCCGATCCCGTTGTTCACCTCGACCGGGGGCGCCTGGGTCTCGGTCTCGTTCGACGGCCAGGTCGGCGGGTCGAAGGCGCTCCAGGTCTGGGTCAACGAGACCGGCGACGGCAACGCCACGAAGGCGCTCACACTGAACTCGACGACCACCGGCACCTACGCCTTCGAGCCGTACTACTCGGCGGCGTGCGTGGACGCCTGCGAGCTCTCCTGGGGTCTCGCGGACGGCCTCGGGATCGGGGTCACGCCGTGTCCCGGGTTCACTTCGATCGTCTCCCAGTGCGACTCGTACAATGAGACGGTCTGGCCATCCCTGCCCGCCTTCGAGTGGGGCGCTCCCGAGTTCTTCGAGAACGGAAGCTACTCGGGGGACTACCAGTTCTTCTCCCCGGAGTCCGCCTCAGGCGTCTGCAACACGGCGCCGCCGAACGGTGTCATCGTCGCGACGTGCTACGACTTCACGAACGGCGGGGGCACGGGATTCTATCCCTACTTCTCGCTGAACGGGAACCTCACCTCCTCCTGGGTGAGCTTCGGCACGACCCACCCGACCGCGCGGACGCTCTGGGAGCAGGACGGACAGTACTCCCTCGGCCCGACGCAGGAGGACGAGAGGCCGATCGTGGTGAGCGACCTCACCGACTCCTCCCAGGCCGGCTACCTCGCCTCCGGACTCCCGCTCAACGTGACGGCGCACGCCACGGCCTGGGGAAGCGTCACCGCGGCCTCCCTCGCCTACTCCGTGAACGGCTCCGCGTTCGTCACGGAGCCGGTGGCGCGGACCGCCGGGACGGCGGCCGACGGGGTGTACTCGGGCCAGGTCCCGTCCGGGCCGGACGGGCGGATCGTCTACTACCTCAACGCGACCGGCGGCTCCGGGGACGTCGCGACCTCGGGGGCCGTCACCGTGGTCCGGGGCCCCGTGCCGACGTTCACCCTCTCGGTCGGCATCGTACCCGCCGGGTGCGGGTCGGTCCAGATCGACGGCCAGTCGCTTTCGAACGGGAGCACCCTTCCAATCCCGCCCGGGGTCTACTCCACGGTCGCGACCGGCTGCTACCCGTACGTCTTCTCAAGTTGGGTGACGACGGGGCGGGTCGTGGCCGCGAACCCGCTCGCGGAGACGACGAACGCCACGGTCCGTGGCTCCGGTGGCCTCACCGCCACCTTCCGCTACCTCCGACCGACCGAGAACATCACGGTGCTCGCGGTCCCGGGGGGCTGTGGGTTGGTCACCCTGAACGGGACCGACTGGGCGAACGACACCGTCGTCGGAATCCCGTACGGCCTGCCCGCGCCCCTCGGCGAGATCGACACCTGCGCCGGCTACTCGTTCTCCGGCTGGACCGTCGGGGGGAACCTCACCGTCCTCGGCGGTGCGGTCACGCCGTACGGGAACGGCACCCTCACGGCGAACTACATCCCCACCGCCGGGTCGTTCTCGGTCACCTTCCAGACGATCCCGGTCGGCTGCGGCGGCATCCAGTTGAACGGCGCCGGCTACGAGAACGGCCAGGTGCTCGCGGAGGACACCGGGAGCTACCCGATCGCTCCCGCGCCGTGCCGCCACTGGGGGTTCGAGAACTTCTCGACCACGGGCGGCCTCTCGATCTCCGCCGGGGTCCTCACCGTCTCCGGCACCGGGGTGGTCACCGAGCTCAACTACCACCTCACGGAGCTGTTCATCGACACCTCCCCGTCGTACTGCGGGGGGCTGACGATCGACGGCGTCAACTACACGAACGGGGCCGACCTCGCCGTCCAGAACAACTCCGTCTACACCGTGGGCGGATTCAGCTGCGCCGGCCACTATCTCCAGTCGGTGACCGCGAGCGGCAACCTCTCTCTCTCGGGGACGTTCCTCACCGTGAACGGCTCCGGGACGATCCTCGTCATCTCGCTCACGGGCTCGCCCGAGGCGTTCGTGGGGTTCATCACCAACCCGCCGACGTGCGGTTCGGTCTCCCTCGGCGGGAACTCGTACCCGAACGGCGGCAACACCGAGGTCGCGCCGGGCTCCGTCTTCCCGATCACGGCGTTCGCCTGCGCCAACTACGGGTTCGTCCGCTTCGCGACCAGCGGCGGCATCTCGGTCGCGGGCGGAACGGCGTACGTGAACGGCTCCGGCTCGATCGAGGCGTACTTCGGCTCGCTCGTCACCCTGATCGTCAACACGATCCCCTCGACCTGCGGCTCCGTCCTCTTTGACGGCATCGGCTACACGAACGACGAGGCGGTGACGCTGATCAACGGGGTCTCCTACTCGATCGGCGCGGTACCGTGCGTGCACTACGCGCTCAGCGAGTTCGAGTCGAGCCCGTTCGTCGCGATCGCGAACGGGACGATCACCCCGAGCGGGCCGAGCACGATCACGGCGGTGTTCGACCTCGCCCCCTACACCGTCTCGGTCGCCGCCACCGGCCTCGGCTGCGGGACGATCCTCGTCAACCGCCTCCCCGTCGCGCCGGGCGGCTCGGTGATGCTCCCGTTCGGCAGCTATCCGGTCGCCGCCCAGTCATGCCGGACCTCGGAGTTCGGCGGCTGGACCTCCAACGGGTCCCTCGCCGTCGTGGGCAGCACGCTGTACGTCAACGGCACGGGGAACCTCACCGCGGCGTTCGGGCTCCTCCCGCCCGAGGCGACCCTCGCGGGACCGTCGGTCGCGTACGCCGGCAGCGCCGTGCCGTTCTTCGCGGCCGTGCTCGTGCCGGTCGCTCCGACCGGGTACGTCTTCGTCTGGACGTTCGGGGATGGCGGCTCGACGCAGACGTCCACCAACTCGACCACGCACACCTACGCGAACGCCGGGACGTACGTCGTGCGGGTCACGGTGACCGACCCGTACCAGCGGACGGCGAACGCCACGCTGAACCTCACCGTGGACGGAAGCGCGAGCGCCGCCGCGTCGAACACCGCGCTCGCGAACGGCCTCCTCGCCGCAGGGATCGCGGCGGTCGTCCTGGTCGCCGTCTGGCTCCTCGGGACCCGGCGGCCGAAGCGGCCCGCCGCCGCGGCGGCGAAGCCGGCGCCGAAGGCGCCCGCCCCGCCTCCCTAGGGCGCCGCAGGCGGCGGCGGGGCTGCCTCGGGCGGGTGGACGAGTCCCGACAGGACGCGGAACACCTCGAGGGCGTCCCGCTGGGTGACGACGAACGTCGACTCGAGCTGCACGCTCATCAGCTCGACGCAGTTGAGCCCGGCGCGCGCGAGCGCGAGCGAGAGGTAGGCGAGGACCCCCGGGGTCTCGACGATCGCGGGCGGGCTCCTCACGATCACCGCGGAGAGGTCGTACGTCGCCGTGATCGACGAGCGCGGGCCGATCGTCCGGAGGACGGAGGCGACCAGCTCCTCGTCGCAGAGGACCGTCACCGACGTCGGCCCCTGGAGGATCTGGAACAGCTGGCGCCGGTCCGCGGAGCGGGCGGCGTCCGACTCGAGGATCCGCGAGATCGCGGTGAACGAGTGCGGCGCGCTGACGAGCGCGACCCGGGTCCTCAGGTCGATCCGGCTCGCGCGAATGACGGCGAGGAGGCGGTGCTCCACGGTCTCGCTCCGACCGTGGGCCGCGCGGCTGCGCCGGAGCGCCGCCTCGATCGCCTCCGGGTTCGTGTGGCCGGTCTCGCTCGCGATCTGCCGGGCGAGCGCCGTGAAGTTGACCACCCCGTACGCCAGGCAGTCGGCGACGCTCGGGTGGCCCTCGATGTACGCCCGCGCGACCTCGGCGCCGCTGCGGGCCGACTCGCGGTCCGACGCCACAGGGAGGACGGGCGCCGCGGGGCTTAGGGTCTGCGCGTCCGGCGCCGTCGGCTCCGGACCGGGGCCACGGCGGAGCTCGTGCAGGAACTCGAACGCCCGCCGGGCGGGCTCGAGCGGGGCGGCGAAGCTGACCCGGCGGCCCGCGGCGATGAGGGGCCCGGGCACGAGGCCGCGCTCCGCGAGCAGTTCGGCGAGCGTCGCGATGACCCCGGGAGTATCGTTGGCCGCCTGGTCCGCCTCCAGGACGACGAGCGCGAGCCCGCGCGCGACCCCTACGACCGACCGGGGCGGGACGACCCGGCGCATCCGCGCGACCAGCGGCCCCGGGCAGAGGACGGAGATCCGCGGCTCCCCCTCCTCCACGTAGACCATTGAGGTCGCAGGCCGGCGGCCACGCTGGAGGACGCCGCGGAGCTCGGCGAGGCGCGACCAGACCGCCTCCTCGTCCCGGAGCCGGAGGAGCGCGTAGTCGGGCAGCAGCTGCAGGGTGGCGCCGCCGACCAGCTGGGGGAAGGCCGGACCGGCGGCGCGCTCGGCGCGGGCGACCCGCTCCTCCCGCCGGAGCGCGACCGCGATCGCCTCGACCGACAGGCCCCCACCGGCCTCGCCGTGGACCCGCCGGGCGAGCGCGGCGTCGTTGACGATCCCGACCGCGAGGCCCCGGCGGATGCTCGGATGCTCGCCCAGGAAGGCGTGAACCCGCTCGGTCGACCGGCCGGAGGCGTCCGACATCCGTTCGCCTACCCCCGGTCGGAGGCGGTCATCGACGCCGTCCGGGGGACGCGCGGCGCCGGTCGACCCGACGGAGCCCCGGCCCCGGGTGCAACAGGAGCGTCGACTCCACCCCCGACAGGGCCCCGAGGCGCCGCCGGAGCCGGGGCGCGTCGCGCGCGAGCGTGAACACGTGGACGTGCGCGCCGGCGTCGTGGGTGTAGCCGGCCACGGGGCGACCCGCCTCGCGGTTGACCTCGCGCACCTCCGCGAGGATCGCCCGGGACGTGGCGGTGAGGTAGTCGAGGGTCGGCCGGGTCGTCTCGCAGACCTCGCGGAAGCTGTCGCACTCCTCCATGACGAGCGGGAACAGCGTCGCGGCGTCCCGGGCGCCGATCGCCCGCTCGATGCGGGCGAGCCGGCGCGGCAGCTCGGCGAGTCGACGGCGGTACTCCGAGCTCGTTCGGACCGTCGCCTGCATCGCGTCGGCGCTCCGCACCTCCTTCACGGGGGCCCCGCGCACCAGGAGGACCACGTCGCGGAGCGCGGGCCAATGCTCCTCGCCGTAGATGGGCCGGGCGTAGCAGTCGGCGCCGTCGGTCCGGCGGCCGGCCCGCCACTCGACGAACCCACCGAAGACGGAGCGGGAGGCGCTGCCGGATCCGAACCTCGCCAGTTGCGAGAGGGCCCGGGGGGAGAGGCGGAGACCGGCCGCCGTGCTCGACGCGGCCGCGAGGGCCGCGAACCCGCTCGCGCTGGACGCGAGGCCGCTCGCGGTCGGGAAGTTGTTCTCCGAGACCACCCGGGCCGCGTCGGTCGTCCCCGACATCGTGCGGACCCGGTCCAGGAATCGCACCACGGCCTCCCGGGGGCCGCCGGCGGCCGGCCCCCCGTTCAGCTCGACCTCGTCCCGCTCGAGCTCCGAGTCGAATGTCACGGTCGTCCGCGACCGCATCCGGTCGAGCGTCACCGAGACGGAGGAGTTGTACGGTAGGCCGAGGCGCGGGTCGCGGACCCCCCAGTACTTCACGAGGGCGATGTTCGGCGGGGCGTCGTACGTCGCCGTGCGGGCGGCGGGCTCGCTCCGCGGCACGTCCGCGTGACGGCCGCGCGCAGTACTTATCCGCCACGGCCCCGTCGCCCGCCCGTGCCGCGCCGGAAGGTCGAACCGGAGCCGCGCCCGATGCGCCCGCTGCCCGACCTGCTTGCGGCAGCCCGTCGCGGGGGGTTCCACGCCGAGGTGGGATTCCAGATCGACCCCGGGGCGAGCGGTCGTGGGATCGTGACGGTCACCGGCAAGGTCGAACGACGTCACCTCAACATCAATGCGGTCGTCCACGGAGGCGTCTATGCCACGATCCTCGACACCGCGATGGGGGCCTCGGTCGTCTCCCTGCTCGCGGACGGCGAGACGACCGCGACCACGAGCCTCTACGTGGAGTTCCTGCGCGCCGCTCGGGAGGGCGACACGCTGACGGCCAAGGGCGAGGTGCTGCGGCGAGGCCGCCACATCGCGTTCGTCAAGGGCGACCTCACCGGGTCCGACGGGAAGACGTTGAGCCAGGCCCACGGGACCTGGTACATCTGGTCGGCGGAGGAGGCTCGGCCTCCTCCGCCCTCGAAGCGGTCCCGCTAGTTCCCCTTCGGGGCGTCCCCGTAGATCTGCTCCTTCTCCTCGGACCAGGGGGGCGGTGCGGCGCCCGCCGGCGCGCTCCCGCTCGCGGCGGGCGGCGCGGCCGCCGCGCCGGTGGGGGCGGCCGCGGGCGGCTTCCGCCGCATCAGCACCACCGCGATTGCGACCACGACCGCCGCGATCACGACCGCGATCAGGATCCAGTCGGTCGACGAGAGGCCGCCGCCCGAGGAGCCCGAGCCTCCGGTGCCCCCCGGCAGCGAGGTGACGGCGACGGGCGTCGTGCTGTGCGCCGTCTTCCCGTCGACGTCCGTCACGGTCACCGTGACGTTGTACTGGCCGGAATCCTTGCTCGTGCAGGAGAACGTGGACGTGTTCTGGCTCGGACAGTCGGCGGGGAGGTCCGCGTAGCTAAAGGTGAACGGACCCGTGCCGCCCGCGACGACCACCGTCAGCGTGAACTCGGTGCCCGCGGCGACCGAGTTCGGAGACGCCGAGAACGACGAGATCGTGGGAAGGGCATTCACGACCACGGTCGTGGTCATCCGGTCCCGGCCCCCGCCCGAGTCGTTCACGAACAACGTGACGTTGAACGACCCCGTCGCGCCCGGGGTGCAGCTGATCGACGACTGGTTCGCGCCCGCGCACCCTGTCGGGAGTCCCTCCCAGACGTAGGAGTACGGCGCGGTCCCGCCATGGACCTCTCCGGCGAGGAGCGTCGCCGTGCCCTTCGTCAGGGCCGCCGGCGAGGCGTTCAGGTACTCGAGCACGAGCGCAGGGTTCACGTCCAGGGTGGCGTTCGCCGTCCGGACGATCCCGGCGTGGTCGGTGACGGTCGCTTCGACCGTGAAGTTGCCGGAGGCGGTGGGCGTGCAGCTTCCGGAGGCGACCGTGAGGGACGTGCAGCCGGGGAGCCCCGAGTAGGCGTAGGTGTACGGCGTCGTGCCCCCGACCGCGATGACGGTCAGGTTCACGGGCGCGCCCAGCGAGATGAGCCCCGGCGAGATCGAGAACGCCCCGACGGTGAGCGGGCCGGTCACGACCAGCTGGACCGCGGCGCTGAGGATGCTCGTCCCGAAGGCGTCCGTCACGTTGGCGGTGACCTCGTAGGTGCCAGAGCCGGTCGGGGCACAGGTGAACGACTGCGTGTCCGGCGAGCCGCAGCCGGCGGGGGCGACCCAACTGAAGTGGTACGGCGCCGACCCGCTCGGAACGGCGACCGAGATGGTGAGGTTCGTTCCGGTCGTCACCGTGGTGGACGGGAGGATCGACACCGCGCCGACCGAGAAGGTGACGCTCGGGGTCTCCAGCGCCTCGACCAGCGTCGGGCCGGTCACATTCAGCGTCGTGGTCATGGACGTCGACGACGCGACCGCGCCGCCCTGGACGGCCCAACCGATGAAGGTGGTGTTCGTCGGGGGCGTCAGCGAGAGCGAGTAGCTTCCGTCGAACTCCCCGACGCTCGTCCCCGGCTGGACGACCACCGAATTGACGGTCGCCGTGCCGAAGCCGACGAACGTCACCGGGACCTTCTCGGGGGTGTACGACGCGGTGATCGAACCGGAGCTCGAGAGGGTCGAAATCGAGATGATCGCGGCGTCCCCTTGGGCCTGGTCGAACGTCACCGACCCCGTGAAGTCGCCCGTCGTCCAGCCCGCGAAGGTGTAGCCGGGGAGCTCGAACGCGAAGACGACATAGACACCGGCGCCCGTGGACGGCCGAGACGACCCGGATCCGTATTCGGCGTAGTTGAACAGCAGGACCCCGCCGGTCGCGGGCGTCTCGTTCAGGAATACGGTCGTCGTCGACGACGCCGCGGCGAAATGGGCGGTCACCGTGCCGGTGCCGTTCAGTTCGAGCACGGTGATGGCCTGGTCCGGCTCTTCCGCCCACATCGCGGTCGAGCTCGACACCGTCCAGTCGGAGAACTGGTATCCCGGGTTCGGCGCCGCCGCGAGCGTATAGTTCCCGGGGCTCACCTGGTAGGTCGCGCCGGACGGAGCGGGCAACAGCGCCAGGCTCGCGATCGCGACCACGCCGTCGCTCGTCGCCGAGTCATCGATCGTAAGGTCGAAGGCGAACACCGCCCCGACGATCGAGTAGCTCGGGGTTTGCTGGAGGGCGAGGTAATCCGAGGCATCCGCCAGATTGACCATCTCCATGTTGCCGCCGAACGCCCACTGGACGAACGACCATCCCGCGGCCGGTGTGGCGGTGATCGAATAGCCGCCGATCAGGATGTTGCTGTACGTTCCCGTCGCCACGTTGCCGTGGCCGTCGAAGTTCACTGTCCCTGCCCCGATGTAGTCCTCGGCGACAAAGGTCGTCTCGATCGAGGTCGCGACAAAGTTCGCCGTCAGGGTCGCCGGGAGCCCGCCGGCCTGCACGAACAACGAAGTGTACGGGAGGATGGTCGACGCGACCGCGATGGAAGTACCGGTGACCGACCACGACGAGAAATTGTAGCCCGCGGCGGGAATCGCCAGGATGCCGTCCGTCCCGGCCGCCACGGTCGACACCGCGCCGTTCGTCTCGTGCGCGCCGACCGCCGAGGAGAACTCGTATCCGGGAACGATCTCGATGGAGCCCGACGTGGGAGATGCGTCGAAGGTGACGACGGTGCCGACTCCGGTCACCGCAAAGTCCGCGGAGACCGTCCCTGAGCCGGAGACGTTGAGCGAGGTCCAGGGCGTGCTGGCGTTTCCGACGGTGACGCCTCCGGTGACTACCCAGTCGAGGAACGCGTCCCCCGGATCCGGGATCGCGTTGATCGAATACTCTCCCGGTCCAACGCCCGCGATGGCCGTCGAAGCGTTCGTCAAGCCGTGGGTCAGGAAGTAGACGGTGCCGTCGCCGGCCACGGTGCCGACGTCCACGGTGTAGGAGCTTCCCCCGCACGTCGGAATCGAGAAGTTCTGCGGCGGGTAGAAGCCGAGCCCTGCGTCGTCGTACTGCGTCTGGTACGAGTACTCGTTGTCCTGCCCGAAGTCATCGGTCGTTTTCGCGTAGTCGGTCGCGCCGAAGTTGAACGCCTTCTCGCTGCAGGAGTACGAATACCACGGATAGTCGCACCACGCGCCGGGCGTGAGCCCGATGCACGCGGTCGTGACCGCGCTCGTCGACTCGTTATCGATGAACTCCTGGGCGCCGATATCCTGGTGGAATCCGATCTGCGCGGGGGTCATCGACGTCGTGCCGTTCGAGAACGTCGGCGCGGCGATCTGCCACGGGACGAGCGTGTTGTTCATCCAGCTTCCCGGGTCGTAGCTCGGGCACGGAGTGGAGGGATTGGACGGAGGTTGACCGGGGGAGCAGCCCCCGTAGGGGTTGGTCTCGGGCGCGGTCGGGTTGCCGCTGTGGCCCACTTCGAACGCGAAGGTCGCCGGCAGCTCGCCTCCGGGGGTCCAGGGGAGTCCGTTCTCGACGTTGTTTGCGTTGTAGGCGGGGTCCAGCGGATACAGCGGGGTGCCGGTGACGTAGTTGTCGTTCTCGTTGTACTCGTTCGAGTACGCGCCGGTCCGGTTGTAGAGGTTGACGAGAGAGTACGTCCCCTTGGTCACGTCCGAGATCGTGAGGTTCTCGCCCCACGGGTCGTTCGACCACCCGGACATCTTGACGAGGATGTGGTCCCCCTGGGACATGTTGAAGAAACCGGGGCCGAAGGTCCCGTTGGTGAACAGCGGCGAGATGAAGCAGGGGTCTTCCGCGCCTGTGGCCGCCTCGATCTGCCAGGCGACCGCCTCCCCGACCCACTGGCCGTAGACGGTGTCGGACGGATTGGAGGGGCCGGGGGCGTACCAGCTCGAGTCCGGATAGAATTGGAGCTCCAGGAAGCAGGCGTCCATGTAGGCATACGGGTCCCTCAGCGTCAGGCCGAACCAGATCGCGGAGTAGAGGTTCGACTGGTTCAGGACCGGTGACCGGTCGACCGGGAGGGTCACGTTCCAGGTGATGTTCCCGCCGCTCCCGGCGAGGGGGGAGTAGAAGTCAACGCCCGGCTCGTCGGCGCCGTAGCAATCGTAGTTGGCGTAGACCGACTGTCCGCCGTCCGGCCAGATTCCGTAGCAGTACTTGGACGCGTCGGACGAGCTAGTATTGCCCCACCCCGCGAGGGACGGACTCGTGCCGGTCGGTTGGATGACCCCCGGCGGAAGCGCCGAGTCGCCCCACGAGTTCGGCCGCGGGCCGCTCGGCTGAACGGAGGGAAGGTGGAAGTTTGTGGGGAAGGTGAACGGGGATCCCGTGGAGGCCGACGACGGTGAGGGGGTGGTTTGGGGGGTAGGGAGCTGAACCCCCGGAGTCGAGTGAACCGACACCGGAGACGGGGCGGCCGCCACCGGGGCGGCGGGGGAGATGACGGACGCCGGAGCCGACGGCCCTCCGGCCGAGGTCGACGCGAACGCGACCGCAAGCATCCCGCCGAGCGACGCCGACGCGACGACGACCATCGCGACCGCGACGGCAAAGAAGCGACGGGAACGAAGAGGCATGTTCGGCAAGGTCGGGGCGCTCCGTGGGGACGCTACGCTCGACATCGGGAGTAGGACCGAGGGCCCCGAACTAGTCCGGGGTTAAATACCGCCACCCGAACGAACGGCGGCGGAACCCGCGCTCCTCTCGTCAATCGCGGGGGAGCCTTCGGCCGAGCGACTCCAGGATCTCGAGCCGCTCGAGGCCCTTCGCGATCCCGCGCTCCCCCTCCGGGAACGAGTGCTCCGCGAAGTAGCGGACCACGTCGGCCCGCCGGCCGAGGCCGACGTACGCGATCGCGGTCTCGAGGGTCTGAGAAAGGAATCCCGACCCACGGAAGGCCGCATCGACGCGGGGGAGCTCCCGTTGGAGCCACTCCCACGTGACCGCGCGACCGGCCGGGTTCATCGACGCTTGGACGATGACGGACGCGGCGTGCCCCCGGTTGACGGTTCCGTCCAGCGACAGGCCGAGCGTCTCGAGCACGAGCGAGGGGTCGCTGCTCCAGGCGAGCGCGCGTTCGAGGCGCAGGGTGTCGATCTCCGTGACGGCGTGCTCGAGGGCCCGC
>Ga0335073_10001598_pt1 | contig 30402 bp, 23 predicted proteins | sample Lox_Sample_22_FD_207093 | JGI IMG/M metagenome (GOLD analysis project Ga0335073, IMG submission 207093) | Soil microbial communities from Loxahatchee National Wildlife Refuge, Florida, United States - Lox_Sample_2.2 | ecosystem: Environmental > Terrestrial > Soil > Wetlands | place: USA... | reverse complement strand
GGCGCGAGTCCCGAGACAATGGCATCGTCCGTGGCCACGCCGCTCGAACGCCAGTTCGGACGCATCGCGGCAGTCACGGAGATGACCTCCTCCAGCACCCTGGGCTCGAGCAGCATCACCCTGCAATTTGACCTGAATCGCAACATCGATGCCGCCGCGCGCGATGTCCAGGCGGCTATCGCGGCCGCTCGCGGCTACCTTCCCACCAATCTGCCGATGAATCCCAACTACCGCAAGGTAAACCCGGCGGATTCGCCTATCTTCATGATCGCTTTGACGTCCGACACGCTGACCAAGGGACAGATGTACGACTCCGCCTCCACCATCATGGCGCAGCAGCTTTCCCAAGTTTTGGGCGTGGGACAAGTGGTGGTCGGCGGAAGCGCGCTCCCCGGCGTGCGCGTGGAATTGAATCCCGCGGCCCTGAACAAATACGGCATCGGGCTCGAGCAGGTGCGCTCCGCGCTGGCTTCCGCCAACGCCAACGCTCCCAAGGGCCATTTTTCCGACGGCAGGCAGATGTTCGAAGTGGGAGCCAACGACCAGCTTTTCAAGGCCGTCGACTACAAGCCGCTCCTCATCGCCTACCACAACGGATCGGCAGTACGAGTCCAGGACGTGGGTGATGTGGTGGACTCCGTCGAAGACGTGCGCAATGCCGGATACGCCAACGGCAAACCATCCGTCCTGGTGATCATTTTCCGCCAGCCGGGCGCCAACATTATCGACACTGTGGACCGCATTCGGGCCGTCATGCCGCAGCTTCACGCCGCCATTCCCGCGGCCATCGATATGCGCGTGGCGATGGACCAAACTCAGACCATCCGCGCTTCGGTGCACGATGTGGAGCGGACGCTGATCATCTCCGTGGCGCTGGTAGTGCTGGTGGTATTCGTTTTTCTGAAGAACCTGCGCAGCACCTTCATTCCCAGCGTCGCCGTGCCGGTCTCGATCCTGGGAACGTTCGGCGTGATGTACCTGTTCGGCTTCAGCCTGGACAATCTGTCGTTGATGGCGCTCACTATATCGACCGGGTTCGTAGTGGACGATGCCATCGTGGTGATCGAGAACATCTCGCGGTACCTCGAGCAGGGGATGAATCCGTTCGCCGCCGCTCTCAAGGGCGCGCAGGAAATCGGTTCGACCGTGGTGACCATGAGCGTTTCGCTGGTGGCGGTTTTTATTCCGCTGCTGTTGATGGGCGGAATCGTCGGCCGCCTGCTGCGCGAATTCGCGGTCACGCTCTCGGTGGCTATCGGAGTATCGATGGTGGTCTCGCTCACCGCCACTCCCATGATGTGCGCTCACTTGCTGCGCGAGCACGAGACGCACGGGTGGACTTATAACAAGGTAGAGGCAGCGTTCAACGCCGTGGTCCGGCTCTACGGCAGGGCGCTATCGTTGGTCCTGCGCCATTCTTTCGTAACCCTGTTGGTGCTGCTCACCACCATCGGCCTGAACGTTTACCTGTTCCTCCGGGTGCCGAAGGGATTTTTCCCCCAGCAGGATAACGGCCGCATGGGTGGCCAGATCCTGGCCGATCAGGACACTTCGTTCCAATCCATGGATAAGACGCTGCTCGAGATGGTCAATATCGTGGCGGCCGACCCCGCCGTGGACACAGTCAATGGTTTCACCGGCGGTGGCGGGGGTGGCGGCGCAAACACCATGAACCAGGGACGCATGTTCGTCTCCCTGAAACCGCTCGAGGAGCGCAAGATCACGGTGGATTACATCATGCAGCGCCTGCGTCCCAAGCTGGCCAAAATCCCGGGAGCGACGCTATACTTACAGGCTTTCCAGGACGTCCGCGTGGGCGGTCATAGCACCGCCGCGCTCTACCAGTTTACGATGCGCGGCGACAATATCCAGGACCTGATCACTTATGCTCCGCGGATGTTCGACGAATTGAAGAAGATCCCCATCATCGTGGACGTCAACAGCGACCAGCAGAATCGCGGCCTGCAATCCATGGTCACTTACGACCGCACGACCGCCTCACGCTTCGGGATTTCCTCGCAATTGCTCGACAACACACTTTACGATGCTTTCGGCCAGCGCCAGGTCTCCACCATGTATAAGTCGCTCAACCAGTATCACGTGGTAATGGAAGTGGCGCCGCAGTACTGGCAGAATCCCGAGACCCTGCGCGACATTTACGTTCATTCGCCGGGAGGCGGACAGGTTCCCTTGAACGCCATCGCCCACTTCGGTCCGACGATAGCGCCGCTCTCGGTCAATCACCAGGGACTGTTCCCCTCCGTCACCATCTCTTTCAATCTCCAGCCCGGCGTGGCGCTGGGCGATGCTGAAATCGCCATCAATGAAGCCGCCCGGAAAATCGGGCTTCCGAATTCCATTCAGACCGGCTATAGCGGGACGGCGGCAGCATTCACGGATTCCCTATCGAGCGAGCCCATCCTGATTATGGCCGCTCTCACCGCGGTCTATCTGATGCTCGGCATTCTGTACGAAAGCTACATTCATCCCGTCACGATTCTTTCCACCCTGCCTTCGGCAGGCGTAGGAGCCATGCTGGCGCTGCTTCTGACTAAAACCGACCTTAGCATCATTTCCATGATCGGCATCATCCTGCTGATCGGCCTGGTAAAGAAGAATGGCATCCTGATTGTCGACTTCGCGATTGCCGCGGAGCGCGTCGAACACAAAAGCCCGCGCGACGCGATCTTCGAAGCCAGCCTCCTGCGCTTCCGCCCGATTCTGATGACCACCTTCGCCGCCATGCTGGGGGCTTTGCCTCTGGCGTTGGGAACCGGCATGGGGTCGGAACTGCGCCGCCCGCTGGGCGTCACCATCATCGGCGGCTTGCTCATGAGCCAGGCGCTTACGCTTTTCACCACCCCGGTGGTTTACCTCTACTTCGACCGCATTCAGCACTGGTGGGCGCGTGTGCGCGGCGTCCATCCGGCGCCACCGCTCGAGCCGGTTGAATCCGAAGGATAATCATGTTCCCGCTTGTGTTGCGCCGTCCCAACTGTTTCCCCTTCAAAAGCACCAGCCGCAGTGGCGCCATGAAATGCCGCGCCCTTGCGTACATCGCCGCCGCCGCTTTCGCGCTTGCCGGTTCCGGCTGCATGAAAGGTCCGAACTACCAGCGACCCGTGGCCGCCGTGCCGGAGCACTATAAGGAAGCGCCGCCCGATGGTTGGAAGACCGCGCAGCCTGGCGACGGAGTGATTCGCGGCAAGTGGTGGGAGATTTTCGGCGACCCGGCCCTCAACACTTTGGAAGAGCAGATCAACATTTCCAATCAGAACGTGCTCCAGGCCGAAGCGCAGTTCCGGGAAGCCGTCGCCGCGGTGAAGATTGCACGAACCGCGCTCTTTCCCACCGTTACCACGACCCCTTCGATCGCGGGCGAGCAGACTTCGTCGCGCGTTACCGGCAGCCGCGGAGTTACCGCCCCATTTTTTGAGCTGCCGGTAAATGCCAGCTATACCGCGGATGTGTGGGGCGCAATTCGCCGCTCCGTCCGTGCCAGCGCCAACACCGCCCAGTCGCTCGACGCGGCGCTCGAGAACGTGCGTCTGCTCTACCAGTCGGAACTCGCGAGCGACTACTTCACACTGCACGGCCTCGACGGCGATTTTGCCTTGTTACAGGAAACCGCGAAATCGTACGACGAGTACCTGCATTTGACCCGTGTCCGCTTTGCCGGCGGTGTGGCCACCGACGCCGATGTCTCGGAAGCCGAAACCCAGCTCTACACCACGCAGGCGGAATTAGTCGACATCGGTGTCCAACGCACGCAGGCCGAGCACGCCATCGCCGTGCTCATCGGCAAGCCGCCGCGGGAACTGGAACTTCCACGTTACGCCATCCAGACGAACCCGCCGGTGATTCCGGTAGGCATGCCTTCGACCTTGCTCGAGCGGCGCCCGGATATCGCCGACGCAGAACGCCAGGCGGCCGCGGCCAACGAACAGATCGGCATCGCGCAATCGGCGTTCTATCCAACCATCACGCTCGCCGCACAGGCGGGCGTCGAGTCCACCAGCATTTTGAACTGGATCACCTGGCCCGCCCGCTTCTGGACCATTGGCCCGCAACTGGCTCAGATCCTGTTCGACGCCGGCAAGCGCACCGCCCAGGTGCAGCAGGCGCAGGCGGCCTACGATGCCACTGCGGCAGCGTACCGGCAATCCGTCCTGACGGCCTTTCAACAGGTGGAAGACAATTTGAGCGCGCTACGCGTGCTGGAACAGGAAGCCGGAGTCACGGATGATGCGGTGCGCTCCGCCAAACGCTCGGTGGACGTCACGACGGCGCAGTACAAAGGCGGGACGGTCAATTACCTCAGCGTGATTCAGGTGCAAACCATTGCACTCTCCGACGAGCGCGCGGCGATTGACCTGAAGACCCGCCGGATGGTGGCGAGCGTGGGACTGGTCCAGGCATTGGGAGGCGGCTGGGACAATGCCAAGCTGCCCACCAGGCAGGAAGTCGGCGACACGCCAGTGCCCTTTCAGCCGAAGCGGTAGTGACGGCACTTCCACCAGCCGAACAGAGTCAAAGCGCCCGCGGCGGGAATCCAGGTTGCGGGCTCAGGCACCGACGAAATGTGCGATTCCGGCGTCGTCAGGAACCCGTTCATCCGACGGCCCCTTTTTTCGCCGGATGAACAATCCCTGGAACGGCACGCCTCAACTGCCCGGTGGACTGCTGTACAATTGGTCCCAATCGCCGCACTCGACTCATGACACCGGCACCAACCACAGCTTCAACTGTCTCGGGACCATCGGCCGGCGGCCATGTCCTGCCGCGCCAGCCGGCGCTCGATGGTTGGAGGGGAATCAGCATTCTCTGCGTGTTGGCGGGACATATGCTGCCGCTCGGGCCCAAGCCCTATCGCATGAACGAAGCCGTGCCGCAAATCGGTATGTGCCTCTTCTTCGTGCTCTCCGGCTACCTGATCACGATGACGCTTCTGAAGCGGCCCAGCGTTTCCGAATTCCTGATCCGGCGCCTCTGCCGCATCCTGCCGCTTGCCTGGCTGTTTCTGGCGGTGGTGCTGCCGCTTTCCCGCGCGCCGTCGAGTCTTTACCGCGCTCATTTTCTGTTCTACGCCAACATTCCACCCATCCGCCTTACGGGGTGGACGGGACATTTCTGGAGCTTGTGTGTTGAAGTTCAATTCTATGTGGGAGTAGCCATTCTGTTCCGGCTGGCGGGGCGGAAAAGCTTGTGGGTTCTTCCATTCCTGGCGCTCGCAGTGAGCGCTTTCCGCGCCTGGAATGGCGATTTCGCGTCGATTGTCACTTACCACCGCATCGACGAGATCTTTGCCGGCGCCACGTTGGCCTTGGTTTGCGCGTGCCCGCTGGCCGCGCGGGTCAAGGGAATGCTGAATCGCATACCGCCTTACGCAGCCATGGCGCTGCTCGTAATCTGCTGCCATCCGAGTCTCGGGATGGTGAATTACGTTCGACCTTACGCCGGAATGCTGACAGTGGGATCGACCCTTTGGCGGCCATCCGGACAGCGCATCGCCTGGTTGGAAAGCCGCGTTCTCAGGTATCTCGCGGAGATTTCCTATGGCCTCTACGTGCTGCACCCTCTCACCATGCACGGTTGGTTCGATCCCGCCAACAAGGTGGTGAAGTATTTGAGAAGGCCCGTAGGCTTCGCGCTCAGTTTTGCGGGGGCCCACTTGTCGGCGCGCTTCTACGAAAGCCGCTGGATCGCGCTGGGGAAACGATACCGGGCGGACATGGGCGGCTAAGGCTCGTTCTTCAGCTTCGTCTTGACCGCGCGCTTGACGCTCCAAGTGGCTTCGCGCATACGCCGGCCGGCCTGCTCCAGCGGCATCAGAATACTCCCCTTGATCTTCTCGTTAGGGCGGCTGCGGAAAAGCGTGGAATGCCTGCGGCCGTCCCAGCCAGGCGGCGCTTCGCGTGTATAGTAATACGCGGCGAAAGACCGCCGCGCCCGGTCGTCCGGGCAGCATACCGCGCTCACACCGTGATAGCTGCTGCCTCCGGTTTCGATGATGATGCAGCGGTTGAAAACCGGCGCGAAGGATTGGCGGCAGACCTTTACGTCTTTGTCCCAGAGCTCGAGGTTTCCGCCCCATTCCAATGGCCACTCCCGGTTGAAGTAGACCAGAATGTTGAGGCGGCGGAAGAGTTGTTGGTCCTCGAGATAGTTGAAATCCACATGTACGTCGAGCCTTCCGCGCGGTCCGGTCTGGTGGATGCCCCCGCCGGTGAGCCGATCGTCGGCAACCAGGTTGGGGATTTCAAAAGCCGCGGAAAGCGTGTCGAGCAGTTCCGGAGCCGCCAGCAAACGGACGAGTTCAAGAATGGGACCGCTGAATTTCCCGGTGTCGGTGATCTGTACTTTGTTTTTCTCGTTTACCGAGCGGAAAGTACGGCCCATGTTTTGCGCCTGCGCAAATGAAGGAAATGCCTCGTGCACCTGGCCGGCAAATTCAGGGCTTAGGAAATTGTCGATCAGGCAATGGGGAAACGGGGCGGACGAGCGAATCTGCCGCCGAAGCGCTTCCGGGTTGAGGGGATTGATCATACTTCTCGTAAACCCACGGCGAATACGCTGTGCCGCCAGGCGTCTCTGAGTTTCAGGACCGCCGTGCGCACTTCCCGACGACGGATCATCGCATACAACAAACCCGCGGCGCAACCCGCTATCAATGCCGCATCGGCGGCGGAAGCGTAGATTTCGCCGTAGTTCTTGCGAAAAAACCTCCGGCGGCCTTCGAAATAATACGCGGGAGGACTGGCGTACGGGCCGGAGCGAATTCCTGAACTCGCGCCCTCGATGTGGACGACGCGGCTCGCCGGCACGTACCAGGTCGACCAGCCTTTGCGTGCGGCAGCACGACAATAGTCCATATCTTCGAAGTAGGCGAAGAATGCCTCGTCGAAAAGGCCGGCCACCCGGATCGTTTCCCGCCGTAACACCATGCTGGCTCCAGCCACCCATTCCGCCGGAGCGGCGGAGGTTGGTTTGGGATCGTACCGGGTCCAGCGCGCCAGCATCCGCGAAACCGGACCGAACGCCACGCCGCGATCGAACTCCGACGCCACCGTGTGGAAGCGGAAGGGCGACCCCTGAACTTCGCCGGATGGGTATTCGAGACGGCTGCCGGCGATGCCAACATCCGGATGGTCATCCATAAACTGCACTAAGGCGTCGATCGCTCCAGGGAGCATGACGGTGTCGGAATTCAGCAGAAGAAAATAGTCCGGCGGATCGGGGGAATCCAGGGCCCGGCGAATCGCCAGGTTGTTGCCCGCCGTGAATCCCAGATTTGTGCCGGACAGAATGAGTTCCACCCGGGATGACCATCCTCGCGCGGCGATCGTGTCTCCCAATTCGGCAGCCGAATTGTCGCCGCTACCGTTCTCCAGCACCACTACCGAAGTATCGGTGCGGTCAGCGGTTTGGGCCGCAATCGATTGCAGGCAATCGATTGTGAGCTTCGCGGTTCGGTAGTTCAGAATGACAATCAGGAGCTTCAATCGGTCCGCCGCCGTTTCGCGCCATAACGCTCGATGATATCGCGATGAAAGTCCGCGCGATCGCGAGCGAGCGTTTCCGGATGGTATCGCCGCTCCGCGTCTTCTCCAGCTCGCTCGCCCAACCGCGCCGCCAGCGGCGGATCGCTCAGCAAGCTGCGAAGTGCCTCCGCCAGACCTTCGCCCCCGGCCGGACACAGGAGCCCGTTCACCCCATCCTCCACGACTTCGGGAATGGCGCCGGCGCGGGTAGCCACCAAGGGGCAGCCGTACGCCATCGCCTCCAAAACCACCATGCCGAACGTCTCGTAGCGCGACGCCACCACCGTGCAAAAAGGCCGGGGGCGAAGAGCGTCGATTTCTTCCGTCGAAATGCGGCCAAGAACGTCCACGCGCATCGCGCATTCGGGTGCGTACCGGGCGAGGTACTCGGATAGCGGCCATTGTCTTCCGGCGTCATCGGCAAAAAGCGACTCGCGGCCCACGAACCATAACCGTAGTTCCTGAAAATCCGGCGCCAGACGGCGAAAAGCATCGATCATGATATCGCCGCCCTTGTGGCGATCGAAGCGACCGACGAATAGAATCGCGTTCCGATCGCACTTTGAAAGCTGCCAGCGGCGATGCAGTGGAATCCTCGGTGCCGGAGGCGGACTGACCATGGCGCCCGGGAGGGACAGTTGATAATACTCCCGGGTGCGCCCGAGAATTTCCCGCGAAGGGGAAGCAACACCGTCGGCCGCCGCAATGGCAGCGCCCTCCAGTCGGATTCGTTGGCGCGCGCCCGGTTCATTCAGCAACCGCGCTTCCACTCCGTTGGCGAAGAATGGCCCGTGAATTTGAACCGCCACGGGAATCGAGAGGGAACGCTTCACCCGGTGAGCGGTCCCGAAGGTCTCTTCCATCTCCAGCAGTTGCGCTCCCGATTCCGCCATGGCGCGGCGCGCGGCGCGCACGATGCCGGTGCCGTCACGGGCAAGCAGAGCACCATGCGGATCGATGCGGAACCGGACGCCATCGAACAACCTGGACGGCAGCGAACGTTGTCCCGGTTTCAGCGGGAATTCATCGGGTCCGGGAGTGTATCCGTCGGCGAAATCGGCCAGAATGCAGGGGCGATGTCCCAGGGCGCGCAATCCGGCTGTGATGCCCGTTAGGTAGGTAACGATGCCGTTCGGCGTGGCGCCCATGGGCCAGGTGGGGGACACAAATGCCGGCGTGAGACGCCGATCGGGAAAACCCTCGAAACTCATCGCAAGTTTCTTACCATATCGTCGCGGTACTATCGCGGTCAAGATCGCGACGGTTTCCAGGCGATGCGTAAGATAAACTCGTATGATCGCCAGTGGCTACCTTTGCCCAAAGCACGCCGCCCTCTTCCGTCCGGCAATTGGCGGTTCGCGGCGCTGCCTGGACCGTAGTTGGTTTCGGCGGCGCGCAGGTCCTGCGATTTGCATTCAACCTGGTGTTGACGCGCCTGTTGTTTCCGGAACTCTTCGGGCTGATGGCGCTGGCGTTCACAGTCAACGCGGGAGTGAATCTCTTTTCCGAGTTCGGTACGGCGGCGATTGTGGTCAGCGACCCGCGGGGCGCCGATCGCGAAGTTCTCAACGCGGTCTGGGCGGTTCAGATCGTGCGCGGCTTCGTGCTGGCTGCCTTCTTTTTTCTGATCGCCCCGCCGGTGGCGGCGTTCTATCGCGATCCGCGGCTGGGATGGGTGATTCCCTGCATCGGGCTTACCTCGATACCGGCGGGATTCAATGCCACCACCCTTTTCGTCCTGCGGCGGCACATGAACGTGAAACAACTCGTGGTCCTGGAATTGGGCGCGCAGGGGCTTTCCGGCGCAACCATGATCGTTTGGGCATGGATCTCTCCCGGTATCCCGGCACTGATCGCGGGGGCGTTCGTCTCGGCCTTCGTCCGGCTCATTTGGGGCCACCTGCTGACGCCGAGGATTCCGCATCGGATGGTTTTTGACCGCGACGCGCTGCGGCTTCTGTATCGGTTCGGCCGCTGGTTGTGGTTCGCCGCCATACTCGGCTACCTCGCGTCACAGATGGACCGGCTGATTTTGGGCAAGCTGCTGACCCTCGGAATGCTGGGTATTTATGGAATCGCTCTGGCTATTTCGGAGTTGCCCCGCTCCCTGCTGATGGCGCTTTCGAGCTATGTGATCTTTCCGGCTTACTCCCGCTGGGCGCCATCTCCGCGCGCGGAACTCCAGAGAAAAATCGCGCGCTTTCGCTGGCCGTTCCTGGCAGTAGCGGGTTCCGTAGTGTTGGTGCTGACGGTGGGGGGCGACGCGGCGATTCGCGTTCTTTACGACCGCAGATACGCGCCGGCCGGTTGGATGCTGCCGCTGCTGGCGCTCGGAATTTGGCCGAGCGCGCTTTATCAGACCATTGAAGGGGCGCTGGTTGCCGTGGGGCAACCGCGCTATGGAGCATTTGCCAATCTGGCGAAAATCGTTTTCACAGCGGCCGGAATTCCGCTGGGCTTTGCCTGGGGCGGAGTCGCCGGGGCCGTAGTGGTGGTGGCGTTGAACGATCTGCCAGCCTATGGCCCCATCGGCTACGGCCTGTGGCGCGAGAAGCTCAACAACTTCGGGCAGGATTTGATCGCGACCCTCGTCCTGATGGCGGTGCTCTTTGCCCTTTTGCTCGCGCGCGCCGCTCTCGGTTTCGGATTTCCATTCCAGGGAGCGTCATGGTGACCACCTTCATGGTGCCGGTCGCGATGTTCGGCTGGCCACCCCTGGTTCTGCTGCTGTTCGCGAAACTCCCGCCCCGCCGGGCGGCGCTGATCGGCTTTCTCGCCGGTTGGATCTTCCTCCCGATGGCGGATTACCCCATCCACGGTTTGCCCGATTACAACAAAATGCTGGCGGTCTGCGGAAGCGTCTTGCTGGCCGTTTTGCTGTTCGATTTTCGCGGGCTCATCAGCCTGCGTCCCGCATGGATCGATCTCCCGATTCTCATCTTCTGCATATCACCCTTCTTTTCCGCCATGGCGGGCGGCCTTGGAGCGCATGAAGGCGTGTCGGTAATCTTTTCTCAGTCCGTGACCTGGGGAGTTCCCTGGGTGGTGGGCGCGCTATATTTTCGAAATCTCAGCGGGCTGCGGGAATTGGCAGCCGGAATATTCGTAGCCGGTCTGATCTATATTCCGCTGTGCTGGTTAGAGATCGCATTTGGACCGAAGCTTCATCTCTGGATCTACGGTTTTGCGCAGGGCGACCTCAGCCGGAGCGCGATGAGATTCGGCGGCTGGCGTCCGATGGTATTCCTCGATAGCGGGCTCGCGGTAGCGGCCTGGATGGCGGCCGCGAGCGTAATCGGCTTTTGGATTTCGAGGGCGCACATATTTCCTGCGGTAAACGGCGCCGGGACGGCCTGGCTGGCCGCATTTTTAGCTTTCACGACGCTCTGGCTGAAATCCGTCAACGGGTGGGTATTTCTGTTCTTGGGTATCGTCCTGTTAATGACGGCATGGCGATGGCGGACCCGGCTGTTGCTGTATGGCGCCATTTTGCTGGTGCTGGTCTACGTATCGGCCTCCGCGGCGGGAGTTTTGTCCCGCCAGGATGTGATTCCGGCGTTAGCCGGCCTTCTGAACTCCGCGCGCGCCAAGTCCGTCGATTATCGCTTCTTGAACGAAGACGTGATTGCCCGCAATGCGCGCGAACATCCGCTTCTGGGATGGGGACGGACGGCCGCGGTATTCGAGGACCGCAAGCATGAAATCCTCCCGTACGAGGATCACACCGTCAAAGCTTATGCCGTCGTCGACAGCCTGTGGATCGGAGTATTCGCGGCCTTCGGCGCGGTCGGACTGGCGGGACTGTTCGGATCGCTTCTGGCGCCGGTCACGTTGTGGGCCTGGCGCTTTCCGCCCGTAGGCTGGCTGGATGGCAAAATCGCGCCCGCAGCGGCGCTGGCAGTGACGCTGCTGCTCTACACGGTCGACGACCTGGCCAACGGCTTTCTGAACCCGGTTTTCCTGTTGATTGCCGGGGGGCTGGCGCACTGCATAGCTGAACCGCGTATCGAGCCGCTGCCGGGAAAACTGCGGTACGATGGTTCGGCATAACGCGAGGGGGCTTCGCTGGCGTTAAAGACGGCAGTCGTGGCGATCGGACGCAATGAGGGTGAGCGGTTGCGCGTGAGCCTGTCCTCCGCGCTCCAGCAATGCCAACGCGTGGTCTTTGTCGACTCGGGGTCGACCGATGGCAGCGCATCGCTGGCGCGTTCACTGGGAACCCTGGTAGTGGAACTCGACGATGCCGCGCCATACACCGCGGCGCGAGCCAGAAATGCCGGTTTCGCCCATGCCGCGGTACAGTTTCCCGATCTCGACGCCGTGCAGTTCCTCGATGGCGATTGCGAACTTGCGGAGGGTTGGCTGGAGCGCGCTGCTCCGGTATTGGAAAGCCATCCGCAAGTTGCGGCAGTCTTTGGACGGCGGAGGGAAGTTCATCCGGAGCGCTCGATCTTCGCGAAGATCTGCGACCTCGAATGGGATGGGCCCAAGGGTGAAGCGGCTTATTTCGGCGGCGATGTCCTGCTGCGCACCTCGGTGTTTCGCGAGGCCGGCGGGTTTGACGCTTCTCTGATCGCGGGCGAAGAGCCGGAGCTTTGCGTTCGCATACGGCGCCAAGGTTGGAAGATCCTGCGCATCGATGCGGAAATGACCGCCCACGACGTGCAGATTGCCCATTTTGCGCAGTGGTGGAAGCGTTCGGTTCGTACCGGCCATGCCTACGCCGAAGGCGCCTGGATGCACGGGTTATCTCCCCAGCGGCACTGGCTGCGGGAAACCATCAGCGTCTGCGTTTGGGGTGCGCTGCTTCCGGCGTTTGCCGCCGCGAGCCTGGCGTTAGCTCCAGCCGCGACACTGGCGATCGCGCTGTGCTACCCCGCGTTTGGACTGCGGATCTATATGCGTGCGCGGCGCGGCGGCATGAATACTCCCGACGCGCGGCTTTATGCCGCCGCCTGCGTGATCGCCAAATTTCCCCAGGCCGTGGGTCAGATCCGTTTCCTGCTGGGAAGGCTTGCCCGCCGCCCCAGCCGGCTGATCGAATACAAGCCGACATGAACCCGGCCATGCAGCCAGCACCGGCGGAACAAGGCCCCGCACCGAAGCCCCTGTCGGTGGCCTACCTCATCACCTACTATCCCATCACCAGCCACCGCTTCATCTGGCGCGAAATCGTGGCGCTGGAACGTGGCGGCGTGCGGGTCGACCGTTTTGCCACCCGGCCCAGCTCAGACCGCGCGCCGGACGCGGAGCATCGCGAGGAAGTGCGCCGAACACGAGTCTTGCTCGACGCGGGAGGTCCGGGGTTGGTCCTGGCTCTTTTCCGGGCGGCGGCTACACGGCCGCGGCGATTCCTGAGCGCGACACGCCTGGCTTTGCGGCTGGGGCACCGTTCCGATCGCGGATGGCTGGCGCACATCGCCTACTTGGCGGAGGCGGCACTGCTGGTCCGCTGTTTCGACCGCAATCCGGTGGACCATCTGCACGCGCACTTTGCCACCAATACCGCATTTATCGCGATGCTCTGCCGCATCATGGGCGGTCCCGCATACTCGTTTACGGCCCACGGCCCCGACGATTTCGACCGCGCGCACCTCCTGGGGCTCTCCGAAAAGATCGCCCGCGCCAAGGCGGTCTTCAGCGTCAGCCAATATGGACGCAGCCAGCTTCTGCGCTGGTGCGGCTACCGCGATTGGCACAAAATTCATGTGATTCTCCCGGGAGTAGACCCCGGTTTCCTGCGCCCCGCCGCACCTATCCCTGCGGCCCCGCGGTTGGTGTGCGTCGGAAGGCTGCACGAGCAAAAAGGACAATTGATCCTGATCGACGCGGTGCGGCTGCTCCGATCGGCAGGCGTGACCTGCGAAGTGGTGCTGATCGGAGAGGGGCCTATGCGCGGCGAGATCGAGCGGCGAATTAGCGAACTCGGGCTCGGAGATAGCGTTACGCTTGCCGGGGCCGCGCCCACCGATACCATGATCCGTATCCTGGAATCGTCCCGCGCCTTGGTGCTGCCCAGTTTGGCGGAGAATTTTCCTTCGGTAATCCTGGAGGCGTTTGCCTTGGGACGGCCGGCCATCGCTACCTATGTCGGCGGCATACCGGAACTCGTCGAGCCGGGCAAATCGGGATGGCTGGCGCCTGCGGGAGACGCCGGAGCGCTCGCCGCCGCCATGCAGGAAGCGCTTACTGCACCGGTGTTTCGTCTCGAAGTCATGGGCCTGGAGGGCGCCAAAAGAGTTCGGAACTATCATCGCGGCGAAATGCATGCGGAGCGGCTGATCGCGATGTTCCAGGGGCCGGAAGCCGAATGATGCCGGCCTGGCATCTGGCGCTCTGGGCGCTGTCGCTCGCGATCGCGGTGCCGACTGCCGTCTGGGCATTCGAGTGCGCCGCTGCGCTGCTGCTTTCCCCCGGGAAGCCGCGCTCCCAGGATGGTCCCAGGCCCCGGGTGACGATCCTGATTCCGGCGCACAACGAGGCTCTCGGAATACGGCAGACGCTAGCCAGTGTTCTTCCACAACTCGTGGCGGAAGACCGTCTGGTGGTGATCGCGGATAATTGCGCCGACGACACTGCGGCCATCGCCCGCGCCCACGGCGCCACCGTCTTCGAGCGCATCGACCCGGCACGGCCTGGCAAAAGCTACGCTCTGGAATTCGGCATGTCGCAAATTCGCGATTGGGCCACTGACGTCGTAATCGCTATCGACGCCGACTGCACGGCCCTTCCGGAAGCCATTTCTCATCTGGCGCGCATGGCTTTTCGCACCGGACGGCCCGCTCAAGCCAGTTATTACCTGGAGCCTCCGGAGGTTTCCAGCCCGCAATTTCACATTGCCGCCCTCGCGTTTTACATCAAGAACGTTGTGCGCCCCGGGGGGCTGGCGAAACTCGGTCTGCCGTGTTTTCTCAACGGTTCCGGAATGGCAATTCCGGTCCGTGTCGCACACTCGCTGAATTGGGCCAACCAGAAAATCGCCGAAGACAAATGGAGCACAGCCGATCTCGCTTTGGCCGGAGACATGCCCTCTTTCTGCCCGGAGAGCCGCATCTCCAGCCGGCTGCCGCACGGCACCCGCGCATTGGCGACGCAGCGGGTGCGGTGGATCCACGGCCACCTGGAAACGATGTTAGGGCAAGGTCCCCGGCTGATTGCGGCCGCAGTTCGCCAGATGCGGCCCGGACTGCTGGTCCTGGCGCTCGATCTGCTCGTGCCCCCCTTTTCGTATCTGAACCTGCTGTGGCTCGTGGGGCTCGCCATTGCTTTGGTGGCGCTTCTGCTGAGCGGAGTGTGGGGACCGGCAGTGTTTCTGGCTGTCTGGGGTGGCATCATGGTGGCGATGGTCGCGGCCATCGACCGGCGCTTCGGCGGGCTGCCCTGGTGGCAACTCGTGGCCGCCATGCCAGGCTATTTCTCTTCGCGAATGCGCCTGTTGGGCAGCTTTGCGCTGCGCCGGCAAAAACAATGGATCCCCACGGCGCGCGATCGCCGGCAGCCTGAACAGGATTAGGCGCCGGATCATTGCCTGGAGACGGTCAGGCCGGAGATCCACAACTTGCCGGAAACACGCCCCGCATGGAAGGCTAAACGATTATTGTCTGAGCCGCAGCCTTTGCCGGCAGCTTTGAAATCGACCGTAAACTGCTTCCAATCCGAAGGTACGTCGAGCAACTGAAACAGGCCGCAACCATCGTGAGGATCGGTTCTTTGGCCCAATTCCAAACCGACCTGCGCCGGAGCCTGGGCTTTCAGCCAAACCGAGATTCTGTAGCGAGAACCGGCCTCGGTAATCAGACCGGGAAGCCAAACCAGGGTCTTCCAAGGCTCGTCGGGCGGTTGGGGACGCTCCAACATCAGGCCGGGGCTGCCTGACGGACCGTCGTGGGAGCTTTGCACGGTGGCATGTTGTCCCACCTGATCGTCCAGTACCCAACGCGGAGGCTGATCGTGCGAGTCTCCATCCCTCAAATTATTGGCCGGCATTTCCCAGACCGGTATGGGAGGCTGAGTGAAGTCAGCCGAGTATGGAATCGCAACGTAGGGTGATCCGGCCTGCGTGATGACAAACTTGGCGTCGCCCACCGGGATCGCGGTGGAGCGGCTTTTGTAAGATGTGTTCACCGCAACTTTATACCGCAGGTCGGGATCGAAGCCTGCATCGCGTTTCTCTTTTTCCACCGCGATCCAATCTGGCGCGGGGCCGAATTCCCATTCCGCCTCCGTAGGTGCATCGACTCGAACGCGGCCTTCACCGCCGGTCGAGCTCACGGTTTGATTCTCCGGCTCCAGGTGAAACAGAGTGGTTGAAACGTCGATCCGGACGCACTCGTTCACTACGCGCAAATCTTTTCCCTTGGCATCTTTCAGCGCCACGCAGACTTCGCTGGGAGAGATGGTGCTGAAGCCGTTATCCCGCGTGACCCGGATGGCGTTGTTTCGGGAATCGATGGCGAGCCGGGCACGATAGGTGTTGATGGTGGCTTCGCCCGTCCAGTTCGCAAGCGGACGCGTGGGCTGAATACGGATTTCGTCGCCCAGCTTCACGGCTGTCTTGTCGATAAAGACCGACGTGACGGGTTCCTCGCTGCGAGGCTTGGCTTTCTGGCAGGCGAGAGGCAGCAGCGCCCCGAGCACACAGACCAGCAGGAGATACTCTTGCCTTTCGGCGAGGATCGCACCACTACTCTTCATGCGTACCGTTCATTCTACACGTAGTGGCACTGCGAAACCGTCCTTCTTCGTCCAAAACTGTGACCAGTTTTTGGGATTTTTTCTGGCCATCTGGCAATCGTCTCTTTTCTAACCGACTGCAAAACCAACATTTCTTAGCTGCTTCGAGATCGGAAACGATTGGCCGAAGAAGTGCCACAGGAGCGCCATGCCTCGCGCCGACCTGGCACCTGTCGGCGGCCTTCGCGCCGCCGTTCTACCGAGAGTCGCTCTTCGGGGTATGACATTCCACGCCATCACCGAGCGCCACTGCGTCCGGGTAATCCTCGATGAACTCGATCAGCACCGGGGCGGCTGCGTGGTGACGATGAACCTCGATCATCTGCGGCGCTTCGTCAAGGACGAAGCTTACTCCACATTGTGCCGCGAAGCGACCATCGCCACCGCGGACGGAATGCCGCTGATCTGGGCGAGCCGGGTACAACGGACGCCGCTTCCCGAGCGGGTGACCGGGTCGAACCTGATTTGGAGCTTATCCGCCGAAGCCGCCAAACGGCGAAAGTCCGTGTTTTTGCTGGGAGGCGCTCCCGGAGTCGGCTCCCGGGCGGCCGAAATGCTTTCCGCGCAGAACCCCGGGCTCCGAATCGCCGGCACTTCCAGCGAAAGCATCAACTCATCCAATCTTGACGACGTGGTGAACGGCTTGGCGGCCCGCCTGGCATCGGCCGCTCCGGATATCGTGTATGTAGCTCTGGGCTCACCCAAGCAGGAGCAAGTGATTGGCCGGCTGCGGCACATTCTGCCGCATGCCTGGTGGCTGGGAGTGGGAATTGCGTTCAGCTTCGTTTCGGGCGAAATCCGCCGCGCACCCCTGTGGATGCAACGAGGCGGCCTCGAATGGCTGCACCGCCTCATGCAGGAGCCAGCGCGCTTGACCCACCGCTATGTGATCGCCGGTCTACCGTTTGCGACCGCGCTCCTTTGCAGTTCCGCGCTAGCGCGCTTTCGCAAGACTGAACTGCCCGAACCAGAGCCGGCCAACCATTTTTCCTGCCTCTAGCGAAAACGTGGCATTGCCGCCGCCGCAGGTTTCCGGCGGCTGGAACTCGACATCGTACTCGTCCCAGATCTTGCCGACGGGCATCTCCCGGACAAGACCGCAGTCCCCGTACGGCGGCCCAGCGGCTCGAAAGGTCAGCCAGACGGGGTTCGGATTATCGGCCTTCATCCAGATGGAAACCTGGTATCGCTTGCCCGGCTTCAGAACGATTCCCCCGAGCGAGACTCGGGTTTTCCAGGCCTCGTCACTCACTGGCTTGACGAGAATCAGACCGCGAACCGCGCCGTTGTCCCGGTTGGGGAGCACTTGCGCGCCGTGCCCCGATTGATCGTCCAGCACCCACTGAGTGGGCGGATCCGCCACGGAAACCGCATCCGGCGGATGCAGTGCCCACGCCGGACCGATCAATCCCGGGAAATCCTCGAAGATCGGCGGGTACGATTGCGTGGAGCGCGGTTGGGTCACGAAAAATGTGCTCTTGCCGGCGCTCATGGTTGCTGAACGCCGCCCGTTCGTCCGATTCTCACTCACTTCGTAGCTGACAATTCTATCTCCCGTGCCTTTACGGTCCTGGATGCGTATCCACTCCGGCACATCCTGAAAAGTCCACGGTTCCCCCGGTGGGGCGGTGATGTAGATTCGCCCTGTGCCGCCGCGCGCCGGAAAGCTGTCGTGCAAGGGAGCGATACTGAACTCGCTGGCAGGGACATCCGCGGGCGGTGTCTCGTGGTCGGGTTTCAGGGCGGCCGGCGGCGCAGGTCCATTGCGCGGGTTCATCGGGATTTCGAGATCGTGGCCCAGGGTTTCCGCCATGTGGACGTGAATGGTTTTCGGACGCCGTCCGCGCGCCGCAAGGTTCTCGTACACCTGTACCGAGTGATCATGGCGATGGCCATCTAGGTAAACCGGAAAGTCTCCAACCAGGAGGAACTGACCAGGGTGATCGCGGATGGTTTCTTCCAGCAGGCGATGGTGGAGGTGCGTGAGATCGTCTATGAAACCGTACCTGTCGACCACCACAAAATGCACCGGAATAGAGTCCAGAATTTGCAGCACCGATTCCGCCGAGGAGACCGTCAGAGCGTAATTCCGGCCGAGCCAGTCGGAAGTGGAGAGAAGTTTTGTGGCGCGCAAGACGGCGTTCGCCCGCGCCGGGTCGCGGAGAAGCAGTTCCGCTACCATCGCGCCTTCCCCGGACGCATCCGAGGACACCAGCACCACGTGGCCGTCCGGATCGGCGGGGAGAGATGCCGCGACCTCGGCATATCCGCTTCTTCGATGCATGCGGAGCGGCGGCGTGGACGCCATGCAGGCTATCGCGATCGCGGCCGCAGCCAGACCTGTGATGGTGTTTTTCCCGAGACTGCCGGTGAAATGCCGCCGCACTAAAGAGAGGCCATCGGCGAAAAGCATGGCCGACGCCAAAACGGCGGGTAGCAGGTAGCGCGGCTCGAACGAATCGCGGAAAAACGGCTGGCAGATCAGGGTGACCCCGAGCCAGATCGCGGCAGTGATGGCATGCACCCCCCGATCGCTCCCCCGCGAGTTACCCACCCACGCCAGGCTGGCAATCGCCAGTCCCAAGACTGCGAGAAACACTGGCGAAAGGTTGTCCGGAAACGCCTTCAGTATCGGCAGGCGGCGCCAGGCGTCCGGCACACCCAGGAACAGCGGGGCAGCGCCGATTCGCCAGAATCTGCCCGCGGCATACACGGCCAGCGGCAAAAGCAGAATCGGAATTGCCCATATGGCCGGCTGCGCACGGCTGGACACGAGCAGCTTCCTGCCGCCAATGCAAACCAGGACAAGCGGCACTACCAAGACCAACGTCAAGGCGCTTTCCTTAGTGAGAATCGCGGCCGCCAACCAAAGCCCTAACCAGCCCCAGTACTTAGACGCTTTGAAAATGCAGGCATCGCAAAGGGCCAGCACGGCCAGCAGCTCGAAGAAACAGGCAGGCATGTCCGCCATCAGCATGAGTTCGCTGGCCCGCACCAGCGGCAGCCAGAGGAATACGCCAACTGCCAGGAGGGCGATGAGCTTGCCGTAGAGACGCTGCAATCGAAAAAGCAGCAAAATAGCCGTGAGCGCGGCAGCCGTTCCAGCGATCAGAATCGCCTGGGAAACCGAAGCGCCGGCGATCCCGTACCACAGTGCCTGAATCGCATAAAACAAGGGAGGCCAATGACCGAGGGCAACTTTCGGGTAGTGCGCATAGTAAGCCTCTGCGAAGCCAACCGGGTTGGTGCCGAAAGCCGTCCGCACATAATCGAGCACGCAGAGCGCGCTGACGAAATGGGCGGGCTCGTCGGGGTGGTCGGCAAGATTGCTGCGATAAGCGTGACTGGATATCTGGCAGGCTCCGGCGGCCAGGCCGATTGCCACGCCTGCCAGGATACGGAACCAGGGCGCCTGCCGAAGGCGGGAAAGCTTCACTCGGCCCCTGGCGCCTGGTTAGTCCCGGAAATCAGAACCAGCCCCATTTTCACCTTGTCGGTCAGCGTCTTCTGCGAGAGGCAGGTGAATAGGCACAGGGAGTCGCAAGCGACTGTCTCTTTGCGGCGCTCTCTCGCTTCGGCGCCGTACCAGATTTCACGGGCGGTGGATGTCCGCACATTTCCGATCGGTTTGTAATACCAGCAAACCTCCACCGCGCCATCGGGACGGATGAAGTAGTTCCGCATCCCCACGCGGCACGGCCGGTATTCATCGGGAGCCGGTTTGGAGAGAAAATGGTCGTCCCATGCGCGCAGGAGCAACTCGCTGTTCATGATGGGTGCGCCCTGGCGCTTGAGAGCGATGAGTTCGTCGCGCACGGCGCGCAGATCGGCACGATCCCGCGGATCCTCGATCCACAGCTCGTTATATGTTTCCGGCGTCCATCGATCCACCGGTTGGAAGTTGATTGCCGTGGCACCGATCTCGCGAATCCACTCGACCATCTTCGGCAAATCCCGAAAATTGAGCCGGTGGACAACCGGCTTGATGATGATGGGGAAATTCAAGCCCGCCGCGCCGGCGCAGGAGCGGAGGTTGGCGATGCCGTTCACGATGCGATCGAGCGAACCTTCGATGCCGCGAGAGTAGTCGTGGACGTCGGCACGGTGCGAATCGATCGAGATGTTGATGTTGAGCGGCTTGGCAGCCACCGTCGCCTCTACCACTTTCCGGCTGGAAAAAGCCGCGCCGTTGGTGGTGACGCCCCACTTCACGCGCTGCTCGTGGCAGAACTGGATCAGCTCCAGAAAGCCCTTTTTGAGGTATGGCTCCCCGCCCGAGAATTCGATGTGATATCCAGCGCCCACGAAATCGGCCAGATCGCGCAGCGCCTTTTGCCATTCCGCAATCGACATTTCCGGCCGGTAGTTCGGCATGCGCCAGTATTCGCAATACCGGCAGCGATAGTTGCAAATCTCGTTGACCATGGCATGAATTGCCACGGGCCTCGTGAAGTCGCGGCCGCTGCGCAGGTAGATTTCCTCAGCAACTGCGTTGCGTGCATGGCGAACCGCGAGTACACCGATTTCCAGGGGCCGCACTGGGCGAAGTCTAGCAAAGGCCCGCGCCGGGCGTCAATGGAAGGGGGTACCACAAGGGCTATCCGGAGTGAGTTATAGTTTCCAGATGTCATGCGCGTAACGTTCGTCATGGATGGGGGCGACAATCTGTCGGGCGGCCATCGCCACATCGCCATATTCGCGGACGGGCTCCGCAGGCGGGGACATTCCGTATTTCTGCTGGCGCGTCCGCAGCGTCCGCCGGGACTGCGCGACAGAATCCGGTCGGTTCTCAAGCGGGAGCCGCTGGCATCTGCTCCGAAGTCCGGCGCTTCTCATTTTCGAGACCTGGGTGTGCCGCTGAACATCCTTCCCCGCTGGGTACCTGTCGGCAATGCCGATCTGCCGGACGCCGACGTGGTGGTGGCAACCTGGTGGGAAACGGTCGACTGGGTTTGGGAACTCGCTCCTTCGAAGGGCGTAAAGGTCCACTTGATGCAGGATTACGAAATTTGGGGCGGCCGCATTGACGAGGTCGACCGGAGTTGCGCGCGTCCCATACCGAAGATCGTCACATCGCCCTGGTTGCCCGAGTTTCTCGCCACACAGTTCCACCAGAAAACGCTGGCGCTGGCGGAACCGGGCGTGTCCCACACGGTCTTTCACGCCGAGCCGCGCGAAAAGCAGAGCGTGCCCACCTTCGGCATGATCTATTCGGACGTTCCCCGCAAAGGCTCCGACATCAGCATCGAGGCAGTTCGACTGGCCCGGCAGACCGTTCCGGAAATTCGCCTGGTGGCGGCCGGTAGCATGCAAGTCTCGAAACACCTCCCTTTACCGGCCGGAACGTATTACGAGCCGTACGCTTCCGACGAAAAACTGCGCGATTTGTACCGGCAGTGTGATGCCTGGCTGTTCGGAACCCGGCGCGAAGGATTTGGATTCCCGATTCTGGAGGCAATGGCGTGCCGCACCCCGGTGATTGGAACGCCCGCCGGCGCCGCGCCGAAACTTCTGCGGAATGGCGCCGGAATCCTGACCAACGCGGAGGATCCCCAGGAGATGGCGCGGGCGATTCTGAAGATCTGCCGCCTTTCCGGGATGGATTGGAAAGCCATGTCCGATACCGCCGCCGCGACGGCCGCCTCGTACACCTGGGACGACTCTGTCGACAAGTTCGAAGCGGCATTAAAACCGCTTGTGGGCCATTCCGGAGACTGAGAGAATGGCGCCGAATCTCAGGGTTTTATTGGTCATCGAGCAGTGCAATCCCGAATGGCCATCGGTCCCGCTGGAGGGGTTCCGCTATTACGAGGCCGTTCGGGAACTCGCCGATGTGACGCTGGTCACGCACGAGCGAAATCGCGCCGCGCTCACCAGGAGCTGCGCCGGCGCCGAAGTCGTGTTTATTCCCGAGAGCCGGACGATCTCGCGATATTACCGCTTGGTGGACCGTATCGCGGTGCGCGGCGGACGCGTCAACTGGCCGCTCCTCTACGCGCTGGGATACCCGATCTACGCCGAGTTCAACCGGCGGGTATTCCGGCGCTTCAGCGATTCTGTCGCGCAGGGCAAATTCGATGTGGTGCACGCGTTCTCGCCGATCCTGCCTCGCTACCCGGTAAAACTGGTGAAGGCATGCCGCGGAACCCCCTTCCTTCTGGGACCGGTGAATGGCGGGCTCCCGTTCCCTCCCGCATTCGGTGAAATCGCCCTCAAAGAGTTCGACCGGTTCAATACTCTACGCGTGTTTTCCCGCGCCATACCGGGGTATCGCGCCACGTATCGCCAGGCCAGCCGGATTCTCGCCGGGTCGTCCGCTACCGAAGAGATGCTGCGGCGGCTCTTCGCCATTCACGACGATCGCATAGAACTGTTCCATGAAAATGGCGTGGCTAAATCGCGGTTCGCGCCGCGAACGCCGCAAACGCCCGGCGATCCCGTGCAGCTTTTGTTCGCCGGCCGGCTCGTGCCATTCAAATGCGCCGACATCGTAATCGACGCGCTCGGCCGCACGGCGCCGGATCTGCGCGTGGCATTAACGATTTTGGGAGATGGGCCGGAGCGGCGCTCGCTGGAAGAACGCGCGCGGCGGCTGAACCTTGCCGATCGCGTAAGTTTCGCGGGCTGGATCCCGCACGAGCAGACCGCGGAATACTTTCAGCGGGCCGGCATTTTCTGTTTTCCCTCCATTCGCGAATTCGGCGGCGCGGTAGTCTTGGAAGCTATGGCGGCCGGACTCGCTTGCATCGTCACGGATTATGGCGGCATCGCGGAGTACGTGACGGACGACTGCGGATACCGGATCGCGCCGCGTTCCCGCGAGTACCTGGTGTGCGAAATGGCGCGGCGAATCGAAGATTTGGCTCGCTCGGAGGAACTCCGCGACCGCATGTCCGCGGCCGCGGTGAAACGCGCCGCCGGGTTCGAATGGGGCCGCAAGGGGCGGCGGCTGATCGAAATCTATGCCAATCTGTTGGAAAGAACCGTCACCGGAAGTGAAAGCCTGGCATGAAAACGCCGTTCTGGAGCCTGGTCCGGGAAGATTGGGAAGCGCACGGAAGGGATTGGTCCAAGCCCGGTTTTCGGGCAGTGGCGATCCATCGCTTCGGCGTATGGCGAATGGGTATACGCTCGCGAATTCTGCGCGCTCCCTTTAGCCTGGTCTACCGTTGGTTTTACCGCAGAGTCCGCAACCACTACGGCATCGAACTTCCCTATTCGGTGGAATTAGGCCGCCGCGTGATTATCGAACATTGCGGCGCGATTGTGATTCACGGCAATGCCAAAATCGGCGACGATTGCATTTTGCGCCAGGGCGTGACGATCGGTATGCGTTCGCTCGACCGTTCCACGGAGGCCCCGCAGTTGGGCTCTCGCGTGGATGTCGGCGCCGGCGCCAAGATATTAGGCAGCGTGAAAATCGGAAACGGCGCCCAGATCGGCGCCAACGCGGTCGTGTTGCGAGATCTGCCGGCCGGAGTAACGGCGGTTGGCATTCCGGCGCGCATCGTTGCCGAGGGAGAATTCGAGGATTGATGGCGGCCCCGGAAAATCGCGAGGCGGTTTCCGCCACCGAGGCGGATTGGTCGCGGGAGCGATGGTACGGCGACTGGTCGGCCAGCCGTCTTCTGCTGCGATCCATTCGCCGGTACCAGCGCTATGCGGCGCGCCGCGGCCCGCTGGCGTGGATGGGCAGAAAGAAGAGCGTATTGTGGCATCGTCTCTGGTCGATCGTATGTGCCGCGGAGATTCCCATCAACACCAGGCTCGGAGGCGGCCTCATGCTGCCCCACCCCAACGGAATCGTGATCCATCACAAAGCTGTGATCGGCCCGAACTGCCTGCTGTTCCAGCAAGTAACAGTGGGAGTCGGCGGACCGGTTCCGGGCGCCCCAACGGTTGGCGGGCACGTCGATATCGGCGCGGGGGCCAAGGTGTTGGGAGGAGTTCGGCTGGGCGATCACTGCAAAATCGGCGCCAACGCCGTCGTCATTGCCGATGTTCCAGCCGGAGCCACGGCCGTCGGGGTACCGGCAAGAGTGATCCTGCGCCCGGCAACGCAGCAGTGAAGGCAAACACTCTGGTATACTTGCCCAACGATCTCGAAACCGATGCGCGCTGATTCGCAGGCGGAGGGGGTGTCCCTGGCAATCGGAAATGCCACGCGCGAGTTCTTCACGCGCGCGTTTCTCATCCGGAGTTTCGAGCAGTCGCTGCTCGATTTGTTCGCCGAAGGAAAGATCTTCGGCACCGTCCACACCTGCATCGGTCAGGAATTCACGGGCATAGCGGTCGCTGCCCATCTCCAGCCCGCCGATTTCATTTTCAGCAACCACCGGTGCCACGGACACTATCTGGCTCGAACCGGCGATGTCACCGGGCTGATGGCCGAGATCATGGGCCGGTCTACCGGAGTGTGTAGCGGCCGCGGTGGAAGCCAGCACATCTGTTCCGGCAACTTCTTCAGCAGCGGCATACAGGGCGGCGCTTTGCCGGTTGCAGCAGGGCTCGCGCTGGCTCAAAAACAGGCTGACCGCCGCTCGCTGGTAGTCGCCTTCATCGGCGACGGCACATTGGGCGAGGGCGTCCTCTACGAAACGTTCAATCTCGTTTCCAAGTGGACCATCCCCCTGGCGATCGTGCTGGAGAACAACCGCTATTCGCAAAGCACTTCTTCGTCTCAGACGCTGGCGGGCGATATTCTCCGGCGCGCCGAGGCTTTCGAAATTCCCGCCCATCGCGGCGACACCTGGCATCCGGAAGCGCTGGCTGGGTTGATGGGAAAGGTGCTCGGCGAAGTGCGCGACGGGCGCGGTCCGGCATTCGTCTGCGTGGATACTTACCGGCTTATGGCGCACTCGAAGGGCGATGACAATCGGCCCGATGCGGAACGGCAGCACTACTGGGCCATCGATCCGCTCACGCGGTTTACTGCCGAGCACGGCGAAGAGGCCGCGCAAATGCTGTCCGCGGGCCAGCGCGAGGTTGCCGGCGCCATCGCCGCAGCGTCGGCCGCGCCGTTTACCGCGGTGCCGGCCGGCAGTCCCACACCCGCCGAAACGCCTGTGTGGCAGCGGACCGCCATCGAAGGCCGGGAGCGCGTGGCTTTGCGAATCTATACCGCTCTGCGCGAACATCTGGAAAGCGACTCCCGAGCTTTCCTTCTGGGCGAGGATATCGAATGGCCCTACGGCGGCGCGTTCAAAGTAACGCGCGATTTGAGCCGCCTTTTTCCCGGACGCGTGCGCAACACTCCGGTCAGCGAAGCCGCCATCGTTGGAGTAACCGCCGGACTCGCCATGGCGGGACTGCGGCCCGTGTGCGAAATCATGTTCGGGGATTTTCTGCCGCTGGCAGCCGACCAGGTCGTCAACCATGCCGCCAAATTTCATTGGATGTATGACGGCCAGGTCTCGGCGCCTATGGTCATCCGCACGCCAATGGGAGGCAGGCGCGGCTACGGTCCCACCCACAGCCAGTCCCTCGAGAAGCACTTCCTGGGGATACCGGGAATTCGCGTCCTCGCCATTCACCACCGATACGACCCGTGCCTGGTATATCGCCGTCTTTTCGCCACCCTCGATCGTCCCACTCTGGTTCTGGAGAATAAAGTTTTGTACGGCGAGCCCGTGAGTGTCCAGACCGCGCCCGGATTCTGGTGCGAGCACACAGCCGGAGATTTTCCCACCACTCGCATCCGGTCTTCCGCCAAACCCGATATCACCATCGCCTGCTATGGCGGGCTTCTGGCCGAAGCGGAGAAAGCCCTCGACCGCCTCTTCGAAGATCGCGAAATCGTCGCCGAAATTATCTGCCCGGCTGAAATCTATCCGCTGGCATCCGGTCCGATTGCCGAATCGGTTCGAGCTTCGGGACGGCTGCTGGTTGTCGAAGAGGGCCAATTGTTCTGCGGCTTCGGTGCGGAGTTGCTGGCTTCGATTCACGAAACTTGCGGCGGCGAAGTACGGATGCGGCGTCACGGTGCCCGGCCCCATCCGATTCCGGCGTCCCGGCCGGCAGAGGCGGAGACCCTGCCCGGCGCGGAATCCATTTACCGGGAATGCGTCGATCTGGTGACTTGTGGTTGAACCGGTAACGATTTTTATCCCGCGCCACAACGTAAACGACGACAGCGTCCGGATCCTGGCCTGGAAAGTAGCCTCCGGCGCGCGAGTGGAAAAGGACCAGTTGATTTGCGAAGTGGAGACCAGCAAGGCCGTGCTGGAAATCCACGCGCCCGAGAGCGGAGTGCTCGCGTATTCCGTCCCGGAGGGTGGCGAACTTCCCACCGGTTCCCCCCTCTGCACCGTTTTTCCGGCGGAGATGGCAGTTCAGGCCGGTCGGCAGATGGCCCCTCCATCCGAATCCAATCCGGATGCGCCGCGGCTGTCGGCGGCGGCACGCGCGCGAGCGGCGGAATTTGGCATCGATCCGTCATCGTTTCCGGCTGGCCGGCTGGTGCGGGAAAAGGACGTCTTTCAGCAGGCGGGGAGGCCGCCAGACTCTGGTGTGCCGATTCGTTGGCAGGACCTGCCCCGCCGCAAGGTGCTCGAAGGCCGGATGCTGCAACGCGGCCGGACGATGGCGGTGCGAAGTTCGATCACAGCCGTTTGCCGTGCCAAATCTCTCCCCGCGGAGCGAGTGCAGCCGCTGACCATCTGCGAAGCCGCGCGATTGCTGCGCAAATACCCCTTGCTGAACGCCGTCCACGACAATGGTCGTGCCGGCGTGTATGCGCAGGTCAACATCGGTTGGGCACTCGATGGCGGTCAAGGCCTGTCGGTCCCCGTGATTCCGGATGCGGATCAGAAACGCGAGCAGGAGATAGCTGAACTGATGGACCGGCAGTTGGAAGCTTACCTGGAAAGCGCGTTGAGCCCCGCCGATCTTGCCGGCGGGACGTTTACCGTCACGGATCTTTCCGGACAAGGCGCCGGTTTCTTCGAACCGCTTCTGGTTCCCGGGCAAGCGGCAATTCTGGGGATCGGCAAAGACTTCGGCGAGGGAACCGAGGCGATTCTGAACTTAACCCTGGCGTTCGATCACCAGATAACCGAAGGAAGGACCGCGGCCTTGTTTCTGCGGGACTTATGCCAGCGTCTGGAGGCGCACGGTTCCGCCGGGCCGGTGGAAGTTTCCGAACCCTACTGCGTGCTCTGCCATCGGGACGCCAAAACTCTCCGCCGCCTCAAGCTGGTTCTGCTGAAATCCGCAGTCCCTCCAGGCCTGGTCTGTTCCCTGTGCGCGGCGGGGTGGTGATGGCGCTCGAAAACCAGTTGCGCGAGATGATTGCCAGGATCCTCATGGCGCCCGCCGGCGGCATTGGCGCCGAAACCTCGCTCGCCAGCCTCCACGACAGCCTGGGCGAGGCCAAATTGCGGCTCGGTCTGAAGCACCTGGGTCTGAAGCTGCCGGCGGGGGTCCGGCCGGCCAACTTCGCGGCTCTCTGCGATTTTCTAGATGGCAAGCCGGCGCAGTCCTTGCGCGCCGCGCCGCGAACCGAATCGCCGCAGATGCTGAATTCGCCGCTCCAAGGACTCAGCGTCGGGCTCGACATTCAGGACGTCGCCGGATTGCCCGCGGCGGCCGACTATTGGGAGGATACTTTCTACGCGGCGACCTTTGCCAAACCCGAAATCGCCTACGCCGCGGCGCGACCCGATCCGCGGATTCATTTTGCCGGCTTTTGGTGCGCCAAGGAAGCTCTTCGCAAGTGCGATGCCTCGTTTGCGGCCGTGGATCCCGCCGCTACTTTGGTCGCGCACGAACCGGCCGGCCGGCCTTTTTTAATCTGGAAGACTAACTCCGGCGAAGCTCGCCTGCGTCATGCCCTGAGCATTTCGCACAGCGGGAGCATCGCCATGGCCATCGTGGTGGATCGCGGGCAAAAGATATGAGCGGACGCTATTTTCTGGTGGGCGGAGCGGGTTTCATCGGCAGCCACTTCGCCGATCGCTTGTTGAACGACCCCGCAACTAAACGGGTGACCCTCTACGACAACTTTTCGTCGGGACGCGAGTGGCACTATGCGCATCATGACGCCGATCCCCGGCTGTGCGTGGTTCGCGGCGACGTCAAAGACACGGACTGCCTCACCAGAAGCATGGCGGCGCACGATACGGTCGTTCATCTGGCATCGAACCCCGATATCGCGCGCGCCGCGAAAGAGCCCGATGTGGATTTCCGCGAGGGCACGAATCTCACGCATTGCGTCTTGGAAGCCATGCGCGCCGCCGGGGCTCGGACGATCGTCTACCCCTCGGGCAGCGGCGTTTACGGAGAGCTCGGGGAAACCGAAGTCGCGGAGAATTTCGGCCCTCTCGTCCCCATCTCCACCTATGGCGCCAGCAAACTCGCGGGGGAAGCATTGATCAGCGCTTACTGCCATATGTTCGATTTCGTGGGGCGCGCGTTTCGTTTCGGCAACGTTGTCGGACCCCGTCAAACTCACGGCGTGGGCTTCGATTTCCTCCGCCAGTTGCGCCGCGATCCCCTCCGTTTGCGTATTCTCGGCGACGGCCAGCAAAGCAAATCTTATATTCACGTGCAGGACGTAATCGATGCCGTGCAGATCGCCATCGCGCAATCAAGCGAGCGGTTCGCAGTCTATAACGTGGCGACCGGGGACTACATTACGGTGAAGGAGATCGCGAGCCTGGCGGTGGAATGTGCCGGGCTCGATGCGCATCGCGTCGATTTCGAATTCACCGGCGGCGATCGCGGCTGGAAGGGCGACGTTCCGATTATGCGGCTCAACACGGACCGTATCCGGAAACTGGGATGGACTTGCAAAATGCGCACAAGGGACGCGCTCCGCAACTCCCTGCGCGCTATGTGGAAGGACATGCAGGACGGGCGTGAGTCTTCGTGCTGAACCTGGGCTGTCTTTTTTCTCTGTACTGCACGGACGCGGCCTTGGGCCACATTTTTCTCTCGCTTTGCCGGAATTGGCAATCGCAAGAGCTTGCCGCCCGGATGATCGTGCCCAACGCGGATTCGTCCTGCCGGAGCGCCGATTTGGTGGAGACCGTCCCGCCCTTCGCGAAATGGCTTGCATACCGCAATCCCAAGTGGCTGAGCTTTCTGAACGAACGGCACTTGCTGGGAGCTTTATCCTCGTTCGATGCCGTCTACTCGTTCCCCCATGTTTCTTTTTCAACCCTGCGGCGCGTGCAGAAACGGGGCAGGCCGGTAATCGTCGAACGGATCAACTGTTTTGCCGGAAAAGCCAGGCAGATTCTGGAGCCGGAATACCGGCAACTGGGCACCGCTCCGCAGCAGCCCTTCCATACCTGGGACGTGGAGCCCGAGCGCAGGCAGATCGAGACCGCCGATTTCCACTTCTCGCCCAGCCCGGAGGTAGAGGCATCGCTGCTCGAAATTGGCGTCCCGGCAAACAAGATCATTTCCACCAGCTATGGATGGTCGCCCGCCCGATTTCCAGGAATCTCCGCACCGCGAGAACCCGGAGCGCACCCCACCGTTCTCTTCGTGGGCTATCTTTGCGTGCGCAAAGGAGTGCACCTGTTGCTGAGAGCGTGGGAGAGAGCCGGAATCCGCGGCCGGCTTCTGCTTTGCGGAGGGATCGAACCGGCTCTGGCGCCGCTGGTGGCAAAGGCGCGCGAAAGACCGGGTGTGGACTATCGTGCCCACACGCCGGAGACGGGACAGATCTTTCGCGAGGCAGACATCTTCGCATTTCCAAGTTTGGAAGAGGGCGGTCCGCTCGTGACCTACGAGGCCATGGCGCATGGTTTGGCTGTCATCGCATCGCCGATGGGCGCCGGCGCCATCTTAAGAAACGAAGTGGACGGGCTGGTGATTGCCGCGCATGAAACCGATGCGTGGGTGGAGGCGTTACGGCGCCTGGCAGGTTCCGCGGAGGTTCGCGAACGCTTCGGCGCTGCCGCCCGTGTGCGGGCCGCGGAATTCACCTGGGCGAAAGTCGCCCGGCGACGCGCCGATGCCATGCTGACGAAGCTCGGGCGGACCCCTGGTGCGCAGTTGTAGCGCCGCGCACCGGGACGAAAGGGCTGTCGCGCGCCTGGGGCATCCATGCCCCGAGGACTCGGTTAGGTTGACCACGCTTTGGGCCGGCGGATGTGGCTGAAGCAGATCGCTGGAACCA
>Ga0335073_10001596_pt1 | contig 30404 bp, 25 predicted proteins | sample Lox_Sample_22_FD_207093 | JGI IMG/M metagenome (GOLD analysis project Ga0335073, IMG submission 207093) | Soil microbial communities from Loxahatchee National Wildlife Refuge, Florida, United States - Lox_Sample_2.2 | ecosystem: Environmental > Terrestrial > Soil > Wetlands | place: USA... | reverse complement strand
CCCGCGGCGAAGCTCATGTTGGCGCTGGTGGAGGTGTAGGGCGTCGCGTCGATGTATTGTGCGTTCAGGGTTCCGCTATTCTCGCCGTACAGCACGTGAACGCTGGCCTGGCAGTTGTTGCTTCCCAGCTCGCAGTTGGAGAACGACAGATAGGCGATATCCATATTGCCGTCGCCGTCGAAGTCGCCTACGCCCAGCCAGCCGGTGGGACCGCTGCCGGTGACTTGCTCCTGAAGGCTGATTTGGGGAAAGTTGAAGGTTCCATCGCCATTACCAAAAAAGATGTTGATGTAAGTGATCGGGCCGGTGGAAGTGGCGACCTGCGTTGTGGCGACGAGATCGAGCTTGCCGTCCTGGTTGTAGTCGGCCGCAACGGTTGCTGCTGCGGTAAAGGGCGTAGTGTCGCCGGCGAGATTCTGGAAGACGGGAGTCTGGAACGTGCCATCTCCATTGCCCAGAAACGTTGCAACGAGATTGGTCCCGGTAAGCGTGAAGACGATGTCTGCGTTGCCATCGCCATTGAAGTCGCCGATGGTCGGCACGATCGTGGCGCCGGGATTATCGGAGAACGTGAACGAGTAACCAGGGGTGAAGGTGCCATCCCCTTTTGCCAGGTACACCTGGAAGGAGTTGGCGCGGAGCGTTGAGGTGGGAACCTGAATGAGGTCCTGGATACCGTCATTGTTCAAATCGACAGCATAAACAGAAGGTGAACTGGAGGGAAATTGATACGAGTTGAGTTGCTGGGTTCGCGTCTGGAATGTGGCCTGCGTCTGGCCGAAGCATGGAACGAAAGACACAGCTGCACACAGCACGGTAAGGACACTACGGCAAGGCAACATCATGATGCTCCTCAGAGGGCACCTTTCGCCTGAATTGGTTTTGGCTGGATCGGAGAGTGCGAACGCCTCTCCGTTCTGTTTGGAAGCGGATTTCTGATTGCGAGTTGCTGCGGCTGTCAATTTCCGGTGCATGTTGATTTCAAGTTAGGTCAACGAATCCCGTGACCGCCGACGCGTCGGGTGCGGATTCCTCATTTGGCGTCAGTTTCTGCTAACCTCTCATTGAATCCATCCGCAGGCATTACACGCTCTTTGATTCAGGAGGTTTTATGTCCGGAGGCATGAACAAGAAGTTCATGGCTGATCCCGTCGCTTTCATGCAGAAATATGCGGTTGCCCCTGCCGACGACGTGCAGAACAACATCGGGGACCGCGGCGTCAACATGCCGAATGCGCTCGGCAACGTCGACTACGTCTTCTCGCGCATGCCCCAGGCCAACACCATTGCGTGGCTCAACTTTGCCAAGCGGGCACGCGGAACAGGCTACAGCGCAAGCTTTGTGCCGGCGGCCGAAGGCGGCGTTACGGTGGACGGCAGCTTTGATGAGCGGCCGGGCAAGGTGCGATCGTATTTCCTGCCCTGGACAGCGGGCGGAGGCATCATCGCGCTGGCAATTCCGCCGGTGAAAAGAACGGGCGTAGACAATTCGCCGAGATACTTCTTTACAGCCACCATTACGGGCTGCTCGATCTTTGTGAAGGGTACACGGCGGGCGCCGGTGGTGTTTCACGCGGGCGGACAGACGGGGCAGAACGATCCGGTACAGGCGGCCAATTTCTGGCGCAACCTGATGACACACTACTCCGGCGCGGCAGCGATCACCGGTGAGATTAACAAGACCCACTACGTGGCGCAGCAGGGACTGGGAACCGCGCAGTCGCCCGCGACGGCTCATTCCCAGGCCTTCGAAAACTGGCTGAAGGCCAACTCGCCGAGCGATCTGGATATCTCGTGGACGTTTCCGTGGGGCTGTGTGATGGGCATTCGCGACGACAATGGGGACTGGACATTCTATCTGCAGGAAAACGTCACCATCTTCTACTCGAAGTTTAAGAAGGCGCACTGGTATTCAACGAAGAAGACAGTGCAAGGACAAATGACGGGCGCGGCGCGGCCGATGCTCTTTCGGGAGTTCTTTCCCGGCGGAGCACAGATTGCGAACTTCGTGCCCAGCATGCCGCGCAAGCTGTGAGGGGCCGGGGGACAGATCGAGGACGCGCGGTCAACACTCTCAAATCTCGCACGTCTAACCGAAAAGAAGTGTGCGTGGGAAAGCCCTTATGAGAACTCTGCCGTGTATCGGTCTCGCGATCTCCGCTTTTGTGGTTCCTCGCTCTTGCACGCTCGCGCTGGCGCAGGCGCCTGCGAGCACGGCTGCTGCCCAGGACAAACCGGCTACGACGCTGAAGGTGCAGGCGCGCGAGGTGCTGCTGCCGGTGACCGTGCGCGACAAGAAGGGCGCGCTCGTGACCAGCCTGACCGCGAATGACTTCACGCTGACGGAAGACAATCGTCCGCAGACGATTAAGAGCTTCTCGGTTCAAAGCAATCTGCCATTCCTGCTGGGGCTGCTGGTGGACACGAGCCGCAGCGTGGAATCGGCAATGGACAGCGAGCGCAAGGCGGGCGAGAAGTTTATCGAACTCATGCTGCCTGCCGATCCCAAAGACGCCAAGCAGGGCGACCAGGCGTTTCTCATCCACTTTGACCGCGAGGTTGAGCTGCTGGAGGACTTCACCAACTCGCGCGCCAAGCTCGACCGCGAACTGGAAGACATGGGGCCGAGTTCGGCGGAGCACAATAATCCTCAAGGACCGGAGACCGGCGGGGATAATGGCGGCTATGGGCGTTCCCATGGAGGCATGCAACGTGGCGGAACGCAGCTTTACGATGCGATCTATCTCGCTTCCGACGAGCTGATGAAGCCGAAGGAGGGACGGAAGGCGCTTATCGTCTTCTCCGACGGCGTGGATCGCGGCAGCAAGGAGACGCTCAACGAGGCGCTGGACGCGGCCGATCACGCCAATCTCTCGGTCTATACGATCTACTTCAAAGGCGAGATGGAGCGCGATCAGAACGGCTTTCCCGGCGGGCGCCGCGGCGGCATGGGCGGCGGGGGTTATCCGGGTGGTTGGCCGGGCGGCGGTGGCGGATATCCCGGTGGCGGAGGGCGGCGCGGCAATGAGTCCCAGGTGGACGGCAGAAAGATCTTGACACAGATTGCCACGCGCACAGGCGGGCGCTACTTCGAAGCCAAAAAGAAAGACAATCTGGAAGAGATCTACAACCAGATCGCTGCGGAACTGCGCGGCCAGTACCTGCTGACTTACACGCCGGATCAGGTAGACAACGACGGCAACTATCACAAGATCGCGTTGAAAGCGAAGAATGCCGATCTGACGGTGGTGACGCGCGAAGGGTATTACGCGCCGGGCGGCGACTCCAAATAAGTACAAACGGGTGCCCCACCTTCGGTGCGGCTTTATCGCGCCTAAGGTGGGATATCTATAGCTACAGTCTCTTACAGTTTTCATACTCTTTTTCTCGTACTGCCGCCGTCCAGAACGATTCGATTTCAACGGTTCCGCGCTCTCCTGTTACGTAATGACGAAAGCTGGACCATCGCCAGTGCATTGGTTCGGCAACCAAACCCCGTTTGACCGGATTGCGGTGAATATAGCGCAACTTCTCGATGTGTTTGCGTGCGGAGAAAACGTTGAAATCGCAGTAACGGGATTGCCAGAAGGGTCTCGGGGGCGACAACTTTGAAACAGAAAGCTTGAGCGCATGGAGAGCTTTTGCCAGAGGATGACCGTTGGGCTCGCTTAGAAGAAGATGTACGTATTCCGGCATGACGACATAGCCAACAACACCGAATTGATAGCGAAGTCGAATTCGTTCAAGTGTCTGCTCGAAGAGATTGGGCGCAGCGGCAGGCCCAGATAGGGTCTGAGCTGGTAACAACTGAAGGTGATGAAGTGAAGGTCTCCTGAGAATTGATAACGCTTGAGACCTTGTGTCATGCGGGTGATTGTAGGGTGCGACCGGTCGTTTGTAAAAGACTCTAAAAAACCTTAGATAGAGATATCCCACCTTAAGCGCGATGAAACTGCGCCGAAGGTGGGGCACCCGGTTTCGTGATTTGGTTTCGAGATTACTTTGAGCCGTGGTGGACTTCGCCCTGCTTCTCTTCCAGAGCGGCCTGTGCGGCGGCGAGGCGTGCCGTCAACAGGCGGAAGGGTGAGCAGGAGACATAGTTGAGGCCGATTCTGTGGCAGAACTTGACGGACTCGGGATCACCGCCGTGCTCGCCGCAGATGCCCACCTTCAGGTTGGGCCGCGTGGCGCGCCCGTTGGTGGTTGCCATCTTCACGAGCTGTCCAACGCCGGTCTGGTCGAGCGTGGCGAAGGGATCGAACTTGAAAATGCCCTGCTTCAGGTAGGCGGGCAGGAAGTTGTTGATGTCGTCGCGCGATATGCCGAAGGTGGTCTGCGTAAGATCGTTGGTGCCGAAGCTGAAGAACTCGGCTTCCTCGGCGATCTGGTCGGCGGTGAGGGCAGCGCGCGGCAGCTCGATCATGGTGCCCACCATGTAATCGACCTTCGCGCCCTTCGCCTTGAAGACTTCTTCAGCCACGCGGCGGACGATCGCGGTCTGGTTGCGCATCTCCTCGATGGAGCCGATGAGCGGGATCATGATCTCGACGTGCGGATCGCCGCCCTTGCTCTTCACTTGGACTGCAGCTTCCAGAATGGCTTGTGCCTGCATCTCGGTGATCTCGGGGAAGGTGATGCCGAGACGGCATCCACGCAGGCCGAGCATCGGGTTCATTTCGTGCAGCTCTTCCACGCGGGCAAGCAGCGTGCGCAGCTCTTTGAGTTTGGGCGACTTGGGCTTGGTCTCTTCGAGGCGCGCAATCTGCACCAGCAGGTCTTCGCGCTTGGGCAGGAACTCGTGAAGCGGCGGATCGAGCAGGCGGATGGTGACGGGCAGCGACTCCATCGCCTTGAAGAGGCCCACGAAGTCTGCACGCTGCATGGGCAGCAGCTTCTTGAGCGCGGCGCGGCGGTCCTTCTCGTTGGTAGCGAGAATCATGGCCCGCATGTGCTCGATGCGGTCTTCGGCGAAGAACATGTGCTCGGTGCGGCAGAGGCCAATACCCTCGGCGCCGAACAGGCGAGCCTGCTTGGCATCGCGAGGAATGTCGGCATTGGCACGGACGCGCAGCTTGCGAAGCGCGTCGGCCCAGCCCATGTACTTCACGAGATCGGGATCGTCGGGCTGCGCCTCGAGGGTCTTTAGCTTGCCGGCGATGACGCGGCCGGTGGTGCCGTCGAGCGAGATGAAGTCGCCCTGCTTGTAGACGTGACCCTTTACGCGCAGCTCTTTCTTGGCTTCGTCGACGACGCAGTCGCCCGCGCCGGCCACGCAACACTTGCCCATGCCGCGCGTTACGACGGCCGCGTGCGAGGTCATGCCGCCGCGCGAGGTGAGGATGCCGTCAGCCACTTCCATGCCGGCGATGTCTTCCGGCGTGGTCTCACCACGCACGAGGACGATGGACTTGTAGGAGCCATTGTTGTGATGCTTCACTGCATCCTCGGCAGTGAAGACGATCTGGCCCACGGCCGCGCCCGGCGAGGCAGGCAGGCCTGTGGCGAGCACCTCGATCTTTTCGCCCTTTTCCACGAGCCGCGGTACGAGGAAGTCATAGAGCTGGTTCGGCTCGACGCGGAAGATGGCTTCTTCCTTCGAGATCAGGCCTTCATTCACCATGTCGATGGCCACGCGGACGGCTGCAAGGCCGGTGCGCTTGCCGTTGCGCGTCTGCAGCATGTAGAGCTTGCCATCCTGGATGGTGAACTCGAAGTCCTGCATGTCGCGGTAGTGCTTTTCCATGCGGCGCGTGATGTCCTTCAACTGCGCGAAGCACTCCGGCATCTGCTCTTCGAGGTGGCTGATGGGGTTGGGCGTGCGCACGCCCGAGACGACGTCTTCGCCCTGCGCATTCATCAAATATTCACCAAAGAAGGCGTGTTCGCCGGTGGCGGGATTTCGCGTGAAGCCCACGCCCGTGCCCGAATTTTCGCCCAGATTGCCGAAGACCATGGCCTGCACGTTGACGGCGGTACCGAGCCAGTCGTCGATCCGGTTGATGCGGCGGTAGGTCTTGGCACGATCGTTCTGCCAGCTGCGGAAGACGGCGTTGCGGGCTTCGGTAAGCTGATCGAGCGGGTCCTGCGGGAAATCTTTGCCGGTCTCTTTTTTCACCAGCTTTTTGTACTCGGCGATGATCTGCTTGAGCGCGTCGGCGGTGAGTTCGTAATCGAACTTGACCTTCTTGGCAGCCTTCACACCATCGAAGATGTGCTCGAACTTCTTTTTCGGCACATCGAGCACTACGTCGCCGAACATCTGGATCAGGCGGCGGTAGGAATCATACGCAAAACGGGGATTGTTGCTGCGCTTGGCGAGCGCTTCTACTGCTTTGTCGTTCAGGCCCAGGTTCAGAATGGTGTCCATCATGCCGGGCATGGAGAACTTCGCGCCCGAGCGCACGGAGACCAGCAGAGGATTGTCGCCGGCGCCGAGCTTCTGGCCCTGCATCTGCTCAAGTTTCTCAAGCGCGGCCAGCATCTCGATATCGATCTGCGGGCTCAGGTTGCCGCGCATGTATTCGCGACAGGCCTCGGTCTGGATGGTGAATCCCGGAGGCACAGGGAGGCCGGCATTGGTCATCTCGGCCAGGCCAGCACCCTTGCCGCCCAACACATCCTTCATCTTGCCGTCGCCTTCGGCCTTGCCGCCGCCAAAGGAATACACATACTTGGTTGCAGTTGCATTCGAGCCTGACTTCGCAGCAGGCAGATGCTCCAGAACGCCTTGCGTCATGGGGTGAAGCCTCCATCTTTAGGAATTGCGCTCGGGCGGATCGATAAGTGAGATGTGGCGAACAGAGGCTCAACGACTCGACTTTCAAGCAGCCTGACTGAGCGTGCGCGCGGCGTCCCGACATCGGACTGCGCCTTGCGGCTGACAAAATTAAATCGAGATCAGTATACGATTGCCTGTGCTATTCGTCACTTTGCAGCGGCCCGCCGCGAAGTTTCGGGGTCTCCGCAATCGAGATGGATTGCCGCAGTTTGAGACAGCGGGGCCAAACAGATGAAAGGAAAAAGCCAGCGATGGCAGTACTCGGCCCCGGCAGGAACCGGAATCTGAACTGCTGACCGCATTATGGAATCGAGGAGTTGCCGGAATTCCTGGGGCGTACGAGCAACATCGCAGGGCAACTTCAGGTGCAAGACCGGCTACCGGATCACATGCAGGCGTGTGTACATTCCAGCGGCAGAGAACTGCGCCCGGTAGCCTCCTCTGGCTCCACTTCAAGGAGGTGGAGGAGGCCCACGAGATCAAGGATCTCCTTGACTCGCGGCGCTGCGCGGGCGATGGTGAATTCGTGCCCGGCATCATGTGCCGCGCGGTAGAGCGTGATGAGCGCAGTAATGCCAGCGGCATCGATCCTCTCAACACGGCGCAAATCGAGCCGGACAGAGTGGTTGCGCACCAACGGGATCACCCGCTCGACGAGCGTATTTTCCTGCCCCTTGACGAGCTCAGCCATATCGGCAATAAAGACGGTCTGCGGCGTACTGTATTCGATGGCGTTCATAAAGGCCCTCCTTCGCGTTGGTTGCCGCGTCTGCTCTCTGGAAGTTGCACGCTGTCGGCCAAAGACAGCTCCAAGGGAATATGCTGAAATTCAAGGGGAAACCGGCCGCTCTGCATTTCCCTTCGCGACGCCCCGGTGTGCGGATTCGGTCCCAGCGTCCGCAAATGAACAGTGATGATCTATACGTAGTGACACGATCTTGAGTTCCGTTACCAACCCGGTTTCGAATCGATCCGCTGGGGACGTCCAGAGGACTCTGCCGCAGGACCGTGCGCGAGAGCTGGCGCAAGCGGCCGGTTTCACGGAGGCCGGGCTGGTCGCGCTTCCCTATGCTGCAACTACAAGGGATGCCAATCGCTTCACGCAATGGATCGAGGACGGGCGCGCAGGATCCATGCATTACCTGGAGCGAGTGGATGAGCAGGGCCGGCTGGTGCGGGCGCAGACGGCTATTCCGTTTCCGTGGGCGCGGTCGGCGATTGTCTGCTTTGCCAGCTACCAGACGCCGCAGCCGCGATCGATCGATGCAGCGCCCGCGGGCGCGGGCTGGATCGCGCGGTACGGCTGGAGCAGCCGGCTCGATGCCGAAGGGAAACGCCGGCCGAGCGACTATCACAAGGTGCTGCTCAAGCGATTGAAATCACTGGATGCGCAGCTTCATGCGGAGTTCGGCGACTTCGAATCGCGCGCTTATGTCGATACGGGTCCTGTGGTGGAGAGATCCCTTGCGGTTGCGGCCGGACTGGGCTGGACGGGCAAGAATACCTGCCTGATTCATCCCAAACTGGGATCGTATGGATTTTTATCGGTTCTGCTGACCTCCCTTGCACTCAGTCCCAAAAGTGGAACAACGGAGTTGCCGGACCGGTGCGGGACGTGCCGGCGGTGCCTCGACGCCTGCCCGACGGGCGCGCTGACTGCTCCTTACCAGATGGATGCGACGCGCTGCATCGCCTACCTGACGATCGAGCACAAGGGCCCGATTCCGGCGAATTTGATCGAAGGCATTGGACGCCAGGTGTTTGGCTGCGATATCTGCCAGGATGTGTGCCCATGGAACCGCAAAGCTCCCATTGGCGCCGACCCGGAGTTGGAGGCCCGTGAAGAACTCGTGAATCCGCTGCTCGAGTGGCTCGCCGCGATGGACGAGCCGGGGTTTGAGCGCGAATTCAACGGCTCGCCGGTACGCAGAGCTGGATTTAAAGGGCTTCGCCGGAATATGGCCATCGCCATGGGCAACAGCGGCCTGCGGCACTTCACGTTGCGCCTGGAGGAATGGGCCGCGGACGCGGATGAAGGCCTGCGCGCGGCGGCGCGATGGGCGCTCGCCAAGTTGCGGGACGGCACGGTTTGTGGCGAGTGAATGCGCGGCGCCGCGTAAACGGGTATCCTTGAAGTACAGACCACCTGATGCTTGCGCCTCAACACAGAAGGGCAGACAGTCTCTCGCCGACCAGGGACGAACCCGTTGTCGCGACGCCGCTTTCCACGCCAATTGCGGAAACGACCGTTCAGACGACCGGGACCGTCGATGTCGCGGAACGGCCAGCCAAGTCTAAATGGTTTCAGTGGCGGCGCGACGGAAAAGCGCTGATCGCGTACCTGCTGGATTCCGAAGTGCATACGTTCGCCTTCAGTGTGGCGGCGAATGCGATTCTCTCGTTCATTCCCTTTATCGTGTTGCTCTACACGCTGGCATTATCGGTGTTTCGCTCGCAGGGCATGGTCGACGTTGTGACGGAGATGGTGAACTACTTCCTTCCGACGGCGACGAAACAACCAAACTGGGTAGCCAACAACATGGAAGCGGTGGCCGCTCTGTCTTCGCGCCATGGTGTGCAGGCGCTTTCTCTGGTGGTGATCCTCATCTCCTGCACGGGCATCTTCCTGCCTTTGGAAGTGGCTTTGAATCAGGCGTGGGGGGTGCAAAAGAGCCGCAACTATTTGCTCAACCAGACAGTCGCCTTCGGGTTGGCTCTCATCATGGTCGGGCTCGGGATGGGCAGCGTGGCGGTCAACGCCTTTGCGCGGCATGTGCTGGAGATCATCTTCTTCCACCACACGGATAATTTCGTCTTCAACAGCATCAGTTTTCTGCTGCTGGCCGTGAGTACGGGGATTGCCGTCATCCTCTTCTTCTTCGCGGTTTATTGGATTCTGCCCAACTGCAAGGTGCCGCCGCTGCCGATTCTGCGCACCGCCGTTGTTACGGGCGTGATCTGGCTGGCGGCGAAATACGTCTTCGTCGCGGTGCTGCCGCATTTGGATTTGCGCGCGCTTTATGGGGCTTTTTATGTGTCGGTGGGTGTGCTGTTCTGGGCGTATATTTCCGGGCTGATCTTGTTCGCGGGCGCGCAGTTCAGCGTTTCGCGGTTGGGAAGCAGGAAAGTCCAATCTCAGTGAATCGTCCAGCTAGCGGACGATCACAAAGGAATGACGCCGCCGAGGCCCGAATCGGAATACCGCGAAGTGATCATCCAACGAAGCCGCGCGTTCAATCCCCAGGCGCAGCATAATGGCAAAGCTGGTGCAATCGACGATGGAGAAATCCTGGTCGCGCCAGGCCTGACCGATCTGCCAGGCTGATTCAAGATCGGCAGGTCCCACGGTCTCAACCGACACGCCACTGTCACGCAAGCCGGCCCAGAATCGATCTGCGGCTTGCCGGCTGATCCTGTGGTGAATCAGTGTCCAGGTTTCTACCAGGACGTGGTCGGTAGTTACGAGCGCTTCTCCGGCAGAGAGGATCTTTCTGGCGCGGGCGTTGTCTGTCTCTGAGGCATCCGCCGCCGCATACCAGATTGAAGTATCGACAAACAGGCTCATCACCGCTCTCGGTGCTTCTTGCGTGTAGCGGCAAATGCCTCGGCAATCATCGATTGCTTATTCTTCCTAATATGGGAGCCGCCGGAAGTTCCGAGATTGAAGATCCGGGACACATCGGTTTTCTTTTCGGGCCGGGTGAGGTCGCGCTCGACGACCTGGCGCACATACTCCGCGAAAGAGACGCCGATCTCGCTGGCCCGCTTGCGGGCACGTTTTTGCATTTCGCTTTCGAGCGTAATCTGCGTCCGTACCATCATGATGGCACCATCATACCACCCAATGAGACCGGGCCGCGAATCGGGCAAAGGCAAGCTACTGGACCCTGAATGCTTTCACGGCAATCGCGTCAGGATTGCGGCCGGTTGGCAGCATCGTAAACAGCGAAACCGACGCGGTGCGCACGACCGCGATATCGTTCGAGCGCGAATCAACCACGAAGAGCAGATGTCCGGCGGCGGAGAATGCCATTGCCGAGGGGCCGTCGCCTACGTGCAATGCGCCCACACGCTTGCCGTCCTCGATGGAATAGATATTCACGTACTGCGAGTGCTGATTGGCTACGTAGAGCAACGCATTGTCGCGCGAGACGAGGCCGCGCACAGGATCGTCGCCGATCAGGTATGTGTCGCCCACTTCATCGGTGGTGTTGTAGATCTCGGAGATGGAGTCGGAGAGCGAGTTCGAAACGAAGATTTCACCGCCATCAGGCTTGAGCGCCAGGTCCACAGGGGCGCGACCTACATCCATGAGGGCTTCGAGCCGATCGGGCTGCCACAAACGGGACGAGGACGTCTCTGCCATGCCGGGCTCGGTTGGATGATCTTCCAGATGCGCCAGCGCGATGGCCATCACCTGATGGCCAGCCGAGCAGGCGACGAAGGCCTTTGAAGAGTCAGGCAGGATGACCGGACTCTCAGCGCCGGGACAATTATCAAACACCGAGCGGACCTGCGCCGTTTTGGGATCGATCAATGAGACGGAGTTGGCGCGGCGGTTGGCAACCACCAGTGTCTTCCCATCCGGCGCGATGACAGCGGCGACCGGCTCCTCGCCCGTACCGATGCGCATCATCTCGCGCCGCGATTTCAGGTCGATCACGGAGACGAAATTCGATCCGGAGTTGGCTACATAGGCGAGCTGACCGGCCGGGTCGACGTCGATCGAAACCGGCTGGCGGCCCACGGGAATGGTGGCCGCCACGGTATTGTGCTCAGCATTGATGACTGAGACTGATCCCGACACACTCGGCGAGCCGGAATTCACCACGTAGACTTCGTTGCGCGTGGGGCTCACGGCGACGGCGACGGGGTTTTGTCCCACGGGCAACTCGCGGTCTACGCGAACATTCACCACATCGAGGATGGTCACGGTTCCGCTGCCGCCGTTGGGCACGTACGCGTATTCGCGATAATTCGGCGGATATTGCGGGAAATCGTGAGGACGGCATCCGGCGAGAGCAAACGCAACAAGGAAAAGCAGCGCCCGCGGCGCTACCGCTTTCCAGTCATAGACCTGTGTCCGCCGCGCCGATGTCAACGATCTGTTCCGCAATGTTTTGTGCAGCACAGGATCATCTTATCCGGCGGCTACATCCACGCGAATGCCGCGCGGCAGCCGGCGCAGGACGACGGGCGCGATGTGCTCGATCTCGCCCATCATCTCGGCAAATTGATTCGGATAGATCGACTGGGGGCCATCAGAGAGCGCGGCTTCAGGATGGTTGTGAACTTCGACCATGATGCCATCGGCGCCTGCGGCCACGGCGGCCCGGGCCATGGGAAGCACGCTGTCGCGGCGGCCGGTTCCGTGGCTCGGATCGACGAGAATCGGCAGATGGCTCACGCGCTTGACGGCCGGAATAATGCTGAGGTCGAGCGTGTTGCGGGTGTGGTCAGCGAAGGTGCGCACACCGCGCTCGCAGAGAATGACCTCGTAGTTGCCCTCGCTCATTACGTACTCGGCGGCCATGAGGAACTCTTCGAGCGTCGCGCTCAGACCGCGCTTGACCAGCACCGGCTTTCGCAACTTGCCGGCCTTCTTGAGCAGCGAGAAGTTCTGCATGTTGCGGGCGCCGATCTGGATCACGTCTGCCCATTCGGCCACCGCTTCCAGCGACTCTACATCGAGCGCCTCGGTGATGATGCGGAGTCCCAATTTTTCGCGGATTTCCGCCATGATTTTCAGGGCGTCGAGGCCAAGGCCCTGGAAAGCGTAGGGCGAGGTGCGCGGCTTGAAAGCGCCGCCGCGGAAAAACTGCGCGCCCGCCGCGGCCACCTGCTCGGCAATGGCAAATGCCTGCTCCCGGCTCTCGATCGAGCATGGTCCGGCGACGATGGCCAGTTCGCGGCCGCCAATCGCGGCATCTGATCCGGCAAAGCGAATGACGGTGTCTTCTTCCTTCACGTCCCGGCTGGCCAGTTTGTAGGCCTTCGAGACGCGGATGACCTCCGCGACACCGGGAAGCGCCTCCAGATTGCCGCGATCGACTTCACCCTGATTGCCGGTAATGCCGATTGCGGTGCGCTGCGCGCCGGGAAGCGGATGGGGGCGGAATCCCAACTGCTCAATATGCGCGCAAACCGCCTGAATCTCCCCAGGTGTGGCCTGCGCTTTCATCACCACAAGCATGAGTCTTCCTCGAAGCTCAAGTCTACAGGATGTGGGTGTGGTAAGTGCTGTCTCCGCGGTCACTGCAGACCAGCGAGCATGGATTGTTTTGAGGGATTTGAACGGAGAGCAGGCGGAGAGAGGCGAACCGGGGGTGAAGGGGTCTTTATCTCAAAGAATCTCAAAAGTCCTGATTCGTTTTCGAACTACTGTGGGCTTTAGTCGGCCTCGATTTATCAGCAACGCAGATCCGGGGATGGAGGAAAAGGGTTGAAGTCTATTTGGCTTCGCTGGCCGGCTCGACGGTAGATGTGACCGCGATGATGACCGGTGCAATCGCCACGCCGATTAGAGCTATCACAATCAATAAGTTATGCATCGGGAGATTCTCCTCTGCGGCTTTCTTAAGCTCACAGGGAAATGATGCATTAGTTGAAACTAATGTGAAATACCACTCCAGGGCGCGGCCGTTACAGAGAGGTGCTATCGAACTTTCCCGAAAAGTAACGTGACTGGCGAAACTATGTGGGAAGAAAGCCGTGGAGCAGGGCGGCGGGAGCGCTGCCCCATGAAAAGAAACAAATTACAAGCCAATCCCGATAGCCCAGATTTAGCCCGATTAGCGGAGCGACCTGCGTGAGCGGACGGCTTCCCGCTTCTGCGCGCGCCAGCGCAGGCCGAGCAGGGTGAGATAGCCCAGCTGCACGACCCACGTAATGATGTAGGCGGCAACGCGAAACTGGTGATCGAGAATCGCAGCTTGATCCATATTTCCCCTTTTCCGGACTTGCTTTGTGGCTAAACCTGCAGGGCTTCCTGGGCCTGGGTTTCTTCGATTTTCTGGCGCTGCCGCTCCACCTGATAGCGGATCCCGAGAAGGAGGATGCCCCAGGCGAGCCAGGCAAAGATATTCCATACAAACGGGATCAGCATGGATTTGTCCATGCCGGAACCGGATGCGCCGCCAAAGACCGGGGCAGGATGCTGGGTGCGCCACCACCGGTTGGACATATAGACGATGGGCACATCGAGCGCGCCGAAGATCCCCAGCACGGCAGCCAGGGTTTGTACTTGCGGGCCGGCAGCAAACCGCCGCAAGAGCAGATAGCTGACGTAAATGAGCCAGAGAACCAGGGTGGTGGTCAGCCGCGCGTCCCAGGTCCACCAGATGCCCCAGGCGCGGCGTCCCCACATGGAGCCGAGGATGAGCGCGTTGGTGCAGCAGACAACGCCCACCTCCGCGGCGGCCAGCGCCCAGGCATCGGCGATTTGGCCCCATTCCGGCCGGCTGTGGCGATAGGTCAGAAATCCAATCGAGCCGAGAAACGAAATGGCGAAGAACAGAAAAGTACAGATAAACAGGGGGACGTGATAGAAGATGATGCGGAAGATCTCGCCCTGCATTGCGTCTGTGGGCGCAACGTAGATTGCCTGGTAGTAGCCCCAGATCATGAGGCAGACGGTCAATGCGGCGTACAGAACAAATCCGGCTTTTTTCATGAAGGGACCCCGGGTAAAACCAGTTTACGCCCGGGAGTAGCGCGCGCCCGCGTGATCTGGATCACTCTATTGGCTGGGTATTGGCCGACGGAAGACGGGTCGGGCTGCCCCGGTTCCTGCTGTGACGGCATCACAACTTATGCCCTTCTCAACAGGACGGGCAGGCAAGTGACTCGACAACTATTGGCATAGGCGCTCCTTCCAGTGCGGAGACGTTCTGCGGTACACAGCAGGCGGAACCCAACCGGCTGAGATCCGCCTGCATGGCTTTGTCTTCTCTGAGCACAGCCAGAGTCTCACGGAGGATTCTGGCTGCCCCGGTATCCGGGGGAAGGACGATCTTGTAGTGCACCCACTTCCCTTCCCGTCGAGCGGAGACGATGCCTGCACGTCTCAGGTAGGCCAGATGACGGGATATCTTGGGCTGGCTCTGCCCAAGGATCTCGACGAAGTAGCAGACGCAAACCTCCCGACCGTTCATCAGGTTCAACAGCCGGAGCCGCGTGCGGTCTGAAAATGCGGCAAACAGAAGCGCCAGGTCGTAGGACTTTGGGAATCGATTCACATGTCTATCATATATGGCTTGACAAATATGTCCAGCGCGAAATACATTCGCATTAGCGTATATGAGGAGAAACAGCCATGAATTCGACGAGAACTGTTCAGGACCAGGTGAGGGAGAAGTATGGGAGCGCGGCGCGTGCGGTTGCTGTATCGGGAGGCGTACAGGCGTGTTGTGATCCGGGGCTTCGCTGCTGCGATCCGATCACGACAAAACTCTACAATGCGGACCAAACCAGAATTGTTCCCGAAAAAGCGGTCCGAGCCTCTCTCGGATGCGGCAATCCGACTGCGCTCATTGATCTTCATCCTGGAGAAACTGTCCTCGACCTGGGATCGGGGGGCGGCATCGATGTGTTGCTCTCTGCGAAGCGGGTCGGACCAGAGGGCAAAGCGTACGGCCTAGACATGACGGACGAGATGCTGGCGCTCGCGCGTGCAAACCAGGAGCAGGCCGGAGTCACGAACGTCGAGTTTCTGAAGGGTGAAATTGAGAACATTCCCCTGCCCGACAACTCTGTCGATGTCATCATCTCCAATTGCGTCATCAACCTCTCGGCCGACAAAGATCGCGTTCTCCGTGAAGCGTTCCGCGTGCTCAAGCGCGGAGGCCGCTTCGCCGTCTCCGACGTGGTGGTTCGCGGAAGCGTGCCCGAGGAGGTGCGCCGGAGCATGCTGCTGTGGGTTGGCTGTATCGCCGGCGCGCTCGAAGAGAGCGAGTACATCGCCAAGCTGAGGGCTGCCGGATTCGAAGATGCCACGGTTGAGCCCACGCGCATTTACGACGTGGAAGATGCACGTCGGTTTCTCACCGAAGCCGGCGTGAACGTGGACACACTCGCTCCTCAGGTACATGAGAAGTTCTTCAGCGCCTTCATCCGGGCGACTAAACCCAAAGCCGCTTGCTGCCAGCCTGATTGCTGCACGCCTGCTGTCGCCTGAGCGTGGGGATAAGCATGATGGCCGATCACTACAATGTTCTGTTCCTGTGCACGGGAAACTCGGCCCGGTCCATCATGGCCGAGGCCATTCTGAACTATAAAGGCAAGGGCAAGTTCAGGGCCTACAGCGCGGGCAGCCATCCGACGGGCAGGGTGCGGCCGGAGGCGCTCCAGCAGATCGAGTCTGCCGGCCTTCCAACTGCAGGGCTCCGCAGCAAATCCTGGGACGAGTTCTCAGCGACGGACGCGCTGAAGCTGGACTTCGTCTTCACTGTGTGTGACAACGCCGCGAAGGAACAGTGTCCTTACTGGCCCGGACAGCCGATGACGGCGCACTGGGGCGTTGCCGATCCGGCTGCAGTCAAGGGAACTCCGGAGGAGATCGCCCGCGCCTTCCGCGATGCCTTCACGGTGCTTGATCGCAGAATCGGGCTTTTCCTCTCGTTGCCTCTGTCGACGCTTGAGAATATGGCCATCCAGCGCGAAATTGACCGGATCGGCCAATCGTAGGAGGCGATGGATTGTAGAACGCGATGATTCTGCGCGATTCGAAAAGGCAGGTGCTTCGTCGCGAGGGACGAAGCACCCGCGCTTGGTTACGATACGAGAACAGGCTCGGCCGCCTCTTCAACGATGACTCCACCCAAAGAGGCCCAGCCGGACCAGCCGCCATTGGGCGCGGTCTGCCAGATGTGCCACAAGGCCTTGTCGGTACCGCGTGCAAACGCCTCCAGACGACCGTCGGCGTTGCGGCCGACCGCCGGATCGCTGGTAATGATGCCGCCCAGCGACGCCCAGGCCGACCAGCCATTGTTGGGTGCGGTCTGCCAGATATGCCAAAGCGCGTTGTCGGTACCGCGCGCGAAGGCCTCCAACCGGCCGTCTGCATCCTGTGCCACAAAGGGATCGCAGGTAATGATTCCACCGAGCGAAGCCCAACCGGACCACGCACCCCCCGGCGCGACCTGCCAGATGTGCCACATCGCATCGTCCGTGCCGCGTACGAATGCCTCCAGCCTTCCGTCGGCATTCCGGTTCAGCGAGGGGATGCTGGTGAGCACACCACCGAGCGAGGCCCAGCCGGACCAGCCACCGCCCGGCGTGACCTGCCAGATGTGCCAGAGCGCATTGTCTGTGCCCCGCACGAAAGCCTCCAGCCGGCCATCGTTGTTGGGAATCACGACCGGGTCGCTGGTGAGCACGCCACCCAACGAGGCCCAGCCCGACCAGCCGTTATTCGGCGCAGTCTGCCAGATGTGCCAGAGCGCCCCGTCGGTGCCGCGCGCGAATACCTCGAGGCGGCCATCCGGATTGTGCGACACGTAGGGATCGCTGGTGATAACGCCGCCCAATGAAGCCCAACCGGACCATCCGCCACCCGGAGAGGTTTGCCAGATGTGCCAGAGCGCTCCGTCGGTACCACGAACGAAGGCCTCGAGGCGGCCATCGGCGTTGCGGCCGATTGAGCGATCGCTGGTCAGGATGCCTCCGAGCGAGGACCAGGCGGACCAGCCGTTGTTGGGAGCGGTTTGCCAGATGTGCCAGAGTGCGTTGTCGGTGCCGCTGGCGAAGACCTCCAGCCGACCGTCCAGATTGGAAACTACTTCCATGATGCCGCGCAGGCCGATGCCTTCCAGCGCCGTCGCGAGCGCAGCTCCGACGATGCTGCCGAGGCCCGTGCAGGCATCCCAACCTGGGCCCGCGTTGTAGAGCCCATTGCTGCCAGTGGTTACGTCGACGAAGCAGCCGATCCCTTCGGTGCTGTAGAGGCTGGGATTGAAGAACCCCACGGGCTCGTCGAGGACAGAGTTGAGTAAGGCCACGAGGCCCGCATACAGAGGAGCGACCGCGCTGGTGCCGCCGATAGGGCCGGTTTGCGAGCCATTCAGGATCAGCATGTAGCCGCTGGCCGGATCAGCGTCGCCCGCAACGTCAGGAACGCCGCGGCCGATGTGCCCCTTCGGGTTGACCGATGGCGGTATATTCGCCCAGTTCTGCCACCACGGCTTCGCGAAGGTGTTGCTGATTCCGCCGCCGCTGCCGCCCCACGTCACTTCGGTGAACGATAGTCCGGAGACGTTCTCAATGGTCACTCCCCCGCACGCAGTAATTCCGGGGTCTGAGGCGGGATAGTTGACCAAGGCGGGATTGCCGGAGCCACCGTCTCCCGAAGATGCGAAGATCGTCACTCCCAGGGGAGCCGCTTCCTGGATCGCGGTACTCACATTGTGGATGCCTGATCCGAAGATGCTCTCAATGCCGCCCCAACTGATGGAGAGGACCGATGGTTTGTTGGTGGCGTCGTGGACGGCGGTCGTGATGGCGTCCACAAAGCCCTGCACTGTATTCGGCGCAAAGTAGACGACGATCTTCGCGCCCGGCGCTACAGAAGCGGCTGTGTCAATGTCGAGGATCACTTCGAGATCGGCGTTCTGGCCGGGACTGTTGGTGGCTCCGTCCACGCCGACAGAAACCACCGTAGGAACCGGTAGTTTGACGATGTTCTGGAAATAGGACTGGACGTCGGACATTTTGAAGCCGCCGCCAAACTCGATGATGCCGATGGTCTGCCCGCTTCCGGTGGCCGTCGGGAACTTATACAGCCGCGCCACCTGGGGTGGAGTCAGCGGCGTGGTGGCCATGCCGGTAACTGCGGCTCGAAAGTGCGGCTGCGCTACCTGCCGATTGTCCAGGCCGTGCACCTCTTGCACGATGTCCGCCAGATTCTCCGGCACGCTGATGGTGCCCTCGAAACCGCGATAGGTCTCGGTCGAGGTGTGATAGCGCTTCATGCTTACGCCAAACGCCTGGTTCACCTGCTCGACCGTTCCCGATAAAACGATGGTGCGCCGGGGGATGCTGCTTTCAACCACACTCAATCCCTGGCTTTTTGCGAAGGCAGCAACCTGGTCCAGGTCGGACTGCGCCGCGCCGTACTTGCCGGCATATTCTTCCCGCGACAAGTGCTTGCGTTTGGAGTGGGGCGTGGCAGCTAACACATCATGGTTCATGGCCGGGGCGTCCAGCCGACGACGTATGCGCAGGCTAACCAGAAGCGTCTCTTTGGGATCCGCATCCCCGATCTTGCTTGCGCCGGGCGCCGGTTTTCTGTCGCCATTCTCAAGCGCTCGGGTGGCTTTCGAAGAGGTTTCCATACCGATTTTCCCTTCCTTGCAGTCGACTGCTGGACTGCGCGCGTTCGTAGCAACCTCAGTGACAGTTGCAATGCCGTATGTCAAACCGCAACGCCGGCCCATCACTGGAATGAGCCTGAGCCTAGGCGGCGGCCTTCCGAGCTTCAAGAAAACGCTCTTCCGTGTTGTGAAGGGGACCCGCTCCTCGTTTCTCAAGGCCGACTGAAAGGGCTACGTTGACGGGTTCGCATTCCGTGAGAGAACCAGAACACCATTCATGGACAGATTGAGCACACCTGCCGCGATAGAGGAGTTCGGAAAAGACCGTCAGCTGGAGCCAGGCAGCGCAGCTGTTTGGGAAAATGGTCCGGAAATTGGTCTTTTTTGTTTCGCCGCGTGCGAATGCGTCGATAGCCACGAAAATGCACCTTCAGGCCCGATCTGCGGGTCTAGGTGCTGCTGCCCTCAATGGCGCTCGAGCGCCATTGACCAGCGGGGGATGCCGCGGCAAATTTTAAGTGTCCCGAAAACTGGATGAGATTAGCAATAGCCGAGTGGAAAAGCAAGTGAATAAGCATAAAGCAGATCAATTTTCGCCGCGATGAAGCTGCTGTGACGCTTGCCGGCGGCAACACCGCCGGCGAACGCCTTATGCCAATTGATCCAGTGTGGCGCGCATTACTGTCATGCCTTCCTCCATCATTTGATCGATTGCGCCGGCAAGAGAATCGGGCAGCAGATCCGCGATCCAGATGACACGGGTGCGACCGTCAGGATCCTCGAGCACCTGCGTGGACGCATTATGGTGTTCCAGCCGGTCTCCAGTCGCACTCCAGACCAGGCGACGAGCACCATGATCGATCGTCACGATGCGTTCGCGAACTACCCTGCCGTTCGCGAAGGTTACGATGCGCGCGTCCGGTTCCAGCTTTGTATCGATTACGAAACCGGGAACGAGGCGGGAGTGCAACGCTCCAATGTCGTGCATCACACCCCAGACCCGTTTAACTATGGCTTTTACTTTGATCTCTTTGCGTATCGAAGCCATCTTTTTCACCGTTGCCTCAGGGCCGGGAGGTTTCAGGAAATCGCATTGCAGGTGCTTGATCGTGCGATACATCTGCAGCACGGGTTGGAGGGCCGAAAGCACGCGCCTGGCGCTGGTTCACTGGCGCGTGTCACTCGAGTACTTCGCGAGATCGAGGAGCATCCGGAAAATTCGCACGAATTGCCAGAATTGGCAGCAAGTGCGCGGCTCAGTGCTTACCATTTTCTGCGCTGTTTTGAAGATCTCACCGGCACCACGCCGCACCAGTATTTGCTGCGAACGCGTCTGCGCCGCGCTGCCCTGCGCCTGAAGCGGGAGTCCACAAAGATTATTGAGATTGCGATGGATTGCGGATTTGGGGACGTCACCAACTTCAATCGCGCGTTCCGCGCGGAATTTGGTATGAGCCCTCGCTCGTACCGTCGGAGCTAAAACGACGACTCTGCGAGTACCGGGGGGGATTGGGTCGCACGTCCTCGCGCGGTGCGCAGAGAAACGCCTCCCGTGCGCGGGAGGCGTTCTGGTTTGCTGCGCGGAGGTTTGGAGTTAGATGGATTGGTTCAGCACGCGGTTCAGGCGCTGGACGAAAGTGGCAGGATCTTTGAGCGGCACGCCTTCGAGGAGCAGCGCCTGGTCAAAGAGCAGCCAGGCGGCGTCTTCTACCTTGCTGGTGCCGGGGTCGGCGAGCAGCTTTCGGATGATCTCGTGATCGGGATTGATCTCGAGCGTGGGTTTCAGTTCGGGCAGGTCCTTCTGGCCCATGGCCTGCATCATCTGGCGCATGCGGGCTGAGGGCTCGTCCTCGTCGGAGACGATGACCGAAGGGCTGCCAGCAAGGCGAGATGAAGCGCGCACGTCTTTGACGGCATCGCCGAGCGTGGCCTTGATCTTCTCGAGCAGAGGCTTGAGTTCTTCGGCCTTCTCCGGCGTGGAGGAGTCCTCGAGATCTTCGGAGGTGGAAGACTTGTTGACGGCCTTGAAATCGATGTCGCCGTATTTGGGCACTGAGGTGAAGACGATCTCGTCGATGTCGTCGTCGAGGATGAGAACCTCGATTCCCTTCTTCTTATAGATTTCCAGCAGGGGCGAGTTGCGCAGCATGGACTCGGAGCCACCGGTGATGTAATAGAGCGCCTTCTGCTCCGGCTGCATGCGTGACTTGGCGTCGGCGAGCGAAGTGAGGCCTTCCATCACGGTCGACTTGAAGCGGATGAGATCAAGCAGCATCTCGCGGTTGGCAAAGTCACTATAGAGACCTTCCTTGAGCGGACGGTTGTACTCGGCGATGAACTGCGCGTACTTGGCTGGATCGTTGGCTGCGATGTTCTTCAGCTCGGAGAGGATCTTCTTGACGCTTGCGGTGCGGATGCTGGTGAGCACCTTGTTCTGCTGCAGGATCTCGCGGGAGACGTTGAGCGGCAGGTCTTCGGAGTCGATGATGCCGCGCACGAAGCGCAGATACTGGGGCAGCAGCTCGCGGGAGTCGTCCATGATGAAGACGCGCTTGACGTAGAGCTTGACGCCGCCCTTGTAGTCGGCCTGGTAGAGATCGAGCGGAGCTTTGGCGGGAATGTAGAAGAGCGTGGTGTACTCGAGCGTGCCTTCGGCGCGGGTGTGGAACCAGACGAGCGGATCTTCCCAGTCGCCGGTGATGGACTTGTAGAACTCCTTGTAGTCGTCTTCCTTGAGCTCGGGTTTGGGACGCTGCCACATCGCGCTGGCGGCGTTGACCTGCTCAGTAGTGCGGGTCTTGATCGACTCCTTCTTTTCGGCGTTCCACTCGCTCTTGTCGTAGGTGAGGAAGATGGGGAATGCGATGTGGTTGGAGTACTTCTTGACGATCTCCTGCAGGCGCCAGCTGTTAGCATACTGGGAGCCCTCGTCGTTGAAGTGGATAAGGACGGTGGTTCCGGCGCTCTTCCGTGCATCGGCGCTGGAGACTTCTTCGACGTCGAAGCCGGTCTTGCCGTCGCTGGTCCACTTATAGCTTTTCTCTTCGCCGGCCTTGCGCGACGTAACTTCAACCTTGTCGGCGACCATGAAGACGGAATAGAAGCCGACACCGAACTGGCCGATGAGGTTTGAGTCTTTCTTGGCGTCGCCGGAGAGCTGTGCGAGGAAGCTCTTCGTACCGGAGCGGGCGATGGTACCGAGGTGCGAGACGAGGTCCTCCTCGTTCATGCCGATGCCCGTATCGGAGATGGTCAGAGTCTTGCTGGCTTCGTTCAGGTCGAGATCAATGCGCGGCGATTCGACGCCGTTGCCGACGAGGACCTTGTACTTCTCATCGACGAGGGTGAGGTGACGAAGCTTGTCGAGCGCGTCGGAGGAGTTGGAGATGAGTTCGCGGAGAAAGATCTCCGGGTGTGAGTAGAGGGAGTGGACGATCAGCTGCAGGAGCTGGGAGACTTCGGTCTGGAATTGTTGCTTAGACATAGCATTTTCAATTATGGCCAAAAAGGGGCATGGAGGTGAAGATGGGGCGCGATTGTGGGGCGCGTTGAGGAATGGCGGACCACGCGTGAACCGCAATGTGGCCTGAGCGATTGACACGACGGAGGGCTGGTTTTAGGATGCTGTTGTTCGTTCTGACACACGCAGCAGGCACTGATAACGAACATCCAACCGAGTACGTCAAAGCCTTGGGACGATGATTGCAGTTAAGGAGCTTACCAAACGGTACGCGCGCACGACTGCCGTTGATCGAATTTCATTCTCCGTCGAAAAGGGCCAGATAGTCGGATTTCTTGGGCCCAACGGCGCGGGGAAGACGACTACGATGCGCGTGCTCACGTGTTTCCTCCCGCCGACCGCGGGCACCGCGACAGTCGCTGGATTCGACGTCCTCGAACATCCCCGCGAAGTAAAGAAACGCATCGGGTATCTGCCCGAGACGCCGCCGCTCTATCCCGAGATGGCGACCAGCGAATACCTGCGCTTTGTGGGCAAGCTGAAGGGACTGGCGGGCGCGGAGCTGAACAAGCGCGTGGAGTACGTCTGCGAGCGCTGTTTTATCGCCGACGTGAAACACAAGCTGCTGGGCAAACTGTCAAAAGGCTACCGCCAGCGCGTCGGACTTGCACAGGCGATCATTCACAATCCGGATGTGCTCATCCTCGACGAGCCCACCGCGGGGCTCGATCCAAAGCAGATCAACGAAACGCGCGACCTGATCAAGAGCCTTGCGGGCGACCACACCATCGTGCTCAGCACGCACATTCTGCCGGAGGTGGAGCAGATCTGCGAGCAGGTGATCATCATCAACAAGGGCAAAGTCGTCGCCACCGATTCTGTCCGCAACCTGCAGGCGCGTACGCGCGGCGTGGAGTCATTGCTGGTGGAGGTTGCAGGACGCGATGGTGCGTTAAGCCACGACATCGTGCAGCAAAGGCTCGAAACGGTTCCGGGGGTCGCCCATGTGGTGTGCAAGGACCTGCACGATCATCGGCTGATCTTTGAAGTGCAGAGCGAAAAGGGACAACTGACACGCGGCGACCTGGCGCGCGCGGTGGTAGAAGCGGGCTGGGATTTGAACGAGCTGCGCGCCGCGGGGATGAGCCTTGAAGAGATCTTCCTGGAGCTGACCGGCAGCGAGACGCCGCAACCGACTACAACAGGCACTGAAGAGACGCGCGCATGAGGAACATCTGGACGATTTGCCGCAAGGAGTTGGGGACTTATTTTGCTTCCCCGATCGCCTATCTGCTGCTGACCATGTTTGCCCTCATCATCGGCTTCTTCTTCTGGAACATCCTTGGCTACTTTGTTAACGAGGGCATGGAGATGATGATGCGGGGGGAGTCTGCGCCCATGAACCTGAATGAGCAGGTGATCCGCCCGTTGCTCTCGAACGTGAGCGTGATCGGGCTATTCTTCATCCCGATGATCACGATGCGGCTTTTCGCCGAAGAGAAGCGCGCGGGAACGATCGAACTGCTCGCCACGTCGCCGGTTCGGGATATCGAGATCATTCTCGGCAAGTGGTTCGCAGCGGTGATTCTCTATGCGTGCCTGCTGCTCTTCACTGCGCTCAATTTCGGGTTCCTCTTTCTCTACGGCAAGCCTGACTGGAAGCCGCTGCTGGTCGGCTATCTCGGGCTGCTGTTGCAGGGCGGGCTGCTGCTGGCGATCGGCACCTTCATTTCAACACTGACAAAGAATCAGATCATCGCGGGCGCGGCCACGTTCGGCATATGCCTGTTGCTTTGGGTCATCGAGTGGGTCACAGGTTTCGAATCGGCGACGTGGGCCACGGTGCTCGCCTATTTTTCTGTGATCACCCACTTTGACTCGTTTGCCAGAGGAGTCATCGACTCGAAAGACCTGGTCTTCTATCTCAGCGGAATTTTCCTTGGACTCTTCGCGACCGCGCGCTCGATGGAGTCCCTGCGCTGGAGGTCGTAGATGGCGACCCGCTGGCTTAAGGCCCGACAAACACAATATGCGGCTTATGCGGCCGTCTACATTCTCGTGGTGATTGCCGCAGTGGTGGTAGTGAACATTCTCGCCAATCGCTACAACAAGTCTGTGGACACTACGGCCAACAAGCGCTACAGCCTCTCTGAGCAGACCGCGAAGATCGTAAAGGGACTGAAGCAGAATGCGACAATCGTCTACTTCAACCAGACGACGCGCTTCCGCGAAGGCAAGGATCTGCTCGATGAATATGCAAATCTCTCGCCGCGCGTCCAAGTCCAGTACGTCGACCCCGACAAGAATCCGCAGCTCGCACGCGAAGATGGCATTCGCGACTTTGGTACCGCGGTCGTCGAGATTGGCAACAAGCACGAGACCGCCAAGAGCATGGACGAGGAAGGCATTACCGGCGCCTTCATTCGCGATCTCAAGGGCAATACGCGCACGGTGTGCTTTGTGACCGGCAGCGGAGAGCACCAGATTGACGATACGGACCGCGATGGCCTGTCGCAATTCAAGGATCTACTCGCGAAAGACGAATACGAGACCAGGGCCGTCGACCTGCTGCAAAAAGCCGAAGTGCCCGACGATTGCACAACCCTCGTGGTCGCAGGCCCCACGCACGACTACCAGCAGCCGGAGGTCGACGCGATCAGGAAGTACGTCGAAGGCGGAGGACGGGCGATGTTCCTGCTCGATCCGCCGCTGCAGATGGGCCGCTCTGCGATTGGGGCGAACGATGCTCTTGCGAGCCTTCTCGCAAACTGGGGTGTCACGCTCGACAAAGACCTTGTGCTCGACTTCAACCCCATTGGCCAGCTCGCTGGAGTGGGACCACAGGTCGCGCTGGTGACGCACTATGCATCGCAGCCCATTGTGAACGATCTGAAAGGAACCGCGGTCGGGCTTCCCGTCGCACGGTCGCTCGAGATCAAAGACACGGGAAAGACCAGTGTCCAGAAGCTTTTCGACTCCTCGGATAGCAGCCTGGCGACGAGCGACCTGAATGCTTCGTCGATCAATCTTCACGATCCCAAGAACAAGAAGGGACCGCTGACGCTGGCTGCGGGCGGCAGCTACGACACAGGCAAGCAGAATGCGCAGGGACGGTTTGTGGTGGTCGGCAGCTCGTCGTGGGTCGCCAATCGTTTTCTCGGCTTTAACGGCAATGGAGACCTGGCGCTGAATGCCGTGAACTGGCTCTCATCGGATGAAGACCTGATCTCGATTCGGCCCAAGCCGCAAGATGACCGGCGCATTACGATGACGCATGCGCAGTTGAATCGCGTGCGCCTCGCCAGCCAGTTCGGATTCCCTCTGGTGGTGATCCTTGGCGGAGTCGCCGTGTGGTGGAAGCGCCGGTGATCAACAACGCTCGCGCCGCGCGAGCCTAGATGCAAAGATTGCGATGAAGTTTCGTGGCCTGCTCATTGCCGTTGTGATTCTGCTCGCGCTTAGCGGCGTGCTCTATTGGTCGAATCACCACAAGCCGTCGGAAGACACGTCGGCTTCGACTACTTCGCCGGCCTCGCCTGCGATTCTCAAGTTCGACCCCGGATCGGTTGCACAAGTGGCTCTCACGCGCAGGGGCGCTGCGCCTGTGACGCTGACCAGGGGCAAGGACGACCGGTGGCAGATTACCGCGCCGGAGCCTTACGCCGCCGATCAGAGTGTGGTTTCGAGTTTGCTCGCATCGCTGTCGGCTCTCGATGCCGACCGCGTCGTAGAGGACAAGGCGAGCGACCTGAAACCTTACGGACTCGACGATCCCTCAGTCACGCTTGATATCACTCTCAAGGATCATACGGAGCACAAGCTGCTCCTGGGCGACAACACACCCGCCGGTAGCGACGTGTACGCGATGCTGGAAGGCGATCCACGTGTCTTCACCATTGCGAGTTACACGAAAACAAGCATCGACAAAGGGCTTGACGATCTGCGCGACAAGAAGCTCTTTCACTTTGGGTTTGAGACGCCCAGCAAGATTGAACTGCGCGCCGAAGGCAAGTCGTGGATCCTGGCCCATAGCGGGAGTGACTGGTGGTCCGACGGCAGGAAGATGGACAACGCGAGTATAGATTCACTTGTCGAAAAGTTGCGCGACCTCACGGCGACGAGTTTCCCCAAGTCCGGATTCTCCAAGGGAGAGATTGAAGCCACAGTGACGCCAAACGGCGGCAAGCAGATGGAGAGCGTGTCCATCGCGAAATCAGGCGTCGCCAAGCGCGCCAATGATCTATCCCTCTACCAATTGGACCCATCGACCGTCACCGATCTCACCAGCGCGGCCAATGCACTCAAACCTGCTGCGCCAGCCGCCAAGTAGCGATCATCCGGTAGGCGAGGCAGCGGCTATTTTCCGCCTGGTGGCGAGGATGGCGCCTTTCCGGAGGGAGGATTGATTTTATTCACAAGCGCGGTGTCGGCGGCCTCCGTGATGCTCTTCGCCTTATCGAACTCGGCTTTCGCCTTCTGCTGGTCGCCCATCGCCTTGTAGAGCCGCCCGAGGCGCCAGTGCACATCCACATCGTTGGGAGCGAGCCGCGCGGCAGCGGATAGTTCCCGCAAAGCATCTTCCCGTCGGCCGGCGTCCACGTCAATCTCGCCCAGGTCAAGATGCGCCAATTCGATCGCGGGATCGATGTGAATCGCCTTTTCGAGTAGCGGAATGGCAGCATGTGGATCGCCCAGATGCATGTCGGTATCGGCGAGATAGGTCAAGGCCTGCGCGTGGTTTGGATTGTTATCCAGCTCTGCCGTAAACTCCGGGATCGCATCGGTGTATTGCCGCTTGGTCCATAACAGATAGCCAAGGCCGAAATGCACATCAGGCATTTTGGGATCGGCTTTCACCGCAGCGCGGAACTGCGCAATGGCGCCGGGAACATCCTTCATTTCATCGAGAGCTTCGCCGGCAAGCATATCGGCCTCGGCCGATTCCGCATTGAGCAGAAGGATCTCGTGATACGCGTCCAGGACGCACTGATATTGCTTGGACCATAAGCAACTGTGGGCGAGAGCGAGCCGCAGCGGCAGATTCTGCGAGTCGGCGGAGACAGCCTCTTTCAGATAGGGGACTGCTTTGGCATGTTCGCCCAGCCCGTAGTACGACATGCCGATGAGGATGATGAGGCGTTGATGGTCAGGCGAAGAGGGCGGTGAGTTCTTCTCCAGCAGATTGAATTCCTGAAGTGCCGCTTTCAGTTCACCTTCTTTAAACAACGCGAGGCCGAGATTCAGACGCAAACCTGGAATCGCCGGGCCCAGCGCGAGCGCCTTACGATAAAAAGAGACGGCTTCCTTGTAGTGCTCCTGGCGGGCTTCCAGCAGGCCCAGATGAGCATAGGCCTCAGAGCTTGCCGAGTGCGACTGCAGCCAGGAGCGCCATGCGGCTTCGGCTTCGGCGTTTTTGCCCTGCTGCTCAAGGACGAGTGCAGCCTGCCGTGCGTTCTGCTGTGGGGCGCCTGGTTGCGGCCGGCAAGTTGGTGCACAGAACAGCAACCACAAGCTTGCGAGCAATACCTGTCGCAAAGAAACGCCGCGCTGACGATGAGTTCTAAATTCGGGAGGAACGTGCGCCGCACACTCGAGCATCCGAAGCACCTGAGGAGAATGATTTCTTCAACGCCAGATTCTCTCTCGAAATAAGCTGCTCGATCAACAAGAGCGGCAGAAGAAATGAATGCAGAAAGAAAAACCGGGCGTGGCGACGAGGATGTCGCCGCGCCCGGTTGCTGGTTCTGGTTAAAACACGATCTTGCCGCCGAGTTCGAAGACTCTCGGATCCTGTGCGCCGCTGACAAATCCGAAATCGTTGTTTTGCGGGTTCGTGTCCTTGAGCTGGTTGAACTGGGTGTGGTTGAAGGTGTTGAAGCTCTCAGCACGGAACTCGAAGTGAGCCGCCTCACCGAAAGCAAAGGTTTTGTAGAGGGACGTCGTGAAATTGGTGCGGCCCGGTCCCACTACGGCATCCTTACCGGAGTTTCCAAAGCCCAGGTTCGGACCGCCAGCCCATCCTGCGACCGGGGCTGAGAAGCCCGACTGGCTAACGAACTGGTAGCCGCTGACGGCCGAGCCTCCAGTTCCGACTGTCGTGATTTTTCTGGTGTACGAGGCTTTGCCGGTGAGGTTCGGACGGATGGCATAATCGCCGCCGAGACCAACCGTATCACCGTAGCTGTTCTTCGGAGCGTCGTTGCCGAGCCAGGGCAAGCCGGTTTCCTTGATGACAAGCCCGGCCAGTTCCCAGCCGCCCAGGACATCGTGCATCAGTCCGTTGCCGCGCGTGAAGATCGGCAGTTTGTATTCATAGTTGATGTTGAGAATCTGGCGCCGGTCGAGCGCGCCCGAACCCTTATCGTATTTGAGGTTCCAGGGATCGTAGGCAGGGTTGTTGTTGTCCACATCGACGCTGCTTTCGGTGTCGTCGATCTGGTGGGACCACGTGTAGTAGGCTCCGTAACTCAGGCCGAACCGGTTATCCTGCCGGATGCCGGCTTGCATACTGTGGTAGCTGCCGTTGTCCGGCGTTGACTGCAGGCGGATCTGACCGAAGCCCGGATAGGTGACGGCGCTTTCACTTTCCGCCGAGGTAAAGTTCTGCCCAGCGAGCGGCGTCCCAGCTGCCCATTTCCCTTGCGCATCCGCCTGCCGAGTCGCGAGGGGGGTGCTCAAGGGGAAGTTGTTGATGGGCACCCAATCGTTCTGGTGCCACGATTCGTTGCCCACGTACTGCACGGTGGCGACGATGGACTGAGATATCTCGTGCTGAACTCCCAAGCTCCATTCGGCTACACCCGGGTCGGGGTAGTAGTAGCTGAGCGAGTTATAGCCTTGCGGGAAGGAGGGTGTGGCAGCGGATGCTCCCGTCGCCCAGTTGTAGGAGGGATTGCTGAACTCGACATTGTTTGCCGCCGGCGTGCTGATGAACGGAGGCGATCCGGCCGCGTCATAGATGTCGTTGCCCTGAATACGCTCGTAGAAGGTGCCGAAACCGGCACGCAGAATGGTCCTGCCTCCTCCGAACAGATCGTAGGAGAAGCCGAGGCGCGGCATGATGGTCTTGTAGTCGTTCTTCACCAGCGAGCGCGGTTCGCCATTCTGTCCCGCGATGGCAACTCCATTCATGTAGAAGTTTGTGGGCACGCCTTGCAGGTTGAACTTTTGCAGACCGGGGCTGTTGGGCAGGAACGCGCCACTGTTCGGATCGAATTGCGCGGTCAATGCGGGCTGGTACAGCGAGGGCACGAAGTTCGACACCTGGTTGTTGCGTTCCCACACATGGGGCATGGCATCGTAGCGCACGCCGTATTGCACGCTTAGCCGCGGCGTGACGCGCCAATTGTCCATGGCGTAGACCGAGATATTGTTGTTCACGTAGTGGTTGATCGGATTGGCGTTCGACTGCGAAAAGGCTTTGCCACCTGGATCAAAGGCGAGGCCCAGCAGGAAGTCGAGGTAGGAATCGCCGGTGAGAACCCCGGTGGGAGTTCCAGCCGCCGCGTTCCATCCGTCATTGAATGTATAGTCACCTTCAGAGTCTTTGCCGATGACCTGGTTCTTGGTGTACCGGTTGTAGCCGCCGCCAAACTTGAACAGATGCTTACCTGCGGTAAGGGAGAGTCCAAAGACCTCGGCATAATCCTCGGCGCCGTTGGTCCAGGGATCGTTACCCGGGCCCCACTCGCTGGATCCGCCACCGGCTTTGGGGATGGTCGTCCAAGTGATATCGGGCAGGCGATTGCCCACGTCATTCGCCGCGGCAAAATAGGTCCCCGTGCTCCAGCCGGAGGGCTTGACGAAACCCGCCGAGCCCCCGCCGATGGTAGGAACGATTGCAATCTTGTTGCCGTCG
>Ga0335073_10001595_pt1 | contig 30406 bp, 32 predicted proteins | sample Lox_Sample_22_FD_207093 | JGI IMG/M metagenome (GOLD analysis project Ga0335073, IMG submission 207093) | Soil microbial communities from Loxahatchee National Wildlife Refuge, Florida, United States - Lox_Sample_2.2 | ecosystem: Environmental > Terrestrial > Soil > Wetlands | place: USA... | reverse complement strand
CGCCGTGCCAACCGCAAGGAGGCAAGCGCTCAAGGTATGACTCATGATTGGGGTGAAGTCGTAACAAGGTAGCCGTAGGAGAACCTGCGGCTGGATCACCTCCTTTCTAAAAGAAAAGGGAGCACGGCTCGCCTTCGGCGAGTACGGCTCTCCATCCCGGTCCTCACGACCGGGCGTTTGATTCCCTACACCGGGTTCTGGCCTGCTTCACTCGATGTCATAGAGTTCACCAGACCATGAAGGCCTGCGCCAATGAAATGGCAGCGGGCCTTTTTTATTTTCCGCTTCCCTTTCCGCTGCATTCCCCACGCAAATTGCGCATCAAATTCCCTCACCCCTTCGCCTGCGGCGATGTAACGTTTCGCGGCAAACGGCAGTAAGACCAGTAGAGAGGGTGAATGAGCATCGCCGAGCGGTTCGCACAGGGAGACCGGGACGCCTTCGAAGAGCTCTTCCGCGAATATCAGGGCGACGTCTACCGATGGGTGATGCGCATTGTCCGCGACACTGGAGTTGCGGAAGACCTGACGGTCGAAGCTTTCTGGAAGATTTTTCAGGCACACGCGCGATTCGATCCGGACCGGAATTTCGCAGCGTGGGCCAGAAGGATTGCGACGAATCTGGCGCTCGATCAACTGCGGAAGCGCCGCCGGGAATTGCCGCTGCTCGGCGAGCCGAAGGAACAGCCTGCGGCTTGTCGGGAAGCAAATCCCGGGGAGCGCGCGGAAGCGAAGCGGTGGATTGAGCAGGCGATGAACGAGCTGCCGCCGAAGCTGCGTGTGGTGGCGACGCTGGCGCTGATCGAAGAAGTGACGTATCGCGAGATCGGCGAAGCGCTGGGAATTCCGGAAGCAACGGCGCGGGTCCGCGGATTTCGTGCCGTGCGGATGCTGCGGGAAAAATTGAAGAACCTGGGGACAAACTCATGAATGAAAGTGCTGAAAAGGAATTGAAGGAGCTGCTGCAGCGGCATGTGCCGCGCGGGAATGCCGAACCGCGCCGGGACCTGTGGCCGCAAATGCTGAAGCGCATGGAAGCGCCGCCGCGGAAATGGGCATGGCTCGATTGGGCGCTGGCGGGCACGCTGCTGGCGGGGCTGCTGCTGAATCCGGGAACGATTTTAGTGTTGCTCTATCACCTCTAAGCGAGGCGTGGCCCGAGGCCGCGAAGAAAGGAGAAACGCGATGAATACACATCCCTACTGGCGGGCCTATATGGCAGCCAGCGTCGTGCCGACGATTTTCCTACTGGTGGTGCTGACGGCATTTGTGGTGGTCCGATTCGTTCTCCAGGCACCGGTGCCGATCGAGCGAATCATCGTGTTTCCGATGGCGCTGGCGCCGAATCTTTTTGGAATTTGGAACGTGCTTTACCAGCGGCTCAGCCGCCAGCGGAGCTTTCCCATCGGATTGCACGGAGCGATTTTGCCGTTCGTGATGGCGCCGCTGGCGTACACGCTGGCACACGGGCTGGGATTCGTCTCTCACACGCCGAACGGGCTTTTGTGGTTCGGGCTTGTCGAGGAACCTTACGCCTGGATCGTGTTCGGGATTTGCGTGGCGGTCTGCGTCTACTATCTGGTGTGGAAATACATCGTGGATTTTTTCAACCGCACGCTCGGCATTGCGTGAGGAGCGCGAAATTTCATTACATCGGTGCAATGCAAGGCGCGGACCGCGGCTGCGCCTTGCATTGCGAGCTTCGTTCTATGAATACGGAACGAAAAGGTTGTCAGGTATAGAAAGCTCAACGCCCTTCAGCTCCGTACGCACGCGGAAGCGGCGAAGATCGCCTTTCGAGTTCTTCGCTGGAGCCGTGGTGAACGACAGCCAGTATTGATTTTTCAGCACGACGTTCAGTTGGTCGAGAAACGGCGTGAGGGAGACGGGCGTCTGAAAACCCTGATAGAAGGTCTCTCCACCCGATGCATCGCCGATTTCGCCCAGGTTGCTCTGGCCCAAGCTGATGCGGAACAGGCTGCGGGTAACCCGCCCCACACCGGTGCAGAAGATCGAGTGAATCATGATGCCGTCTCTTTGCGCGGCCCGGGCGGTGGAATCAACGTCTGGGCTGTGCGGATAATCACCGCGGAAGCGGTCGATCCCATCGGAGAGAAGGAGGATTTCCCGCCGCGAGCCGGGCGTCACTGGCCAGCGTTTCATGAAGTCCATCAGCGAAAGATAGATGCTCGAATAGGCGCCGAAATTGCCAAACGGGATGCGCACCGTTTTCGCCACGGCATCGTGATTCGTGCTGAATTGAGACGCCACCTGCACTGTGCCGTTGCTCGCATAAAAGACGCCGACGGCCGTTGTCGCCGGCTGTCCTTGAATGAAGGAGCGCAGGTCGTTGAGCTGAATCGCGAAGTTGGTCTCAAGAGCGTCGTCGAGCACGATGGCCAGCTGCAGATTCGACTTATCGCCCTGGGCCGGATACCATGCGGTGACTTCTTCCTTCTTCTTGCTGTAATAGACGGAGATATCGTCCTTGGAAACCGCAGGCGGTGGCGTGTATTTCGGTCCGAGGACCGTCACTACTGTCGTAATCGGAACCGTCGTGCCGCCGGCCTGCGCGCCAATCGGCAGGGGCGCTGCTAGAAGCCCCAGCACGAAAAGAATAACGACTCCGAATTGTGGTCGAAGCATTTTCCGCATGAAAAACCTCCTCAGTCGTCCCTGCGCAGGCTCGCACGCCATCTTACTGCAGCGCGGGAACTCCCGTGGTCCCAACTCTATTGGCCTCGTCCCAGACTGTCAAGAACGATGCCTCGGACAGACCAACTCCAAGCCGCCAGCGGACTCGTACGACCCGGTACGACATTTGATGCACTGAGAACAGCAAATGTGGGATTAAAATGGGACATGGAGCCGGCCCCCAAGTCCCCTGTAAGCCTTGCCGCGCGCAAAGCTGTCGATCTCCGCTTCGTTGAGCTGATGGACAAGATGCGCCGGATCCGTCCGGGCGACGACCAGGAGCTGCTGCGTCGCGCCTACGATTTTGCCGCCAAGCAGCATCACCAGCAAACGCGCCTTTCCGGCGAGCCGTATCTTTCACATCCCGTCGAAGTCGCCCACATCCTGGCGGATATGAAGCTCGACACTGTGTCGCTGTGCGCCGCTCTCCTTCACGACGTGGTGGAAGACACGAAGATTCCCATCGAAACCATCGCCGATGAATTCGGCCACGACGTGGCCACGCTGGTCGAAGGCGCCACGAAGATCAGCCGGCTCGACCTGCAAGCGCCCGAAGCGCGCCAGGCGGAAAACGTCCGCAAAATGCTGCTGGCGATGGTCAATGATGTGCGCGTCATCCTGGTGAAGCTGGCCGACCGGCTCCACAACATGCGCACGCTCGAATTTCTCGACTCCGACCGGCAAAAACGCATCGCCCGCGAGACTCTGGACATTTACGCGCCCGTTGCCAACCGGCTCGGGATGGGCTTGATCCGCGGGGAACTGGAGGATCTGGCGTTTCAGTATCTCGAGCCCGAGGCGTTTCTCGAGCTGCAGAAGAAAATCGCCTCGAAGCAGAAATTTCACGACCGTTTCCTCGAAGACGTCCAGAACCAGATCCGCGCGAAGATGGTGGAAAGCGGAATTCCCGCCGAAGTGCAGGCGCGCATCAAGCGGCTCTATTCGCTGCATCTGAAAATCCAGAAGCAGCAACGCACGCTCGACCAAGTGTTCGATTTTCTCGCCGTGCGCGTGATTACGGATACGGTGAAGAACTGTTATGGCGCACTCGGCGTGATTCACCAGATGTGGCGGCCCGTGCCCGGCCGCTTCAAGGACTACATCGCCATGCCCCGCCCCAACCTCTACCAGTCGCTGCACACCACCGTTATCCATGCCGGACAGCCGTTCGAAGTTCAGATCCGCACGCAGGAAATGCATCGCATCGCCGAGCAAGGCGTGGCCGCACACTGGAAATACAAAAACGGCCGGGAATTCGCGTCCTCTTCCGCAGACGACCAGCGCATCGTCTGGATGCGGCAATTGATCGAGTGGGTGCAGGAGATGCAGGAGCCGAGCGAATTTCTATCCACGCTGCGCGTGGACCTGTACCCGGAAGAGGTCTACACGTTCACGCCGAAGGGGCGTGTGGTGGTGCTGCCGCGGGGCGCCACGCCGGTGGATTTCGCCTATGCGATTCACACCGAAGTGGGCCACCAGTGCGTGGGGGCAAAGGTGAACGGCTCGATCGTCCCGCTGCGTCACACGGTAGCCAATGGCGACGTGGTCGAAATCCTGACGCAGAAGGGGCACGAGCCATCACGGGACTGGCTGAGCTTCGTCCACACTTCGCGCGCCCGCAGCAAGATTCGCCAGTGGATCAACCTGCACGAGCGCAACCACGCGATCGACGTCGGCAGGCGCCTGATCGAAAAAGAAGCACGCCACGCGAACATCAACCTGAAGAAAATCTCCGACCAGGATTGGCAGCGCGTGGCCTCCGATTACGGCTGCTCGCGCGCCGAAGATCTCTTTGCGGAGCTGGGTTACGGGAAGTGGTCCGCGCGGCAGGCCCTAGCAAAGGCCAGCGGCGAGACGCTGGCCGAAACTCCCGACGACAAGCAGCCGAAGCTGGTTTCGTCGGTCAAAAAAATGTTCGGGATGGGCGAGCAGGCAATCGTCGTGAAGGGTCACGACGACCTGATGGTCTACCGCGCGAAATGCTGCAACCCGATTCCCGGCGACGAAATCGTCGGCTACGTCACGCGCGGTCGCGGCATCGCCGTCCACGGCGTCAATTGCCCCAACGTGCAAAACCTGCTGTATGAATCGGAGCGGCGCATGCCGGTGGCCTGGGCCAGCGTCACCGAGACCACGTTTCCAGTTCGCTTGCGCATCTTCACCGAGGATCGCCCGGGAATGCTCGCGGACATCACCGGCGTGATCAGCGAGACCGGCGCGAATATCCGCACGTTTGAAAGCGGCGGGCAAGACATGCGCGCGCGGATCGAAGTCGCGCTCGACGTCCACGACCGCAAGCAGCTCGAAAAAATTCTCGCGGGGGTCAAGCGCATCCCCGGCGTTTTCGATATCGAGCGCGTCTACAACGTGTGATTTCCTGCCCTGTCTTTTATCCCGCTTCCCGCTGTCCGCCGCTTCGGGCGTGTTGCTCAAAAAGCCAAGCGGGGCGCGATGAATCGAGCGGGCGCGATGTGTGCGCGCATACAATGATTGAATGGCGGCGAATTGCGCTGAGCGTCCCTCTCGGCCCGCGCAAAGCACATGCATCCGACGCGCGGGAAATCTGCGCAGGATGGTGCTTTCGCTCGGCTTCACCGCAGCCATTTCAGCAGTCATCGCCGCGGCCGGCTGCCATCCCGCGCCGCCGCTCGATACGTCTCCGCTCGACCAAGCCGGCATGTCGTACGACGCCGTGAAGGAATTAGAAGCGGCGAAAATCTCGCAAGCCGAAATCGGCGAGATTGCAAAGATTCGCCAGGCGGGAATGAGCGACGACAGTTGCGTCGAGCTGCTGAAGCTCTATCACGCTCGGAAGCTGCCGTTCGATGCGGGCGATGCGGTCGCAGGCCTGCTGCAAGTCGGAATCACCGAACCCGATGTAATCCAGCTCGCTCAGTGGAATCAGTTGGGCCTTGGCGTGGGCGAACTGCAGGCGATCAAGCTCGCCGGACTTTCCGAACAGATTGTGATGGACGTCGCCCAGGCGCACGCGCAGGGAAAGCCGGTGCTTTCCGGCGCATCGCTCGGGGGAATGAAAAACGCCGAAATTCGCAGCAGCACTCTGCTCGAACTCGTGAAGCACAACGTGCCCGATTCGCAGGCGAGCGCCATCATTGCGGCCCACAAGCACGGAGTGAGCGACGCCGAAATTCTCCGCCACTTCGCCGGCTCGGGATAGGCGATCCGGCGCAGCAAGAAATATCAGTTTTGACCGCGCTCGGACGAGTCTATAAAATTCACTTGCCTTGAAATCCAACCCTTTCGCCTCACGATTCGCGGCGGCTCTGGCTGGCCTGCTCCTCCTTCTCACTTCGGCGTGTTCGGTGCCGCTGGCGCCGGGATACACCATTCAACGGCAGCAGCGCCAGATTCAATTCCTTCCGGGCGATCCACCGCAGATTCGCATCCAAGGTGACTTCGCCATTCAGAACACGGGCAATGCGCCGCTCTCTTACCTCGACGTGAAGCTTCCGCCCGAAGAAACCTACGGCCGCGGCGGCGCGAGGGCGGAAATCAACGGGCGCGGCGTCGCGCTGGCGCCAATCCCGGAGGAATACCGGTTCGACCTTCCCGATAGCGTGAGAATTCCTTTCGATCCCGCCTGGGAACGAGGCAAAAAACTTAGCCTGCACATCGAATACACGCTCTCGCGGCCGGCCGATCCCGGCTGGCATGTCACTCTCGGCGCGAACGAATTTCATCTGGGCTCGCGCGGATGGTCGCCTGCGCCGCAGCCGCCTCCTCACTTCCTTTCTCCCTATCCAAAGCGCCCGCAGAAGACGAATTACGTGGTGCGTGTGCCCGTGGGATTTCTGGTGTCGGCGCGCGGCGCGCTCAAGGGACGCAAGCAATCGAACGGCGAATGGATCTACACGCTCGAACTCGTCAAGGGAGACCTGCCTCCATTTGTCGTCGCCGGGAAGTATCAGGTGTCGCCCGCGGGCGCGGATGATTCCGAAGTGCGTTTCTGGACGCTTTCGCCGGTGCAGGGAGACGTAGCGGCGGCGCAGAAAGATTTGCAGCAAGCGTGGGACACGATGCGAAAGGAATTTGGCCCGTCCGATCGCGGCGCTCTGGCGCCTCTGATTGTCGAATCGGCGGAACTGCGCGAGGGCGACAACGTGGAAGACGGCATGGCCACGGGATTTCCCGGCGGAGCGCTTGTCTCGCCCTCGCTGCTCGCCGAAGGAGTCGACAGCCCTAAATTTCTGTATGAAGTGTCGCTGGCGCTCGCGCACGATTGGTTCGGCGACGAAATCTATCCTCCGCCCTTCGCGGCAATTTCGATGGGCCAGGGTTTACCGGAATACGCCACAATTGTGATGAGCGAAGCGCGTGAGGGAGAGGCGGGCCGGCAGCGCAGAATTGCCGAATATCTGGCGCGCTACGATGTGGCGTGCAAGCGCGGCGCCGAAGAACCTCTCGGCGTAGTGCGGCCCAGCGATCCCGCGGCGACGAGAGAAATTGCGCGTGCCAAAGCGCCGCTTTTTTACGCGGCCCTCGAAGACGAATATGGAGAGGCGCAGGTGCGCGCGGGGCTGCGGCAGATGGTGACGTTATTGCGAGGGCAGGAAGCGGGCATCAATGTCCTGCGCTCGTCGCTCGAACAGTCCACGGGAAAGGATTTAGCGCCCGTATTTCGTCTGTGGCTCTATCAGAAAGGAATTCCGGCAGATTTTCGCGCGAGATATCAGACGGCATCCGCGCAGCCATAAGAGAGATTTCATTTGTCTGAATCATGGAGGGCAGCGATGAAGGGCATAGTTTCCACGGAGAAGGCGCCGAAAGCGATTGGTCCGTATTCGCAGGCTGTTCGTGCAAACGGGTTTTTGTTCACTGCGGGCCAGGTAGCTCTCGACCCAGCCACTGGAGCGTTAGTGGAAGGCAATGTGGCCGCGCAGACCGGACGTGTGATGGAAAATCTGAAAGCGGTTGTCGAAGCCGCGGGAACGAAGCTCGATCAGGCCGTCAAAGCGACGGTGTATTTGAAAGACATGAACGATTTTGCGGCGATGAACGAGGTGTACGGCCGCTATTTCCCGGAAAAGCCGCCGGCGCGCTCGACGGTCGAGGTGGCGCGCCTGCCGAAAGACGTGCGTGTCGAGATCGATCTAATCGTATTGATTTAGGTACGGGGATTCTGGCAAGCATTTCGCTTTTTGAGTATGCTGTTGAGGTCGCCTTTCTGGCGGCCTGCCAGCGCGAAGAACGAGCTGGCCACGAAATCACCCCTTCCCGCAAGAGAGCCCCACGGCTGGAACTTGATTTTTTCTTGTTCGAGCCTGGCCAGCGAACGCACTCAACGGAAAGCGCCAGGGCGCGTTCGCAGAGGATCACAAAAGCCATGCCAGACACGACCTACGATTTGATCGTCATCGGCAGCGGTCCCGCCGGGCAGAAAGGCGCGATCTGCGCGGCGAAACTCCGAAAGAAAGTCGCGGTCATCGACCGCACAATGATGATTGGGGGTGTCTGCGTTCACACCGGCACAATCCCCAGCAAGAGCGTGCGCGAGGCGATCTTTCAGCTCACGGGGCCTGCCGTGAAATCCTTCTACGGCAATGAATTTCGCGGGCGAAACGACATTTCGATGCAGGACCTCGAGACTCGCGCCCTGGCCGTGATCGGGCGCGAGACGGAAGTGATTCGCGCGCAACTGAAGCGGAACCGCGTGGAGGTGTTCCAGGGCGTCGCGAAATTTGTCGATCCTCACACCATCGAAGTGCAGGGTGAGGGAGACAGCACGATTCTTCGCGGCCAGAATGTCTTGATTGCCTGCGGCACCCGCCCGGCGCACGACGCGAGCATTCCGTTCGATGGAAGGAGAATCCTGGACACCGACGGCCTGAGCGGGCTCGCAGGCATTCCGCGGGAGATTATCGTTGTGGGCGCGGGAGTGGTGGGGCTCGAATACGCCTCTTTTTTCGCCGCGCTCGGCACGGACGTGACGCTCATCGATCAGCGGCCGCTGATTTTGGATTTTGTGGACCGCGAAATCGTCGAAGCGCTGGCCTACCATTTGCGGCAGATGGGGACCACGTTCCGGCTTGGTGAAAAAGTGACGCGCGTCGGCGTGGATGAGCAGCGCGACCTGGTGTTTGCCGAAATGGAAAGCGGAAAGAAGGTGCACGCGGAAGCGCTTCTGTACGCTGTCGGAAGGCAGGCGAATGGCGATCAACTCAACCTGGAAGCAGCGGGGCTGAAGGCAGATGCACGCGGAAGGATCGTCGTCAACGAACGGTTCCGAACTGCGGTGCCGCACATCTACGCCGCTGGAGACGTGATCGGTTTTCCGGCGCTCGCAAGCACTTCGATGGAACAGGGGCGCCTCGCGAGCTGCGACATGTTCGGGCTTCCATTCAAACACCTGCCGCAATTGTTTCCGTACGGAATTTACACGATTCCGGAAATTTCCATGGTTGGGCAGAATGAAGAGCAGTTGACTGCGCGGAAAATTCCCTATGAAGTCGGCATCGCGAAATATGCGGAGCTGGCGAAGAGCATGATGCTGGGCGACGAAAGCGGCATGCTCAAGCTGCTGTTCGACCGCAACACGAAAAAGCTGCTGGGAGTGCACGCCATCGGGCAGCGTTCGACGGAGATCATTCACATCGGGCAATCCGTGCTCTTCTATGATGGGAGCATCGAATATTTTCGCGACACGGTGTTCAACTATCCCACTCTGGCGGAAGCCTATAAGGTGGCCGCGCTCGACGGGCTGAACAAGCTGTAATTTCTTGGCTCTTCTCGAGATCCTGCGCGACACTGCATTTTTAGCAATCCCCGCGCGTGCCTTCGCAAAGCGCGCTAGGAAGTGTGCGGGACGAATGGTAAAATTATTTGGTCTTTCCTTCCCGTTGGGCCTGTAGCTCAGGTGGCTAGAGCGCACCCCTGATAAGGGTGAGGTCGGTAGTTCAAGTCTACCCAGGCCCACCATCCTTCGTCCGCCACGGCGGACTACGGCTTGGCAGGCCAGCTATTCTTCGCCTGCTCCTCAGCCTAACGCGAATGCAGTTCGTTGCCGCCGCGGCGGACTATGGCTTGGCAGGCTATCTTTCGCCCGCGCATCTTGTCAAAAATTCAAACGAAGGCTAATACCCGTGAGTTACGGGCTTGGCAAGCCGTCCCTTGTTCACAACGGCAGGCTACGGCTGGCAAGGTCATGCTAGAGCCAATCCGACAGACGTCAGGCTTCAGCGAGGGCGTGCAGACCATTTCTACATTCAGAAAGCGAGTGAAGGCTGCACGTCGCCCGCACTTCATCACGATGCGCCTTTGCCGAAGGTGAAGCGGACGCCGGTGCTGAGGACAATGTTGCTGCCCGAAATGCCCGGAGGCGGAAAGCTGGTGTAGAGGTCGCTGAACGTGAATTGCCAGCTCAGCCAGTTGTTGATCTTCGTGGTGTTGCCTGCGTTCAGATTGAAGCGGTATTCGCCGGTCTGCGAGAGGTTTGGGAAGAAATCGAATTCTTCGGTGAACATCATCTTGGGACCAAGCTTCTTGGAGAACGATTCGCCCACCATCGCTTCGGCACTCTTTTGCGTGAGCGGCGTCGAATAATACGCCTGGTCGTACGAACCGCCGCCATAGACATCAAACTGCGTCGCGTCCGTCTTGATGACGTGATCGCCAAAGCCGCCGCCGAGTGTATTGCGCAGGTCGAGCTGCTGAAATTCGTCGTGCTGGAAATCGGTGAAGCCGTAAACGAAGAAGCGGTTGGTGATGTTGAGATCCATGCGGATCCCGCCGTTGATGGAGTTGGCGGTGGTGAGAGTTGGGCCGGTGACGTTGCTGTTGGAGAAGACCTCATTGTAGTAGACGGAGATTTTGTCGCGGGTGGTGGTGCGGACGGCGCGGGCGCCCATGACGAAGCTGAGACTGTCGACATTGCCACTGGCCAGGCTGAACGCCGTATCCAAGTATCCGCCCCAGAAATCAGTGAGCTTGGGATTTCGCAGCCGGTCGATCTGTGCCTCATAGGCGAGCTGCTCGTCCTGGTTGCGGACGATGCCGACGTCGCTCACATCGGTGGAGACAACGCCGGCGTCTTTCGTGGTGACGACGTATTTGCCGTCCGAGGTCACGACCGTGCCGACGAGCGTCTGCCCATCCTTGAGATTGAGGTAGAGCGGCTGCGAAGAAACGATGGACGTGATCGCGTCCCACTGAACGTTCACGTCGCCGGCCAGATCGGACTTGATGAGCAGAACCTTGCCGTCGGACTTGACAATCTTCCCGGTGAGGCGATCGCCGTTCTTGAGAGTGACTTGATCTGCGGCAGCGCTCGCGGCGAACGCGAGCGCGAGCGCGAGAGACAAGCAGAGGAAGGAACGTTTCATTTCAGCTCCTCAATGTGATTTCAGACAATGAATTTTCCGCGGCGTTTTTGAAGCGCGCGAAGGCAAAACCCGCAACATTCGCTGGAAAATGAAAATCCGCCGGGCGTGGGATGGGCGGATGCGATTTGGGCGACCCAATGATATTCCAGAATTGGAGCGCAGAAAAATCGAAAGAGAAAAATTCAGGAAGGGACTGAGGTCACGTGCCTTTCTCGATGGGGTAGCCGCGCGCGACCCAATCGGTGGCGAAATCGTCGGGAAGCAGCAAAACGCGGAGATGCGTGAACCCCATGTCGCGAAGAGCGGCGAAGCCGGGGCGGATATTGGGGCAATGGACCATGGGACAGCAACCGCAGTAGACGACGATATTGGCGTTGCGCGGCAGGCCTTGCGCCCATTTTTTCAGGTCGTCGAGGCCTTCGGTGTTGGAAGCCGAGCCGTGAAACACCGCGCCGGGAACGTGCGCGCCTTCGAAGAGAGGGCGAAATCCGACGCAGACGACGATGGGGCGGTGCGAGCCAGCAAGTTCGCGGACGAGCTCTTGGGGCTGGACGGTTTGCGCGGGCGACCAGGGATCCGGCGAGGACTGTGCCGGACGGGCCTGGGCATCCGATTTCTGCGCGACAGGAAAGGCTGCAGGGCTGCCTTGCGCATTCGCTGACGACATAGGAGAGGCTGCGGAAAGGGCCAAGGCAAAGAGAGCGAGAACGAAGACCAACCACCTGATGGGTAGAAAATACCCGCGATTAGAAAATAGCGGAAGTTCGATGACGGATGCTAGAAATCGGGTGATTGGGTGCGTCGGTGAATCGGGAATGGAGGCTTGAACCGAACGATCTGCGAATGATTTTGAGGACTTCCCCTGCGGCGCCATGGCCGTTTGCTCCTTCTGAGAGCCATTATAACATTCGGGTCAAATGACCGTGGATGTGGACTTGCGGAGAGGTGACTGGTGATTGGTGAAAAGCGGACGCGCGAGAGTGGCGAGGAGCGAATTTGAGATTTGAAATTGAAAATTTGAAAGGCAAGGCGCGGGCACGGCATGCCGTACCCCTACGGAAACTGGCAGACAAGCCGTGCGCGGGAAGCTGCGCTTCCCACGCTGCCCATTCGAGACACGCCCGCCGCGGCAGGCAAGTCGCTCAGGGTGAAAATGCGACGGAGAGGGATTTACGGGACGGGTGAACGAATCAGGGGGAGAGGCGGGAGGAAGCAAGGCCGTAGACAGGGCCCGGAGCAGGGTCTTGAACGACGGCGATGAGACGAAGATTGCCGGCATGACCGCTCGGAAGAGCAATGTTGACGTCGCCGGAAAAACCAGCGGAGCGGGAAACGGAGCCTGCGCGACGGAAGGCGCGGAGGACGGAGACGTGGCAAAGGGTGCGGCCATCGTTTTCCCCGGCAGCTACGTGCGAAACGTCCGAATCGTCGGCGGCAGCGATCCATAGCTCGGCGGAAGAGGAGGACACGGACGAGGGCAAGGGATCGGCCTCGACGTGAAGGGAAACTTCATTGGGCGAGGACCAGCGGGCGGAAGAAAGAGCGACGCGAATTTTCTGATCGCGGGAAGCGGACTCAATGGCGGAAACGGCGCCGCGCTCGTCGCTGCCGACAAGCTGGAAGCGGCCGTCTACGACCATCTGCGGGGTATAGACGCTCCAGAGATGGAAACTGGAGGCATAGGCGTCCTGACGCTCACTATAGGCGTGCGAGGAAAAAGGATCGTTCCAGCCGATATTGTTCCAATAGTCGACATGCTCGCTGAGAACGATGACGTCGGCGGAAGAGACGGGTTGCGCGTGGTCAAGGCGAGCGAGGAGCGCATCGGCCGGGGGACAATCGGAGCAACCCTCGGAAGTGAAGAGCTCGACGAGAACCGGAGTGGGCGCCGCGCCGGCGGAGACGCCCGCCGCGGGAGAAGCAGCGGCGCGGAGACCGCCGCGAAGAACGATCGCGACAAAACCCAGAGCTACAAGAACCGCGAGCGAAATTCTGAAACGCATGGTGCGACCTCCGCGCCGAATCAAACCGCACAGCAAAACGAAGCGAAAAATCAGCTGCCCACAGACTGAGCAAAAGTGAACGTTTCCTCTTCGGCCACGAGGATGACTGGCGGACCGCCGGAAGAGATGGAAATCGCGTGGCCGATGACCTCCTTGCCGCCCGGCGAAGCTGCACAAGCCTGGAGAGCCTCGAGAGAGGGGAAATAGACTTCGGCGATGCGATGGAATGCAGGCGCACCCTGTGGCGAAGCAAGAATCTTTGTGGCGACGATTTTGGTTTTGCCGGCAAGCTTGGCGACGGCAAGGGGCACGTGATCGTTGGCGTAGACTTTTTCAAATGCCTGGACATCCTTGGGGGGCGGATACATCACGACGATTTTTGCGACTGCCATGGAATTCTCCTTATCTCTAAGAAATGACCTCAAAAATGAGATTCGAAGACGAGGCAGAAAGATACTAGATAGAGTCCCGGAATCATCACAAGGAAAGTACGTCGCGGGAGGGGAAACGGATTTGCGGGGCGGCGGGGGAAGCGGTCAGGCAAGCGAGCGGCGCGCGATGAGACGGCGCGCGTAGATCCAGAGATTGAGGGCGCACACGGCGACGGCGCCGATGGTGAGAGCGAGCGGGGGAACATCGGGATACACGAGGGCGTCCAGATAATGAAGAAGAAACGGCCCATGGTAAGGCGCGACACCCCCGCGGGCTTCGAGCCAATTTTCAAGCGCGGTGAGCGGGCACCAGAGAGCGAAGATCTCGACCGTAATGCCGTAAAAGAGGGTAAAGACATGCAGAGCGGCGAGGCGGGGACGGCATCGAGTAAGAAAAGCCCCGAGCATGATCCAGGCGATGTAGGCGAAGTGGAGCAGCAGAACCGCGTCCGCCAAAGCAAGATACGGCTGGGGAGAAATTATCGAGCAGAGTGGTGTATATAGGGGAACCATGCGCCGCCCACTGAAATCGATTGTGAGACGAGAGATATTCGCCTTCGGAGTCCTCGCGGCCATCCTCCCATTGGGATGCAGGGAAGCCGCCACGAAGCAGCCGGGGAAAGACGGAATCCATGTAAAGACAACAACGTTTAGCGAAGGCACGATTCCAAGAAAAGACGCGTGCCGCGAACAAGGCGGCGAGGACGTGTCGCCGGAATTGTCGTGGGACGCGCTTCCGGCGGGGACGAAGAGCATCGCGCTGATCGTGAGGGACGTCGATGCGCCGCTCGGCACGCTGCGTGGCTACTTCACGCACTGGACGCTCTACGACCTTCCGCCGGGCGAGCGCGAGCTGCCAGAAGGGGTGCCGCAAGACGAGCAACTCGAGAGCGGAGCACGGCAAGGGAGAAACGACTTCGGCAGGATTGGATACGGAGGACCGTGCCCGCCGGGACATTTGCCGCACCACTATGTTTTTTCGGTCTACGCGCTGGACGCGAAACTGGGCCTGCCGGCGGGCGCGAAGGAGAAAGAGGTGGAAGAAGGGATGCAGGGGCACATCCTGGCACGCGGCGAGATTACGGGCAGATACGCCGCGAGCGATTAGCTGGCGCGGGGGAGACGGCTTTCGTCAGGAGCGAGATCCGTTTCGGCGGCGAGCACGGGAGGAGAAGGCGGCGGGGCGGAGTCTGCCGCAGGAGACGCGGGCTGAGCGAAAAGTTCGGGACGCGCGCGGAGGCGGGCGACGAGGTAAAGCGCCGCGAAGGTGACGACGGCGAGGGCGACCTGTCCCCAGCCATAGATACGATCCGCATCGTTCATCATGGCGATGCCGATGAAGCAGAATAGGAAGTGAGTGCAGAAAACCTGAAGCGACGACTGGCCGAGAAGCGCCAGAGGACGAACGGCCAGGGGCTTGAGCGCGGCGCGGAAACGAACGAGCAGAAGGGCGATGGCGGAGAAATCGAACAAGCGCACGGCGCCGAGATTCCATTTGTCGAAAAGCGGAGCGAAGCGGCCAAGGTCGAGGCCAAAGACCTGCGCATAACGAAGCGCGAAAAACGCGGCGGCAATGCCAGCGGCCGGGAGCCAGGCGCGCCGCGCCCATTTTTCAGGATGCAAATTGCCGTTGGCCCAGCGCACACCGCACCACACTCCGACGATCCAGATCAATTGCCAAGCCCAGAGATTGAAGGCTCCCATTTCGTTGAGCGGGATGCGCAGGCCGAGGTGTTGCGCGAGAAACGCGTAGACCGCCTGGCGGAGGCCGAACTGCGCTCCAAACCAGAGCAAGAAGCTGCCTGCAAGAAAAAAGCTCCAACCGATGCGGTTGGCGGCGATGATGAGCCAGGGAGAGAGGAAGAGAAAAATGATGTAAAGAGGAATGATGTCGAGAAGCGGAGGACGATAGACGAGCAGCAGGGCGTTGAGAAAGGCGTGAGCGGGACCGGCGGCAAAGTAATAGTCGAGAAGATTGAAGAGACTCCTGCTGTGAACACCCAGCGCGTAGCGGGCGACACCGAGAAACACGAAGAGGATGAGGAGGACGTGGTACCCGTAGAGACGCAGAGTGCGGAGAAGGAGCTTGGCAGTCATTTTGCCGGGACCGGCGCGGCGGAGGAGACGGTCGTAAATCTGGCCGGTGAAAAGAGCGGAAAGGAAGATGAAACCTTCGGAGGCGGAAATATAACCGAAAGGCTGGTTGACCCAGGGAGTGATCGCCGTGGGAAGGTGGACGAGCGTCATCCAGGCGAGCATGAAGCCGCGAACAGCGTCGAGTTCAATTTCGCGTTTCATGCGCCTGCCAGTTGGGCGGGTACACGTATTGGACGCAAGAGACCCTGCGAACGGTTGCAAGGAGTCATGAGAAGCCCGAGTTTCGACGTGCTGTGGCAACGAATGGATCCAAAGGGAGAGAATTAACAAAACCTCGTGGTCAATATGATTGCACGTATCGGCGGGAAATTGCGCATCTTGATGGACCAGACGCACGCCGTCCTCGGGGCCTGCTCGGTGAGGGCGTTAGAATTCCGTGTCGGCGACGACATTCAAGAGGCGCAGAAGGCGGGCGCGGTCGTTCGGCGATAGTTTCCTGCGAAGGGCTTCGTCGGCAGCGCGGCGTTCGCGAATAAGAGATTCGCGATACTTGTGGCCTTGGGGAGTGAGCTGGAGAAGGAGCGCGCGTCCGGCGGACGCTTTCCTTTCCGAAACGAGACCTTCGCGAACGAGCGCTTTGACAGCGCGGTGAACTACGGTGCGGTCCATTCCCAGAAGAACCGCAATCTGGTTCTGGTTCAGGACAGCGCCTCCACGAAGCGTGGACAAAATGAATCCCCTGGTTTCCGAGCAGTGAGTCTTCTGCTCGAGGCGCTTGCTGACCGCGAAATAGGCGGCGGCAAGATGGATGAGGACGGAATCTTTGAAGATCTCTTCGGGGATTAGTTTGCGGTCGACGGCGATCATAGGAACGTCACCGTGGATTCAAGGGGGCGCCGCCATTGGGGATGGTCTACATGCTGGACGGATTTTCTGCCGATGGCGATGACCATGACGATTTCGTGATAGCGGGGCGCGAGGCCGAGAAATTTGGAAAGGCGAAGCGAATCGAACCCCTCCATCGGGCAAGTATGGAAGCCGAGAGATTCGGCGGCAATCATCAGGTTCTGGCAAGCAAGCGAGGCGCTCTTGGTGGCCCATTTGAAGAGACTGGTACGCGTATAGGGCGCGACGCCGACGATTTTCCAGAAGTGGACGATGCGGAGAATGGCCCACTTCACTAGTCCGAGAGAATTGAACCAGCCTTGAATGAAGAACCATTTCACGAGGCGCGCTTTCTTTTCGGAGTCGGCGATCTTTTCAGCGGTGAAGCCCGCGGTGCGCATCCAGGCGACGTGATCCTGAGCAGTGGATTTCCACGAGCCGATGTCGGCGACGCAGACGACGAGGGCTGAAGCCGTCGCAGCCGGAGACTGGCCAAAACAGAGCTTCGCGGCAATCCCGCGCTTTTCGGGAGATTCGATCCAGTAGAAGCGATAGGGCTGGATATTGAAGCTCGACGGAGCGAAGCGGGCGGCGTCGAGCATTTGAAAGCGAACGGGCTCCGGGATTTCCACGGGGTCAAAAACCTTAACGGCTCTTCTTTGCCTGATGGCCTGCAGGGCGTGGGACATGACAGCCTCCATGTTGCCATTACAACATATTTCATGTTGTCATTGCAACATAAAAGACAGGCGTTGCTGGCTGCGATACGGGGACCGTGGGGCCAGCCAGGATTTATCAGCAAAAGCGTGTGGAAGATTCTTTCGGAGCCATCGGCACGCGGGCAGGCAAAAGAGACGCGGCGGGGCCTGTGGCCCCGCCGCGCGAAAGCTGCAAGGAAGAATGGAAGCCGGACAGACTAGGAAGCGGGAGCGCCGCTTTCCATTTGTTTCTGCTTGATGGCTTTGACTTTTTCCACGAGATCATCGGCGGCCTGGAGATCGGCGTTGCGGGCTTCGGCGGTGGTCTCGAGATCGGCCTTCTGGCGGTAGAGAAGATTGAGGTAGGCCATGGCATCGGAGTAATCGGGCTGAAGCTCGATTGCTTTCTTCAGGTTGTCGACCCCTTCCGAGATGGTCGCGCCATATTTATCGTTGAACTGGCTGGCAAGCGCCGTGGGAAGAGCATCGGCGTCCTTGAGCGGCTTCTTTGCGTTCTTGTTGTAGTCGGCACGCAACTCTTTGTTCCCGCGGAAAGCGAGGGTCCAGTCGATCACGCCAATCCAGTAGTAGGGCGCGGGATCCTCCGGCCGCAACTGGATATGCTTTTCGTGGTAGGCCTTGGACTCTTCGAGCTTCTTCTCGTCGAAGGGTGTGCCGCCCATATTGAAATAGAGGGAGCCCAGGCCGTCGATAGCGGAAAGATTGTTCGGGTCGACGGACAGAACGTTCTGATATTCCTCAATGGCCTGATTGCCCATGGCGATGTTTTCCGGGGAGGGAGCGCCGGGAATGTACTGGCTGGCATAGGCGGCGGCCAGATACAAGCGGGCATTCATGAGAGAGGGATCGAAATCCTTTGCCTGCTTGAAATCTTCGATGGCCTGATCGAACTGGGCGCTGCGGAAAGCCTGAACGCCTTTATTGAGCTTGTCGCGAGCGCGCAGCTTATTGCAGCCGGCGGCGGCGACAGAGGCGGCAAGAACAGCACACAAAAAAAGACGGGTGTGAGGATTGCGGTGCATCCCTGCTTCTCCTTGACGCTGGATGCGCCGGCCGACGACAAGCGCGCGACCGGCGAATGAAATCGAACGCAACAACGGACTACTGCCCGGCTTCGATCTTGGCGGTGATAAGGCCGACGTGCTCGATGCCTGCTTCGCGCATAATGTCGATGGCGCGGGCGACTTCGGCGAACTCGACGTTGTCATCACCCTTGACGAAAGCGACCTTTTCGGCGCGGTCCTTGAAGATATTTTCGAGCGAAGGGCCGAGCTGATCCCAGGAGGACGGATCCTGGTTGATGAGGACCTTGTCGCCATTGGTGACTTGGACGACGATGGTCTTGTTCAAAAGGTCCGGATTTTCCTTCTGGTTTGGGGGAGTGGGCTGGGGAATGAGAGCATCCAAGCCCTTCGGAGTGGTCGGAGTGATGACCATAAAGATGATGATCAGAACCAGAAGAACGTCGATGAGCGGAACGATGTTCGGCTCCGACATGCTTCCCTTTCCACCGCCAACTGCCATTCCCATAGGAGACTCCTTTTTAGATCCGACAAACCGCCCTCAGGGAACAAGACCCCTGAGGGACCGACGATTTCAGCGCGGCCAAAACCTCAGGCCGAGAAATGCACAAGCAAGAAGCTAATCCGAACCGCCGGGAGGAGGAGGAGCTTGCTCCGCAGCGGGGAGAGTCTTCTTGTTGGTTTCGATCTTCTGAGTGAGCAGACCGATGTTATCGACGCCTGCCGAGCGAATTTCGTCGACGGCCTTGACGACGTCGCCGTATTTGGCGCGGGCGTCGGAGCGGACGTAGACGGTCTTGTCGAGACGGTTGGCGATGAGGTCCTTCACCTGCTCGGTGATTTCGTTCAACTCGATCTTCTTGCTGCCGAGGTAGAGGGTGCCATCGTGCGTGACAGCGATGATGATGGCATCGTCCTTATCGGCATTCTGCATGTCTTCGGCAGTCTCCGCCCTGGCCATGTCGACCGAAACGCCCTTGGTGAGCATCGGCGTGATCACCATGAAGATGATGAGCAACACCAGCATGATGTCCGCCATGGGGATGACGTTGGGGGCGGACATCACCGGCGGTGCTTTCGGTTTATAAGCCATAGGTTACTTCTTTCCGCCGCGACGGGTGATGAAGTAGTTGATCAGCTCCATCGAGGAGTTGTCCATCTCGACGTCGAAGGCTTCGACACGGTTGGTGAAATAGTTGAAAGTCCACACTGCCGGCACGGCGACGAGCAAGCCGAGAGCGGTGGTAACGAGGGCCTCAGCGATACCGCCAGCGACGGCGGACAAGCCGGTGGCCTTCGAAGCGGAAATTCCTTTAAAGGCGTTGATGATGCCCATGACGGTGCCGAACAAGCCGACGAAGGGGGCCGTGGAGCCGATGGTGGCGAGGCCGGAGAGGCCGCGCTTCATTTCGGCGTGGACGATGGCGACAGAGCGCTCGAGACCGCGCTTGGCGGCTTCGATGACTTCCGCATCGCTGACCTGGGAAGAAGCGGCCTGGAATTCGGAAAGGCCCGTGGCCACAACCTTGGCGATGTGGCTCTTCTTGTTGCGCTCGGCGATAGAGATGGCTTCATCGAGCTTGTTGTCCTTGAGGGCCCCGGCGACCTGCTGAACGAAAATGCGGGATTGCTTCCGGGCGGCGCTGTACATCAGAGCGCGGTCAATCATGATGCCGACCGACCAAGCGGACATGATGAACAGAAGAATAACGACGAGCTTGGCAGGGACGCCCATGTTGTGCCACATGGTGATCAAATCCCAACCGACTTCCGGCTGCTGTTGCAGCAAAACGGCGATCAAAACATTCGCAAGCATAGAGTTTGCTCCTCCTCGGTACTTTTCAAAAGACTCGGCAGCGGAAATCTGCCGGCTGTAAAACTTGCCACCAACCGGCTCGAATCCCGCAAGCGGGCGCCGGGCCGTGAACTGCTACCCACCCATAGTGAAGACGACCGAAATCGTGGTGTCGACCTCGACCGGCTCGCCGTTCAACAGGGTGGGACGATACCGCCACTGACGGACAGCGTCCATCGCGGACCTCATCAAAAGCGGGGGTCCGGAAACATATTGAAGCTCCTCAATCGAACCGTCCTTGGCGATGATTGCATGGAGGACGACCGTGCCCTGAATGTGGGCCGTGCGAGCGATCGGGGGATAGATCGGCATAACCTGACGAACCAGGGAAGCCGCTTGCACGTTGCCGCCAACCTTGATGCGGCTGACGCTGGGCTTCGGCGGAGGCGGAAGATTCGAGCCAGGTGCTCCGCCAATGATGCCGCCAAGAACGCCGCCACCGGATCCGCCGGGAATACCTCCTGCGACGCCACCTTCGACACCCATATCCGGCGGAGTTTCTTCTTCCTTGATGATGTTGACCTTCTTCGGGATGACGGTCGGGGCCATCAGCTTATTCTGCTGGATCAGGTGAACGACCGGCTTGACGTGAACAACCGCGGCCGGAGGCGGAGGCGGCGGAGGAGGTGGAGGCGGAGCGACAAGGAATGTCGTCAGCATTGCTTTCGGCAGAGCCTCCGTGTAGATGAGCGGAATCAAGATGAGGATGCCCAGGATAATCGCCTGGATCCCTGTGGAGACAAACACAGTCCAGCGAGTGTTGGTCTTCTTGACGTTCGCTCCGGAAACGACCATATCTTCGAACATTGGTTACCTCCTAGCAACCGCCGGCACGCGCTTATCGGCTGCGGATCCGACGCGCACCGCGGCACCTTGGCCCCGATGTTTGTTCCAAAGGACGACGATGGGGGCAGCAATCCCGAAACTGGAGTAAGTACCTACCACAACTCCCACCACCATGGCAAAAGAGAAGGCGCGGAGAACCTCTCCGCCCATGAGAAACAGTACCAGGACCGTGAGAAACGTGAGGCCGCTGGTGAGGATGGTTCGCGAGAGCGTCTGGTTGATGGCCTTGTTGACCACATCAGGAAACGCTTCGCGACGCATCAGGCGAAGGTCTTCGCGCACCCGGTCGAAAATCACGATGGTATCGTTCATCGAATAACCAACCAGAGTGAGCAACGCCGCAATCACCGTGAGAGAAATCTCGTAATGAAATAGCGAGAAGAATCCCAAGGTGATGAGCACATCGTGAAAGACCGCAATGACCGCCGCCGCCCCGTAAACCCACTCGAAACGGAAGGCAATATATATCAACATGCCCCCCAGAGCATAGAGAGTTGCGAACAGAGCCTGGCGGCGCAACTGGGCGCCCACCTTGGGCCCGACGATTTCCACGTTGCGAATCGTAAAGTCTCCGAGCGAAAGGCCGGAACTCAGGGCAGCGATAACGCTGGGCGTGGCACCGTCGACGTTCTTGAGCTCGTCGAAATTGGTAACGATGCCGCCGTGATCGGAATCGCGCGCAGAGATGAGCCTCTGCGCCAACTGGTTGTAGCGCTCACCGGCGGTGGCGCCAAGGCCCAGCGGATCTTTCTGCGTGAGGTACGCAGAGAGGTCCGCAACCGAAATTGAATTGAAATCCGGGCGGCCGGAAGCGTCCGCATTGAACATTTTGTGAAGCACACCGAGAATCGCTTCCTTGCCCGCGTCCAGAGCCTGATCTCCCTGGCCCTTCTGCTCGAGGCCGATTACCACATCGTTGCGGGAGTCGGGATTGTCGATATCGCTGATGCTTTGAATGGTGCTGTTGGCGAGACCAGCGGCTTGCAGGCCGGTGCGAATCTTGTCGATCGGCGGTCTATCAGCAAAGCGGACATAGACGAGCGTGCCACCACGAAAGTCGATGCCGTAAAAGAGCCCGTGGTGAAGAAAGATCGAGGTCCAGCCGATGGCGAGGAGAATCAGGGAAAGCGTAACAAAATACTTGGCTTTTCCCATCCAGTCGATGTTGACGTCGCGAAATAGCTCCATTCCGAGTCCAATCCGTCCTAATTTGACACCGCGCATCCGCGGTTTGTTCCCGGTTGGCGGCGAATTATTTCCCGCAACCGGCATGGCCAAAAAAAGGCAACGGCAAGTGATCTCACCGCAAAACGCCCGCTAAATACTCAGAGCTTCCTCGCGCTTGATATACGTCAAGTGATAGTCAAAGATGGCGCGGGAAACGTAAATCGATGTAAAGAGGTTCGCGATCAAACCAATCGTCAAAGTAATGGCAAAGCCGCGAACCGGACCAGTGCCAAAGAGAAACAGGAAAACAGCTGACACAACCGTGGTGACGTGCGTATCAACGATGGTACGGAACGCGTTGGCAAAACCAAGTTCGACCGATGAGCTGTTGGATTTTCCGGCGCGCAATTCCTCGCGGATGCGCTCGAAGACGAGCACATTGGAGTCGACGCCCATGCCTATGGTCAGAATGACTCCCGCGATGCCGGGAAGAGTGAGAACCGCTCCGGCGAAGGCCATGAAGGCGACGAGAATAATCAGGTTGAGAATCAGAGCCACAACCGCATTGACACCGCTCAGGCGGTAATAGATCACGAGGAAGATCATCACAACAAGCAGGCTGCCGATGGAAGCGCGCACGCCTTCGCGGATCGAATCGGCGCCGAGCGACGGGCCGACGGTGCGCTCTTCGAGATACTTGATCGAGGCGGGCAGCGCTCCGGAACGAAGAACGAGCGCAAGATCTTCAGCCGATTCCTGCGAGAAATTTCCTTCGATTACGCCGGAATCCTCGATGCGGCTGTTGATAGTGGGCGCGGTATACACCTTGCCGTCGAGAACGATGGCCATGCGGCGGCCCGTGTTCGTTTCGGTGAATGGGCCAAAACGCGCGGCGGCAGCGGTGGAAAGGTGAAAATCGACTTCGTACTGACCCGGATAGCGCGAGCTAGGTGCCGGAGTGGCCCCCTTCAGATCCATACCAGTGACAACCGGAGAACGGCTGACGATGTAATAGACCTGTGATTCGGACTGGCCGGGAGTGCTGGTGTCCGGGCGACCAGGAAGAATTTCCGCGCCAACAGGAAGGATGCCGTTGTGCGCAGCGAGAGCGGCAGCTTCGGATGGATAAGGCTGGTCGTCGAGAACGAGTGTGAGAGCCAACTGTCCGCCAGCCTGAATGACCGCCTTGGCGCGCGAGGGATCGCCTTCGCCGGGAAGTTGCACGAGAATTTCGTTGTCCTCGCGGCCGGTGAAGGCGATGGTCGGCTCGGTGAGGCCAAGAGCGTTGATGCGGCGCGTGATGGTCTCGAGCGACTGCTGCATTGTCTGCGTCTTGATGTCCGCAATGACCGAAGGCTTCATAGTGAGCAGATAGCCGTTCTGCTCGCCGGCAGCAGGGGCCAGGCTCCAATCCGTGAACTGGTTGGTGACCAGATCGCGGAAGGCGCCGGAGGTGGAAGGATCGACGTTGCGAACGAGAATCTGGGTGTCGTTGAGGCGGCGGATTTCACCGACATTGATGTTCTTGTCGTGAATCTGGCGAGTGAGATCGTCGATGGCCTGATCGCAGCGAAGGCCGACGGCTTCCTCGACCTGAACCTGCAAAACGAGGTGGCTGCCGCCTTTGAGGTCAAGGCCGAGTTTGATGCGGTCGGCGAGATTATCTCTTACCTGAGCCAGCGAGGTGGGAAAAGAAGGAAGGCCGAAGATGCCATAAATACAAAGGAGAATGACGAAGGTGACGAAGACGAACTTCCATCTGAGCTGGGGATTCATGAGGACTGGCTAGCTCTCCTTGGGTGGTTCGGCCTGGAGGCCCGCGATGGCGCTGCGCGAGACTTTGATCTTGACCTGATCGGCGATGCGAAGCTGGATGGCTTCAGATTCGACACCGACAATCGTGCCGTAAATGCCGCCGTTGGTGATGACTTTGTCGCCGTTTTTCAGCGCGGCGTGCATCTGATTGACTTTCTTCTGGCGGCGCTGCGCAGGGAGAATCATCAGGACATAAAAAATCGGGATAATGAAGAGAATAGGTAGCAAAACTCCCAGACCGCCCGGCTGCGATTGAGCCAGGACAAAGACAGCCATCTCCCCCGGATTATTGAAAGCGAATGTCACGATCGCTGCGCCTTTCCCGCCAGGGCGGGTACGCCTGCCGAGGCCGGCAGGCTCTCGGAAAACCCATCGAAGATACCGCCCCGCTCTGAACCGCGCCCAACACCTGCCTGGGTGTCGTTACGAGAGGCGAGCCTGAAGGTCAGAGCGGAATCTTTCGAGCTTTCCAAAACGGATAGCCTCTCGGATTTCCCGCATGATGTCAAGGTAAAAGAAAAGATTGTGGTGGGTGTTCAGGATGGCGGCGAGGGATTCGCCGGAGACATAAAGATGGCGTAAATACGCGCGCGAGTAGCGGCGGCAAACGGCGCAGCGGCAGCGCTCGTCGAGCGGGCGCGGGTCGCTGGCGTACTGTGTGTTGCGAATGAGAATGCGCCCCTGAGAAGTGAACAAGCAGCCGTGGCGAGCGCTGCGCGTGGGCAGAACGCAATCCATCATGTCGATGCCAAGCGCGACATAATCGGGGATCTGTTCGGGTTTGCCGACGCCCATCAAATAGCGCGGTTTTTCCGCGGGCAAACAAGATACAGCGGCTTGCGTCATGCGGCAGGTGACATCGTGAGGCTCGCCAACCGCTAGGCCGCCGACGGCATATCCGGGAAAGTCGAGCTCGACAAGCGCAGACGCGCTTTCCTGGCGCAGCGCGGCGTGCGTTCCTCCTTGAACGATTCCGAAAACGGCCTGGCAGGAGGAATCGCCGTGCCCGGAAAAAAATTCCTTGGAGCGGCGGGCCCAAGCGAGAGTACGTGCCGCCGCGTCGCGTGCGCGGGACTCTTCCGAAGGCGCTTCGATGCATTCGTCGAGAACCATAATAATGTCCGCGCCGAGAGCGATTTCGATTTCCATCGCCTTTTCGGGAGAAAGGAAATGCTCGGAGCCGTCAAGATGGGAGCGGAAAAGAACGCCTTCGTCAGTGACTTTACGGAGATCACCGAGACTGAAAACCTGATAGCCGCCGGAATCGGTGAGGATGGGGCGTGGCCAGGACATGAAGCGGTGGAGGCCGCCGAGGCGGCGAATCAGCTCGTGGCCGGGACGCAAGTACAAGTGATACGTGTTGGCGAGAATGATTTGCGCATCAAGAGACTCGAGGTCCTGCTGGGTCTGGCTCTTCACCGTCGCCGCGGTGCCAACGGGCATGAAGGCGGGCGTTTCGACAACGCCGTGAGGCGTGGTCAAGCGGCCGAGACGCGCGCCTGTGGGGTCGGTGGCGAGAACTTCGAACTGAAAAGCCATCCGAACGAGTGTATCAGGAGAAAAGTGAGGTCAAACCCACCTTTACGAGCACGAAGAAAATCCAGACTACGACGACCATCGTCAGTGCTTTTCCAAACGTGAGTTTCTTAGGATTCGTTGTGCTGAATCCGATGGCCAGGAGAATCATGGTCCAGATTGCAAAGATGTCGATGGAACCAAGCAGCGCCGAAAGCCATTTCGGAGCGTCGTCCGCGAGAAATGCACCGGGATTGGAAGCGACCAGATTTTCCAGGTCGACCGTGGAAGGATCCTTGAGAAACAAAATCAATATTCCGATGAGCCCGTGCACCAGCCAGGGAGTCCAGGCAAAGGCGACGATGCCCAGCGCAATGTGGAAAGTGGTCTGCGTCGAGTTCGTGAGATTGAAAATGCCGAGAAGGACCGCCGCAACGATCACCGCGGCGAGAGCCGGCAGAATGACGCCCTCCACGTAACCGAATACCGGAGCGATTTTCAACTGACCGTTCAAGGTCTTCTCCTGATTCTCCGGAGACAGCTTCTGGAAGCGGGAGCTATTCGCATTTTGCCTTTCGAAGAAGGCGGGCCAGCCGCCGCGTTGCGTGAAAATGGCCACGATGGAAATGAAAACGATGGAGCCGAGAACGATGGGCAGCACCCAAGTGGGCCGTCGCACGATGGATTCAAACGTGGGGCGCGGATTGACGAGCACGCCAATCAAGCGAGCGAAAGAGCTCATCTCGGGAGTCTCGGACGGGGCCGGGGGAGCGACGGTGGCCATGGAGTTTTTCCCTCCTCAAGAAATACGGGTCTGGCGCGTACTACGCAGGGCTGCAGGCGAAGTTACACGGAATGTCCCGCCAGAGGCAAGGTCCCCGATGGAGCAAAACGGAAGAGCGCGCAGGAACCGCCACGCTGCTTCAGGCGGGTATTTCAGGAACGGCGGCGAGAAGAGATTGCGTATAAGGATGATGCGGCGCCGAGAGAATTTCCTCCGCCGGGCCCTGCTCGACGATGCGCCCGGCCTGCATGATGGCGATGCGCGAGGCGAGTTGCGCCAAGACAGGCAGGCTATGGGAAATAAGAATCAGAGTAAGAGAAAATTCGCGTTGCAATTGAGCGAGAAGTTCGATGATTTGCGCTCCGATGGAGACATCGAGAGCGGAGACCGGCTCATCGGCTACAACCAATTCCGGGCGCAAGATGAGAGCGCGAGCGATGCCGATGCGCTGGCGTTGGCCGCCGGAAAATTCGTGAGGGAAGCGAGAGAGTGAAGCGGAGGAAAGGCCGACGGCTTCGAGAATTTCCTTAGCGCGGCCGGTGCGTTCGGAGCGGGAAAGGCGCGGATCGTGAATGGCGAGCGGCTCGGCGACAATTTCCCCGACCCTCATCCGTGGATTGAGAGAAGCGACAGGATCCTGAAAAACCATCTGGATCGAACGGCGCATGGCGCGGAGCTGCGAGCCGCTGGCTCCGGACCAGTTTTCGCCGCAAAACAGCATCTCGCCGGAATCGGGATCAATCAGGCGGAGAATCATGCGAGCAAGAGTCGTCTTGCCGCAGCCGGATTCACCGGCGATGCCAAATACTTCTCCACGCGCAACGGCCAGATTGACGCCGTCGACGGCAACAACCATGCGAGATGCTCCGGAAAGAGCGGCGGAAGGCGCGGCGAAGGATTTTTTGAGAGCGCGAACAACGAGGAGCGGCTCGCCCGAAGTCATCCGATTTTTTCTGCGGCGACGAGCTGCGCCGTATTGATCATCAGAATGTCCTGGCGGGCGTCGGCGGCATCTTTGGGAATTTCGCTATAGCGGGGATGAAAACCGGAGGCGTCGCCGGGAATGGATGATTCCATCAACCGGCGCGTGTCTTCGTAGACTTGATCGCCGCGGCGCCATCCGGCGACGTGCAGCCAGTGATCGAAGGAGCGGGGATGCTCCTCGGTGCGAGTGGCAAGAATGCGCAAGCCCGCGCGCTGGATGATTTCGTGCAAGCGCGCCGGCGTGAGCGAGCGCGTGTGCGAGGGGTCGCGGCTGAACTCGATGCGATGGTTAAGATCGTCAACGCGCGGGTCTTCGGGAGCGCGAATGTCGAGGACGCCGACGCGGCCGCCTTTGCGGACGACGCGGGCCATTTCCGCGACAACGCGCGCAGGATCGGACATGTGGTGAAGGCTGTAGCTGGTGACGGCAATGTCGAGTGAGCCGTCGCTGAACGGGAGAGATTGCGCGTCACCGATCGCGAGGGAAAGATTCGTGAGACCTTCGACTTCAGCCGTCTGGCGGGCGCGGGCAAGCATGGCGGGAGTAAGGTCGAGGCCGCAGACCCAGCGGGCATGGCGCGCAAAGCGCAACGCGAGCGTGCCGGGGCCGCAGGCGAGATCAACGGCACGGTCGGTTTTCGATGCGGCAACCATTTCGGCGAGCGATTCGGCGGAGTTCACACGGTCGGGGACTGCAAAGCTGGAGAAAACTTCCGCGGTCTTCGTGAAGCGGTCGCGGATGAGATTTTTCTGCTGCGAACTGGTTTCGGCGCTCATGGCACAAGGATACAACGGGCGAGATGATCCGGCGCGGCATTCCGCAGCGAAGGCATGGCGGCCTGGCATTCGGGCACGCAATGCAAACAGCGGGGAGCAAACGAGCAGCCGGGAGGAAGGTTCGTGAGCGGCGGGACGATACCGGGAATAGGGACAACTTTTTCAGCGCTATCCAAGCGCGGAGCCGCGCGCAACAACCCTTTCGTGTACGGATGGCGCGGGCGGCGGAGAATTTCGGCGAACGGCCCCTGCTCGACGATGCGTCCCGCATACATCACGGCGACGCGATCGGCCACCTGAGCGACGACGCCGAGATCGTGGGTAATGAAGAGCAGCGAAAGATGGAGCTCGTGGCGCAAGCGAGCGAGAAGATCGAGAATCTGCTTTTGGACGGTAACGTCGAGAGCGGTCGTCGGCTCATCGGCGATGAGGACGCCGGGACTGGCGGCGAGGGCCATGGCGATCATGACGCGCTGGCGAAGACCTCCCGAGAGCTGGTGAGGATATTGCCGCGCGCGAAGCGGCGGATCGGGAACCGCTGCGCGGACGAGCGAGTCGATCACGCGGGTGCGAAGTTCAGCACGCGAAATGCGCGGCTGGTGGACGCGGATGGCTTCTTCGATTTGCGCGCCGATGCGCAGGACAGGATTGAGCGCGGTCATGGGCTCCTGAAAAATCATGGCGATGCGGCGGCCGCGCATGGAGCGAAGCTCCGCGGGAGATGCGCCGACGAGATTTGTGCGCGCGGACGCGGCGTCGAGCCATGCTTCGCCGGAAATGCGAGCGCCAGGAGGTGTGAGCCCCATGAGAGCGAGAGAGAGCATCGTCTTGCCCGAGCCGGACTCACCAACAATACCGAGCGATTCTCCAGCGGCAAGTGAGAAGGAAACATCGTTCACGGGGCGGATCCAGCCCGCGAGTGTGGGCAGCTCGACGGTGAGGCCACGGACTTCGAGGCGCGCCTGCATGAGAACATCATAACTGCGGGCGCGACGCGCGGCGAGGTTTTGAGGTATAGATTGCCCATGACGAACTTCGAGTGTCCTCTGTGCAAGTCTCCGACCGACGTCGCCGGCAAGGTGCGGTTCTGCCCAAGGTGCGGATGGAACAAGAAGCAGGCAGTGCAGCAACTGCGTTATTCGCTGAAAGTGCTTCCTGTGGCGCTGGTGGCGGCAGCCGTATTGGTGATTTTGTTTCTGCACACGGCGGCGAAGAAGACACCGGTGGTTTACGCACTGAGCGTGGCGATTCCGCTGGCTGTGTATGTGTTTGCTTACGTTTCGGTGAAGCGAAACCTGAGCAAGGTAAATTCCGCGCCGGATTTGCCTGCTGCAGGAACGCAGGGAGCAGAGGGCGGTCGGACGAAAAGTGAGGCGGCATCCCCCGCGGCGACGGAACCGACGGCAAGAGACAAGGCGCTGCTGCGAACATCGCGGCCGCGCAACGTGCGGATGTGCGGAAGAGGTAAGAGATCACTTGCGATCATTTCGATTGTGATCGGCATATTCGAGGGCGTGCTGACCTGGCAACTCCATCGCTTGTGGGCGCTGACGCGGTCGTTTGGTGGTTTCGGGAGGAAGGATTGGGCGCTCGCGGGGCTCGTCCTGCTGCTCGCCGCGCTGGCTTTTTCTACGTGGCGGCAGATGGCACGGGAGCGGGAGCTTCTGGAAAACGGCGAAATCGCGCTGGGGCACGTGACAAAAAAATGGAACACGCGCGACGGCTCGACCGTGTTTTACGAATATCAGGATGCGAGCGGGCAAACACACAAGCGCTCCGGGATGGATTATTCGCGGACGCTAGAAATCGGAATGCCTCTGGCAATTTTCTACGATCGCGAGAATCCGAAGAAACAGGTGGCAGCGTGCGCGGCACTTCATGAAGTGGTGATGTGAGGCAATCGCAGGAGTGCCTGCAGTACAATTTAGAAACGGGGCGAGCATGAAAAAAGCGGGGAAAAAGACAAAATTCAGCGACGAAGCGGTGAAAGTGAAAACCGGCAAAGTGTGGAAGGAGTGGTTCGCAATTCTAAACAAAGCCGGCGCGAGGAAATGGAAGCATAGCGAAATCGCGACGTACCTGTATAAGGAGCAGGGTGTGGGCATGTGGTGGTGCCAGATGGTGGCCGTCGAATACGAAAAGGCGCACGGCCTGCGGGAAAAATTCCAGACATCGACGGGTGACTTCGCGGCGAACGCCGCCCGGACGTTTACCACACCGGTGGCGAAAATCTACCGCGCTTGGACGGACGACAAACTGCGGCGCAAATGGCTGGGTGCGGCGAAAATGGAAATTACGACGGCGACTAAAAACAAATCGGTGCGCGCGGCGTGGAACGGAAACAAATCGCGGTTAAGCGTCAATTTCTATTCGAAAGGGCCAAAAAAAGTAGCGCTGGCCGTGGATCATATGAGGCTCGGCAGCGCCAAAGAAGTGGCAAAGATGAAAGCGTACTGGTTTTCGGCGCTGAACCG
>Ga0335073_10001594_pt1 | contig 30417 bp, 18 predicted proteins | sample Lox_Sample_22_FD_207093 | JGI IMG/M metagenome (GOLD analysis project Ga0335073, IMG submission 207093) | Soil microbial communities from Loxahatchee National Wildlife Refuge, Florida, United States - Lox_Sample_2.2 | ecosystem: Environmental > Terrestrial > Soil > Wetlands | place: USA... | reverse complement strand
CGATGAAGTTCGAGCTGGAGATCCAGCCCCGGTTCAACTACGGCCGGACCGGGCACACGATCGAGGTGTCCGAGGCCGGCGCGGTCTTCCGCGCGCAGGACGGGATGCACCTGACCCTGCACACCGCAGGCCGGATCGATCCGGCCCAGGGCGGAGCGATGGCCGAGCGCGTCGGTGACGGGCTGAAGGCCATGTTCACGATGCGGGAAGGCGAGAGCGGCAAGGGCCTGGTCCTGGAGTCGATGGGCGGGGCGCCGCGAGCCATCACGGCCGCCGAACTGGACCAGATGGCCGACGACACCGCGGCCTACTGGAAGCAGTGGCTGGGCCGGTCCACCTACACCGGACGCTGGCGGGAGATGGTCAACCGGTCCGCCATGACCCTGAAGCTGCTCACCTACGAGCCGACGGGCGCGCCGGTCGCCGCCGCCACCTTCGGCCTGCCCGAGCAGACTGGCGGGGAGCGGAACTGGGACTACCGGTTCACCTGGGTCAGGGACGCGTCCCTGACCATGCACGCGCTGGCCAACCTCGGCTATCTCGTGGAAGCGGGACGGTTCGGCATGTGGCTGCGCGACCGGGTGGCCGAGCATGTCGGGTCCGCCTCGGGGCCGCTGAAGATCATGTACCGGGTCGACGGAACCTCGGACCTGGTCGAGGAGACCCTCGAGCACTTCGAGGGGTGGCGGGGGTCGCGGCCGGTCCGCATCGGCAACGGGGCGGCCGACCAGCTGCAGCTGGACATTTACGGCGAGGCGATGGACGCGCTGTACATGGGCACAGAGAACGGGCTGCCGATCGCGCATCGCGGCTGGCAGGAGCTCGCCAGGATCATCGACTGGGTCGCCGATAACTGGGACCAGCCCGACGAGGGGGTCTGGGAGACCCGCGGCGGACGGCAGGACTTCACCTACGGGCGGTTCCAGTGCTGGGTCGCCCTGGACAGGGCAATCCGGTTGGCTGAGTCCACCGGCCGGCCGGCCAACATCGCCAAGTGGGTCGCCGAACGAGACCGGCTGTACGACCAGATCATGGACCGCGGCTTCAACCCGCGCGTCGGCGCCTTCACCCAGCACTACGGCACCGAGGTGCTGGACTCCTCGCTGCTGCTGATGCCGCTTGAGGGGTTCGTCGCCCCGCAGGACCCGATGTGGCTGTCCACCCTGCGCGCCATCGACAAGCAGCTGGTCTCCGACAGCCTGGTGTACCGGTACAACCCGGCCGCCTCGCCCGACGGGCTGCACGGCGACGAGGGCACCTTCTCACTGTGCACCTTCCTGTACGTCGACGCCCTCGCTCGCTCTGGCCGGCTCGACGAAGCCATCCTCACGTTCGAGAAGATGCAGACCTACGGCAACCACCTTGGCCTGTTCTCCGAGGAGATCGGCTCCACGGGCGACCAGCTCGGCAACTTCCCGCAGGCCTTCACGCACCTGTCGCTGATCAACGCCGCCATCACGCTCAACCGCGAACTCGAGCGCCGCGCGGCGCACCCCGAACGAGCCGCTGCCATCGAGCAGCTCGTCGGCTCCGTTTAGGAGGCTGTCGTGGCCGAGGATTTCGACGTCATCATCGTCGGCACGGGGGCGGGCGGCGGCACGCTCGCGCACACGCTCGCCCCCACTGGGAAACGGATCCTGCTGCTCGAGCGCGGCGACTTCCTGACCAGGGAAACCGAGAACTGGGACCCAGGGCCGGTCTTCGTCGACGGCAGGTACATTTCGTCCGACACCTGGTATGACCGCGACGGCACGCCGTTCCAGCCGCAGGTGCACTACTTCGTCGGCGGCGCCACCAAGCTCTACGGCGCGGCGCTGTACCGGCTGCGGCCGCAGGACTTCGGGGAAATCCGGCACGCCGACGGCATCTCGCCGGCCTGGCCGCTCAGCTACGACGACTTCGAGCCGTGGTACACCAAGGCGGAGTGGCTGTACCAGGTGCACGGGATGCACGGGGAAGACCCCACAGAAGGCCGCTGGTCGCGGCAGTACCCATGGCCGCCGGTATCCCACGAGCCGCGCATCCAGAAGATCTCCGACGACCTCGAACGCGGCGGTTACCACCCGTTCCACGCGCCCTGCGGCATCTTGTGGAACGCGGCCCACCGGGCCGCCAGCGAATGCATCAAATGCGCCACGTGCGACGGCTATCCGTGCATGGTGCACTCCAAGTCCGACGCCGACATCATCGCCGTCCGGCCGCTGCTCGGCATGCCCAACGTCACCCTGCTGACTAACGCCGAGGTCATCCGTCTCGAGACCGACCCGGGCGGCCGGACGGTAACCACCGTCGTCGTGGACCGCGGCGGCGACGGCCTGGAGGAAACGTACCGGGGCGACATCGTGGTGCTCGCGGCCGGCGCCGCGAACACGGCGAAGATCCTGCTCCGGTCGGCGTCGGACGCCTTCCCGGCCGGCCTGGCGAACGGATCTGACCAGGTCGGGCGCAATTACATGTGCCATATGAGCAAGGCAGTGTCGGCGTTCGCCGCGGAGCCCAACGACACGGTCTTCCAGAAGACCCTGGGAATCAACGACTTCTACCTCGCTGGTGGCGACCGGCAGTGGCCGCTCGGAAACATTCAGATGCTCGGCAAGTCCAACGCGGGGGCCATGAAGGGCGAGGAGCCGCACCTGACCAAGCTCTTCCCGACGTTCAGCCTCGAGGAGGCCGCCCGGCATGCGGTGGACTTCTGGCTGACCACTGAGGATCTCCCCAAACCAGACAACCGGGTCACGGTCGACCGGGAGGGGAACGTGCACCTCGCCTACACCGACAGCAACGACGCTGAGGCGGCGGGCCTGTACGCCGAGTTCAAGAAGATCCTCAACCACATCGGCCTAGCCGAGCACCACGTCTTGCACAAGAACTTCTACATGAGCATGAACATCCCGGTCGCTGCCGTCGCGCACCAGGCCGGCACCTGCCGGTTCGGCGCCGACCCGGCCACCTCGGTGGTCGACGTCAACTGCAAGGCGCACGAGGTCGACAACCTCTACGTGGCTGACACGAGCTTCTTCCCGAGCATCGGCGCGGTCAACCCGGCGCTGACCGCCATCGCCAACGCGATCCGCGTCGGGGAGCACATCGCGCAGCGGCTCGGGATGCCCGCCAGCGCGACGGCCTGGGCGCCACCGCCGCGCCAGGCGCCGGCGGGCTACACGCCGGCGCCTTCCCAGGGGAGATGAGAGGAGCCCTGAGTGCAGGAGACCCTCGCTCGGTGGCAGTTCGGGTTCGTCACCGTGAACCACTTCTTCTTTGTCCCGGTGACGATTGGCCTGGCATTGCTCACCGCGATGTTGCAGACCTCCTGGTATCGAAGGAAAAGCCCGGAATACCTCCGGCTGACCCGGTTCTTCGGCACGCTGCTCGTCATCAACGTGGCGATCGGCGTGGTCACGGGCCTGGTTCAGGAGTTCCAGTTCGGCATGAACTGGTCGGCCTACTCACGGCTGGTCGGGAACGTCTTCGGCGCGCCGCTGGCGATGGAAGGCCTGGCCGCCTTCTTCCTTGAATCCACGTTCCTGGGCCTCTGGCTGTTCGGCTGGGACAAGCTGTCGCGCCGCGTGCACCTGGCGACTATCTGGCTGGTGTTCCTCGGCTCCGTGTTGTCGGCGGCATTCATCATGGCGGCCAACTCCTGGATGCAGCATCCGGTGGGCTACGTCATGGTGCACGGCAATCCGCAGCTCAACGACATCTGGGCCCTGTTCACCAACCCCGTGTTCGTGTGGGGCTACACCAAGGTCGTGCTGGCCGCCATCGTGACCGGCGCCTCCGTCATGCTGGCGGTGTCGGCGTGGCAGCTGCGCCGCGGCGGCGACCGCGCCGTGTTCGCCATCCCGGCCCGGCTCTCGCTCGCCGTCCTGGTCCCGGCCATCCTGCTGACCATGCTGGTCGGCGACGAGCTCGGCGTCATCGAGGCCACGTACCAGCCGATGAAGATCGCGGCCGCCGAGGCGCAGTGGACCACCTGCCAGCCGTGCTCGTTCTCGCTGTTCCAGATCGGCGGCGGCAACAACGACCAGACCCCGACCGAGATCATCGCGATCCCGCACCTGCTGTCGCTGCTGGCCACCAACCACTGGAACGGCAAGGTCGTCGGCCTGGACCCGCTGCAGTCCCAGTACAGCAAGCAGTACGGGCCCGGCTACTACGTGCCGAACGTGTTCATCCAGTACTGGGGCATGCGGGTCATGGCGTACCTGGCTCTCATCGTCACGCTGGTAGGCCTGTGGGGGCTCCTCCTGGCGCGCAGGAAAAAGCTGGCCACCTCCCGGGTATTCCTGTGGTGCGCCCAGTGGATGGTCATCCTGCCGTTCCTGATCAACACGGCGGGCTGGTTCCTGACCGAGAGCGGCAGGCAGCCGTGGATCGTGCAGGGCATCATGCTCACCAAGAACGGCCTGTCCCCGTCGGTCAGCACCACGTGGCTGGTCATCAGCCTGACTGTGTTCGTCCTGCTCTACGCCAGTCTGGGCACCGTCGACCTGATCCTCATGCTGCGCTACTCGCGCAAGCAACTCGAGCCGCCGCACGCGGAACCGGACGTCGAGGCGCCCGTTCCCGCGGTGCAGTACTGAGTGAGGCACACCGATGGCACTCGTCCCGTTCTGGTTCATCCTCATCACGATCTTGTGGACCGGCTTTTTCATCCTCGAGGGCTTCGACCTCGGCGTCGGCATGCTGCACGCGGTGGTCGGCCGCGACGAGGCTGGCCGCCGGGCGGTCATCAACACCATCGGGCCGCTGTGGGACGGCAATGAGGTCTGGCTCATCGTCGCGGGCGCGGCCATGTTCGCGGCGTTTCCCGGCTGGTACGCCACCATGTTCTCCGGCATGTACCTGGCCCTGGTCATCCTGCTCTGCGGGCTGATCCTGCGCGGCGTGTCGTTCGAGTACCGCGGGAAGGACCCGAGCAGGCGCTGGCGCGGCTTCTGGAGCTGGGCTCTCATTGCCGGGAGCTTCATCGTCCCGCTCGTCATCGGCATCGCGCTCGGCGACCTCCTGCACGGCCTGCCGATCGACTCAAGCCACGAGTACACGGGCACGTTCTGGGACCTGTTCCAGCCGTACGCGATCCTCACCGGCATCATGCTGGTGTCGCTGTGCCTGCTGCATGGCGCGACCTTCATCACCATGAAGACGACAGACGAGCTGCGGAGGCGCGCCTGGCGGATAGGACGCCAGGTATCTCCGGTGACAGGTCTGCTCGTGCTGGCGTGGGTCGCGTGGACCCATGTGTCGGCTCACGAAGGCGCCTTCCTCAACATCATCGAGCTGATCGCCGCGCTGTCCGTCCTCGCGGCGGTCTGGGAGGTCTGGGGAGAACACCAGGGCCTGGCCTTCACCGCGACAACCGTCACGATCGCCAGCTGCATCGTGACGCTGTTCGTCGACCTGTATCCGAACCTCATGGTCTCCTCGACCAACCCCGCGTACTCTCTGACGGCCCACAACTCGGCGTCGCCGTCATACACGCTCAACGTGATGACAGTGGTCTCGGTGATCCTGCTGCCGGTCGTGCTCGCCTACACGGCCTGGACGTACTACGTGTTCCGGCGCCGCGTCAGCGCTTCGCAGTTCCGGCCCGCTGCCGCCGCGCCTATGCCGAGGGGGCCGTCGGATACGTCCGGGCCGCAGGCCGTAGCGGCCGGTTCCCGGTCGGCGGGGACCGCGCCGGGGACGGCGCCGGCATCGGCGCAAGCTCCGGCTCCGGCTGGCTCGCGCCGGGGCAGGCACAGGCACTGGCGGGGCGGCACTCGGTGACATCGCGCACAACGCCCACAGGGGAGCGGCAGTGACGGCGGAAAAGGCCGATGCGCTGGTGATCTTCGGTGCGACGGGAGACCTGGCCAAGCTCGAGACCTTCCCCGCGCTTGTCGGCTTGGTCGAGCGCGGCGTGCTCGACGTCCCCGTCATCGGCGTCGCCAAGAGCGGCTGGGGTCTGGAAGAGTTCCGCCACTACGCGGAGGACTCGCTGCGTCTCAACAACATTTACCCCGCGACCCCCGCCGCGGCCACGATGCTCGGCTTGCTCAGGTACATCGATGGCGACCTGACCGACGAGGCGACGTACGCCGAGCTCGCGCGGCAGATCGGTGCCGGCCGCGCGCTGTTCTACCTGGAAGTCCCGCCGCCGCTGTTCGGCCGCATAGCACAGGGCATCTCCGCGACGGGCCTGGCGAAGAACGCGCGGGTGATGGTGGAAAAGCCGTTCGGCATCGACCTGGACAGCGCCCGCCAGCTCAACGACACCATGCACCAGTTTTTCACCGAGGACCAGATCTACCGCGTGGACCACTGGCTTGGCCTAGACCCGGTCGAGAACGTGCTGTTCGTCCGGTTCGCGAACTCGCTGCTCGACCCGGTGCTGAACCGCAATAGCGTGCACAGCATCCAGATCACGATGGCCGAGGCGTTCGACGTGTCGGACCGCGGACGGTTCTACGACAAGACCGGGGCCATCAGGGACGTGGTGCAGAACCACATGCTTCAGGTCGTCGCCACCGTGCTCGCGGACCCGCCTGACGGCTCGGGCCTGGCATCCTGGCGGGATTCCAAGTCCCAGCTCATCGCCGCGATACGCCCGGTGACCCCTGAGGACGCCATCCGCGGGCAGTACGACGGGTACCTCGACGTCGACGGGGTCGCGCCCGGCTCGACCACGGAAACCTACGTGGCCGTGCGCCTGCTCGCCGACTCCTGGCGGTGGGCGGACGTCCCCATCCTGATCCGGGCCGGCAAGTGCATGCCCGTCACCGCCACCGAGATCAGCATCAGGTTCCACCGCCCGCCGCACGACGTGTTCGGCCTCGAGCCCGCGACGGTAGGCAACTGGCTGCGGTTCCGGATCTGGCCGGAAGCCCGCGTGGGCTTCGGGCTGATCGGCAAGAAGCCAGGCGTCGGCTGGACGCCGCAGCAGGAAGAACTGATCTTCAGCGAGCACCCCGGCGGGGACATGCGGCCGTACGACCGGCTGATCGGCGCGGCGCTGTCAGGCGACCGCTGGCTGTTCGCCCGGCAGGACGCCGTCGAAGCCGCGTGGCGGGTCGTCGACCCGATCCTCGGCGGCACGATGCCCCTGCATCCCTATCCGCGGGACAGCTGGGGACCCAAGGAGGCCGACAGCCTGCTGCCGGCCGGCACTCCCTGGCACGACCCGATCGCCTAACGGCGGCAAGGAAGGAAACACCGAATGTCCGGAAAGCCCGGCCAACCGACACAGACCGCACCGGCCAGCCAGCCCACACCGGCCAGCCAGCCCACACAGGCCGATCGGCCAGTATCGCTGCGCAAGCGCGTGGTGATCATTGGCGGCGGCTTCGGCGGCCTGCTCGCAGCGCGAGCGCTGCGTGGCGGCCCGTTCTCTGTCACGCTTGTCGACCGCACGGGGCTGCACACGTTCCAGCCGCTGCTCTACCAGTGCGCGACGGGCATCATGTCCGAGGGACAGATCACCGCTCCGCTGCGCGCGATATTGCGCAAGCACCGCAACCTGCGGTGCGTTTCGGCCGTAGCAGTCGACGTGGACGCGGCGGGCCGCACGCTCACGTGCGCGCGGCCAGGAGGCGGGAGCTTCCAGATCCCGTATGACCGCCTGATCGTGGCAGCCGGAGTCGATCAGTCGTACTTCGGCCATGACGAGTTCGCCGTGTGGGCACCCGGCATGAAGACCATCGACGACGCCCTCACCGTCCGGCGCCGTGTCCTTGGCGCGTTCGAAGTGGCCGAGGCGACGGCCGATCCCGTCGAGCGGCAGCGGTGGCTCACCTTCGTCTGCGTTGGTGCCGGGCCGACGGGTGTCGAACTCGCCGGCCAGATCCGCGAGCTGGCGACCAAGACGCTGAACCACGAGTATCGCGTGGCGAAGCCCGAAGATGCCCGAGTGCTGCTGTTCGACGGCGGCAAAGAGCCGCTGGCGACGTTCGGCGACCAGCTCTCGCACGCTGGCGCGCAGGAGCTGCTCAACCTGGGTGTCGAACTATATATGGGGTCCATCGTGACGCATGTCGACGGGGACGGGGTCATCGCCCGCGACCACGCCGGCAACGAGACGCGATACGAGGCTAGGACCGTGCTATGGACCGCCGGAGTACAGGCCGTGCCGTTCGCCGAGGCCCTCGCGAACGCCACCGGTGCTGAGCGCGACCGGGCAGGCCGCATCATGGTCCGCGATGACGTGACCATCCCGGGGCATCCCGAGATCTCGGTGATCGGGGACATGATGAGCCTGCGCAAGCTCCCCGGGGTCGCCGAGGTGGCCATGCAGACAGGATGGTACGCGGGCCGCCGGGTCAGGCGCGAGCTCGAGATGGAGGCCGCCGCCGAACTCGGCGCCCCGGTTGCGGGCGACGCCGCCGCGGCGAAGCCGTTCAAGTACATCGACCTGGGCTCGGCCGCCTACATCGCCCGCGGCCGTGCGATCGTCGAGGCGGGGCCGATTCGCCTGAGCGGTTTCCCGGGCTGGTGGGTATGGCTCTTCATCCACCTCGCGTTCATGACCGGGTTCCGGAACCGGTTCGGGGCCATCCTCACCTGGTGGCTTGCCTTCACTCGCGACCGCCGCCGCGAGCGGGCCTACACCACCCGCGAGGTCGGGCACGTGCGCGACGTGTACACGGTGAGTGTGGCCGAAATGGACGCGATCCAGGCGGCACGAACGCCGAAGCCGCGCGCCGCCAGCGACACGCCGAGCCCGGCACGACCGAAGTCGGGCGGGTTATCCGCGCCTACCGCGGCTAGCACGGTTACCACGAGACGAGGGCAGATGGACGACGGCGGATGAGGGCGTTCGACCCGCGGCTGCCGCGGTACGCGCGCGCCGCGGCGGGCGCCCTGCTCGTCACCATCGCCTTCGGGCTCGCCGCCACCGGCCTCGTGCTCGCCCAGGCGGGCCTGCTGGCACACGCTCTCGCCACCGCGGCCCGCGGCACCGGCCCAGCCGCGCTGGCCGGAACGCTGCTGGCGCTCGGGGCCGTGCTGGCCGGCCGGGCAGTGGTCGCCTACGGCGGCGAGGTGACCGCGCTGCGCGCCGCCGCGCGCGTCAAGTCGCAACTGCGCCGCGGCCTCACGGCCAAGGCCCTGCGCCTTGGCCCGTCCTGGCTGTCAGGACAGCGGGCGGGCGAGCTCACCACGCTGGCCACAACGGGCCTTGACGCTCTCGACGCGTACTTCGCCCGGTACCTGCCGCAGTTCGTGCTCGCCTGCCTCGTGCCGCTGGCCGTGCTCGCCCGGGTGAGCACGGCCGACTGGCTGTCTGGCCTCGTCATCGCCGTCACACTCCCGCTGGTCCCGCTCTTCGGCGTCCTTATCGGCGGATACACCAAAAGTCGCACGCAGCGGCAGTGGCGGCTGCTCGCCACGCTCGGCGGTCACTTCCTCGACGTCGTGGAAGGCCTGCCGACGCTCAAGGCCTTCGGTCGCGCGAGGGCCCAGGCCGATGTGATCAAGGCGGTGACCGGCGAGCACAGGACCGCGACGATGGCCACGCTGCGGATCACGTTTCTTTCCGCGCTCGTGCTCGAGCTGACCGCCGCGCTGGCGACCGCCCTCGTCGCGGTCGAGGTCGGGCTGCGGCTGCTGGCGGGCCACATCGGGTACGAGACGGCGCTGCTCGTGCTGCTGCTGACCCCGGAGGCCTACCTGCCGCTGCGCAACGCCGGCGCCCAGTTCCACGCCGCCGCGGCGGGCGCCGCGGCGGCCCAGAGCGCGCTGGACATCCTCGACCTGCCGCTCCCGCCGGCGCAGCCGCCGGCAGCGGCAGCGGCGGGCGTGGCCGACCTGCGCAGCGCGCCCATCACGCTGACCGACGTCGTGTTGTCCTACCCCGACAGGAGCGCCCCGGCGCTGGACGGCGTCTCGCTGACGATCAGCGCGGGCGACCGGATCGTGCTGACCGGGCCGAACGGCGCGGGCAAGAGCTCCCTGCTCGCCCTGCTGCTCCGGTTCCGCGAGCCCACATCGGGGCGGATCGACGCGGGCGGCACCGACCTGAACGCGATCCCGGCCGGCGAATGGCGGCGCCAGATCGCCTGGGTCCCGCAGCAGCCCTACCTGTTCGCGGGCACCGTCGCGGCCAACATCGCGCTCGGCGAGCCGGAGGCCACTCCCACCGCCATCAGGCGGGCCGCCAGGATGGCGGGCGCGGAGGACTTCATCGACGCGCTGCCCGGCGGCTTCGGCGCGCGGCTGCCCGAACGCGGGCTCACCCTGAGCGCGGGCCAGCGGCAGCGGCTCGCGCTGGCCCGGGCGTTCTTGCGCGACGCCCCGCTGGTCCTGCTCGACGAACCGGCCGCGCACCTGGACCCGGCGGGCGCCAGGCAGCTCATGGCCGTGATCGAGACGCTGATGGTGGGCCGCACCGTGGTTCTCGTCAGCCACAGCCCCGCGCGCGCCGCCGCGAGCGCGCTCCCGGCCGCACGGGTCCTGCGCCTGGATCACGGCAGGCTCGTCCAGGTCGGCGGGCCCGCCCAGCCCGCGCTGGCGGCCAGCCCGTGACCGGCCAGCCCCTGACCGGCGCGCCCCTGACCGGCGCGCCCCTTGCTGGCGCGCCCCTGGCCGGGGCGCCTGTCGCCGGCCGGCGCCTGACGACGAGCCCGCTGGCGCGGCTGCTTCGCATGGGCCGCGTGGTCCGGGGCCGCCTCCTGCTCGCCGCGCTGGCCGGCGCCGCGGCCACCGGCTGCGCCGTCGCGCTGCTCGCCGTCTCCGGCTTCCTCCTCGCCCGCGCGTCCCAGCACCCGAGCATCGTCGCGATCACGGCCGCTGTCGTGGCGGTGCGCGCGTTCAGTGTCGGTCGCGGTGTCTTCCGCTACGCCGAGCGGCTGACCTCGCACGACGCGGCGTTCCGCGTGCTGGCCGACACCCGGGTCGCGATGTACCGCCGGCTGGCCCGGCTGGCGCCAGCCGGGCTCGCCGAGTTCCGCTCCGGGGACCTGCTCGCCCGGCTGATCGGCGATGTCGACGCGACCCAGGACCTGTTCATCCGCGGCGTCGCCCCGCCGCTGACCGCGGCTCTCGTCGGCGCCGGCGCGGTGACCGCGTGCCTGCTCATCCTCGTGCCCGCCGCCGGCGTCCTGGCGGCCGGGCTGCTGCTCGCCGGGATCGCGGTGCCCGCCGTCGCCGCCCTCGCCGACAGGACCTCGCGGCGGCGCACTAGCCCCGCCCGCGGCGACCTGGCCGCCAGCCTGGCCAACATGCTGGCCGGCGCCGCGGACCTGCAGGCGTTCGGCGCTGAAGACGCGAGCCTGGCCAGGCTCAATGAACGCGACGCCGAACTCACCGCGCTCGCCCGCCAGTCGGCCGCGGCCAGCGGCCTCGGCACCGGCCTCACCGCGCTCGTCGCGGGCCTCACCCTGTGGGGCGTCCTCCTCCTCGGGGTCGCGGCCGTCGGCGCGGGCTCTTTCACTAGAGTCCCGCTGGCCGTGCTCACGCTCACGGCGCTGGCCGCGTTCGAGGCGGTCAGCCCGCTCACCGGCGCCGCGCTGCAGATCGGCCACGCTCGCGCCGCCGCCAGCCGGATCTGCGCGGTCGCGGACGCCCCCGAGCCGGTCACAGAGCCGGCCGAACCAGCACCGCCGCCACAGCCGCCGGTCACCGTCTCGCTGCGCGGCGCCAGGGTCCGCTACGCCCCGGCGGGCCCGTTCGCTCTCGACGGCGTCGACCTGGACCTCCAACCCGGCAAGCGGGTGGCCCTCGTCGGCCCCAACGGCGCCGGCAAGTCCACCGTCGCCGCCCTGCTGATGCGCTTCGCCAGCCTGGCAAGCGGGACCGCCACTCTCAACGGCCGCGACCTCGACGGCTACGCGGCCCACGACGTGCGCCGCGTCATCGGCGGCTGTCCGCAGGACCCGCACATCTTCGACACGACGATCGCCGCCAACCTCCGCATCGCCCGTCCCGGTGCGACCGACGACGAACTGGCCGCCGCCGCCGCACGCGCCGGGCTGAGCACGTGGCTCGAGTCGCTGCCGCAAGGCCTGCGGACACCCGTCGGCGCGCACGGCGCCGCCATCTCCGGCGGCCAGCGGCAGCGGCTCGCCCTGGCGCGGGCGCTGCTCGCCGACCCGGCGCTGCTCATCCTGGACGAGCCGACCGCGAGCCTGGACCCGGACGCGCGCGCCGCCCTCACCGCGGACCTGCTCGCCGTCACCGAAGGCCGTGGCACGCTCCTCATCACCCACGAGCTCGACGGTCTCGACCAGGTGGACGAAGTGGTCGTGCTCGACGCGGGCCGGGTCGTCCAGCGCGGCACCCATCGGGAGCTGCTCGGCGACCGCGGCGGCCTGTACAGGTGGCTCTGGGACAACCCGGCGTAACCCCGGCGGTCCGGCACGGCGCAGCCATCTGTCCCAGAGGCCGCGCTGCAGGCGCAGCGCGAGCGCGCCGACCAGGACCAGCAGCCCGACGTTGAGCAGCAGCTGCACCAGGGAGCCGGCCGCCTCGTGCCAGGCGCCGTACACCAGCGACACGCCCACGTCGGCGGCGGCCGGGATCGTCGTGACCGAGATGAACACGCCGGTCAGCGCGGTCGCCTTGGCCAGCGTCAGTGACACCACGCCGACCAGTCCCGCGATGACGGCCACCACGACGGAGAACAGGTTCGGGGTGTTGATCAGGTCAGAGACCGGCCGGACGCCGGCCAGGTACTCCTTCGGGGTTTTGCCCGACCATCGGATGCAGGCCGCGAACAGCAGCGTCACCGCGATCGCCAGGGCGAAGCCGAACAGCAGCACGACCAGGCCCCGGACGACAGCCTGCCGGTCCCGCCGGTCGAGCCCCAGCGCCACCGCGATGATCGCGGCGTACTCAGGCCCCACCACCATCGCCCCCACCACGAGGATCTGCGAGTTGGTCAAGATGCCGCAGGCACCGATCAGGCCGGCGAAGACGAGCAGCGTGAAGAAGCTCGGCGGGTACTCCGCGTCCGCGCGGATCCGCGCCTCGACGAGTTCCCACACCGGCGCCCGCTCGCCGTGGAACGACCGCCCCAGGGCGCGGCTCAGCCGCCCCGGCCCCTCCGCGAGCGCGGCGTCCACGGTCTCGATGATCACCGAACTGCGCCGGTCCAGGCCCATGTCGCGCAGTTCCCGCAGCACGACGTTGGCCGAGGCGGTGGTGAGATCGAACTGCACCGCGTCACCGTCCGGCCGCCGCGCGGCCGCCCGCGCGATCACCAGGTTCAGCACGCCGGGATCGTCGATGAGCACGCCGACAAGGCGCTCGGTCAGCTCAGCCGGGCTCACCACCCGAACGTGCAGCATGCCAGCAGAGTGGGCCGGCCGCGCGGCGCCCGCCATCACCCACGCGGGATGAGGCGCGACGTGCGTCACGCGGCCAGTTCGCCGAGCAGCCGTTCTTCCTCCGCGGCGGACAGGCCCTCGCTGCCCGGCGCGGGCCCGCCGCGCGCCAGGTCCCACGCCAGCGTGTCGCGGATCGTGTCGATCACCGGCCGGTACGTCAGCCCGGCGGCCACCGCGCGGGAGCTGTCCACGTCGTTGAACGCCTCGTAGCCGGGCTCGGCGACCCACAGCGGGACGCCCATCCCCGGATCGACGCCCGCGGCGACCAGCCGGTCCGAGGGGATCCAGATCAGTTCGGCGCTGCTGTAAGCCGCCGTTTTGCAAAGATCGAGCAGCATCCCGAACGGTACCGGGGTTCCCGTCAGGTTGAACACTCCGCCGAGCCCGTGATGGCAGGCGTCGACGTACCACGATGCCAGGTCGCGAACGTCGATGAACTGCGTGAGGCCGGCCGGGTCGCCGGGCGCGAGCGCACGGCCGCCGCGGGCGATCCGGCGCGGCCAGTAGGCGAACCGATCGGTCGGGTCGTGCGGGCCTACGATCAGGCCCGGCCTGCCGACCAGCGCTCGCTCGCCGTAGACGTCCTGCGCGATCCGCTCGCACGTGGCCTTGTTCGGTCCGTAGACCTCTTCCAGCTCGGTGGCGCCCGGGCGGAGCTGCGCGAGCGGGGCGTCCTCGAGCTGGGCTTGCGTGGTGCCCTGGCTCGCGTACACCGAGACCGTGGAGACGAAGACGTACCGGCCGGTCCGTTTCGCGAACGCGTCCGCCGACAGCCGGGCTACCTCCGGCTGGTAGGCCGCCACGTCGATGACCGCGTCCCAGTCCCGGCCGTCCAGGGCGGACAGGTCGGCGGTCCGGTCCCCGATGACGGTCTCCACGCCGGGGAACAGCCCGGGGTTGCTCTTGCCGCGGTTGAACAGCGTGACGGTGTCGCCGCGGCCGAGCGCGGCGTCGACGATGGCGCGGCCAAGGAACCGGGTGCCGCCGAGAACGAGAATGCGCATGCGGCCATGCTCCCACGGGCAGCACCACGCTTCCCGCGCCCGCTGCCGACAGCAGAGCTCTGCTTGCCCGGGGGGGCGACCCCCCGGAACCCCCCGGCTGCGGCTTAACGCCGCACGTGCCACCGCATGACTCCGTCCCTCCGTCCCTCCGTCCCTCCGTCCCTCCGTCCCTCCGTCCCTCCTCCCTCCCTCCTCCCTCCTCCCTCACTCCCTCGGCTGCGGACAATCGTCATGCGCGGGCTGTGACGCTTGTGGCGAGGCTGGCACCCGTGCCTTATGAGATCTCATCGGCGGTGCTTGCCGTCGTCAGATGAGGCGATTCCAGCTGTCTAAAATTAAATGGGATGTTTTGGGTAGCCATAGCTACTTTTTCTATCCCACATAATGCGATCAGTACGTGAATCGACGGCGCCAGGGACCGATGAGGCTGTTGATGCTTGCGGCCGCGCCTACGGGTGGACCCCGGAACCCGTGAGGGGGATCCCTCCTCTCGCAACCCCTCAAAGTCAGTGCGAGTCGCGGCCTACCTCGTGGCCGCTGCCGCCAACCAGGAAGTCCAGGTCGGCGCCGCTGCTGGCCTCCTGGACATGCTCGGTGTACAGCCATGTCCAGCCCCGGACGGCGTGCGGCGCCGGGGGAGACCACTGCGCGCGGCGGCGGTCAAGTTCGGAGTCGGCCACCTCCAGGGTCAGGGTCCGGGACGGGACGTCGAGGCTGATCCAGTCGCCGGTGCGGACCAGGGCGAGCGGGCCGCCGCCGGCGGCCTCCGGCGCGACGTGCAGCACGACAGTGCCGTAGGCGGTGCCCGACATCCGGCCGTCGCAGATCCGCACCATGTCCTTCACGCCGCGCTTGAGCAGCTTCGCCGGCAGCGGCACGTTGGCGACCTCCGGCATGCCGGGGTACCCTTTCGGGCCGCAGTACCTGATCACGAGCACCGTGTCCTCGTCGGCGTCGAGGTCCGGGTCGGCGACGACCGCGTAGTAGGACTCGGGACCGTCGAACACCAGCGCCCGGCCGCGGTGCTTCATCAGGTGCGCCGACGCCGCGGACTGCTTGATCACGGCCCCCTCGGGCGCGAGGTTGCCGCGCAGCACCGCGGTGCCGGTGCCTGCCGCCTGGAAGGGCTCGTCGATCGCGCGGATCACGTCGCGGTTCCAGCACGGCGCGCCGGCGACGTTCTCCGCGACGGTGCGCCCGGTGACGGTCAGCGCGCCGCCATGCAGCAGCCCGCCGAGCTCGCGCATCACCGCGGGCAGGCCGCCCGCGTAGCAGAAGTCCTCCATCAGGTACGCGCCGTTCGGCTGCAGGTTCACCAGCGTGGGCACGTCCTGCGCGAGGACGTCGAAGTCGTCCAGTGACAGCGCCACCCCCAGGCGGCCCGCGATCGCCAGCAGGTGGACCACCGCGTTGGTCGAGCCGCCAATCGCGGCGTTCACCCGGATCGCGTTCTCGAACGCCTCGCGCGTCATGATCGCCGACGGGCGCAGGTCGGCCTCGACGAGATCCACGATCACCTGGCCGGCGCGCTGCGCGGTCTCATAGCGCCGCGAGTCCACCGCCGGCCAGGTCGCCGAGTACGGCAGCTGCATGCCGAGCGCCTCGGCCATCGACGCCATCGTGGACGCGGTCCCCATCGTCATGCAGTGCCCGTCGGACCGGGACATACAGCCCTCGGCGAACGCGCACTCCTCCTGGCTCATCCGCCCCGCCAGGAGGTCTTCCTCCCAGCGCCACACGGCGGTGCCCGACCCGACGTCGGCGCCCTGATACTTGCCGTTAAGCTTCGGGCCGCCGGTCACCATGAGCGCCGGCAGGTCGACGCTCGCCGCCGCCATCAGCAGGCCGGGGGTGGTCTTGTCGCAGCCGGACAGCAGCACCACGCCGTCCAGCGGGTTGGCGCGGAACAGCTCTTCGGCCTCCATGGCGAGCAGGTTCCTGTAAAGCATGGCGGTCGGCCGCAGCAGCGTCTCCCCGAGGGCCATCGCCGGGAACTCGAGCGGGAAGCCGCCCGCCTGCCAGACGCCGCGCTTGACCGACTCCGCCACCCGGTGCAGGTGCACGTTGCACGGCGCGAGCTCCGACCACGTGGTCGCGATGCCGATCACGGGGCGACCGTCGAACACCTCAGGGGTGAAGCCCTGGCTCCGCATCCAGGACCGGTGGTTCATGCCGGCCCGTCCGGTCGCCGCGAACCACGTGGAACTCCGCCTGCCAGCGTTTATCGTCATGTCTCTATGTTTAGTACGTCAGGGGGGCGCGTGGGAATACGCCGGGCCTGCCCGCCACGGGGAGCGTCCGCCCGGATACACGGCCGAATACGCCTTCTGACCAGTTTTAAATTCGTTTTCTCCCTCCCGTGACTACGAAAGTCTTGCGTTGTAGAAATGGAGCATTGTTTTCTGGGACTGGCGTGGTTAGGGTCCGAAATAGAACCCGCTGAAAAGGCGGGGCGGGCATCCCGCGCAATGTCCCTTCAAGGAGGCAAGTCATGAGAACTGCCCGATTGTGGGCCCTGACAGGGGCGGTAGGGCTGGCGATTTCATTCTCAGCGGCGGCCACTTGGCCATCGCCAGGCTCCACCCACGCGACCCAGACGCGTGCCAAGTTGGCCGGGTCGCTGACGCCGGCCGCTGAACGGTCGCACCCAGCCGGAAAGGTTCCGGCGAACGCGAAAGTCAGCTTCGACCTTCTCCTCACGCTGCGCAATGCCGCGGCCGCGCAGGCATTGGTCAAGGCGGTATCCAACCCGGGCTCCAAGCAGTTCCACCACTACCTGTCCCTCGCGACGTGGGACGCCCGCTTCGCGCCGAGCACCGCGGAGCTAGCGAAGGCCAAGTCGTGGCTGCGCAGTGAAGGCTTCGCGGTCGGCGCGCTACCCAAAGACAAGCTGTTCGTGCCCGCCACAGGCACGGCCGCCGACGTGGAGCGGGCGTTCGGCGTGACGCTCGGCTATTACACGGTGAACGGACACACGGTCCGCCTGGCCAACAGCGGGCTGACCATCCCGGCCTCGCTGTCGGGCGTCGTCGCCGGCGCGGTCGGCGTCAACCAGTACGTCGCGACGACGGGCCTGGCCGTGCAGCCCGCGACCACCAAGGTGGCCAAGCCGAACCAGGAGCCGCCGCCGCCCGCGGGCTTCCGCAACGCGCCACCGTGCTCGGCGTACTGGGGCCAGAAGATCGACACGACGGACTCTGGCCAGCTCTACCAGCCGTACAACCACCCGCTGCCCTACGACATCTGCGGGTACCTGCCCAGCCAGCTGCGTGGCGGATACGACATCTCCGGTGCCGTGTCCTCGGGTGACGACGGCTCGGGCGTCGGGATCGCGATCGTCGACGCCTACGACTCGCCGACGTTGCTGTCAGACGCGCAGCACTACTTCAACCTGAACGACCCGAGCCACCCGCTGAACTCGAACCAGTTCATCAACGTCTCGCCGCCGACAGTGGACGACGAGTCGCTCTGCGACGCCAGCGGCTGGTACCCCGAGCAGGCCCTCGACGTGGAGTCCTCGCACTCGATGGCTCCCGGCGCGACTATCATCTTCGTCGGCGCGCAGGACTGCCTGGACTCGAGCCTGCTCGCCGCCCTCACGACCGCCATCACCAGCGGCGCGTCGGTGGTCAGCGACTCCTGGGGCGACGACGTGGGTGACCTGTTCGACGACGCCGCCACCAAGACCGCGTACGACGACACGTTCATGCTCGCCGACACCACGGGCGTCAGCGTCCTGTTCTCCAGCGGCGACAACGGCGACAACTTCGCCGACTTCGGGCTCGCGGCTCCGGACTACCCGCCGGCCAGCCCGTTCGTAACCGCCGTCGGCGGCACGACGCTCGAGGTGAATCAGAACAACCAGCGTGCCGCTGAGTACGGCTGGTCGACCGCCAAGCAGGTGCTCTGCAGCGGCAACAACAACAACTGCGGTTCGGCGACCACACCGTCCGGCTCGCTCGCCTGGCAGGCCGGCGGCGGCGCCGGTAACAGCTACTACTACACCGAGCCCTACTACCAGGTCCCGATCGTGCCCAGCACCCTGGCGCTGCGCAACGCGCCGATCTTCGGTCCGGTACCGACCCGGGTCGTCCCCGACATGTCGATGGACGCCGACGCGCAGAGCGGCATGCTGATCGGCCTGACCCAGGTGTTCCCGAACGGCACCTACTACGACCAGTTCAAGGAAGGCGGCACGAGCCTGGCCTCGCCGCTGCTCGCCGGCGTGATCGCTGACGCCGACCAGCTGGCGGGCATCCCGCTCGGCTTCCTCAACCCGGTGCTGTACAAGGCATCGACCGTCAAGGGCACGTTCAACGACATCCTGCCGCCGTCGAACCCCAACTCGACGGCCGTGATCCGTGTCGACTACGAGAACACCGTCGACTCGTCCCAGGGCTACATCGTCAGCCTGCGGGCGATCGACTACCAGGGCGACGAGACCTACTGCGACGGCACAGGAAACTGCGCCACCCGGCTGGTCACCGTCAACGCCGCGCCGGGTTACGACAGCCTGACCGGGCTCGGCTCGGCAGGCCCCAACTTCCTGTCCACCCTCGCGAATTTCTAACCGCCGCGTGGGGGGCCGGGCAGCCAGACCGGCCGCCCGGCCCCCCACGTCGCGCATGGGCACCAGCCTGGCCCGCTAGGTGTAACGTGAAACGAGTAGTCACCTTTGCGTCAAACAGGTACTATCCTGTGCGGGAAACTGGTATTCCCCATTGCAGGAAACAGGTAGTGTTGAGTGCGTGACCGATCTGTACGTGCCTCGGATCGCGGATGGGCTGCTTGACGAACTGCTCGTGTCCTTCCCGGCCGTTTCGCTGGTAGGGCCCCGAGCCGCCGGGAAGACCACCACGGCCGTACGCCGTGGCGGCACGGTCTTGCGGCTGGATCGGCCGGACGTTCGCCAGTCGGTGGAGGCCTCGCCCGACGCGATGCTCGCGGGCCTGCGCCCGCCGGTCATCCTAGACGAGTGGCAGGAAGTTCCGGAACTGCTCGGCGCGGTCAAGCGCGCTGTTGACGAGGATCCCGCACCAGGACGCTACATCCTGACAGGCTCCGTTCGTGCGGAGCTTGAGAACCGGATCTGGCCTGGTACGGGTCGCATCCTCCAGGTCCCCATGTACGGGCTGGCCGTGCGAGAACTTCTCGGGCGAGCGAGTCTCGATCCCTTTATTGACCGCCTCGTGTCTGGCGGGATCAATGCGGTCACGGCATCAGACAAACCGCTGAACGTCCGTGACTACCTGGAGCTCATGCTCACGGGGAGTTTTCCCGAGCCGTCGCTGCGAATCCCGGCGGCAGGTCGGCGGCGGTGGTTCGCCGGCTATGTCGAGCAAATGATCACTCGCGACGTGCCAGCCGTAGCACCACATCGAGACCCTGAGCTACTGCGTCGCTACCTGTCAGTCTTGGCGGTTAACACTGCCGGCATCGTGACCGACTCGACCCTGTGGGTCACGGCCGGGATCAATGTGAAGACCGCACAGGCTTATCAGGCGCTTTTCCAGCGAATGTTCGTCCTGGACCTGGTGCCGGCGTGGTTCTCCAACCGGGTCAAGAGGCTCGTCAAGGCACCAAAGCGGTACTTGGTGGACCCGGCACTCGTGGCGGCGGTTCTTGGGCTTGGCGAGGAAGCCATTCTGTACGGGCCCGACATGCTGGGCCGGCTCCTCGACACATTCGTTGCCGCTCAGCTGCGAGCGGAACTCGCCGCGAGCAGACACGACCCTCGTCTATACCACCTGCGGGAAGAAGGCGGCCGCAGGGAAGTCGACCTGCTCATCGAGACCGCGAGCGGACAGGTGATCGCGATCGAGGTCAAGGCCGCCGCAACGGCCACAGCCTCCGACGCCCGCCATCTCGCCTGGCTGCGGAACGAGATCGGCGAAGCATTCGCCGCTGGAATCGTCCTGCATACAGGGCCGCATGTCTTCCCGCTGAGCGATCGCATCGTCGCCGCACCGGTATGCGCGCTGTGGTCATAGTCGGCTTCAGAGGAGGAAAGGCGGGGGAGACGCGACTGAACGTTCGGGATGAATGAATGAAACGCCGCGCCCGGCCGCAGCGCTGTCTAACGCAGGGGTGATTACGCGGGGACGCTCGGGGGAACGAACGGCGAACGAAGGGGGTCAGCATCGACGCTGATGTGATCGTGGTCGGGGCCGGGATCGCGGGCCTGGTGGCCGCCACCGAGGCCGCGCAGGCCGGACGGTCGGTGCTGCTCCTCGACCAGGAACCCGAGAGGTCGCTCGGCGGGCAGGCCTGGTGGTCGTTCGGCGGGCTGTTCTTCGTCGACTCACCCGAGCAGCGGCGGCTGCGCGTCAAAGACTCCCTGGAGCTGGCCTGGCAGGACTGGCTCGGCACCGCGGGCTTCGACCGGGCAGAAGACGAGCTGCCGCGACAGTGGGCTCGCGCCTACGTGGAGTTCGCCGCCACGGAAAAGCGGTCCTGGCTGCGCCAGATGGGCCACCGGGTCATCCCCATCGTCGGCTGGGCCGAGCGCGGCGGCTACCTCGCCACCGGCCACGGCAACTCCGTGCCGCGGTTTCACATCACGTGGGGCACCGGTCCCGGCGTGGTCGAGCCGTTCGCGCGGCGCGCGCAGGCCGCGGCCGACGCCGGGCGGCTGACGTTCCTGTTCCGGCACCGGGTCGACGCGCTGACCGTGACGAACGGCGTCGTCGACGGCGTGTCGGGGACCGTGCTCGAACCAAGCGCCGCCCCGCGCGGCACGCCGAGCTCGCGGACCGCGGTCGGCGACTTCGAGCTGCACGCCCAGGCGGTGATCGTCGCCGCTGGCGGGATCGGCGGCAACCACGACCTCGTCAGAAAGGCGTGGCCGGAGCGGCTCGGCGCCCCGCCCGCGCGAATGCTGTCCGGCGTGCCCGAGCACGTGGACGGGCGGATGATCGGCATTACGGAAAGCGCGGGCGGGCAGGTGATCAACCGCGACCGGATGTGGCACTACGTTGAGGGGATCACCAACTGGGACCCGGTCTGGCCGCTGCACGGCATCCGGGTCCTGCCCGGGCCGTCCTCGCTGTGGCTGGACGCCACGGGGCGGCGGCTGCCCGGCCCGCTGTACCCGGGCTTCGACACCCTCGGCACCCTGGAGCACCTGCGGCGCACCGGGTACGACCACAGCTGGTTCATCCTCACCCGCAAGATCATCGCGCGCGAGTTCGCGCTGTCCGGTTCCGAGCAGAATCCCGACCTCACCGGCCGGGACCGCCGCGCGATGCTGACCAGCCGCTTCGGCGGTCAGGTCCCCGGCCCGGTCCAGGCATTCCTCGACCACGGCGCCGACTTCGTCACCGCGCGCAGCCTGCGCGGGCTCGTTGACGGGATGAACAAGATCACCGGGGGAGAGCCGCACCTGGACGCGGCTGACGTGCAGGCCGAGGTGGCGGGTCGGGACGCGGACGCCGTGAACTCCTTCAGCAAGGACGGTCAGCTGACCGCGATACGCGGAGCGCGGGCCTACCTCGGGGACCGGCTGATGCGGGTGGCCAGCCCGCACCGGCTGCTCGACCCGGCGGCGGGGCCGCTGATCGCGGTCCGGCTGCACGTGCTCACCCGCAAGACCCTCGGCGGCCTGCACACTGACCTGTCGTCCCGCGTGCTCGGCGCCGACGGCCATCCCGTGCCAGGGCTGTACGCGGCCGGCGAGGCGGCCGGGTTCGGCGGCGGCGGAATGCACGGCTACCGGTCCCTGGAGGGCACGTTCCTCGGGGGCTGCCTGTTCTCCGGCCGCGCCGCCGGGCGGGCCGCGGGCAGCGCGGCCGGCTAAGCCGCCGGATGCCCGGATAACCGCAGGCCGGCTAAGAGGTCGAGCGGGTTCCCGTCAAGCACCAGCTCTGTCCCGCCCGCCCGCAGCGCCGCCACCCGGTCCGGCAGGTGCGTCAGCTGGTTGTCGCTGAGGTCAAGCTGGGTGAGGGCGGTCAGGTTCCCGAGCGAGCCGGGCACCGCGGTGAGCCGGTTGCGGTACAGCAGCAATTCGGTGAGCGCGGTCAGGTTGCCGAGCGACTCAGGCACCGCGGTCAGTTCGTTTCCCCACAAGCTCAGCCGGGTGAGCGCGGTGAGGTTCCCGAGCGAGTCAGGCAGCGCGGCTAGCCGGTTGTCGCCCAGGTCCAGGTCAGTGAGGGCGGTGAGCTTCCCGAGCGACTCAGGCACCGCGATCAGCTCGTTGCCCCACAGGCTCAGCCAGGCGAGGCCGGTCAGGGTCTCCAGCCAGCCGGGCAGTTCGGTCAGCCGGTTTCCGCCCAGGTTCAGGTCGGCGAGGCCGGTCATGGCGGCCACCCAGCCGGGCAGCGCGGTCATCCGGTGTCCGTACAGGTCCAGTCGGGTGAGCCGGGTGAGGTTGCCGAGAGAGTCAGGCAGCGAGTCCGGCTGGTTGATGCCGAGGTCCAGCTCAGTGAGGGCGGTGAGGTTCCCGAGGGAGTCGGGCACCGTGGTCAGCTGGTTTCCGCCAAGGTATAGCTGGTTGAGGGCGGTCAGGTTGCCGAGCGACTCGGGCACCGTGGTCAGCTCATTCCCCCACAGGCTCAGCCGGGTGAGCCCGGTGAGGTTCCCCAGCCAGCCGGGCAGTTCGGTCAGGCGGTTTCCGCCCAGGTCCAGCTCGGTGAGTGAGGTCAGCGAGGACAGCCACTCGGGCACGGTCTCCAGCCCGGCGCTCCCGAGCTCCGCCCGGGTGCCGTCGGCGGAGACGTGCTCGCGGAACTCCGGGGGTATCCCTGACAGGTCCATGGCGGACACTCCTCTAACCGCGCTCCGGGGAACGAAGCGCCCAAGCCACAGGGAAATGGCCACTGTCACCCCGAACGCTAGCAGGCATTCGACGTAATTAAACAGTCCTTTGCGACGCGGCCTTGGCCTAGGGGACCAACGTCCCGGCCGGCACGGGCCGACGGGCCCTTTCCCGGCTATAACCGCGCTGATTGGTTAAAGCGCGTGAACCTGCTCGAACTATCGCGGTGGCAGTTCGGCATTACCACCGTCTACCACTTCCTGTTCGTCCCGATCACGATCGGCCTGGGGTTCTTCGTCGCCAGCTTCGAGACCGCGTGGCTGCGGACCGGGCACACGCGCTGGCTGCGGCTGACCAGGTTCTACGGCAAGCTCTTCCTGATAAATTTCGCGCTCGGCGTCGTCACCGGAATCGTGCAGGAGTTCCAGTTCGGCATGAACTGGTCCGCCTATTCGCGGCTGGTCGGAAACATCTTCGGCGCGCCGCTGGCCATCGAGGCGCTGCTCGCTTTCTTCCTTGAGTCCACGTTCCTCGGGCTGTGGATATTCGGCTGGGACCGGCTGCCGCCCAAAATACACAACGCGTGCATGTGGATCGCCGCGACGGGCACGCTGCTTTCCGCGTACTTCATCCTGACCGCCAACGCCTGGATGCAGCATCCGGTCGGATACGTTTACAACCCGAAGACCCACCAGGACGAGTTGTCCAGCTTCGCCGCCGTGCTCTTCAACCCCGCGCAGCTGGCCGGGTTCCCGCACGTGATCGCCGGGTGCTTCCTCACCGCCGGGTCGCTGGTCGCCGGCGTGGCACTGTGGCACCTGATCCGCAAGAGGCCTGGCGGTACAGACGGGACAGCCTTCCGCGCCGCGCTCAAGGCGGGGGCAATCACCGCGATCGCGGCGGCGGTCGTCGTCGTCGCCACCGGCGACATCCAGGGCAAGCTGTTCACCACCCGATACCAGCCGATGAAGATGGCCGCCGCGGAGGCGCTCTATCACACGGCCAAGCCCGCGCCGTTCTCCCTGTTCACGATCGGCTCGCTGAACGGGTCGCACGCGATCTTCAGCCTCGACATCCCGCGCGTGCTGTCGTTCCTGGCCACCGGGAACTTCAGCGCGCAGGTCCAGGGCATCGACAATCTGCAAGCTCAGTACGCCCAGGCCTACGGTCCCGGCTCCTACATCCCGATCATTCCAGTGACCTACTGGTCGTTCCGCGCGATGATCGGCGCCGGGATGCTGGCGGCGCTGATCGCGCTTGTCGCGCTCTGGGCCATCCGCAGGGGACGCACGCCGAAGTCACGGATCCTGCTCTGGAGCGCGATCGCCCTGCCGTTCCTGCCGCTGATCGGCAACACGTTCGGCTGGATCATGACCGAAATGGGCCGTCAGCCGTGGCTCGTCTACGGCCAGATGAAGACCGCGGCGGGCGTGTCCGCCAACTCCGCCGGCGAGGTGCTCACGTCGCTGATCATCTTCACCTTGCTCTACGGCGCGCTCGCGGTGATCGAGGCCGGCCTGATGCTCAAGTACATCAAGGCGGGCCTGCCCAGCGAACCCGAACCGGGCGCGCCCGCCGACGACCAGCCACTCGAACTCGTCTACTGACCCAGGAAGGAAACCCCCGTGCACCTGTCCGACCTGTGGTTCATCGCGATCGCCGTGCTGTGGGCCGGCTACTTCGTCCTCGAGGGATTCGACTTCGGCGTCGGCATCCTGCTGCCGGTCCTCGGCCGGGACGACACGACGCGCCGCGTCATGATCAACACGATCGGCCCGGTCTGGGACGGCAACGAGGTCTGGCTGCTCACCGCGGGCGGCGCCACGTTCGCCGCGTTCCCCGCCTGGTACGCGGCCATGTTCAGCGCGTTCTACCTGCCGCTGCTGCTCGTGCTCGTCGCGCTGATCATCAGAGGCGTCGCGTTCGAGTACCGAGGCAAGCGTGATAACAGCAACTGGCGGACCGGCTGGGACGCCGCCATCTTCGCCGGCTCGCTGCTGCCCGCGATCTTGTGGGGGGTGGCGTTCGGCAACGTGCTGCACGGCATCCCGATCGACGCCGCGCACAACTTCACCGGCGACTTCTTCACGTTCCTGAACCCCTACGCGCTGCTCGGCGGGCTGGCCACGCTCACGCTGTTCACCCTGCACGGCGCGCTGTTCCTCGCGCTGAAGACCACCGGCGAGCTACGCGGGCGCGCCGCCAGGATCGCCGCCGTGACCGCCGTGGCGGCCATCGTCGCCGGCGGCGGGTTCCTGGCCTGGACGGAGGCGAGCTACAGGGCCGGGACGACGACCGGCACAGGCATCGCCTCCGTCGCGTGCGCCGCGCTCGCCGCGGCGGCGCTCATCGTCGCCGCGCTCGCCAACCGGGCGGGGCGGGAGGGGGCCGCCTTCGCGGCGAACGCCACAGCCATCGCCGCCGCCACCGCCGCGCTGTTCACCGCCCTGTACCCGAACGTGCTGCCGTCCACGATCAGCGCCGCCTACTCGCTGACCACTGCCAACGCGGCGTCCGCGGCCAAGACGCTGATGGTCATGACGGTCGTCGCGATCATCTTCCTGCCGCTGGTGCTCGCCTACCAGGCCTGGACGTACTGGGTATTCCGCAAGCGCGTCACCGCCCCCGCCGCCGCGGCGCCCCCCGCGCCCGCCGCACCGGCGGCGCCGAAGGCCTCCTGAGATGCGCCCGCTGGACCCGCGGCTGCTTCGCTACGCCACGGGCGCCGCCGCCTGGATCGCCGTCCTCGCCGCACTCGGCGTCCTCACCGCCGCGCTGGTGATCGTCCAGGCGCAGCTGCTTGCGACCGTGATCGCGGGCACGTTTGTCGATAAGGCAACACTGGGCACGCTGCGCGCGACCGTGATCGCACTCGCCGTCGTCGTCGCCGTCCGCGCGCTGACCGCCTGGACGTCTGAGGCCGTCGCGCACCGCGCCAGCGCGGCCGCCACGTCGGGACTGCGCCGCCGTCTGCTCTCCGCCGTCGTCAGCCTCGGCCCGCCGGCGCAGCGCACCCGCCGCACCGGTGAACTCGCCGAGCTGGCGACCACCGGCATCGACTCACTCGACGGCTACTTCACCAGCTACCTGCCGAAGTTGCTCCTCGCGGTCGCGGTCCCGCTCGCCGTCCTCGGCCGGATCGCCGCGGCCGACCCGGTCTCCGGCATCACCGTGGCGGTCACCCTGCCGCTGGTCCCCGTGTTCGGCGCGCTGATCGGGATGGCCACGAGCCGGCACGCCAAGCGCCGCTGGCAGGCGCTGGCACAACTCGCGCACCACTTCCTAGACGTGGTCAGCGGGCTGCAGACACTCAAGGTCTTCGGCCGCGCGAGGGCACAGCGCGAGTCCATCGAGAAGGTCACCGGCGACTACCGCGCGGCTACCATGGCCACGCTGCGGCTGGCGTTCCTGTCCAGCCTGGCGCTCGAGCTGATCGCGACGATGTCGGTCGCGCTCGTCGCCACCGAGGTCGGGCTGCGGCTCGCCTATGGCGACCTTGGCCTGCGCACCGGCCTGCTCGTGCTGATCCTCGCCCCAGAGGCCTACCTGCCGCTACGCGCCGTCGGCGCGCAGTTCCACGCGACCGCGGACGGCCTCGCCGCCGCTGAGGAGGTCTTCGCCGTGCTCGAGACATCCCCGCAGGGACAACAATCGCCCGCCGCGGTCACCCCGCGGGAGATCACGCTCCACGACGTCACGGTGCACCACGAGGGCCGGCCCGACCCGGCGCCCGATCACGTCACGCTGACGATCACGCCCGGCATGATCACCGCGGTCGCGGGCCCGAGCGGCTGCGGCAAGTCCACGCTCCTGCGCGTCCTGCTGGGCTTCACGGCGCCCGATGAGGGCAGCGTCACCCCGCACTGCCCGCCCGAGACGTTCGCCTGGCTGCCGCAGGACCCGGTGCTCTTCGCGGGCACCGTCGCGGCCAACATCAGCCTCGGCTGGCCAGACGCGCCGCGGCGCGCGATCGAGGCGGCGGCCCGCGCCGCCGCCCTCGACGACGTGCCGCTCGAGACGACGCTCGGCGAGCGCGGCGCCGGCCTGTCCGCCGGGCAGCGCCGCCGCGTCGCCCTCGCCCGCGCCCTCCTGGTGCGCCGCCCCGTCCTGCTTCTTGACGAGCCCACGGCCGGCCTCGACGCGAAGACCGAACAGCGCGTGCTCGCCACCCTCCGCGAGGTCGCCGACAGCGGCCGCGCGGTCCTCGTCGTGTCGCACCGCCCCGCGGTCCTGCTCGCCGCCGACGAGGCGATCCTGCTCGGCGCCGTCACCACCCGAGTCCCGGCGTGATCGCCGGCAGGCCCCGCGCGATGACCGGCAGGCTGAGCGTCGCCGCCCTCCTCGGCTCGCTCGCCGCCGCCTGCTCGATCGGCCTGCTCGCCACGGCCGCGTGGCTGATCTCCCGTTCCGCCCAGCACCCGCCCGTGCTGTACCTGATGGCGCCCGCCGCTGTGGTGCAGGCGTTCGGGCTCGGCCGCGCGGGGCTGAGGTACGCGGAAAGGCTGGCCGGACACGACGCCGCGCTCCGCCTCCTTTCCTCATTCCGAACGGACACCTACGACTCCCTCGCCCGTCTTGCTCCCGCGGGGCTCGCCGACTACCGGTCCGGTGACCTCATCTCCCGGCTGGTGACGGACATCGACTCACTGGCCGACCGGTGGCTGCGCGTCCGGCTGCCCTACGTCGTCGCCGTGGTCGCCGGAGCCGGCGCGGTGGCCGTCGCCACGCTGCTGCTGCCCGCCGCGGGCCTGATCCTGGCCGCCAGCCTGGTCGCCGCCGCCCTCGCCGCGCCCGCCGTGGCGATAGCCGTCGCCCGCCGCGCCGAACGCGAGATCGCCCCGCTGCGCGGCGACCTCGCCGCGGCGACTGTGGAGATGCTGAACGGGGCCGCTGACCTCGCTGCCTTCGGAGCGGCGGAGCAGGCGCTGGCCACCGTCGCGCACAAGGAGCGGGCAGTGGCAGACGCGACTGCCCGTTCGGGATACGCGGATGGGTTCGGCGCCGCGGTGGCGGTGCTCGCCGCGGGCGCGGCGGTCTGCGGCGCCGTGCTCGTGGCCGTGCCCGCCGTCCGGTCGGGCGCGCTCCCCGGACTGGTGCTCGGCGTCGTGGTGCTGATTCCGCTGGCGGCCCACGAGGTGTTCGCCGGGCTGGCGCCCGCCGCGCAGCAGGTGCCCCGCCTGCGTTCCGCCGCGGACCGGGTGGCGGAGGTCGTGTCGCGGCCGTCACCGGTGACCGAGCCGGCCATGCCCGCGGCGCTGCCCGCGCCGCCGTACGACCTGACGGTGCGCGGACTGTCGGCCGGCTGGGTTCCCGGCACACCGGTGCTGCGGGACCTATCGTTCACCGTGCCAGCGGGCTCGCGGGTCGCGATCACCGGGCCGTCCGGGTCCGGCAAGACGACGCTGGCGATGGTGCTGCTGCGCTTCCTCGACTACTCGTCAGGGCAGGCCTGCCTGGGCGGCACGGACCTGCGGTCCCTGTCCGGCGACGACGTGCGGTCCGTCGTCGGGCTGTGCGAGCAGGACGCGCACGTCTTCGACTCCACCCTCGAGGCGAACTTGCGCGTGGCCAAACCGGATGCCTCCCCGGAAGACCTGCGCTTGGCCCTGGCCCGAGCTCGGCTGCTGACCTGGGTGGACTCGCTGCCCCACGGGCTGTCGACCCCGGTCGGAGAGCACGGCGCGCGGCTGTCCGGCGGCCAGCGGCAGCGCCTCGCGCTCGCGCGCGTCCTGCTCGCCGACTTCCCGGTGGTCATCCTGGACGAGCCCGCCGAACACCTCGACGACCGCACCGCCCGTGACCTCACGCGCGACTTGCTCGCGGCTGTCTGCGGCCGCACAGTGCTGCTGATCACCCACCGCCCAGTCCGCCCCGGCGACGTGGACCAGGTTCTTCGCCTAGAGCGAGGTTGCCTGGTTTCATAGGCTTTGTGGGGTCGGAAGAGCGCGCCGGACGGGATGGCTACTGGGCCGGCGAAAACCTGACTATCAATAACTACGCGGCTGCGCCCGCGCCGTCGGCCGCCAAGCGCGTCTGGGGCGGCGTCCCGGCGCGGAACCGCAGCTTCGTCGGCCGCGAGGACCTGCTCGCGTCGCTGCGCGCGACGCTCCTGTCCGGAGAGAACGCCGTCGTGCAGGCCCTGCGCGGCATGGGCGGCATCGGCAAGACCCAGCTCGCGATCGAGTACGCGCACCGCTTCGGCGGCGGGTACGACGTCGTCTGGTGGATCAACGCGGAACAGGCAAGCCTGATCGGCGAGCAGTTCGCGGCCCTGGCCGAGGAGCTAGGCTGCGCCATTCCCGCCACTGATCTGGTCATTACACGACGGGCGGCCCTGAGGGAACTGCGCGGGCGCGGACAGTGGCTGCTCGTCTTCGACAACGTCGAGAAACCAGACGACCTCAGCGACTGGCTACCCGGTGGCAACGGCCACGTGCTGATCACTTCCCGTGCCTACGGCTGGGACGAGATCGCGCTCCCGGTCGAGATCGATGTCTTCAGCAGAGCGGATTCGGTGGCACTCCTGCGGCGCCGCGTGCCCGACCTCACGGACGAGGAAGCCGACCGGGTAGCGCACGCGGTCGGCGACCTGCCGCTCGCCGTGGCCCAGGCCGCAGGCTACATGGCGCTGACGGCGATCCCCCCGCAGGAGTACATCGGCCTGCTAGGAGACAGGCCGACGGAAGTCCTGGACGCAGGGACGCCGTGGTCCTATCCCGTCTCGCTGGCCGCGGCAACCCGACTGTCGTTCGACCGGATGCGCACCGAGGACCCACTCGCCACGGACGTGGCGGCGATCTGCTCGTTCCTCGCCGCCGAACCGGTGCCGACCGAGTGGTTTGTCCATGCGGCGGGGGGGTTGCCCGAGCCGTTGCGTAATCGGATCAGGGAGCCAGTGGCCTGGCGACAGGTCGTGGCCCGGCTGGCCGGCAGCGCCCTCGTCCGCCTCGACCACGGAAGCTTCCTCATGCACCGCCTCACCCAGGCGATCATCCGCGACCACCTCGAAGGTGAAAGAGAAGCCATTCGGGAAATGGCTGTACAGATAATCGTCGCGTGCGAGCCCGACGACAATGCCTCACCTTCGAATTGGCCTGCCTGGGCTGGTGTCTTGCCGCACGTGCTAGCACTGGAGCCAGGTAGCACGGACAGCGAGTTCCTGCGCTATATGGCATGTGCCGGAGCGTGGTACCTGTCTCAGCGTGGTGACGCCCGCTCCGCACATGACCTAGCGCAGCAGCTATATAGCCAGTGGCGCGACATGCTAGGGCCAGACGACGAGAACGCTCTATGGGCGGGCAGGGCACTTGGGTTCGCCCTGCACAGTATGGGCCGATACGCCGAAGCGCGCGAGTTCGAC
>Ga0335073_10001593_pt1 | contig 30424 bp, 25 predicted proteins | sample Lox_Sample_22_FD_207093 | JGI IMG/M metagenome (GOLD analysis project Ga0335073, IMG submission 207093) | Soil microbial communities from Loxahatchee National Wildlife Refuge, Florida, United States - Lox_Sample_2.2 | ecosystem: Environmental > Terrestrial > Soil > Wetlands | place: USA... | reverse complement strand
CGACGGCAGGGTCTGAGGTGATGCGTCTGGCTATATGCTATATAGGACTGAACTGTAAGATTGCCCCACGTCCCCGGGAAGGAAGAAATAGTGGTTCGAAGAAAGCACGGTGTTGGAATCCCCGCGTATCGGCGCATCCAGGACTCCATTCGCAAACGCATCGAATCAGGCGAACTGCGGGTTGGTGATCCCGTTCCGCCTGAGCGGGAACTGTCTAGGCTTCATAAGGTTAGCCTGATGACAGCGCGCCACGCGGTGGCTTCGCTCAAGCAGGAAGGATTGGTCGAGCGCAGGCAAGGCGTCGGCACATTTGTAAGCAAGCCCAAGATCCTGATCAACGAGCTATTGAGCACGACGGAACAACTGGCTGCTCGCGGCCAGTCCGCGAAGGCAAAGATTCTTTCCGCGCGTACCGTAGACGACGAGCAGGAGATTGTGGCCAGACTCGCGTTGCCTCTGGATAGTAGCCTATTGAAGCTCGAGCGCTTGCGCCACGCGGATGGCGAACCGTTTTCGCTGGAAATCAGCTACTTGTCGAAAGTGCGATTTCCCGACCTTCTCAAAGCCTCCTTCGCGCGCGAGTCGCTTTTCAAGCTCCTTGAGGTAAAGTACAACGAGACATTAGGCCACGCCGACGAAGAGATCGACGCGACGATGCCGGACACCAGGACCGCTGAGCTTTTAGGAATTCCCAAATCCCAGCCTGTCCTGCGTATTCGTCAGATCATTTACTCGACCTCTGGAATGCCGCTGATTTTTGTACTGGGCTTCTATCGCTCGGATCGTTACAGCGTAGCGGTTCGCCGTCTTCGCCGCAATACGTCAGGCCGCTGAGGGTTCTGGCAAGAGCAAGGAATGGAAATGCCGCACAGGCTTCTGGAAATTTGCGTAGACTCCCTCGATTTGGCGCTCGCGGCAGTCCGTGGCGGAGCCGATCGCCTGGAATTGTGCGGCCCGCTGCTGGATGGTGGCGTCACTCCCAGCGCGGGATTTGTGGCTGCTGCGAGGCGTATGGTCGATGTTCCTCTGGCCATGCTCGTCCGTCCCCGCACGGGATCCTTCACTCCCTCCGACCTGGAGTTTGAAGTGATGCGCCAGGACCTTCTCTATGCGCGTAACGTGGGGATAAACATCATTGTGCTGGGACTACTTCATTCTGACCAGACGATCGATGTCGAACGCACCAGGAAGTTGGTTGAACTTGCGCGGCCTCTGGAGGTCACGTTTCACCGGGCCTTCGATGTTTCTCCTGATCTGAAGGAATCGCTCGCGTCTGTCATACAGACCGGAGCGACACGTGTCTTGACCGCGGGCGGTCAACCGTCGGCCGTGTTGGGTGCGGCCACGGTCAGAGAACTCCGTAAATCGGCGGACAAACGCATCGAGTTTCTTCTCTGCGGAGGTATCACGGCAGCGACCGTACACTCTGCACTGGAGACAGCAAGGGTTGCGGAGGTTCACGCCGGATTGCGCAGTAGTGCGCGGACTGCGCTCGCAACCAGGAGCTTCGAGGAGTTTACTGCCTCTGTCAAAGCATTACGGCAGAACATCCGATCGCTGGATGGAAGTGCAGGCAGCGCCTCTTAATGAACAAATTCTTTGGGGATCAACAAACAGCAGGTCCCTCCACTGCGCTTCGCTTACGGTAGGGATGACAATTCCGTTGCACCATTTTCACCGCCTTCGCTGGGCCGAGGGCCCGCGGTCCCTCCGGTCGGGATGACAAAGGAGAGGTTGCGGCTTGCATCCAGAGCAGCGGCTGGATGGGCAAACCGGGCCTTGTTCATTCTCTCTTACTTGCCGCAAGGCGAGTTAGCTGCTCCTAAAGCACAACGGTACCCCAGGCTTCGTCCGCAGCCGTCGCGCGCGGGCTCGTCAGTGCGCGCGTCTGCGCGCGTCCGTTCCCGTTACTTTTTCTTCGCGGTTTCAGACTTTTCCAGGGCCTTCGCACCATCCAGGTGCTTCTCCAGGACAGGCAACGCCTGCTCCGCATAAGATTTCAGAGCCGGGTTTTGCGCGTCGGCTTCTTCTTTCTTGTAGATGGCGATGGCTTTCGTGTGTCCGACGATCATCTCGTGGATATAACGATGGTCGAAGGCCGCTCCCTTCAGCTTCTGGAAAGGATCGATCATCATTTTGTTGTTTTGCGCGTCAATCGCGTCCGGCCTGGTGAGATTGGCCTGGTGAGCAACCTCGTACAGTTGGTTGAAATCTTTCGTGTGGTCCGTCACCAGCATTTGCGCATAGTCTTTCACGCCCTGGGAAGAAGCCGCGTCTTGCGCCAATTTGCCAAGGTTGATTTCGACCATGTCGGTTTGTCCAGCAAAGTCGACAAATTGCTGGTCCGTCATAGCCGGCGCTTCCGAGGCCTTCTTTTGCGCCAACAGAGGATACGAGCCAAGGGCGAGACAGCAAATAGCCAAAAGGATGGGTTTCATCAAAATCTTCCTCCTACGCCAATGTTGGATGCAGCGGATCGCTACGTGATGTTGAGGTTAACCAGGAATGGGCGCCGCACGATCGCTGAGCTTTCGCTTGTACCGCATTGCTACAGCAACCTCAGTGACGGTCTAACCGGCTCGTTCTGCAACGATGCTTGCTCCGGGGATGATGCCATTTTTGGGAGCAACGATTTGACCGCGGGCTGAAGCCCGAACCCCTTCAAAGCAGAAAGCCACAGGCGCTGAACTCCCACCTGTCACTCCGGCTGTATCACTCACTTCCCGGACGGATGACACGCCGCAGATGCTCCCACCACGTCTTTCGATCTCCTCGGGGATAGGCGAACCTGGCGGGAATGGTCAGGTCTACCTCGGTTCCGCTGCTTGGACGGCTCCACAAATGCAGGCTGCCGCCAATCTTCTCTGCCCGCTCCCGCATCCCGGAGAGACCCCAATGACCCGAACGGCCGCCCGCCAATATGTTTTCGGGAATCCCCTGGCCATCGTCGCGCACGCGCAGCCAGAGGCCGGAGGCCTCATAAGTCAGCTCGACTTCCACCTTCGTTCCCTGCGAATGCAGGAAGGCGTTGGACATCGCTTCGCGGCCGATGCGGTAAACCTCGTGATTGACGATGGTGTCGATCGGTTGCGGCGTGCCCACCACGGCAAGACTGAAGCTTGCCGCGTGATCCTGAGCGAGTTCTGACCCATAGCGGGCCAGGCCATCCGCCAGGTCGCTCTCGGCCACGCCTTGCACGCGCAATTCCTGCACCCGCTCCCGGCCTTCGAGTAACACCTCATCCGCGCGATCCAGCGCCTTCTCGATCATCGCCCGCGCCGGACCTTCTTTGGGCAGGACATTGATGATCGCCTGGAAGCGCAGCACCAGGCCCTGAAATCCCTGTAACAGCGTGTCGTGCAGTTCGCGGGCGATGCGTTCCCGCTCCTCCATACGAGCCCCGAGCCGCGCCTGTATTTTTTCCGTGGCCTGCCGCAGACGAAAGAGATACAAGAGCCACACCGCGGCAAGGCCGGCGGTGATATAGAGGAGCCGGAACCACCAGGTTTGATAAAAGGTAGGCAGGACCGTAAAGGTAAGCTCGGCTCCGGTGTCGTTCCAGACACCATCGTTGTTACAGGCAATCACCTTGAAACGGTAGCTCGAGGGTGGAAGATCGCTGTAGAACGCTTGCCTCCGAGCCCCCGGGTCTTGCCAGGTGCGATCATGGCCCTCCAGCATGTAGCGGAAAAACACCTTTCTGGGCGCGACAAAACTCAAAGCCGTATAGTCGATTTCGAGGTCACCGGTGAGCGGGGGAAGACGCAGGCCCGGGGTGGCCGCATAGGTGTGCCGGTCAGCGATCACTTCTTCCACGTGGACTGGAGGCGGCCTCTTGTTTCCACTGGAATCAGCGGGATCAAACATCTGCAGGATGCGGCCGTTCACGAACCACAAGCGGCCGTCGGGGGTTCTGGTGGCTTGCGGCTTCAACCCCGTGAGCCCGGGCTGCACACCCGCTAGCTGATCAATCACAGTTACCTTCACCACGCTGTCGGGAGCTTGCCACCAACGGTCCAGCTCGGGCCGGGTGATGCGCACCAATCCGCAACGCGTGTACAGCCAGATGGCCCGCGAAGCATCCTGCACCAGGGCGAAAATTCCGTCGCAGGGAAGCCCATTGCGCACGGTGAGATTCCGGCGTCGTCCATCTTTCCAATGCGCCAGTTCGTCCACCGTCGTGCCCCAGGCCGATCCATCCGCATCGACGGAAAGATCCCGGATTTGCCGCGTGTTGCCGGTCTCGTGCGAGGCAATGGCCTGGGTAGCGCCGTCGCGGTCGTACACCAGATCGCCATTGACCAATCCCATGATCAGGCCGCCCTGTGGATTCGCCGCCAGCGTATAGGCCGTGGAGATTTCCGGAGAGGTGCGTGGCTCGACCAGCTTGCCATCCTGGACATGGTCGAGACGTGGGCCTTCGCGCACCCAGATAATGTGGTTCGTGTCCTCCGTGATGGCGAAGATCGTGCCGAGTGGGCTGCCGTCGGCGGAGCCTACGCTACGAAACGATCCCCGGTCGTCGACCCACAGTACGTTGTCCGCCCCAACCCAGAGGCGCCCCAGGTGGTCCTCGAACAGCGTGTTCACAAAGCGGCCGCGCAATTGCGAACCGGAACGGACCACAGAGAACTTTCCATCGCGCAACAGGTCGAGCGCGTCCAGGTTCCCGATCCAAAGACTGCCGTCACGCCCTCCCAACACCGATACAGCTCCATCGGCCGAGAGACCTTCACGCATCGAATAGGTCGCTACCTGCAGGTCGCGTAAGCTATCGATTCCCTCTGAAGTTGCGACCCACACATTGCCTTCGGCATCCTCAAACAAGTCTTCCACCGCATCGCCGGACAGGCCATCCGCCGCGCCGATGTGTTCTACCTTGCCTCCCTGAAAACGCAAAACTCCGCGGTGGGCGGTACCGATCCAGAGAGCGCCGTTGCCATCGACAAACAAGCTGGTGACTTCGCCATTGGTGACCGCGGTTCCCGGGACGTCGACGGTGGTTTGATGCGCGCCCTCGAAGTGATCGAGGTGTAATCCAGGCATGCCGCGGTCGACTGCGGCCCACACCGACCCGTCATGTGCCGCAGCGATCGCTCGCAGCGTGGACACTTGCCGCGGATGACCGGTCAACCTTCCGGAATAGAAAGAGAGGGATCCAGGCTTCCATAAGCAGAGGTCGGAGTAGCCTGCCACCCATAAATTGCCCTGCTCGCCTTTCGCCAGATGCAGTGTATAGGCCAGGGGGAAGGCATCGGCTTTACCGTAGCACTGCCACAGTCCGCTTTTGAAACGGCACACTGGGCCCTTGCCGTCAGTGACCTGGGTGCGGGCCAGCCATACTGAACCCTCCGTGTCTTCGCTGATGGACTCGATGCGCCCGCTGATTTCCGGGTAGTTCACCAACTGGCCATGATCCCAGCGCGCGATGCTGTATCCCGTCCCGATCCACAGGCTGCCATCGCTTGCACCGAGGAGAGAAAAGACCCTGGAGTCCAGTAATCGCGTGCTCGGCGGGAAAGCCCAGCGGACGAAGCGTGTTCCATCGAACCGAACCAGTCCCAGGTTGGTTCCTATCCAGATATATCCATCGGTCGTTTGCGTGATGGCCGTCGGGATACCGCTGAAGACACCATCCTGCGGACGCCACGCAGAATGCGCATATTGGGAGAGATCGCGGCTTGGGTTGAGGGCAAACGAGGGGGCCGGCCAAAAAACCAGGAGAACGAGGCAGATGAGAAGCGTTGGTGGCTGCGGCCATCTATTGGGGCCGGCAAGAGACAAGGGCAACAGGCGACTCTCCGATGGGGACAAAAGATCGACGATCATTGATTGCAAGCGGTCGGTTTGGAAGCAGTCTCGTCTTCCTAACAGATTATCGCCCGTCCCCTCGAATCCGTTTCGCCGGCCTTTATGCTGCGCGTGCCGGGCATGATTGCCCGTGCCGAATCCGCGGTCGTCCCTGGTGAATCTAACCACCGTAAATTACGCATGGCGGCTCATGAACGGTTCGGCAGCAGGCCTGGCAGACGACGCACTTCTCGACAATCCGATATGGAACTCTCTGGCCATGGACCATGCCCATCTTGCGATGGGTGAGAAGGTGGGGCGAGGCCTAGCCCGCCGCTATCCTTCGGACATTGGCCCTCTCTCCGGTCTGCGGCAACAGACCTCGCTGCGATTGTCCCCCGTGGGGATGTCGCTGTTCTCTTTCTCCAGGAGGGAGCAAGGCTACCCCAGGGTTGGCAGGTTGTGCGTGATGGGGTGCTGGTACAGATGGTCTGCCCAGCTCTTCACGAAGACAGTTCCCGCTTCGGGATTCTTTCTTTGGACGCTGGAGACTTTCCGGAGATGGTCGCCCTGGCTTCTCTCACCGAACCGGGTCCGTTTCGCGCCAACACGGCAACCCTTGGCGGGTTTCTCGGCATTCGCATCGATGGCCGGCTCGCGGCCATGGCCGGACGGCGATTATCGCCGGCGGGCTTCAGCGAAATAAGCGCCGTATGCACGCATCCGGACTTCCGCGGCCGCGGCTACGCGCAGGCTTTGGTAGCAGCGGTTGCGCGCAACATTTTCGCCGAAGGCCGCATGCCGTTCTTAACCTCATTCGAGGCCAATGTAGGAGCCATCCGCATCTACCGGCAGCTCGGCTTTGTCCTTCGTCGGAGATTCCAACTTGCTGTGCTCCAACCCCCGGCGAGTTGAAGTTGTTTGCGATACCTATCGTCGCAGGACAAACGTCCGGGTTCGAATCGCACTTACTTAATCGGTAAATAGAAAAACATCTGATCCCAAAAAGATTGATACCCAATAAGATTTTTCCTCCGCGAGTACTCTGTCCCACAGTTACGCAGGTGACTCACAGGAAGAAGTACTTGCCGCGGAAGATGAGACGGGAAGGGGGGCTTAGTATGCTTAGTATGCACTTTTCTGCAACATTCGCGGGCCCTGGTCTGAGCAACGACGACGGAAGAAGACTCGCTGTGCTCGAAATATTCGCTACGGCCTGAATATCCGATTTTCGTCGACAGACAAAATGTCCCTGCCGTGAGAACGGCTCTGGCTTCGTTTGATTCCGCCGGTCGCCAATCGGGCCAATGGTAGGCAACCGCGATCCCACTGATGGCTCAACACGGCCGCGGCCCGGCCCATGATATGAGAAGGGTCGTTCTCACCTGACTTTGGCATCGTCCTCAGGGCTCCACCTTGTAGAGCGCGACCATGCCGGCGTCCATGTGTTCGATGTGCCAGTGGTACATCCAGGTGCCGGGATCGTCGGGGCGTTAAGGACGCGGAGAACCTCTGTACGCGACACCTCATCACGAGCGCAATATCAAGAGGATCATCGTAGGAATCTCCTATACCTGCAGGATGATGGCGGGTCAGAGTGTTGACTGGGCGCCAAAAGTTTGGCATCCGCAGGGTGTCCCGGAAAGGCGATGGATGGAGATAACGCGGCGCAAATTCACCGCACTTGCAGGGGGCGCCATCGCGTTGCACGCCGTGCGGAGCCTCTCTCTCAATGCGCAAGCCGGTAACGTGGCGGACAGCGGGAACCATGGACTTGCGTCGCTGACACTGGCCGAAGCGGCCGCCAAACTGCGTGCGCGCCAGGTAACTTCCGTCGAGCTGACGCAGGCCTGCCTGGAGCAGATCGAGATCTACAATCCCAAGCTCGACGCTTTCATCACTGTGACCAGGCAGCAGGCGCTGGCTGAGGCTCGACAGGCAGACGTGGAAATCAGGGCAGACAAATATCGCGGTCCGCTGCAGGGGATTCCCTTTGCGCTTAAAGACAACATCGACACGGCAGGCATTCGTACGACTGCGGGCAGCGCATTATTTGAGGATCGCGTTCCCGGCCAGAATGCGACCGTCGTCGGTCTACTGAAAGCCGCCGGTGCGGTGCTCCTGGGCAAGACCAACCTGATGGAGTTTGCCATCGGAGCCTCGAACAGCTCGTATTGGGGACCCGTCCGAAATCCGTGGAATCTGCTGCGCTACAGCGGTGGATCTTCCTCGGGTTCGGGAGCCGCGGTTGCGGCTGATCTTTGCTATGCCGCGCTGGGAACCGATGACGGCGGTTCCGTGCGCATCCCGGCGTCATATTGCGGCATCGTCGGATTCAAGGCGACCTACGGGCTTGTGCCCATTCGCGGGATCATCCCCGGGGTCACCTCGTTGAACCACTGTGGACCACTCGCACGGACAGTGGAAGATGCGGCCATCATGCTCACAGGCATGGCGGGTTACGACCGGCTTGACATCACCAGCGTGGAACATCCCAGGGAAGACTATGTTGCCGGCATGCAGCAGCCGGTCAAGGATCTTCGCCTCGGTATGCCGGTGGGGCATTTCGATAACTTGCAGCCGGACGTGGAGAAGGCGGTGATGACGGCGATCGATTTGTTGCGCGGCATGACCAAGGGAGTGACGGACGTTACGCTGCCTCCGCTCGGAGGAGCTGCCAATCTCGATTCCGAAATGTTGGCTTTTCATGAGCCCTACTTCAAGGCCCATCCGGACAAGTACATGGCTGCGGTGCGGCGCAGCCTGGCGGCTGAAACCGCGGCCAATGTGAGGGCGGTCGACTACATCCGCTCTCTGCAGGCGCTCGAGGAGATACGGCGTACGGTGGACGATTGCTTCCGCGATGTGGACCTGGTGGTGCTGGCGACAACGCGTGTGGTGGCGCCGACGATTGAAGAACTCCTGAAGAGAGAAGTGAACACCACGCCTCAGGATCCGGAATCCGACTTCCCCGATTGCATTTTTTTCGACGTCTATGGCCTGCCCGCCATCTCGGTGCCGTGCGGCTTCAGCAGCACGGGATTACCCATCGGCCTGACGATTGCCGGACCGCATTTTTCAGAAAGCCGCGTGTTGGCGTTAGCGAACGCGTATGAGAAAGCAACCGATTGGCACAAGCGGCGGCCGCCCTTGACTCCGGCAACGCCGGTGCCCCTATCCCGCCAATTTCGGCATAGGAATTTCCCGCCACATTGGAGTTGAGCCTTCACACGGCATCCTGCTCGAGTTGGATAGGACCAGAGCTGTTTGCGCAGAGCTAGGACACATAGTCCGGCCTGACCCAAGCGGTTGCCCGGGAGCAGGCCGGAGTGGAACATACATCAGTTAGTTACGCGTTGCGAGAACATCGTAGCGGTCCAGATTCATCACTTTGTTCCAGACCCCTGCGAAATCGTGGACGAATTTTTCGTGCGCGTCTTCGCTCGCATAGACCTCCGACAAAGCACGAAGCTGGGCATTGGATCCAAAGACCAGATCGGCACGCGTTCCCGTCCACTTCACGGCTCCCGTCTTGCGGTCTCTCCCTTCAAAAGTGCCCTGGCCGTTTGACCCCGCCTTCCAGACCGTATTCATATCCAGCAGGTTCACGAAGAAGTCATTGGTCAGAGCCTGCGGCCTCTTGGTGAAGACGCCGTAGTTGGTTCCTCCGAAGTTCGTGCCCAGCACGCGCATGCCACCAATCAGCACCGTCAGTTCGGGAGCGGTCAAAGTGAGCAACTGAGCCTTATCCAACAGGAGTGCTTCGATCGGAGCGCTGTCACTGCCATTGTTATAAGCGCGGAAAGCGTCTGCGGCCGGTTCGAGCACCGCAAATGATTCCACGTCCGTCTGTTCCTGTGAAGCATCGGTGCGGCCCGGGGTGAACGGCACCTTTACCTGGATTCCCGCGTTCTTGGCCGCCTGCTCTACACCTGCACAACCGGCAAGGACGATAAGATCGGCAAGCGAGACCTTCTTGCCTCCGGACTGCGACTGGTTGAATTCCTGCTGAATCTGTTCGAGTTTTGCCAGCACCTTCTTGAGCTGGTCAGGCTGGTTAACTGGCCAGTCCTTCTGCGGGGCAAGCCGTACGCGTGCGCCGTTTGCGCCGCCACGCTTGTCTGAACCCCGGAAGGTGGACGCTGAGGCCCACGCGGTCGACACCAACTGCGATACAGTCAGACCCGAAGCCAGGATTTTCTCCTTGAGCTTGGCTGCATCCTGCTCATCGATCAACTTATGGTCGACTGGGGGCACCGGATCCTGCCAGATGAGAACTTCCTTCGGCACTTCAGGTCCCAGATAACGTGAGCGCGGTCCCATGTCGCGATGCGTCAGCTTGAACCATGCGCGCGCGAAGGCGTCGGCAAACTCATCGGGGTGCTCGTAAAAGCGCCTGGAGATTTTTTCGTAGATGGGATCTAGCCGCAGAGCGAGGTCGGTGGTCAGCATGCCCGGTTGGTGATGTTTCGAAGCATCATGCGCGTCGGGCACTGTATTCGCACCTTCGTTTCCCTTCGGCTTCCACTGGTTCGCGCCGCCCGGGCTCTTCGTCAACTCCCAATCGTACTTGAAGAGGTGCTCGAAGAAATCGTTGCTCCACTTTGTTGGTGTGGTGCTCCAGGTCACTTCGATTCCACTGGTGATGGCGTCGCCGGCAATACCCGAACGATAGGCGCTCGTCCAGCCAAGGCCCTGCTCCGAGATTTCAGTGCCTTCGGGTTCTCGCGCAACGTAGCTTGCGGGGCCGGCCCCATGCGTCTTGCCGAAGGTGTGACCGCCTGCGATCAGGGCTACGGTCTCCTCATCATTCATGGCCATGCGGCCAAAAGTCTCGCGGATATCCTTGGCGGCCGCAACCGGGTCGGGCACACCCTCAGGGCCTTCGGGATTCACATAGATCAGGCCCATGGTGGTGGCGCCAAATGGCTTGGCAAGATCGCGTTCCCCGCCCTGCGCATAACGCTTATCCGTACCCATCCATGTTTCTTCAGCGCCCCAGTTCACGTCGTGATCGGGCTCCCACACATCCGGTCTCCCGCCGGCAAACCCGAATGTCTTGAAACCCATCGATTCAAGGGCAACGTTGCCGGCCAGGATCATCAGGTCGGCCCACGAAATCTTTTTGCCGTACTTCTGCTTAATCGGCCACAGCAACCGCCGGGCCTTGTCGAGGTTCACGTTGTCAGGCCAACTGTTGAGCGGCGCGAAACGCTGCTGCCCTCTGCCGCCACCGCCGCGGCCGTCGGAAATGCGGTAGGTGCCAGCACTGTGCCAGGCCATGCGAATAAACAGACCGCCGTAGTGGCCGAAGTCCGCGGGCCACCAGTCTTGGGAGTCGGTCATCAGCGCCGCAAGATCTTTTTTCAGCCCGGCATAGTCGAGCTTCTTGAACTCCTCGGCATAGTTGAAATGCTCGTCCAGGGGATCGGACAACGATGAGTGCTGATGCAGGAGATTCAGGTTTAGCTGGTTCGGCCACCAGTCGCGGTTCGTTCTGGGTGCGCTTGCCTGATGGTTGACAGGGCATTTGGCTTCGGTAGACATGCACTCTCCTTCTGGTTGGTGCTATTGACGAGATGGGCTTCCACAAACCCACCAATCCATCGACCAGTTGAATGTACCACCGCGGGGATGGATAGTTCCAATATGTGCGAACCATCCGTGGTATAGTCACCACCTATGGAATTGCAGCAATTGCGCTACGTGTGTGCCATTGCGGAGACGGGAAGTTTCAGCCGCGCGGCGGAGCGCTGCCAGGTAGCCCAACCATCACTTTCCCAACAGGTGATGAAGCTCGAGGAAGAGCTTGGGGCTAAGCTCTTCGACCGCCTGGGCCGCAGCATTCGCCCGACGGAAGCCGGCCGGCTGTTAATCCCCTACGCGCGCACGATTCTGGACCAACTGGAGGCGGCGCGACTGGGAATCGCCGATAAGAGCACGGATCTCAGCGGGTCGGTGACGATCGGCGTCATCCCGACCATCGCCCCATATTTGATGCCGCGCTGTGCTGCGGTGTTCACCAAAAAATATCCGGAGGCCAAGCTACGGTTCGTAGAAGAAACCACCCCGATCCTGGTGCAAGCGGTGCGTGACTTATCGGTCGATTTTGCGATTTTAGCGTTGCCGCTGCGGCACAAGGATCTGGAGTTGTTCTCCATTCGCACCGAACGGCTCTACGCGGTCTTGCCCAGGAATCACCCCAAGGCCGGCGCAGGATCGCTCGCGCTGAAAGATCTGCGTAAGGAACCATTTGTACTGCTGCGCGATGGACATTGCTTTCGCGACCTCAGCATCGCAACCTGCAACCGCGCACGGATCACCCCGCAAATCGCGTTTGAGAGCGGACAGTTCAGCAGCCTTCTGGGGATGGTTGCCGCAGGGGTTGGGATCTCGCTCGTTCCGGAAATGGCAATCGATCGGAATTCGGAATGCAGCTATGTTCGGCTAAATGACGCGCGCGCCAGCCGGACTATCGTCGCCGCTGTGCTTCGGGGTCGCAACTTAAATCGAATTCAGCAGGCGTTTTTGGCGGAGATGCGGATGAGCGCGCGATGAAAGAGTCACAGCTTTCCTCATCAACAAGTTTTTTGCTGGGGGAAGGTCATCAGCCGGGAGAGAAACTGCAGATTCCTCGGCTTCGACGGGATGACAAGGAGAGGTTTGTGGCTTTCATTCTGAGCGGCTCCTCGAGGGCCTTTGCCATGAATTAGCGGATGGAGCTATCCCTGGCTATGTGGTATACGTTTCCCGGGCGGAATGTTTCAGGAATTTGTGCCGCAAAATCGGCAGAGGGTTCGTCTCTCCGAATCCCCAAGAGAATTCTTCGCTGTAGGCAGGATAAGAATGAAAACGAGAATTGACGTCACGCTTGTGCTCTCCGCCGTTTTTGCGGTGTCTGGCGCCGGCTTCCTGGTGGCGCAGCAGGTTTCCACGACAAGTGGCGTTCCTCCGCACAGGCCTGAAGGCCCGTGTGACATTTACGCTGCTGCCGGTAACCCTTGTGTGGCCGCACACAGCACGACGCGCGCCTTGTACGCAACCTATAGCGGCCCCCTCTACCAGGTTCTGCGGCAGTCGGACGGCAAGACTCTGGACATTGGTGTTGTGGCCCCTTCCGCTTCTCCGGTTGCGGACCCGGGAGGATATGCCGATGCGGCCGCCCAGGATCGGTTTTGCGCCGGCACCTATTGCTGGATCAGCATCATCTACGATCAGTCGCCCAAGCACAACGATCTCACCCAGGCGCCCCGTGGCGGGTTCGGCGGACCGGCCCTGGGTGGGTTTAACAATCTTCCGATTGCCGATATGGCCCCGATTACGGTTGGAGGGCACAAGGTTTACGGCGTGTTCATCGAGCCGGGAATGGGATTGCGGCAAAACGATGTGAAAGGCACCGCTGTCGACGACCAGGCCGAGGGCGAATACTGGGTCGTCAGTGGTAAGCATTACAACTCCGGTTGCTGTTTCGATTACGGCAATGCAGAGATCGACAGCCGCGACGATGACAACGGAACCATGGAAACCCTCTACTTCGGCAATGCCACGCCGTGGTACAGCGGGGCCGGGAACGGTCCCTGGATCATGACCGACCAGGAGAACAACCTGGTTGGCTGCGTCAATCAGGATGGATCGAAAGGCTGCCCGAATCTACCCAGCATTCCGTGGCGCTTTGTGACCGCAATGGCCGGGGGAGAACCGCACCATTGGACCTCGCTGGGCGGTGACGCCCAAAAGGGCACTTTGTCAGTCATGTTCGATGGACCGCGCGTGAATCCTACGTACGATCCGATGCGCAAACAGGGGGCTATCCTGTTGGGCAACGGTGGCGACAACAGTGACGGCTCGCAGGGGACGTTCTACGAGGGCGCGATGACAGCCGCCGGCACATATCCATCGAGTGCTACCGACCAGCTGGTTCAAGCCAACGTTGTGGCCGCCCGGTATGGCGTGGCTCCACTGATCGTGTCGTCCACATCGAAAGGGGTACAGACGTTTGGGCTGAGGTCTTCTCACGACGTCACCGTAACGTTTACGAATACGACAGAGTCACCCGCAGCGAACGTTTCCCTGAGCCTCGCTGTACCAGGCGGGTGGACCTCTGCCGGTGTCGGGAAGACGATCGCGCAGCGAATTCCTCCCGGTGCGAGCTTTGGCGCCAAGTTCCGTGTCACTTCCGGGCCGGAGGCCTTCAACGGCGAGCTGACGGGCGGTGCGTCGTGGACCGAGCCGGCCAGCGGCAGAAAGCTCACCGAGACAGCAGTGCTGAAGGTACGCAATGCGAGCCCAGTCAAGATCAACGAGTTTCGCGTTACTTCAGGCTCCCCTGACAACCTGACGAACTCGTTTATCGAGCTCTACAATGCAGATCCCCAAGGCATCGATATCTCCAACTGGACGTTGACCGTTCACCCGGCCCGTCAGGCTATCTTCTCGACGATCACAATTCCAGTTGGAACTAAGCTTACGTCCAAAGGCTTTTACCTGCTCGGTCTCTCCAATTCCGGGTTGGCAGCCCCTGTGCGTACTGGCGACAGCACTCTCTACGTGAGGAACACGGATGGAATGTCGGTGGGCGATAGCCTCACCGTCGGTACCGGCTCCGCTGTGGAAACGCGCAAGATCGCAAACCTGGGAACGGCTGCCGGCAACCACACGACACTATGGCAACCCCTGCCCGATGGCCCGGTGATCACGATCCCCGCCGGCTCGACGAATGTGCCGGTGGAGAGTACCTCCGGCTTCGTCACCGGCGAGAAGATCGCGCTCGGGTATGGTTCCGTGTATCCGGTCGCTGCCAATCCTCGAGAGCAGTACGAGATTGCCACAGTAACCACAGTCGGCAAGCCGGGCACGCAAGCCTATCTCGCAGCGGACGCACCTGCCGGAGCCACCAACATCAAGGTGACTTCCCTCTCCGATATCTCTGTTGGGGACAAGATCCGGCTGGATATTGACAGCGTCGGCCATGGAATCGAAACGGTTACTGTGGCGCATGTCGGCACCGCAGCAGGCCGGACGAATCTCTCAGCTCCGGCAACCGCCGGCGCGACCCAGATCCGGGTGCGTGGGGCGAAAGGTTTCGAGGTAGGTGACCGGATCACGGTCGGTACGCCTGCAAGCCAGGAAGCGGTTACTGTCTCGGCCGTAGGCGGCCCGGGGCCGGCCGGCACCGCGATCGACTTTACGCCCGCCCTAACAAAATCTCATGTGATCGACGAATGGGTGGTTTCTCCGGGGACAGGCCTTGATCTGGAAGCTCCGCTGCGGTTCCATCATGCGGCCAATCTTCCATTCAGCGATCGCGGAACCGGAGTTAGCTTCGAACCGGCGACTGCCTTCCCGCATTCGAGCAACGAACCGGTCCAGGCGCTTGGCACTGGTATCGCACTCGATAGACCACTCGCGAACAACCACGAAATCCACGCAGTTGTCTTAGACGCCGCCGTCAAGACGGCGGGGTACCAAGGCGCACCGGCACCCAACCAATGGTTCGGAGGACCTGAATTGATTACCAGGTCGCCTCAATTCGGCCATGAGCTCACCATTGAAGAGGGCGGCATGGTGCTGCGGGACGCCTCCGGAAGTGTCGCAGACAGTCTCAACTACGGCGGCCTTGTCGACCCCTGGGCCGCCGAGGGGGACCAGGCCGTCTCGGGAGCGCGGCTGAGTGGTTGCTATGCTCCGGCGCCAGGCTCAGAATTCGATCCATGGTCCACCGTCGTAACGCCCATTGCCACCAACACGAGCGCGGGACGGTTCCCGGACGGCGCCGATACGGACAGCAACTGTAACGATTTCCTGACACAGGCGGTTGCGACTTTGTCGGCTGCGTCTCCTGTGGGCGCCACGAACATCAAGGTCACGAATACAGAAGGCTTCCGAGCCGGCGAGAAGATTCTTGTCGATTCCGGCGCGGAGCTTGAAACCGCGATCATTTCTACGGTTGGCACAGCAGGCGGCACGACGTTGAGTACTTCCGTCGGCGCCGGAGCAACTGTTTTGCCTACCGCAAACGCGACTGGCTTTCGTAGAGGTCAGACTATCTCCATCGGCGATGGAGCAAACTCCGAAACGGCTGTTGTTTTCGCGGTCAGGGCGCGCGGCGGCGCCAGCATCACACTTACCGCTCCACTTGCCCGTCCCCACGCGATTGGCGAACAGATTTCGGGAAGCGGTATCAGCTTCACCAGCCCACTAACCCGTACACATGCGATTGGCGCCCAGGTTTCTGACAATGTTCCGACTCCGGGCGCGCCGAATCAATATGCGCGTAACAATCATTGATAGTTCGAGCGCTGGGCGACAAGGGCCCCGACGAATATCCAATGTGAGAAACGGCGGCACGGTTTGAGACGCATCCTGCGATTGGCATCCTTTGCTCTTTTTGCGCTCGGTCTACTTATAGAGCCAGTCTCTACTCTTGCTCAAGACGTCTCGCGAGAAGTGGATCAAATCTTCGCTGGCTATCACGAGACGAGCACTCCAGGTTGCTCCGTTGGCGTGATACGCGACGGTAGATTCGTATACCGGAAGTCGTATGGCGCCGCGAGTCTGGAGCTCGGAGTGCCACTTTCGCCGGAATCCGTGTTCTATGTTGGATCCGTCTCGAAGCAATTTACGGCAGCCAGCGTCGTGCTCGCCGCCGAGCAGGGTCTTCTTGGACTGGACGACAACGTACGCAAGTACATTCCGGAGCTTCCCGACTACGGCCACGCCATCACTTTGCGTGAGATGCTGCACCAGACCAGCGGGTTTCGAGATCTCTTCGACCTGGTGTATTTCTCAGGCCACGACGCATCCGATTTCAATTCGCCGAGTGAAATCCTGAGACTCATCGAACGGCAAAAGGGACTGAATAACGTGCCGGGAGCGGAGTGGGTTTACAGTAACACCAACTATTTTCTCCTGGGAGTCGTGCTGCAACGCGCTAGCGGAAAGACACTTGCCGAGTATGCTGCTGAGAACATTTTTCGTCCGCTGGGAATGACCCACACCAGGTTTTACGATAATGCGTCTGCCGTTGTGCCAGGGCGGGTCGCCGCATACGATGCGGGACAGCATGGCCAGTTCCTGGTGGATTGGTCCACCACGTACGCAGTCGTCGGAGGCGGCGGCCTGATGACCACGGTGAGCGATCTGCTGCGGTGGGACGGCAACTTCTACGCCAACCAACTCGGGAAGGGCACGCTCATAAAGGAGCTGGAAACGCCAGGTGTTTTGAACGACGGCAAGGAGGTCACCTATGGCATGGGGATCATCCGAGGAAACTATCGGGGTCTCTCCATCGTGGAACACAACGGTGCACTGTTTGGATATCGCGCGGATCTGCTCAGGTTCCCGGACAAGAAATTCAGTGTGATCTGCCTTTGTAATGTTGCGAATGCCAATCCCGAAGAAAAATCCCGCCGAGTTGCTGACATCTATCTCAGGGGCGAGATGCAGGACGATTCACTAGCGATTTCGGATGTTGACGGAGCTTTGCCCGATCCCTCTCCTTTCGCCGGGGACTATCTCGATCCGCGCACCCACATGATCTACTCGTTTACCGCGTCCGATGGCCATCTGCGCGGGTGGGGCGCCAATCTGAGGCGCAAAAATGCCAACCAGTTTTACGACCTGTTTGGAGATGTCATTACGTTCGATGGATCAAAGGACTCAATGAAGGCCTCCCTCGACATGAAAGGGGAGACCTACTTTTCAGGGACACGGTTGGACGAAATGCATCCGGATGAAGCGGGGTTACAGGCCTTCCCCGGGGATTACACCAGTGCAGAATTGGATGGCGTCATCCAGTTGTCGGTCGAGCACGGTAATTTGATCCTCCGGAGTGGCATCAATCCGCCAGTCACGTTGACTCAGGTCGCCCAAGACGAATTCCATGCAGGTAGCGATTTGCTGGTTGAGTTCCGCCGGGACAAACAGGGACGGGTGCCGGGACTGAGTTTGTTCGCCCCTGCTGCGCGCGGGATTGAATTTGTTCGGAGCCATTGAGCATGCTTCGTCGGAGAGAGGTCTGCAGACCGTTGTTGCTTGGGACCGGGTGATCCAGGCCATTTGACGGAAGGCAAGCACACTTCAAGGCCTAAGGCCGGCACCTTGCCAAGGTGGCTGAGCTAAAGCCCAGACCTAACCGGATGCTTCTTGTGGGCTGGCACGGCGTAACGCCAGGACCGCTCGATCAGGTCGCGGACTTGATCGGCGGAACTGCGGATAACGTCCTGCTGTGCGGTTCTCAGCGGGATGTTACGGTTCAGGTCCTGACGAAGGGGCTCCGGTTCGCTCGTAATGAACAAAACTATGTGCCGTTCATCCCCCTAAACTTGCCGTAGGCGAGTTGGGTGCTTGATGACAAAGGAGAGGGCGGCGATTTCATTGAGGAAAGGGCTACAATGGTGGGCCAGGTAGCGAACCGGGGAGCCATCCAACACAGCCGCTACGCCATGAGGCAGCGCTTCCCCGGAATATGCGCACTCCCGCGCTGGGATCGTGGCGATCGAGTGCCGCTACCGTGGAGAGCCACTATGTGGAATCAGCAGGGACAAACAATTGGAATGACGCCTACCCACCTGGTTGCCGCGTTATTTCTGGACGAGGTGTATGCCCGCGATGCCATCGCGGATCTAAAGCTGGCTGGCGTAAGCGCGAACCGGATCGGTGTTGCGTTATCGAACGAGGCAAAACAAGCGTGTGCGCTCGATCCGGGCGCGAAGCATATGCCGAGTGATATGGAGGGAAGGCACAGCATCCTCTGGAGAGTTCGGCATAGCATTCACCATGATGTTCACCCGCACGAGGGTCTGGGCTTGTCGAGCCGGCATGACGCAGCCCTCGCGAATGAGGAGCAGCCGGCATTCACAGAAGTCGACCTCACGGATACATTGCGGGAGTTGGGGGTCGCAGAGGCGACCATCCAGTTGCTGCACCGGCAGGTGGGAGCGAAGGGATTTCTGGTCATGGTGGACGCGGGAGCAGACGAGAATCAAATCGACTCTATTCTTTTGAAGAATCGCGGTTATCCGCGGACAGCCATGGTTACTGACCACTCGAGGATTGTCAGTTGAGAGGGTGGGGGCCCGTTCAGGAAGGATCGATGGCGGCGCGCTGGGAGATGTTGCGCCATGCCGCCATCGATTGTTGCAGATAGACTCCAGGATCGCCTTTCAGCCCATAGCACTGGATTCCGAACGGGCCGCGGTAGCCGGCTTTGACGATCGTGCGAACAAGGCCGCCTACGTCGAAGTCGCCGCCTCCGAGAGGCTGAATCAGCGAGGTCCAATCCTGTCCATGGCGGTCGGCTCCGTTGATGGTGACACCGTACAGGCGGGGAATGGCCTTGGCTAGAAGTTGAGGGAACTCGGGATCGAAGCCGGAGCGCAGCTCGTGGCAGAGATTGAAGGTGACGCCCACATTGCTTCTTTCTACTCGCTCTGCCATGCGCAGCACGTCCCGGAAGCGGGCAAGGTAAAAACCATAGTGCGGGTAGAGGGCGACGCGAAGGTTGCACCGAGCCGCAAGATCGGAGACTCGATGGACTGCCTGGATCGCTCGCTCTTCTGCGTCGGGGCCGACGTCGGCTCCCGGGATGGCGACCCAGACGACGGTTCCCCGCCCTCGTAGTGACTCGATCGCGGGCTCCATTCCCGGCTCATATTGGATCTGGCCATGGCTGATATCCGCGGTGAGCCAAAGAAAGAACAACTGAAGATGCGCCTGGTCCAGGGCTTGCAAGCGCTCGGGCATTTGGCGTGCGTGGTCGAAAACGGTTCCGGCAAATCCATATTTGGCTGCGAATTTGGATTGCTCGTCGGGGCTGATGTCGCCAAACTCGTAGGCGAAGACGGGATTTGACAAGCCGGCGCCATCGGCATCGAGGGCTCGCGCATAAAGGTTCCCAAACGCGATACAGGAAGAGGCTGCGCTTTTGAGGAATGTCCGCCGCGTTAGGATGATCATCTCTGCCGTTGCACCTTCATTCGCTCCACGAATGATCTTTCTGCTGGAAGGCCCACTCGAAGCGTACCTTTAGATCACCGGTATGCACCCTGGCAAGCGAACGAGGCATTATTGCTCAGAAAGCAGGCTTCGGATGTTGGCGGCGACGTTATCTTTGTTGATCAACACGCCTACATACGCGGCCGCGATCTTTCCGGATTTGTCGACGAGGTATGTGGCAGGAAACGCATTCAATGCATAGGATTTGGAGACGGCATCATCACCCATGACAATGGGATAATTGATTCCCTTCTTGGCCATAAATGGCCTCACCCTGCCCCAGGCTTCATTGGCATCCTTCAGGCCTTCGTAGGAGATGTCCATCGAGACGCCGAGAGTGGTAAAGTTCTTGTCTTTGTATGCCTTCTCAAGTTCGATAAAGGATGGGATCTCGAGCACGCAGCCGCCACAATCGGTGGCCCAGAAGTTAACCGCAACGACCTTGCCTCGGTAGTCAGCGAGCCGGACTATGCGGCCTTCTGCACCCACGAGTTGAAACGGCGGAGCTGGTTTTCGATTGGGAGGGGACGTAAGCCCGGCATGGACATTCTGTTGACCGAAGAGGGCGGGGACGACACATGTCACGAGAACAACGGCAAGGAAGGCGACCAGCGTACCCACCGATTTTGAAGTATGGGACTCTGGCGTGGCAGGCAGCAGTTTACGCAGCATGTGTCCTCCTGGTTCTTAAGCGAGCGGCAGACGCGATCAACATTGGCCAGTTGCTATTGCGCGGGCTTCTTTGCAGGGAGCGGCTTGCCGTCCTCATCCACTCCGGTGGTGGTCACTGGCCCCATCCCGACCAACTCCAGGACTACCGGCTCACCTCCTGCTTTTGCTCCATCCCAATGCACTGTGTTGGCACGATCGATGGCGAAGCTGCCTGCCGGCAGGGGATAGGCCATCGAGGGATCGAAGTGCGTACTGGAACTCACCCAAAAGGTGCCGGATACGACATAGATCCAGCGTTCATCAGAATGGGAATGAGGATGAGAGAAGTTTCCCGGCATCCATTTCGCCAGGAAGCCATAAGGGCCGGGCTTGCTCGGATCCCCAAAGAGCGTGGCAGTATATTCGCCATTATGCGGACCCTTCCATGGAATGTCCGCGGGCAGAATGAAGGGGATGTGGGTTGCATCAGGCGGAGGCCCTTGCGCAGCGGCAGTACCGCAGACGCCTGCGCCGAGGCCGACGATCAAAAAGAATCTGCGGTGAAGGTGCATGCCGTTCTGCTCCCATTCCGGGCTGCGGCTGTAGCGCAGCAAGAATACCATTGGCGGCCGAAGCGGGGCTGAAGCCCGAAGCTGAGACGGCCCGGCCGCTGTTTTTGTGGCGTCCCGCGATGGGCCGAGCGTATGATTTCCGAACGAGCACATCCTAAATTCTGATCAACGGACATCTTGCAGGTTCTCAAAAGATGCCGGGATGGGTATTATGTGCTCTGAAACACCCCGCACTCCCAAGGCCTGATACAAGGCCCCGGCCCCTCAAGACTTCCGTAAAGGCTTTGGAATGAATCGCCGTTGAATCCGATACCTGCACCGCGCAAGCTGCGGATCCGGACAAAACCTTCGCTCCTGCGGGCATCCAACGCGAAATGACACGACCTACGATAAAAAAGGGCCCTGCTGACGCAATATCAAAACGCACGTAATTCTGGAGACGATCTAAATGTGGAAAGAGACCTCCCCCGCCCCAATCGATACACCCAGGGCCAATGGCCCGACTCCTATGGCGAAGCCGGTCACAGACGACGAGTGGCGCTCGATCGTAGACCGAATTGAGACAACCCGAGACATTTTCCGGCAGCACCGGGAATTACGGGATGTTTTGGCACGGCGTGAAGCCGAGACGCAGCAGTTGCGGATCCGTAATGCGGAACTGGAAGAGATCCTGCGGAAGTTTGCCCCGACCCTGTTGAACATTGCTACGAGCATGGGATTGGCGGCAAAGAACGAGAAGACCGAGGCAGCGAGTTAAGCGCAAGCAGGAAACCAGCCTGGGCGCTCACGGGAGTTGGCGTTTTCAAGTCGGCGTCAAGGATAGTGCGACCCGTGCGTTTGGTTCCGGCGCGCGGGGATGCTGCATTTCGCAGTTCCCCGCTTCTCGCCGGTTCGGCGTCTTCGCCTCCAGCACCTGCAGAACACGATTGGATTGGCTCCCAGCCACCGGGCGGCAGAGCCGACAGAAAGCTTGCCTTTGAGATTTCTATTGCCCAATGCAGCGTAGAGATTTTCTAAAGAACACTCTCGCGGCTACCGTAGCCGCGAAACTTGGCTCCAGCAAGGCTCAGGCCAAGGTCGTTGCTCACAACTGGAATAACTACGATTTTGGTCCCGGTCCGCGTGTTGCCGACCGCCTGAACCAGGGGCCCTTCCCGCAATACCCGCCAGATGCTCTTATCCCTACCGACGATGTGGTTATGACCACCACGCCTTCAGAGGACGTGGTGCCGAATTATGGCAAGGGGCTTGTCACATACATCACGGCAGATCAAGGGACGGAGGAAATCAAGTCCGATAATGTTTCGCGTGCGATTGAGGAGCTGGTTCAATTTCCGTTGGGCGAGCAACTCTATATCCGTCCGACGTGGCGGGAAGTGCAGCCGCGGCCCGGGCGACTGGAACTGCCGGATTACATCAAGCTGGTTTTCGAGCTAGCGAAGAAGAACAACAAGCGGGTCGGGTTCCGGGTTCAGATGTGCGCTCCGGATTATAGGCACGCGCCGGCGCTCCCGGATTTTGTACTGGACAAAGTGCCAAAGGTCGACCTGGTGCTGACCGATCAGGAAAACAGCGCAGAAGCGAAACGCTATCTGGAGAATCCTTACTCCCGGTATCAGCCACGGTACGATGATCCTTTTTTTCAGCAGGCCTTCAAGGAACTGGTTGGTCTGCTGGCAGCGGAATTCGATGGAAATCCGCAGGTCGAGTTCATGGATACGTTCATGTATGGCTTCTGGGGTGAAGGCCATACCTGGCCATTCAGCAACAATCCGTTTCCGGATTACCAAACAGCCGAACGGACCTGGGTTCATATGCTGGAGGTGCAGCTGGAGTACTTCTCCAAGACTCCCCTGCTCACCAACACGCAGCCGGACTTCAGCCGGGTAGGCAATGCGGAAATGCTGGACCGCACGGTACGCAGCAATAACTGGATTCGCAGCGATACTATTTTCATCGAGAACGAGCAAATTGAAGCGCTCAGCAATCGACCGCCCTGGACGGCCGCACTGCTCGAGCAGGCGCTGCCGGGGAAACCTCCCGATCCTCGCGCGGACTTTGAAGGAGTATCGCCGGCGGAGAACATCATTTCCCATGTGACGGATTTGGGCGTGAATTACTGGTCGCTGTGGAACTTTCACCAGATCAGCGCAAAGAACCTGGAGAGCTACTACCAGGCTTATCCGGCGGCCTTCGACCGTATCAATCGGAAGATTGGCTATCGGGTGCGGCCTTCTTTCATCTGGAGCTATCGGGACGGTGGCAAAGTGGGGCTGATTCTGGGTCTTGCCAATGACGGCATCGCTGGTGTTCCCGGTGTGCTGCGGATTACGGTGGAGAACCAGCAGGGCAAGGTGCTCAAGAGCGGATGCCTCGACGCCGGCTACCCTTTGCCGGGTAAGATCCGACAGGCGCAGTTTGTGCTTGCGAATGTTACGGATTGGAAGGGATTGAAGCTGCGGGCCGAGATTGAGATTAAAGGAATGCGGTATCCGGTACGGTGGGCTTGTCATCAGAAGCTGAATGAAGACGGCACGCTTACGCTGCGGCCCAATCTACGGCAGGGTTAAACCTTAGACAGCCAAGATCGGAAGAAAGGGCAGGCAATGCTTCTTCGGTTTCGCTACCACGGGAACCGTTCGATTCCTTCCACCGCGTCAAAGTGCCGGTCCTGACTTAGAATGTGCAGTTTGTGTCGCCGGCAGAGGGCAGCGATCCAGAGATCATTTGAAGGGATTGGACGGCTCGCTTCTTTGAGCGCGGCTCGAATCTCAGCGTAGTAGCGTTCGTATCCAGGATCACGCCCAGTCCTCGGGTTCAATCTTTTCAAACTCACGCTGGACAATGCGGTTGAGGCGGGTCGTCTCTTTGCGAAGATGTTTGAGGCCGTCTGCGAGTTTCACCCAGGGTTTCTCGCTTTTTTCTGAGCCAGCCTCGAGCTTGTCAGCAACTGCCTCCGTTACAAATGCGCGTAATGGCATGCCGCGCTCGGCCGCGACCGACTTTGCACGGCGAATTGGCGCAGAGTCCCGGAGAGTTAAAACGGTCGAAATCTAGCTTCGGGTGGGCGCGACTTACGATGTGGGCACAAAGTGTCTTGGCTGGTGTCTAAGTAGGTATAAGTCGAGATCAGCCGAGGCGACACAATGTTTGAAGACGCATTGATGGAGTCGGACCACAGGATTCATGGTAAGAGCGGATATTGGTCGCTGATTTCTCTGTTGCTCAATCTTGCAGTCCTGATGGCGTTGATTCTCTGGCCGCTGTTTGTGCCCCTGGCTTTGCCAAGAGATGTTATGGCGCCTCTCATCGTGGCCCCATCGCTCCAGGCTTCATCTCCGGCCACATCCGTGGCTGCCAGGGATCAGGCTCCGCCTGAGACCCTGAACGGACTGCGGGCACCGAATAAGATCTCCCGGGCAACGCAGGTCGCGCGGGAACCGGCCGTCCCACCTGTACTGGGGAATGGCATAGAAGGGACGACGGAGGGTAAGCCGGGTGACCTGGGTACGATTTTCGAGGGCTTTGCCACAGGGCCGCCCACTGTTAGGAGCGCTGAACCCCGAAGGAGTTTCAGTATCTCCTCGGGCGTAATGGCCGGAAATCTGATCGAGAAGGTATTCCCCGTGTATCCTGCGATCGCAAGGGCAGCACGCATCGAGGGGATCGTTGTTTTGCAAGCGACCATCTCCGTCACGGGCGAGATTGAGAATCTTCGGGTGGTGAGTGGTGCACCTATGCTGCAGCAGGCGGCTCTGGATGCGGTTCGATCCTGGCGTTACAAACCTTATCTTCTCAATGGCACTCCCGTCGAAGTGGAGACCACGATCAATGTTGTTTTCAGTTTGGGAGAGTAGGCGGGTTTTGTCACAGTAATCGTTTCTCCAATCCAATAAGTTAAGCTGCTTAGATTATGCGCTCACTGGTTCTCGTGCCCGGCCTGCTGTGCAACCGGCTTCTGTGGGCGGACCAGATTACTGCTTTGGGCCGATATGCGGACATCTGCGTCGGCGATCTGACCACGCAAGAGACGATCCCGCAAATGGCGGCAGCGGTCCTTGACAGCGCTCCGGAACGCTTCTCTCTTGCGGGGTTTTCACTGGGAGGTGCGGTAGCGTTGGAGATCATGGAGGTTGCTTCGCAACGCGTGGAGCGGCTGGCACTGTTGAGCACGACACATGGTGGCCTCCTGCCTCCTACAGAGCGGTCAATTCGGCAGGCGATCGAAACGATTGCGCAGGGCGGCTTCGACAGCTATCTGGAGGCTGTGTATCCCGCTTACTTCGCCGCCCAACGGGATACGGATCCGATTCTGAAACGGAGCTTTATGGAAATGGCGCACGCCGTGGGCCCAGCGGCGGGACTGCGCCAAATGAGGGCGCTTCTGGCGGTGCAAGGTCCGTTTCCTAAGCTGGGTGAGCTACGGTGCCCGACGATCATTATTGGAGGCCGAGAAGACAAGCGCACGACGCCGGAAGCTCACGAAACGCTGGCACGGGAGATTCCCGGCTCCGAGCTAATCCTTATCGACGACGCAGCGCACTTCACTCCCCTGGAACGGCCAAAGCAGGTAACCGCAGCCCTGGAGCGCTGGCTCATCGCGTGACCAAGCTTCGATTCCTTAACTCCGCATGTTCCTGCAGATCAGGTTTCCTGCAGACCCCGCCCGAATTTGCCTATTCCGGGCAGCGGCAAACTTTATATTATTAAAATACTGTAAATAAGCCCGATGCTTATTGCCTTTTCCATGCCTCTAATGGGGTGTGGCGTGAATTTCTTCCACAGGGGGAGGGATTACCTTGGCAGACGAATTGCGCCGGAGATTTACCCGGGCCAGATTGGCCGCAATCCTCGAGCACGAGCTCATGGAAAGCGGTAAGCACTCTGCACGTTCCCACGTAGCCATTGTTCCCGAGCAGGGATATTTCGTGGCAATTGGCGACGGGGATTCCGTCACCATCAGGCTGGTAGAAGAATAAGCACCAAAAGCCGATGCGCCCGATTTGGCTCGGGCGCATCGCTGCTGCATTTCAAGGCTTTACTAGGGTTTGGGGTTGGTGGAAGGTACTCGCTCCACTTCGACCTGCTGTCGGCGGACTGTGTCGTGCACGGTTTGAACGCGGTCTGAGCCGGTCTTGCCAACGGCAACTTCTTCGACGACCCGGGCTGACTTGGAGACCACCGCTTCTTCCGCCGTCTCCAAAACTTCTACCGTCTTATCAGACCAGTCGATATCTTGGATGTAGGTGGGGTCGCTGATAGCGCGACGAACCACTTCAGCGTGCTCTTCGTGCAGCGTCACCTCGGCGTCGACGGGCTTCTCCGTGACAAAGCGGCGGATGCGGGTTGTGCCCTGCTCGACCAGGCGCTTGCCGACGTCCAAATGCTCTTCGGCGAGACGAATGACTTCCTGTTTGCCCAGATCGGAGGTGATGGGGCGCGCAGGAATGGCAGCAGCCTCCGCCGCCGGAGCCGCAATGGCAGCCGCGGTCTCTTTGGAGATAACGCCGGTATCGACAGCTCGATCGGCTACATCGACCAGATTGTGCTGGTTCAGAATTCCCATCGCCTTGGGGACGTCCTCTTTTTCTGCGCGTAGAGTCAGCACAACGCCGCCCGATTCTACTGCCTTGGCATAGACGGTGGCTTCATGCTGTTCGATGTCGCTGCCGAAGATGCGATGCCACAGACCAGGCTCGCGGAGGGCAGTTGCACTCTTGGGCAGTTCGGCACCGCTCACGATGCTGATGTCATCAGACGAGAAGCCTGCATGTTGCAGGTTCTGGGCGGCGGCTTGGGCGTGTTCTGCTGTGTCAAATAGGGTGACGACCTTCTCGTAGCTGCTCATGGATTTTCCTCTCCTGGGTTGAGTGCGTTAGGACCAGCCCCGTCTGGAGTGACCGCAGGCTGTTCAACTGGGTGGCGAGAGATCACAGCTTCCTGCCTGCGTAACGTGACCGTCTCCTGATATCTCTCGGTATGTCTGACTCGCCGAATATGTACTTCTTCTTTCAACAGGAGGTGACGTTCTACCTTCACCACCTCTTCCACGACCGGAATAATCGTGAGGTCGCCCTCTTGACGTACCGAGGGCATTGCGTCCACAAGCCGGTCGACCGGAACCCTCTCGACCTCTACGTTTTCATGCTGGAGTAACTCGTCAATCGCCTGCTGGTGGTCGTGGGTGACTCGAGACACACGTACCCGGGCCTTCTCCACTACGCGCTTTGCAACCGAAAGACTCTCTTCGAAAACCGGGATGATGGTCTGCCCGGTTATTTCCGCGGTTGCGGAACTCGCAGCCGCGGATTCCTTTGTCAATTCATCCGCCAAGGGATTCATGAGGGTACCCCTGAGAAACGCTAAGGTTGAAGGAACTAACTACTTACTGGTGACTAGCATAGATATTCGGCGATTCAGTGCGCGCCCTTCCGGGGTGGCGTTGTCGCCCACCGGATGATCTTCGCCGTATCCTTTGGCCACCAGGCGATCGGAAGCGATTCCCATGGTTCCCAGCTGGGCGACGACACTGTCCGCACGTCCCTGGGAGAGCTTCTGGTTATAGTTCGCATCACCGGTATTGTCGGTGTACCCGCCGATGTTCAGGTGGACCGCGGGATAAGCGGTCAGGATGGCAGCAACGGCGGTCAACTGATCTTTGGACTGTGGCTCCAAAGTAGTTGAGTTGGTTGCAAATAGCAGGCGATCGAAGTCAAACCACGAGGTTTTGTCCGGAGCACGATTTGGATCCTGGATAAATGCCAGCAGCTTGCCTTCTACTCCACGCTGTGGAATCTGCACCGTGGTTCCATTGGGTAGCGTCACGTTAATGAGCGAGCCTAGATCGGCGCCGGTGGAAGAAGTGATGGATGCGGTAGGCACAGCAGCAGGTGGCTGAGTTGCGACTGCCGGCTGAACCTGATGCGCGCGATACCACCAGTAACCCAGCAACAGAGCCGCCAGCAGGAGTGGAAGCAGCCAAAGCCAGGGAGAACGGCTCTTTTCTTCCTGGACCGTCTGCGCGACCACAGGATTCACTTCGACCTTGTGGGTATGCATGGCCGGCGCCAGCAGGCCCGCGGGCAGCAATCCTTGCAGCGCGCTGCCTTCTTTTGCCAGTAATGCCGGCAATGTGGCTGCGTTCAGGCTGCCATCACGGACCTTTCCGCCCAGGTAACTAAGGACGGTCTGCGCGCCGACGGCCAATAAAGTGGTCGCTGCCGCAGAACGTAGGCCGCTCTTACTGGCGATTGCTTCCGTCACAGTGTTGAGTCTGTCGCCAAAGACGTTCGACAGCATCTGCGTGGCTGCGGTAAGGAAACTCGAGGCCGGATTGGTTAGAGCGCCGTTGCTGAGCGCGGAAGCCAAGCCCGTTTCCGGTGTTGCGGATGCAGTTTGCAGGATCTGACTGAGAAAAGTTTTATCGCCCGATTTTTGCGAGAGACCCGTGATCACCGCAGCCACCGAGGTTTGGACCCCGCTGAGGATGGTTGTTTCGGACGCCCCGAACTGGCTGGCAATACTATGAATGGCTGAAGCCGGAATGGACTCAGCGAGGCTGGCTAGGTAGGAACTTCGCACGGTAATTGCCTCCTCAGTTTGAAAGAGCAAGCCCGGTGGTTCCAATTTCGAGATAAGCCTAAGTCCGAGTGCGGCAGATTCGCAACCATGTTAGACGTGAATTCACAATTTATTTTTTACGCCATCACAAACGCCAACTGCGCCGCGTATAAAACTGTAGAACCCGACTGCTACCTCTCGGGTTATCGCACATTTCATGGCGTCTTCATGCTTGAGCAACATTGCTATTATGGGTCCGTGGTGGGCCGGAAGTTATAATTCTCTCCGCTTGGTCGACAAGTGCGAGATCGTTTTAACTTCGGGCTCGTTGATAAGTAGCACAGATTTTGGAGCAAGCTATCTGACGATCTACCGATGAACAAACAAGATATTCGCCAAGGAGAGCGCTGGGAATCCATCGTCGTGAAAGGCCACGATGAACCAATTCACCACTGCAAGATACTTTTCCAGCTCGCGTGCGCAAACCTATTGCGTTTGTTCTACCTTAAATGTGGCGTGCTTAACTTAACTACAATGGAAGTAAGTAACATCAGGGATTGCCCTAGTTAACTTACTGCAACCGGTAAAGAGCGCCCTGGAGGCCATGCAGATATGTGATCAAGAGAATACAGCGGCTGCGGCAGGTTCCCGGATCGCGATCGACAGCCGATTTCAAAGCTTAGTTGTACGCACAGCTCTCGATCTGTCTGAGCCATGGCGAATCTGGCGGGCGGGAAATCATCCAGCGGAATGGCAAGCATGACGCACACGTCGCGAGACGTACCGTCAACATGCCAGGGCCATTCTGAAAAAATATCGCTGGTGAGCGAAACATCGCCAACCGTTGGCGATGCGAATACGAAGAGGCCGATGGAGCGGCCTGGTGGAGAAGGAGGCAGGGCAGGCTTTCCCCGACCAAGACCTTGTTTGTCGTGATCCTTATCGGGGCAACCTTGACGCTGCTCCGCTGGCTGCGCGGGCTTCTCAACGGCTTGGAAAAGCACAACCCGAGACCGCGCTTTCTTTTGCACCAGATTGAACCGCCGCTGCGCATCGCGATCTGGTTTGCTGCACTGCTGATTTCCGCGGAGATTCTGGCCCCGTCGCGAGATGCATTCCTCGCGACCCCGGTTCGGCGGCTCTGGCAAATCGGCCTGGGCTTGCAGGAGCTGATCAAGAATCTGATTGACGGCATGGTTGTGATTGTGGACCGTCCGTATCAGATCGGCGACAAGCGACCATGGAACGCTTGTCTCGATCAAAGCGTATGTGTACGACCATCGCTATGCTTCAGCAACGAAAACCGGCCTTCTACGTAGGGCGCGGCGGGAGTTTGCGGCGATGGACGAGGGCAACGGAAGATCAGGGAAGGCTGAAGCTAAGCGCGGCCGGCAAACTGCCGGGTCTCTGTATCCACCATGACCTTTTCGCCCTCTCTGATAAAGACAGGAACGCGAATCTCGAGTCCGGTTTGCAATCTGGCAGGCTTGGTGACATTTCCACTGGCCGTATCTCCCCGAACCCCAGGTTCGGTGTAGGTCACTGCCAATTCCACTTGCGCCGGCAACTGCACGCCGATGGGATTGCCGTTATATTTGTCGATCTTGATGACGACGCCTTCCAGGAGCAGGTCGAGGGCATCTCCGATCATCTGCTGGTTCAGGGTGAGGGTCTCATAGGTTTCCTGGTCGAGGAAGTACGAACCATCAGCATCGCTATACAGGTAGGACGCCTCTACCGTCTGGAGATCTGGTTCCTTAAACTTATCGCTGGCTTTAAACGTCTTATCGAAGACGGCGCGCGTCAACATGTTGCGCAGCTTGAGTCGGACGAGCGTCTGTCCGCCCCTTGCGGTC
>Ga0335073_10001592_pt1 | contig 30437 bp, 30 predicted proteins | sample Lox_Sample_22_FD_207093 | JGI IMG/M metagenome (GOLD analysis project Ga0335073, IMG submission 207093) | Soil microbial communities from Loxahatchee National Wildlife Refuge, Florida, United States - Lox_Sample_2.2 | ecosystem: Environmental > Terrestrial > Soil > Wetlands | place: USA... | reverse complement strand
TGCGCAAAGGCCCGCGCGATCAGCTTGTCATAGTGCCGGCGCCGTTCTTCCAACAACCGCAGGCGCTCGGCCATCTCATTGAGCAGTTCGCGGAAGAGGGCGCTCAACTCGGGGGGCTCGAGCACCTGCGGCAACAGGAGGTGCAAGGGGCCCGCCCCTTGCGCGGCGACGATGCCGTGCTCAGCCAGAAAGCCACGCATTTGATTCACCAGGCGTTCAGGTTCTTGAGCAATTGCGCGCGAGCGCGGTGCACTTCCTGGGCTTCCTCTTCGGCCAGCGTCTTAACTGGCACGAAGCGCATCGAGCGGCGCGCGGCGGCCTCGCAGATGGCCTCGGCATCGTTGCGATCATTTTTGTTGCTCTTGACGAAGGCTTTGACGAACTGCGGACTGATGAGCCGCGCCGTATGGCCCAGCCGCGTCACTTCGCGGGCCCAATGATGGGCGCCGCCGCAGGCCTCCAGCCTCCATCGCCACCACGCAGCGCGGCAGATTGCCGATGAACGGCAGCAATTGCGCGCGGCTCAAACGTTTGCGCAAGAGCATGCGCCCACGTGCATCGGCACCATGCAGATGGAAGACGCTCTTGGCCAGATCGATACCCAAAATCGCGAGTTTCATGGCGGACCTCCTGTCGGGGTTGGCTCAGTTCTCACCTCACCGAGGTCATAACGACACCGGCTGGGTCCATACCATCTCAATCCCACCCAACCCGCCTTACCCCCAATCGGAGCGCCCTACGGGCGAACCCAACCCCATCAACCACCGCGCGCCGCCTCTGGCGGCGGGAAATGAAAACAAACCATGGAAGCGCAGCGCGATAGCCGGATGATTGCCGCACGGGTGGCGATGGACCAGCTCGAAGCCATGGGCTCGGCAGCCTCCGATATCGGGGTCAAGCGCTTCGACGGCACCATGCTGCTGCGCGAAGGCTGGGGCGCCAAGCAGGTGCTTAAGTCACTGCTCTGGCTGCGGCGCGAAAACTTTAATTGCGGGCACATCTATGTGCGGCCTGCGGGCATCCACGGACTTAGTCTAGTAGACGACCTCAAGCCTGACGCGCTGGTACGGATGAAGGCGGAAGGCTTCGAGCCCGCTGCGGTGGTCGAAACCTCGCCGGGGAGTCTGCAGGCCTGGCTCAAGCACGGCGCGACGCTCCATGAGGCAACCGGCACGCGGGCGGCCAAGCTACTGGCCGAACGCTACGGCGGCGACCCCGGCAGCGCCGACTGGCGCCACTTCGGGCGGCTCGCAGGGTTTACTAATCCCAAACCATATCGCCGCTTAGCCTCGGGCCTGCATCCGTTTGCGCGGCTGCTCGAAGCCAGCGGGCAGATCTACCGGCAGGCACCCGTATTCGTCGCGGAAGTCAAAGCAGCAATGGCCGGTGAGACGGTGAGTAAGACCGGCGGCAACGACACGGCGGGGGGAGGGCAGGGCGCTCCGGAGTCGCCGCCACTTCGATCGCTAGCAGAGTTTCATAACGATTCGCGCTACGGCGGCGATCTGCATCGGGCGGATCTGGCCTGGGCGCGCCACGCGGCGGCTATGGGATTGTCGGCCAGTGAGATTCGCAGGGCCATCATAGAGGCGCGTGACCTGGCCAAGAAGGGCAGCGCCAGGCGCGCCAGCGCGCGTATGCTGAGCGCACCGCCTTCAAAGCGCTCCGGCAGGTGGAGTGACGGGGCGCTGGCGGCGCTCAGGCATGAAGAACCTAGGTATACGAGGACCAGGCAACAGCGCGCCGCGCATTCAAATCGATGAAGCAGCAGATTACAATTTAGTGATAGGTTGAGAAGCATGGAACCGGCCAGCCTGTTTCGCGACAAGCCACCGTCCGAGCAGCGGAACCTTACGGTTTTCCGAGCTGAAATGGTTGCCCGCGAGGAGACCAGCTGGCGCGAATTGTTCAGAGGCTTCGACAATCTCAAGGCCATTACCTATTCGAGCGGTCTGGACCCGATACTGGAGCTCACCGGGATGTTCTGCGACGTCGAAGTTACTTTTGGTTCCGAGCGAATTCTGTCGCGGGAGCATGCGGCTCTCGAACAAGCGAGCCATATTGCCAAGGGGTACACTTTCGTCGATGCGGTGGTCGATCAGAAGGTGTTTCTTCAACAGCTTGGTGGCGAATTGGGCAGGCCAGCGCGTGCGCTACTGCCGAGAGTAGCGAACGGCACGCTGCGCTTTCGGCTCCTGCGCAAGATGCCGAGCCACGAGAAGCTCTACCTGCTCGCGAGCGAGGGCAAACATCGGGTTATTACCGGCTCCGCTAATCTGAGTCTCGCCGCGCTTTGCGGGCGCCAGAAGGAGCTGTACGTCGTCTTCGAGGGTGAACAGGCCTATCGGGCGTTCGACGAATATTACATGCGTGACGCGGGAGAGGCTGCCCCGGTGTCCGCCGATTATCTGGCGGTGCCATCCGCTCAAGATGGCGCGCTGGAACCCCGTACTGCCCCGATTCCGGCGGCGGAAGTGCCCTGCGTGCAGATGCTTTCGGCAGGAGTGGCGATTATTGAAGATCGGCCCAAGATGCCATCGGCCGGGTTAACGCCGGAGGCCCTCAAGCTGGCCGGCATCGAAGGAGCACGGCTGCGCGGTCTTGAAGTGGAGGCCGCGAAGAATGGCAGAACATTAATCATGGCAAACTCGTTTTTACGAGCTTATCGAGCCCACCAGACGGCGCCGGCTGAAAGCGCAGACGACGAACGCATAGCATCGCGGGTCAACATAGTTATCGATACCGGCGAAGTATTTCTTGATGACAATCTGTGGCTTGGACCCCAAAGTGAGCTTCGCCCTGAAGAGATTCGCGGCGATGCGCTGCTGATGGCGGAGTATCTCGCGAGTTTCGCCAACTTCTTCGGCAACGCCGAAGGGGCGATCAGCTCGTACTGGACCTTCCTGAGCTGGCTGTATGCGGCTCCGGTCGCGCCGTGGCTGCGGCAGGCGGCGGTCCTCAATTCGGGTGACCCGCTGGCCTATCCGGTTTTCGGGATTCTTTACGGACGATCCAATGGCGGCAAGTCCTGGTTCTCGGAAATCGCGGCAAGTTCGATGTTCGGACCGGTGTGGAAGCAGTTACGCGGCACGTCGTTCACCGCCAACGGTGTGCTCGGGTTGCGCGAGCAGCTTGGTGCTATCCCGTTGCTCATCGACGATGTGAATCGCGACCGCTTCACACGCCAGGTGCCAGACCTGGTTAAATTCGACCGGGATCGCTCAAGCCTGTACGCGCCGGTTATCATTTCAACCAATAAGCAAGTGAGCGCGGTATCGCCTGATATTCGCAAACGCGCAGTGGTTTGCCTAATCGATGCTGCTATCCCCGATCAGCACACACCCTCCAAGGAGATCGCTCACCGGGCTCATGCTGACATCGGCACCAATTTCTACCGGGTCTACCTCAAGCGGCTTCTGCCAATGCTTCCCACGATGCGGGAGCAAATCGCGGAACGGCCAATGGCGCCACCCGACCTGCTCGAAGTATCATCCGCGCTTATAAGGGATTTGATGGGCAGTTATGTTGAAAGTATGCCCGGCTGGATGAAACCGGTCACGAACGGCGAACGCCTGGCGATGAATGACCAGCCTATACTCGATCAACTCAATGACATTGCGGCCAACCACGAGGAGCGCGTCGCGATTAATCACCGGGCGGGGGAGCTGAGCGTCAACTTTGGCGGAGACAACGTCCAGGCGAACAATTTTGAGAAGCTGGTGCCGGCCTTTGCGCTCAAACGGCGTTTTGCCGATAGTGTAACGGTTGACCTCACGGCCTTGGAGAAAATCTATGGCGCACAGGCATTTTCACGCCGCCGAGGCTGGCTTATGCGCCTTTTGCGACGATGAGCGGCGAATTCATCGGATTCCGGCTGCAAGGTCTTTGGCCAATGATTGTGATAGAAATGGGTCGCGAACAAACGAAGCATGCCTGCCAAGAGCAAGAAGCTTGAAAACAGCCCCCTTAGAATTGCTGCGCCAATGCATGAACGGCTGCTCGCGGCCCGTGCGGGCGGAGCCGATCTGGATGACCGGCAATTTTGGGCGGCGGCAGACGGTCGGCGTGCGCGGGATTCAGTGCGAAAGTAATCTTATGACCGAACACACCGTTATCGAGACCTCGCCGGAAGTTCTGCACGGCACGCCGGTTTTCGCCGGGACCCGGGTTCCGGTAAAGAGCCTATTCGACTATCTCAAGAGCGGCGACACGCTGGCCGACTTCCTCGACGACTTTCCCACTGTCAGCCGCGAACAGGCGGTGCGGACGCTCGAACTTGCCAGAGAGGATCTAATCGATGCGGCTATTACTGGACGAGTCGCTGCCGAGGAAGCTCAAAACCCGCCTCGGGCCTCATGAGGTTCGCACCGTTCCAGAAATGGGTTGGGCGGGTAAGAGCAACGGCATCCTCTTGAGCCTTGCAGAAGAGGAATTTGAAGTCTTCCTGACTGCCGATCAGAAACTGCCGAACCAGCAGAACCTGAAGACGTTTAAGATCGCAGTGGTGGTATTTGCTGCAGTCAGTAACCGCCTCCGTGATATTGAACCGCTCCTGCCTAAGACTCTCGAAATCTTGCCGGATCTTCGACCAGGCACGGCTGTGGTAATCAGCTGAGCAAGTGGTACATGGTGCTACTAATCTTCGAAAAAAGAACGAGCGCAAACGGCGCCGCGAGTTTACATCGGCATCGCCGGCCAGCGAGCTCTGTACGGGAGGAGATCACCCGATGGACTTAGGGAAGATTGGGATTTGGGCCATGCTGGAAACGATGACCGTCCGCGAAACACTCGGCTTCGCCAACAAAATCGAACAGCACGGTTACAAGGTTCTCTGGATTCCCGAGGGTCCTGGCCGTGACCCTTTCGCCCATTCAGCCTATTTGCTGAGCCACACCGGGAGCCTCGCGATCGCTACCGGCATTGCGAATATCTGGGCGCGCGATGCGATGGCAATGGCTTCGGCGGCGAGAACCGTGGCCGAGATCGCCGAGGGACGTTTCATACTGGGAATTGGCGTGAGCCATAAGCCGGTGATCGCCAATCGCGGCCACACTTATGACAAGCCGTACAGCTACATGAAACAGTACCTTCCGCAATTGAAGGAAGCGCTGAAAAAGCCGGGCCGCATAAAGAACCAGATTCCGCTCCTGATTGCCGCGCTTCACCCAAAGATGCTCGCGCTGGCGGCCGCGCAGACTGATGGCACACATCCATATTTTGTACCGCCCGAGCATACCGCCAAGGTTCGGGCACAAATCGGTCGGACACCTTGGGTTTGCGTCGAACAGGCTGTGATCCTGGAAGCGGATGCAACCAGGGCGCGCGCGGCCGCACGCCAGCACATGAGCTTCTATGTGACGCAGCTGCCGAACTACAAAAACAATTTGAAAGCGCTCGGATGGCAAGAGGCGGACTTCGACAACGGGTGCAGCGATCGCTTAGTCGATGCGATTGTCGCTTGGGGTAACGAAGATAAGATTCGCGCTCGCATCCAAGCGCATTTGACCGCCGGCGCTACACACGTATGTATTCAGGCGCTTCGGGCCGACAGCCAGCCGCTTCCCGACCTGCGCGCGATCGAGGCACTCGCCTCCGCGTAGGCGCTGAATCCATGGATAAATAACTTATGCATTGACTGCCGCGAAAAACGCTCTTGGAGGCTGGAGGCATCGACACGATGATACGAGTCCATATTCACTTGAAAGTGGAGGATCTTGACGCCAGCCGGGTGTTTTACAAGGCCTTCTTCGGAGCGCCGCCCGTGAAGGTCAAGCCGGATCAAATCAAATTTCGCCCGCCCTCAGCGCCGCTCAATCTAACTATCTCGCAGGCGCATCGCGGTGAGCCTAGCGCCAGCGCCGTCAACCATCTCGGGATTGAAGTGGAGTCACGTGTAGCGGTCGAAGAGCATATGCGACGGGTGAAAAGCGCCGGCATCCGCCGCGCGAGCAGTTGAATGTAAACTGCTGCTATGCGAATCAGAGCAAATTCTGGGTAATCGACCCCGACGGCGTGGATGGGAGCTATATCACGTCAATCATTATCTGGTTGAGAAGCACGGAGGTGGAATTGAACAATCAGTGGCAGGCCGACGAGATCAAGCGGCGGCGGCGCAATTGAACGACCTTCGCCTTCACGATATTGCAAGAATCAGCGGTTTCCGGGTCTTCATTTTCTGAAAACGGTCGGCCAATGAGCAATTGATTTATTGACGATTCGTTCGCGAATACGCCGAGAGAAATTCCCGGGCGGAGATCATTGATATGGACAATACGTCGGAACAAATTGACATCGAAAAGACGAAAAAGACTGCCGAGCATGTTTTCAATCTGCTAGGCGGAGCCCTGGTATCGGCGATGATTTATCTCGGCGATCGAATGGGGCTTTATCAGGCATTGAATGGCGCAGGCCCGATGACTAGTGAAGAGCTGGCGCGCAAGACCGGCTTGCACGAGCGGTGGATTCGCGAATGGCTGTACGGACAAGCCGCGGCTAGCCTTATTAGCTACAGGGGCGAAGGACGGTTTGAACTGAGTGCCGAAAGTGCGTTGGTTCTGGCTAATGAGAATAGCCCCTTCTTTCTGGCCGGCGGCTTCTGTGCGTTGCCGCAGCAGATGGCCGTGCTCAATCAACTTCCCGAATCATTCAAGAGCGGGAGGGGACTGACCTACGATCAACTCGGGCCGGAGGTAAATCGCGGCGTCGAGCGGCTGCTGGCTCCGTGGTTTCGCACCCAGCTTGTCCCGATTGCGCTGCCTAAGCTCGATGGAGTCGTGGCCAAGCTGCAAAGCGGAGCGAAAGTCGCCGACATTGGATGCGGCTCCGGCGTCGCTCTCATTGAAATGGCGAAAGCTTATCCGAAATCGGATTTTCACGGTTACGATATCGCGAAGATCCCGCTTGCCCGCGCCGCGGAGAACGCTAAGCAGAACGGGATAAAGAACATCAACTTTCATGATGCCAGCAACGACCCGTTACCCGGAGATGAAACCCATGATTTCATCACGACCTTCGATTGCCTGCATGATATGACCCGGCCGGACCTGGTGATGCAGGCGATTCGCAAGGCGATTAAGCCGGACGGTACCTGGCTAATCGCCGATGTTCACGGGCAGCCGACGTTCGAGCAGAATCTCGTGGATAATCCGCTCGCACCCGTAATGTACGGCTTCTCGGTCATATGTTGCATGTCATCGGCTTTGTCAGAACCGGATGGCCTTGGTCTCGGCACGCTTGGATTCCCCGAACCGGTCGCGCGCAAGATGACTGCCGAAGCTGGCTTTACGCGCTTCATCACGCGCGATTTCGAAAATCCGATAAACGCCTATTACGAGGTTCGTCCGTAGCCTGGGCAGACCACTCTCTACGATAGTGGCCGCAGCAGCGATAGAATTGTCGGCTGGATCGGGAAATCTACGATCCGCGTCGCCGCAGAATGAGACGAATCGGATCGCTGGGAGACCAAGCCATGGACCTCGATGCACTGTGCAAGAAGGCGGAGACTTTTGGCCGCATGCATGATCGCCGCCGCATCCTCGTGCTGCCCAATGCCTGGGATGCAATGAGTGCGAGGATTTTCGAGACGGCTGGCTTTGCTGCGATCGCGACCACCAGCGCCGGCGTTTCTTATGCGATTGGTTATCCGGACGGCGAGGTGATTCCGCGCGATGAAATGATCGCGGCCGTTGCCCGCATCGCGCGCAGCGTTGATCTGCCGGTTACTGCTGACATGGATCGGGCTTCAGCTTGAGTCCGGAAGAGGTCGCGGAAACCGTCAGGTTGACGATCGCGGCGGGCGCCGTCGGAATCAATCTCGAGGACACTATTCACGGTAGCGAGAGAGCGCTGTACGGGCTTCCGGATGCTGTTAGGCGTATTTGCACCGTGCGCGAAGCCGCTGCCGCCGCCGGAGTTCTCATAGTGATCAATGCACGCACCGACGTCTATCTGCTGGTCATCGGCGAGAAGTCCGAACGTTTTGAATCTGCGGTGGAGCGCCTCAACGCCTATCGCGAAGCCGGTGCCGACTGCCTCTACGTGATGGGCTACCTCGACGCCGAGACCATCGGACGGCTGGTCGAGGCCGTCAATGGACCACTCAACGTGATGGGACTTCCCGGTACACCGCCGACCGCGGAGCTCGAGCGCCTCGGAGTGGCGCGAGTCAGTACCGCATCGGGACCGGCGCGGGTCGCGCTGACGGCGGCGCGCAAGGCGGCTGAGGAGCTGCTGCGCACCGGCAGCTTCGATGTTTTCGGCGGCGAAACGATGAGTCATCAGGCAGTCAACGCGTTGATGGGTAAGCGTAGAGTTTGATCTGGCCGGGGAATGTCGCTTGGGCCTGATGCCTTAATTGCCCTTCGTGTCTCATTAGTGCCGATAGGGAATAGATAGAGCATCTGCGAGGCGGCCGCCGTAACGATTGGAATTGGAAGAGTGTCGCTGGGTTTCTGAAGCCTTATTACGTTAAGCAAGTGGCACTCACTCCAGGCGCGACCAGGAGTGAGTAATCAAGAGGGATGCTGGCTATGAAAGTGGACGGAAGCTGTCATTGCGGAAATATCACATATGAGGCAGTCGTCGATCCGGATACCCTCAGCATCTGCCACTGTAAGGATTGCCAGGTGCTCACTGGAACTGCATATCGTGTCAGTATTGCAGCACCGGCCGAAAGCTTTGTTCTGAGGGGCGGGCGGCCCAAGATCTACATCAAGACCGCGGAGAGCGGCACGCAGCGCGCCCACGCTTTTTGTCCAGAGTGTGGCAGTCCGATTTATGCGAGCGCCATCAACAATCCAGCGAGCTATACGTTGCGTCTCGGAAGCATTAAGCAACGAGCGCAACTGAGGCGGCCGATCCGGCAAATCTGGTGCAGCTCGGCGCTATCCTGGTCAATGGACATTCGCGAGATTGCACAAACCAGTCGACAGTGAATAGCCATCGGCTTTGGAAGGCCAGGACGACGTGCCAGATAACGCGGATAGGTACTTCAGTTTGGCACTCCATCGCAGAGGCATCATTGGACACTTCGGACTGATTTTTGTAACTCTCACGAAGGACCGCGTAACAGACAGGAGAACGCAATGGGCAGACTAGACCATAAAGTTGCTGTAATCACCGGCGCCGCGAGCGGGATGGGCCGCGCGACCGCGATCCGCTTCGCCGGTGAGGGAGCCGCCGTCGTAGTCGCTGACCTTAATCAGGAAGGTGGCGAGAGCACCGTGCGGGAGTGCCGGGAGCAAGGAGGCAATGCAGTTTTCCAAAAGGCCGACGTCTCAAGTGAAGAAGATATCAAAGCGCTGATCGCCCGAGCCGTTTCGCAATTTGGGCGCCTAGATATTACCTTCAATAACGCAGGCCTGGTCGGAGCTCTCGGGTCGCTTGAAGAGGTCACCGTCGAGAGTTGGGACAAGACTCACGCGATTCTGCTGCGCGGCGTCTTTCTCGGCATCAAACATTCGATCGCGCCGATGCGGCAGGCCGGTGGAGGTTCGATTATTTCAACCGCATCGATCGCCGGTATGCGCGGCGGCTTCGGCCCATTACCTTATAGCGCCGCTAAGGCGGGCGTGATCAATCTGACAGAGTGCGCCGCAGCTGAGTTAGCGAAGGATAAGATTCGCGTCAATTGCATCTGTCCGGGCGGAATCAACACTCCAATTATGGGCGGCCAATCAGCAACGAGGGAAGCTGGCCTCGCTAATGCGCAACCAATGCAACGGGCAGGACAGCCCGATGATATCGCCAACATGGCGCTGTTTCTGGCGAGCGACGACTCCGAATGGGTGACTGGCACCTCGATGCTGGTGGACGGCGGTTTCATGGCACGCGCGCATGCCTTCGGCCAGCTGAATCCGGCCGGATGGCTCGCCAGCAATCGCTTCGTCGGGCCGTCTTTTCAATCCAAGGGCTAGTGGAGGTTTTGCGGTCCTGAGGCGCGCAAAAAATGGAGTAAATCGTGATGGATTTCGGAATTATTTGCCTCGCAAGTGTTGAGGCGCGCAAGGACGTCGCTTTCACCGAGGCCAGCGGTTTTACCCATGCCTGGATCGCCGATTCGCAGATGGTCTGGGCCGACGTTTATCAATGCCTGGCGCTGTGCGCGAACGATACTCGCAAGATCAAATTAGGCACCAATTCTACCAATCCCAGTTCCCGCATCGCTCCGGTGACCGCTTGCAACTTCGCCACGCTCAACGTACTGGCTCCGGGACGCATAATCATAGGTATCGGCACCGGCAATACTTCCCGGCGCACGCTCGGAATGCCCGCTGCCAAGCTCGCGGAGCTACGGACCCACGTTGAGGTGTGCCGCGGGCTCTGGAAGCGGGAGACCGTTCCTTATCAGGAAGGTGATCGGTTCCGCCAGATCCGGTTTCTCGACCCTGACGCCGGCTTGATTAACCTCAGCGATCAAATTCCGGTCTATCTTGCTGGCAGCGGGCCCAAATCGCTTGAGCTCGCCGGGGAAATTGGCGACGGCGTGATTCTCTTCGGAGTCGTAGGCGACAGCCTGCTGCAATACACCCTCGGACATATCCGGCGTGGCGTCGAGCGAGCGGGCAAGCGACTGCAGGATCTCTACATCGTGGTAACCACGGCCTTTCACTTAACCAAACCCGGCGAGAGTTTTGCGGAAGTCCAGCGCGCGGTAGGACCTCTGGTCACGTCCGAATGCAATATCTTTGCGCTCTCGGTCAAAGATCCCGACGAACTGCCGGCTGATATCCGTGCTGATCTAATGAGCTTCAAGGATGCGTACCGTACGCCCAACACGCCGATCGAGACGCGCCATCTTGACCTCTACTCAGGCTATTGCGCCGAGTTTAAGCCCGAACATGCGCCGCTCGTGACGGAGAAAATGGTCAAAGAGACCACCCTGACCGGCTCTGGCGAGGAGATTCAGGTGCGCATTCGGAAGATGGCGGCGGCGGGCGTGAGCCAGGTCGCGATGGCCACAGGAATCAGTAATGAACACCTCGCCGGATAATGAGTGGCGCGAATTTATCACGTATGCGGTTCCGCTCTCTCTCTCTCCGCCACCGCATGCGTCAACATGATCAATGACACGCTGACGCCGCGCGCCCGGTTAGCCGCGAATCAGTTAAATCCGAGGCTAAGCGATCAGTTTAGTAGCTCTGACTAATCAGCTGAGATATGGATAATCCGCCGATTGATCACCTGATCGGCGGAGGGGGTTGGGACCACGAATGTCCGGGTTTGGTGATTATATTGCGGCGCGCCGCAAGGCGCTGAAACTCACCCAAAAGGAGGTGGCCGCGCGCATCAAAAAAGAAGACGGTTCGAAGATTTCAGATCAGTATCTCAATGACGTGGAACACGAGCGCCGCAAGGCGCCGCCAGATGAGCTGCTCGAACAAATCGGGCTCGCGCTGAATATTCCGGCCGACGTGCTGTATTTCCTGGCGGAGCGCATGCCGCCTGGCGTCAAGCTCCTGAATATTCCGGAAGAACGCATCCTGGCCGCGTACCAGGCCTTCCGGCGCGAGATCGGAACAGCAAACAAGAAAAAACGCCCTCAGCCGAAATAGTAACCACATGGTTTGCTGCGCCGGCGCGGACGCTGTACGAAATTGGCGGTAAAAGGCAGGCTGGCTGGAAAAGAATAGAGAGGTTGCACCCATGACGGATATCGAAAGATTTCTCGCGATCGAGGAAATCAAACAGTTGAAGGCGCGCTATTTTCGCTGCGTGGATACCAAGGACTGGGACGGTTTTGCTGCGCTGTTCGCGGCGGACGCGACGGTGGACTATACGCCACCAGGCGGTAATCCGAAGGACTGGTCGATCTCAGGCGCCGCGAATATCGTAGCATTCGTGCGTAAAGCCCTCGAAGGTGCGGTCACCGTGCATCACGGCCACATGCCCGAGGTCGAGCTTATCTCATCAGCCCGCGCGCGCGGGATCTTCGCGATGGAGGATCTGATTTGGTGGCCGGAAGGAAGACGGCACAAGACCCTGCATGGCTGGGGCCATTATCAAGAGACGTACGAAAAGAATGACTGGAAATGGGTGATCAAGACGCTGCGGCTGACGCGGCTGCGCCTGGAAGAGAGCTGAAAATGATTCTGCGAGAGAGCCGGATTGAGGCTGGCTGATGGCGGCAATTCATCAGTTTCATCCCTCGCCGATCAGGAAGTCCCGCACCAGACGCTGGAAAGTCTCGCGGCGTTCGCGCATCGGCGTATGTCCCGCGCCGTCAATCAAGCGCAATCGTGCATGTGGAATCATTCGCGCCAATAATTCGCCGTGCTGGTAAGGCACGAGGCGATCGTCGCGGCCCCATACAACGAGGGTTTCGGCGGTGATCGAGGACAATTTGGCCGTAAGTTCCGGATCTGCTAGCCGGCCGCGCGTTAGCCCCAGGATTAGCTCGCGACTGCGCCATTGCGTTTCGAACTCTTGCCCAAGGCGCACGTCTTCAATCGCCCCGCCGAAATCACCGGGCACCAGGACCCTGCCGGTCTCCACGAAGGCCGCGCGCAGAAAACTGTCCTGATCCATTGCCGCAAGATCCGCCGCCGGAGCCTCGGGCACATCCAATCCCATCGCATCGGCCAGCACCAGCCGGCTGACGCGCGAGGGGTATTCGGCCGCGAGATCAAGCGCGATCCATCCGCCAAACGAATGACCCACGAGATCGACGCTGTCCAGTCCGAGGGCATCGAGCAACGCGATGATCAACTTCGCGTAGTCATGCGCCGATTCGATTACGGCCGGAATCGATCCTTCGGGCCAGCCGGGCAACTGAACGGCGTAGACCAGATTCGTGATAGCGAGGGCAAGGTGATGGCTCTCCCATCGATTGGAGGCGGAGAGCCCGTGGAGATAAACCAGCGGTGCGCCGCGTCCGCCGTTGAGATAAGCCACATTCAAGCCGCCGAGGTCGATTCGGTTGCGGGTAAATTGCGACGCATCTCCGGCACCCATCGAGAGTCCTCCGTCACGCGGTGACATTCAGCAGATGCTTGAAGCATTCCAATTCGAAGAAAGAGCCGTCAGCCTGTGGATCGGGTGGCGCGGCACTATTAGCGAGAGCAACGCGGAGGTGAATGATGTAACCGTCTTCAGCCACGGCGCGCTGCTGCGCGGCCACCGCCGCGTCAGCGGCGTGCTGATCAGGAATTTCCTTAAACGCCTGATACTTGCCGGCGAAAACGACTTGCCGCCGCGCCTCCGCGCCGTCGTGCACTTCGAGCATGACATCAGAATCTCCCGCCAGCTCGGTCCCGCGCGCATCGACGAGCCGAAGGCGGATCGCGCTGCCGCGATGCTCAGAGGTCGGGCCGCTGAAAATAATCTGATAGGGAAAGCCGCCGGGCTCGCGCTCCGGCACCCGCATCTCCCATCCCGCCGTAGTGCGCCCATCGGCCTTGCGCACGAAATCGCGCAGGACTTCCGGGGCATCGCAATCAATTGTGTAATTAAAGTCCCGATACAAGCCAAGGCTTTGTGTTTCGCGTACTTGATAGGGCATGTCGCCGTGCGCCGCGAGTGGTTGATCCGGGATCGCGTCGACGTTGATGTCGCGCAAGGCCGGAAGAACGTGGGCCGCGAATAGCCGCTTTGACGCCACGACACGATCGTGCGGCAAGTTGCCGACGTGAAACATTCCGAGGAAGTGGCCGTAGCCCGCGATTTTCATGTCGCGCTCCAGCCAGCGCGTGACGTAATCGGGATCGCCGCAGACGATCCAGCCGTCCTCCCGCAACTGCTCGAAAGAAGTATGCGGACCAGGAAAATCGCGTTCGATGCGGCGCCGATGATTATAAGACTGATCGCCATGAAGGCCCGGAACAGGCGCGGGATTGTTTACTGGCCGTCCCAGGACGCGGAAAAAGTAATTGATGGCCTCACGGCCTTCCTCGATGGCTTTTGCGTTGGTATCAGCGACGTGGATCAAGCGGGCGCCGACGAATTGATCGTAACCGGGGGTCCAGCCGAAGCGCTCGCGCGCCACCTTGGTGTAGAGGTCGAAGCATTCCCGGAACGCCTCTGAGGGAAAAAATACCTGGGCCCCGGCGATGTGCCGCTCGGCGGCAAATTCAATCGTTTCCCGCGAGCCAGTGGGCATCCAGAAGGGCAGGGGCCGCTGAATCGGTCTGGGCCAGATCGAGACCCCGGTCAATTTCCAGTATTTGCCGTCGTAATCGAAGATCTCCTCAGTGAGGCATTTGTAGATGATGTCGTAGGCTTCGCGCAGCCGCTCGCTACTGGTGAAAGGGTCGATGTTGTAAGAGACGTATTCGGCGGGCACGCCGCGCACGATCCCGCCGATAAAACGGCCGCCGGAGAGGCAATCCAGCATCGCAAACTCCTCGGCAACCTGCACCGGATGGCGCAACGGCAGGATATTGCCAATCACGCCCACGCGCATGTGCCGGGTGCGCATTATGATCGCGGCGGCGGTGATATTACACGAGGGTTGAATGTTGATTGCGGTGAAGTGATGCTCATTCACGAACACGCCGGTGAAGCCGAGCTCTTCGCACAGCGCCCATTCGTCGAGATGCTCCTGATAAGTCCGGGAGACCGTGAGCGGATCGCAGAATCGATTAGTGAAACGAACTTCTGGACCCGCCTCGGCCGGCACCGCGGGATAGGTTAGTTCATCGAAGGTATAGAATTTCATCGGACCTTCCTTACCCGTGTTTGCGGTTTAAGTCCGGGTACGTTTCGCGCAGACTTAGCACGCTTGCTTGAAAAAAGGGACCGGTTCCCACAGGCCCGGCACCGGCCAAGCTCGCGTTGATACTTGGCCTCCAGCCTGGATCGCTCATCATTTCAAACTTAACAGCACTCCGGCGCAGGAGCCGCCGGGATTAGTTCCAAATCAATGCATACTCGAAAACTAGTATTGCTCTGTTTGATAGCCAGTCTGGTTCCAAATTCCTCCAAAAATAATTGCGAGGAATAAGCGCCACAAGTTCCCCCGCTTGCTGATGCTCAGGAGGACCGTGCGGCCAGCCGTCGAATACTATCGCGGGACCAGGCCCAGCCAGGCACTCAGGTGACGGCCGGTGGTGAAACCCTCGCCATTACCAACTGCCGCCACCAGGGCCGTCGCCGTCATCGGACCGATACCTTCGATCTGCCCCAGCCGCTGGCAGCGCTCATCCTGCGCAAAGGCCCGCGCGATCAGCTTGTCGTAATGCCGCCGCCGCTCTTCCAGCAGCCGCAGGCGTTCGGCCATCTCCTGGAGCAGCTCGCGGAAGAGGGCGCTCAACGCGGGGCGTTCGAGGACCTCCGGCAACAGGCGGTGCAACGGGCCGACGCCTTTGGCGGCGACGATGCCGTGCTCGGCCAGGAAGCCGCGCATTTGATTCGCCAGCGCATTCAGGTTCTTGAGCAATTGCGCGCGAGCGCGATGCAGTTCCTGGGCTTCCTCTTCGGCCAGCGTTTTAACCGCCACGAAACGCATCGAGTCGCGCGCGGCGGCTTCGCAAATGGCCTCGGCATCGTTGCGATCATTCTTGTTGCTTTTGACGAAGGCTTTGACGAATTGCGGATTGATGAGCCGGGCCGTGTGGCCCAGCCGCGTGACCTCGCGGGCCCAATTATGGGCGCCGCTGCAAGCCTCCATCGCCACCACGCAGCGCGGCAGATTGGCGATGAACGGCAACAATTGCGCGCGGCTCAAACGTTTGCGCAGGACCTCCCGCCCACGCGCATCAGCGCCGTGCAGATGGAAGACGCTCTTGGCCAGATCGATACCCAGAATTGCGAGTTTCATGGCGGACCCTCCGTTAGCGGTTTGCTCAGTTCTCACCTCACCCAGGTCATAACAACGAGCCTGGCTGGGTCCATACCATCTCAAACCCACCCTAACCCAGATAGCGTAATCAGCGTTATGCTTACGCCACACATCCGCCGGCTCAACAGGGGGCTTCGCCCCCTAGGCGCCTCACACCCACCCAACCCGCCTTACCCCCATAAGGAGCGCGTCCTACGGACGAATCCAGCAAAATCTCAAATACCGCGCCGCCCTGCGGAGACTGTCGATTTTTGTGAGGCGTGATGATTGTGAGGAGCGAACAGCACTGATCTAATCAGCTTGGCGGCGGGAAAAAGGGCAGAGAGGAAGCGGCGATGGAGCGAGAGGTGCGGCGGTTGGAAGGGCTGGGGCAGTTGGGGTTTGATTTTTGCCCGCCGGCCACGGTGGACGAGGGCGCGCCGCGACAAACTAGCGGCGACGAGATGTTCCTGGACGCCGAGCCGCGAGAACTATTTGTCGGAGCGCAACGGCTGGATGGCTATCTGCGCGAAGCGGGTCTGGGCTGGGTGCTAAGACTCGGCCGTTTGCTGGCCGAACTCGACCTGTCGGCTTTGACCGGTCGTTATCAAGCTGGCGGGCGCAAGGCCTTTCATCCGCGCACGCTGCTGGGGCTGATCGTCTATGGCATTCTCCATCGCCAGTGGTCGCTGCGCGGGTTGGAAGGGCTGGCCCGGCACTGGTACGATCCTTTTGGAAGCAAGCGAATCTGTCACTCTAATATTCAAAGGTCAATAGATGAGCTTCCCACGTACGATCCCGAAGCTTGATCGGTATGCGCCTCCTTGGCGCGGATCAGTGTCGACGCTAGCCTGTCAAAACTTATTGCTACAAAGAGATGGGGCGCGGCGAAATGTCAGTCGCCGCGCCGCGTTCGACCGTTTTACCAAGAACCACCGGTCGTGCTCACGACCATGAACCTCGAGCCATCGTAGAAAATCACGGTCTTGTTTGCCGTAGATCAGTCCCGGATGCGGAGAACGCGCCTATTGAATTCGCTGGGTTGGTGAGCGCCGTAATTATGCTATCCAGCCGGTTCCCGCCTTCGCTTACAACGAAGTGCCCGGTGGCACGGTAGATTTCCGTTGCACCGCTGCTATCGAAGGTTGCGCCGTTACATGAGCCACCCGTGTAGCCTGTAATGGAGTTATCGCCGATTCCGGTGCTGGAATCATAATCGAGCGGCTTACCCGCTATGTGTATATTCGCGGTCACGGATGGAGGCGAAGCATCCGCGGGGAGGTCGGTGTCGACCTGAGTATAGGTTGTGCAACTATTGCCGAACTCGTCAAACACGCTCGCGCCATTATCCAGAACCGTTAGCGGGAGAACGAGTGCGCCGCCGGTGGTGCAGGGTTCCTGCGCGAAGGTACTGGGATCCAGGCATATGGCGAAGGAACCTTGCGAGGTGAATGAAAATTGACCGGCGGGAAGTAGAATGCCTCCTTCAGTTCCTTTGCTGCCGTTTCCTCTTTCGCCTGCCAAGGGTTGATTGATCGCCAGCGCCGAAGCCACGATCAGCGCGGAGCCAGCAAACAGCATTGAGCGTATCTCCATCTTATCCTCCATTTGGTTAGCCTTTTGTTCGTGCTCGCGTTCGCGGCCGACTGGCGGCGAACCCTGCCGATCTCGCCGTTCGCGATCGGCAGCAAGCCGATGCGAGCCTGCTCGCGCATCTTTGCCGCCACGAAAGGGTAGGACAATGGACTCCGTCTAGACCGTTTCTGAACTTTTCCTGAACTCCTTCATGTGTGTTTTTCGAGCGGCCATGCAATAAGGATTGACAAAGATCCTTATGGCCGAAGGAATTCTGCAATTCGGGGATTTTGAGCTTGACCGCGGTGCCTACCAGTTGCGCCGCAAAGGCCATATCGTAGGCCTGCAGCGCATTCCTCTCGACCTTCTACTATTTCTCGTTGAACGGCGCGGGCAGCTCGTGACGCGCGAAGAGATCCGTAAGCGGATCTGGGGCGATGAGGTCTTTCTTGATGCTGAGAGCTCCATCAACACGGCCATACGCAAACTGCGCCGCGCGTTGCGTGACCGCCCCGGTGCACCACGATTTATCGACACAGTGCCGGCCAAAGGATACCGCTTCATCGCTATGGTTCGCGAACCTGCTCCTAAAGTTGTACGGCTGCCCCGATCCAAAAGGGCTTTTACGGATCACGGGCCCAAAATAAGCCCGATATTTTCTAGTCAAGCTGGGGAGCGCCGGCATCTGACGGTGCTGGTTTGCGAGCTGATGAATGCAGCCAGCTTGGAGCTACCTGATCCCGAAGAATGGTGGGAGAAAGTTGCCGATTACCATCGCGCAGCGGTTCTTACAATTGAACGGTACGGAGGCCATGTCGGTCCGCATCGCGGCGACGTCATGACCGTCTATTTCGGCTGGCCGGCAGCGCACGACAACGACGCCGAGCTTGCCGTGCGTGCGGGCCTAGCGATAATCGCGGCGGTTGCGCGGCTCAATGAACGGCCGTCTCATCCAAAGCTGCACGGCCGGGTCGGCATCGATTCGGGCATGGTGGTGGCCGGCGCCCGTAATGGGACGGATGCTGACATTTTCGGTGATGTTCCGAGCATCGCGGCGCGGGTGCAGTCGGCTGCTGAACCGGGCACGGTACTGATTACCGGCACGACGCAAAGGCTTGTCCCCGGACTTTTCGTGGTGGAAAAGACCGGCAAGCAACCGGAGGGCGTACCTTCAGCGATTGAACTCTTCCGCGTCGTGCGGTCAACAGGCTTCAGGCGAAATCTCGGCGGGGCGCGAAGACTCACTCCATTTGTCGGTCGCGAGGAGGAGTTACAGCTTTTGCTGAGTCGCTGGGAGCGAACGTGTAGGAGCGAAGGCCAGGCCGCTCTGATAATAGGCGAGGCGGGAATTGGCAAATCACGGCTAGTTGCAGAGTTCCACGATCGTATCCGCCATGCCCCGCACATCTGGATAGAGAGTGCCGGTGAGCAGTTCTTCGGGAACACGCCCTTTCACGCGATCATCGAAATGCTTTCGGGTTGGCTGGAATTGCAGAAGACCGCGAACACCGATGAACAATTCGAAAGGATAAGGCGGGCGCTTAATTCGGCAGGCCTTAAAGAGGCCGATATCGCACCGCTGATAGGAGAACTATTGCAACTGTCTGCGAGCAGCCTGCATTCGACGTCGGCCTTGACTGCCGAACAAAAGCGTCGGCGATTGTTCGCCGCGCTCAGCGCATGGGTATTTGGGGCAGCCAAGGTGCAGCCGCTGGTGATGGTGATCGAGGACCTTCACTGGCTCGATCCATCGACCCTGGAGCTGCTGCAATTGCTAATCGAGCAAGGTGCAACAGTGCCTGTAATGCTAGTATGCACTGCTCGCCCGGAATTCTCCGCCCCGTGGCCGATGCGCTCGCATTACAGCCAAGTTACGCTTAACCGGCTGAGCTCGCGCAGCGTGCGCGAGATGGTAGCCTCGGTGGCAGCACGCGATAGTCTCGCCGCCGATCGCGTCCAGGCGATCGTCCGACGCGCTGCAGGGGTGCCCTTATTCGTCGAGGAACTGACGCGCGTAGTGCTCGAAGGCGATAGCGCTCAGGGTAACGGACGACGAATCCCGGCAACGCTTCATGATTCACTTATGGCCCGCCTCGATCGCTTAGGCCCCGCCAAGGAAGTCCTCCAGATCGCTGCGGTCGTCGGCAACGAGTTTTCCTTCGAGCTCTTGCACGCGGTCCATCCGATCCCAGACGAAGAGCTACAAGTCGCCCTTCACTGTGCCGCTGATGCGGAATTGCTTTACGCTCGTGGCATCCCCCCGCAAGCCATCTATCAATTCAAGCACGCGCTAATCCGCGACGCCGCCTATGAAGCGCTGCTCGGAAGCCGGCGGAAAGAATTGCATTTGAGGACTGCGGAAGCATTGATGCCGCAATCTACTGATAGGGTGACAACAGCACCCGAGCTTCTCGCACATCATTACACCGAAGCAGGCCTCGTCCGAGATGCCATCCCTCACTGGCACCGCGCGGGACAAAGGGCGATGGAACGTTCAGCCAATGTGGAAGCGATTAGTCACTTCACCAGAGGATTGGAGCTATTAGAATCTATATCTGACTCCATCGAACGCACTCACCAGGAACTGAGTTTACAAATGGCCCTGGGTGGGTCGCTGATGGTGATCAAAGGCCAAGCCGCCCCGGAAGCAGGTAATGCCTATGCTCGGGCGCTGGAGCTGTGCCGGCGGATAGGTGAAACCCCGCGGCTCTTCCCTGTCCTGGGAGCACTGTCAGTTTTTCACATGGCACGGGGACAACCACAGGCGGCGCGTGAGCTCTTAGAGCAGCTCCTGCCTAAGGCCGAAAAGCTTCAAGCCCGAGAACTCCTTCAATCGGTTCACTACGGAATGGGAGCGGTATTGTTTTATCTCGGAGAGTTGCCCCAGGCCTTAACCCATCTCGAGCTGGCAATGACCCTTTACGACCCGGAGAAGCGGCGCTTCCCCGCCTCCGAGGACCCTGGAGTAGGCTCCCTTGGCATTGCAGCCTTCAGCCTGTGGGCACTCGGATACCCTGATCAGGCTCGTGACAGAGTTCAAGAGTCTCTCGTCTTGGCCCAGAAACTATCTTACCCCTTCAGTATCTCGATTGCTTTGGAACGTGCGGCCGTGCTCTCTCAGCGCCGCCGGGAGGCAGAAGCAACTCAAGAGCAGGCCGAAGCGCTGATCGCCCTTGCTGACGAGCAAGGTTTTACGCTGCGTAAGGCCGTCGGTCTCACTCTGCGAGGCTGGGCGCTGGCTAAACAAGGGTGGCAGGAAGAAGGGATTGCCCAGATTCGCCAAGGTCTAGCCGCGGCCCAAGGTTCCGGAGCTGGATTATGGCAGCCAGGTCTGTTCGCTGTGCTAGCCGAGACTTGCGGTGATGCTGGGCAACCTGAAGAAGGGCTCACTGCCTTGGAGGAGGCATTCGATCTAGCGAGTCACACTGGATGTGCCATTCACGAGCCAGGGTTGTACCTGCTCAAGGGCGAACTTGTGCTTAGACGAAGTGACTTCGACACCACACAAGCCGAGCGCTGGTTTCAGCGCGCAATCGATTCCGCCCGCAAGCAGAGTGCCAAATCCTGGGAGCTACGCGCGACCACGCACCTGGCTAACCTGCTCACACGGCAAGGGTGCCGCGAGGAGGCGCGCTCAATGCTCCTCGAGATTTACTACTGGTTCACCGAGGGCTTCGATACCCCAGACTTGAAGGACGCCAAAGCGCTCCTCGTTCAGCTGGCTGGATAGCTCGGTGCCCTCTCTCAATCTAGCTTTTTATACTCATAAACCAGAGGTTGTGCAGAATGAGCAGTCACTGTGCGGCTGCGAGCTATAGCAATAACCAAATGCAGCCGTCATAAATCTCGGACGAGGAGTATTTTCCTATTCAGCATTCTTTGTATCTCATGGATCGTTCATAGATCAAAAATACAGCAACGGCTAAGCTCGCGCCCCGCGTTATAGTATTGAAATTTGCTGGGTAATCGTAACCGCCTTTGTAAGGCGTAGTCATGCACCTTATTGACGACTAGCCACCCAGGTAATGCATAGATTCCCAGATCAGATGAGCAATGTTGGCCTTTGAAATGGCTATTCACTGTGAGTTAATAAGTTTTATTGCAATTGCGTTTGGAAGCGACTATTACAACCTGGTGTGGGCTAAAGCACCTAGAGGGAAGCGAGCGGGCCGTCGCGCAAGGAACTGTGGGATGATCCGAATTGGATCACGCCGCAGGTGCACGGATGGACCCGCTCGGCCGAGGAATGGATGCTCTTTCCCGATAATGTTCCGGTCGTTCAGACGACCCGGTTGAAGTAGTTTTGATTTTCCGCAGAAATCAACGATGACCGGAAGCGGAAATCGCCGAGAACCAAGGTGACGAAAATACATCGCCCCAGATGTGAGGCAGAGGCTATTTAAAACCACATGCTCTGCCGCCTGCGCTGTCTAGGAACCAGGGCACCATCTACGGAGATCTGATCATGCGAGAGGAAACTGTTCGAAACGAGCTGCTCGCGGAAGTCGACGCGATATCTCCCGTTCTGGCAAACCATGCCCTTATGTCGGAACAACTCGGGCGCCTTGATGACGTTTCATTCGCGGCGGTGCAAGGCACGCGCCTGCTCAAGATGTTTTGCCCCAAGGAGCTGGGTGGCATGGAAACCGATCCGGTGACGGCGATGCTGGCACTTGAGGCCTTGGCCAGGATCGATGGAGCGGCGAGCTGGACCGTTGGCATCCTTGGCTCCAGCATACTCGCCACGGCTTGCTTGCCGGCTGCCTCTCTGCGGCAAATTTTCGGCCCGAGCGTGCCAACTGTCGCTGGATCTTTTTTCCCTAAAGGCCTGGCCGAGCCCGTGCAGGGCGGCTACCGCGTGAGCGGACGTTGGCCTTTTGCCAGTGGCATTCATCACGCGAAATGGATCGTGGCCGGCTGTGCCGTGCCGGACCAATCGCCGCCGGCGGGGCCGCGCCTGGTCGTGTTGCCGCGCGAACAAGTTATCATCCAGGACAATTGGCGGGTGGCGGGCCTGAAAGGCACGGGGAGTTGTGACTTCAGCATCGATCATGTGGTGGTCTCGGAAAATATGACTTGTCCCCTGATGAACGTGATCTTGGGCAATGCGACCCTAGGCGGCCCAGCCATCAAGCTGGGACTGCCGGCCGGCGTCGCTTCTTTCCATATCGGTATCCCTTTGGGTATCGCCCGCCACGCCCTGGACGAAATCACTACGCAGGCGGTCGAAAAAGGCCGGGGCTTTCCGCCCTCCCTGTTACAGTCTCAGCCGCACTTTCAGTTCGCCTTGGGCAAAGCGGAGATTGAACTCGCGTCCGCCCGCGCGCTCGCGCTGGAACTCATGACCGCGCTCTGGAACGATGCGCAGGCGAACGGAACGCCGCCGCCGCCACGACAGGCGGAGATACGCGCCGCCTCGACATACATAACGGAGCTGGCGCAGCGCGTTACCGGCACCGCTTTTCAAGCAGCGGGTGGGGGAGGGCTTTTCGACGACAATCCGCTGCAACGCTGTTTCCGCGACGCGGCTGCGGCGGGCCAGCATTTCGCGGTCAGTCAGACCGCCTATCAGGCCTTGGGACAGTTCAAGCTGAAGCGCCCCGATGCCAATCCCATGCTATAGCGATTGTGCCGTGTTCATCATCGGCATAAGAGCGCTTGTTGAGTAAAAATATCCGATCTATGAAACGAGGCTAGAAATCGGAAAATAAAAGGAAATCTGGTGGACAAAGTCGAACGTGCGTGGGCGTCCGTTCGTGCGATGCGGCCTATAATCGAGGAACATCGCACGGAGGGTGAAGAGTTGGGGCGGCTTCCCGATGCGATAGCGCAGGCCTTCATCGATGAGAATGTCTTCCGCCTGTTGCTGCCGACCGAGTTTGGCGGCGAAAATATTGATCCGCTTATCTTCTACGATCTGGTTGAAGAAATCTCATCTTATGATGGCTCCGTCGGGTGGAACTACGCGATCGGGATTACCGGTTCAATTACGATTTCTGCTTTGCCGCGCGAAAAATTTGGACATATTTACGCCACCGCCGATTCATGCGTGGCAGGCAGCGCCAGCCCGCCGGGCCGGGCGGTCGCGACTTCAGATGGCTACCTCCTGACAGGAAGGTGGGCATGGGCGAGCGGAATCCATCAGGCGCGATGGGTTAGCGTTAACGCCCTGATCTATGATGGGGACACTCCGCGAACCACTGCCGATGGCTCACCAATCGCTTTATGGTTCGTTGTCCCTAAGGAAGTTGGCATGGTGCTCGATACCTGGCATGTCGGCGGAATGCGCGGTACTGGCAGCACCGAGTTCGAGCTTGCGAACGTCTTCGTCGCGGCCGAGATGGGGTTCCATCCGTTTTCCGAGGATGCCGGGCAGCTGTATCCGATATTCCGGATGCCGACGACATTCCTCGGGTTTAATCATGTCTGTGTCTTGACTGGTATTGCCAAGGGGGCACTGATGGCACTTAAATCGCTGGCCACGAAAGTGTCCACGATGACGGGCAACCTCCGAGACAATGCTCAAAATCAATACGCAGTGGCGAAGGCGGAAGCACTGATCGAGTCCAGCGACCTCCTCGTAAAAGAGGCCTTTCGTCCATTATGGGCGAAGGTGGTCGCGGGAGAACGGGTGCCCATCGAGATGCGGGCTCGCGTTCGGCGGGCGGTGGTTCACGGCGCCGAATCGGCGGTCGATGCGGTGCAACTCTGTTACCACGCAGCCGGAGGTACAGCGATCTTCGAGTCCGCTCCATTTGAGCGGGCGCTGCGCGACGTTAATGCGGCCGCAACCCACATCACCCTGCGGCGGCTTTTCATGGAAGAAGCGGGGCGTACCGCATTCGGCCTGTCACCGCAGAATCCCTTCTTCTAATTAGGCTCCCTTCCGAGTTCGATGTGCGCGCCGGAATAATAGTGCGACTTACTGCTACTACACAATGTAATTCAATCGCCTGGCTCGGACACCTGGGGCGCTCGCTGCTTGTTTCCGAACAAGAGCGCGGGGTTCATCGGTTAATTGGTAGACATCTCGTCCGCTCCCTGCGCCGCGCTCATCAAGTTTTCGCACCTCAACCCGCTGACATTGTCTTAATATACCTTTGTGATCAGCCGAAGCCGCTTGTCGGGTTAGTTTCAATCTGGAGGAGAGCAACAACCCGTCTAGCTTTCGTCGTGTCTGCGGCGGTGACTAGGCGGGTATGTTTAAGATTTCGCGCTAGAGATATTCGACTATGAAGAGAGACGCGACGGAGCGCGACCATGGCAGATATCGATGATCTAAAGACCGTCTTTGAATGCTTAACGGAGTCATTTAGTTCCGGCAACCTGGAAGCCTTTGCTGAACATTTTGACGAAAATGCAACGCTCTACACGCCGCTTTCGCCGTTCTCAGTGAATGGAAGGCTATCGGTGAAACAGTTTTATCAAGATCTGGCAGCCCAGGCCGAGAGTGTTGCCACATCTCGTGTCAGTAATGAATTCCGTGTTGTTGGCACTACCGGAGTAGTCTGGGGCTACACGACCTTTATGGTGAAGTTCAAAGACGGTCCGCTGAAAATGTTCTTCATCCGCCAGACGTGGACCTTTGCAAAATCAAACGGCAAATGGACAGTAATTGCCGCACACTATTCGCGTTTGCCGACCGGTGACTGACCAGTCCAACACTCTTTAACCCACAGACTCGTTAATAAAATGGACTGTATTAAAGCGCGGTATCGATGTTTTTATGAAATTGCGCCGACCCCGGGGTTCAGAGTCGAGCCTGCTCAATAGCGCCGTTCTCGCCGATAATCAGGGCCCACGACCCATGACCGAGCACCGCAATTACCTTCATAGATGCAGGCCCAAACTGGCTGAAAGGCATCGCACCGTATCGAGGCGGAGGTTAGGCCGCAGGGCGCTCTGCACCTCGCAGGATCGTGCAATGAGCCCAACGAGTGCTATTGGAATTCCTTCCGCGGGGAGGTGGCCAGCCACGCTTATTCAATGGCCCCATATCTCGCTCTCTGCCATGATCCGCGAACTCCCATATAGAGTAGCCGCACCCCGCGAAAGCATTTCACCGGCTGATGCTTTCGTTGGGCATTAGCAAAAATGTCAGCTTTCCCTCCCCCTCCATGCTATATAACATAGCCAAATCTCAAAGAGACGCTTGATGCGTGACACGGCAACTACGGGCCCTTGGGCTTCACCCTATAACCCCTCCCGCTCCGAGGCGGGGCGCCCTTAGCAATTAGGCCGTAATTCCGCCTTGGCGCTGATCTTAGTTGGTAACCACAAGCGGCTCCTGATAGATCGATTGTCCGTTGCTTCCGACAATCACGAGAGAGGCTCCAAGATAGAGGCCGCCGCCGCCACCCGTCGAAACAAAGTACACTTTATAGAAGCCATTTGCGGACAGCTTTAATCTAATCGTTGTATCATAGAGGAAGCCTGGGCCGCCGAACCGAATCGAATGAGTGCCCGCGGATAAGAGTGCTTGTTGCGGTCCAAGAGCACCTTCGATCCTCTTGGGCACCTCGCGTCCGTCGATTTGATAAACCACCTCTTCACCCCGCTCTGCGGGATGAGTTTCTGACCAATCGAGAACGGCGGAGCCTTTCGCTGCGAGAGTCTGGGTGTTCTCATATGTAAACGGTGCAACGATCGGCGTTGCACAGGCCGCAAAGAAAAGGCTGCAGGCGATCAGCATTTTCATTAGTGGCCGACCGCACATTTCAACTCTTATCGCGGTAACGAGCTGACCGTAATCAGGTTATTGGTAACGGCGTCCTTAACTACAACCGAAACACCTTGATATTTACCCGGTGGGAAAAAGAGGTAGCCCGTAGCCGAGGAGCCCACGCCCAGTAAACCATTACCGAATCGGAAGGCCCCGCTTTCAATTCGCCTGTGATAGTTAGCGTCCTCCGGCAGCGCCTGTGAAAGGGCCGCGCCCAAGGCTAGGGTGGGAGCCGCTACGAACGCATCGAAAGGTAAAAAAACCCAAGCCCCGCCATGACACATGATCCAGCTATATGACGAACTCGCCGGATCGCACATGACCTGATGAGAATCTGCGGTCCACGGCAGAATTAACTTGATCTGTTCTAATTCAACGGCAGCATTTGAGGACGGCATGTGCTTTAAGCCCATGGCTAATTGAGATTCTCCACCGGCCGCAACCACTGCCGCTTCCGGACTGAGGGTGTTGACATTTGAACCGTTTGCATCAATTGCGAAAAAGGTGGGAAAAGGACCCATAAAAAGGACCAAGTGTGGACCATCGTTTCGCACCTTTGCGTAGACAGCACTCACCTCTCTTGTTTCCACAAACGGTTCCAGCGTGATCGTCACGGCGGAGTCACTGCCATTACGAGAGTCTTGATTTTGAGTTGCCGTTGAACAGCTAGTGAGAGCGGCGCAGACAGCAATCAAGCTGGCTGCGATCCAACGACTATCGGATCGGAAGCGGGCTTTAATATCATTGTGCTGGTGACGACAATAGTCTGGGCGGTGATGGAATCGACCCCGCATCGAGCATCCGGCCGAGTTCCGAAGCGCTCTCGTAGGCGCGATGAATCTTCGCAAAATCATCTTCCGGCGCCTGCTCCTGCTGCCCGGTCTGGCTTAATTTTAATAGGGCGTGAGCGCCTCCTCGAGCGTTACACCGCTCCCGCCGAATGGGTCAAGAATAAGATCCCCAGACCGGGTGAACGTCTTGAAGTAATGCTGTATGACACTCCATGCCTGTTTAGTAAAGTGGGCGCGAAACCCCAAAGTGCCACTTCCGGGGCCGCCGAAACACCGTGGACCAAAACCGGTAGACTGTTACCGACGAACGCCGTTTAATCTGTGAACGAGTTAGAATCGAAGAGTCAAAATAGAAACCCAGTTAAATCAGGGCGACGAGTTAAATGAGTTAGCGAGCAAGGGAGGACGCATGCCTCATGAATGGCGCAGTCATCTAAAGCTGCAGGGACGCTTCCACCCAGACTGCCCCGATGACATTCAGGTCATTGTGCATGATGGTGGGCCACGCCTCACAAGCCACCGGCCAGAATTGGTCTGGGTGACCATCGTCCGCGGCGATGCAAATATTTTTTGTGGCACCGTTCTAAATGAGCCTGAGCAACTGTCCTCAGTAGCCCAAGGCCGCGAGATCCAGTTTCTCATTCCAGACAGCGGCGAGTACCCGCTGATGGTAACGGATAAGTACCTGCGTGAGCGAGCGTCCTGGATTATCCAACCATGTAATAAGTGCGGGCTGTCTGAACTGTTTGATGCACCGTCAGACCTGATGCGCGTCGTCTTCTCGAACGTTCCGCCTGACTCTGTACTAGAAGCGTTTACAGTGTTTTGCGGTGCATGTGGCGGCGTTCAATTCGTCCAGCACAAAGACGCGCAGCTCGACTAGGATTCGTTTGCCAGCAACAGAAGAACTGGTGGCAGTTCTGGAAGTAGTCTCGTCGGCTGGTAGCAGGCTACTTTGGCACTTCATGCTTCATCGAGGAGCTGGTGCAGGCGCTCTTCTCCGAAGGCGCGCTGGTGCGCAATGCTCGGAAGAGCAAGCACCCTGCCCCTCCTTCTTATGTTCATCCGACATAACGGAGGAGAGGGCGGCTTCAAAGAAGCGGATATACTCGGAAGATTGTCGCTAGGAATGGCGTGGACGCGCGTGATACCAGCCTCATGAGAAGCACAGCGTTGTTGGATGGCAACGCAAGGTCGCACGGCTCAAGAAATAATTCTATTAATAGTGCAAGCTTGCCAATTCGCGGCGTCTCGATCATGAACTTGACCACCGTCTGGGCTAGTGAATGGGGCGATGCGTCTTAGGCGCGAATTCGTGGAGTGACATTGGCGATGGCGCGAATCAGGCAGATTTTTGAGTTCCGTTTGTCTCTCGAGCATGTTCAGTCAACCGTGTGGCGCCGCATCCTGGTTCCGGATGACTGCACGCTCGCCCGTCTCCACAAAGTCATTCAGGCCGTGATGAATTGGCAGGATTATCACCTCCACGAGTTTATGGTTAAGGGTCAAGCCTATGGCGATCCTGCAGTTGACGAAGAGGACCGGCTTGTTGACGATCGCACCGTTCGCCTTCGAAACTTGGATCTTGCGATTGGTGACCGCGTCGAGTACGCCTATGATTTCGGCGACAACTGGCAGCATGTACTGAAGCTGGAAGATAAGATGCCACCGTCCGCAGAAGTGGTTTATCCCCTGTGTGTGGGAGGCGAGCGCACCGCCCCGCCTGAGGATGTAGGTGGAGTATCCGGATACGAAGAGTTTCTGGAGGCCCTTTTCGATCCTCGCCACGAAGAGCACGAGCACATGAAGTCTTGGGTCGGCCGCCCCTTCGATCCAGCTGCATTCTCACTCGCCGAGGCCAACGAGAGACTGCGCAAAAGACTACGGCTGGCCACGCGGCGTGCAAATTGAGGTGCAAACGAGCAGGGCGACCAAGAACTTTGGCGGCGTATGTATTCGCGCCGCCCGCTGGTCCCGAACAAAAGCGGAGTGGAATCCTACCGCACCTATCGCGCCCGATGGGATTGTCTATTCTTACATGAAATCGGAGATCACTAATGAAAGCCACCGCGCCAAGCTCATCGGGTCGGAAGGTATCAGGCAGCTGCCTTTGCGGTGCCGTGCAGCTACAGATCGATTTTCCCGCTTTCTGGGCCTGGCACGATCACTCCGCGGCGAGCCGGAGCGCCCACGGCGCCGCATATGCGACCTATATCGGCTGTTGGCGCAAGCACGCACACGTGGTGAAGGGCCGAAGAAGCATCGCTTGCTTCGAGGATGCCAAGACGGACTCGACCCGAAGCTTCTGCTCCCGGTGCGGGGCGCCACTGCTTTACGAGCGCAAGTGCTCGCCGCACATGGTCAACATCCCGCGGGCACTCTTCAGCGGCCGTACTGGACGCGAGCCCCGCTATCACGTGGCCATCGAAGAGCTTCAGGAATGGGCCTACACCGGTAACCGGCTTGTACCCCTTAGGGGCTACCCCGATATCGTCTGGGAACGTCCAAAATCGCGTCGGCGCCCCAGCGAGTGGATGACCTTGAATTCCGCAACCAGCGCGTCCCGCCCGCGCGCTCATAAACCTATTCTTGCGCTTTCACAAACCATTCGATGAACCAACATTCCGATTTTTAACCTCCCGAGAGACGATATCATGTAGTGGTGTGATGAAGAGCGACCGAGGCCCGGCGCTGAAATGCCAAAAAATAAATCGGTAGTGTGAGCGAACCATAATTCTGGACAGTCCAATAGGAGACGATCATGAATGTCATCGAAGCGATGGAAACCTGCAGTGCGACGCGCTACTTGAAGCCCGATGCGGTGCCGCAGGACTTGATCGAGCGCGTGATCTACGCCGCCACGCGTGCATCGAGTCCAGGCAACAGCCAGCAATGGGATTTCATTGTTGTGCGCAATCCTGAAGCAAAGCAGAAAATCCGCGATCTGCTCGCACCGCGCTTCAAGGCGATGCGCGAGGGATTGCCAACGACCGGCCAGAGCACAAGTCGTATGATCGGCGGCGCGATTCATCTGGCGGAAACTTTGAATGAGGTTCCGGCCATCATCTTCGTCTGCGGTCCTGTAGCCTATCCGCCCAACGCGCCGATGGAGCAATTCGTGTGGTCGGCACTCTACCCGGCGGCGCAGAACCTAATCGTAGCGGCTCGCTCGCTCGGTTTGGGCACAACCTTCACGACCTTTCATATGTTTATGGAAAACGAGCTCCGCGAGCTGCTGGGAATTCCCAAGGAGATAAAATTCGGCGTGATGATCCCGATTGGCTGGCCGCAGAACGATTTTGTCAAGGTCAAGCGCAAGCCGATCGCCAGCGTAATTCACTGGGACAAGTGGAGCGATTGACCGACAGAGCACTCCCAGCAGCGAACGTCGGCAATCTCGACGCCGACGAGATGGTACGCCGCGCAGCGCAATTGAGCGGTACGTGAGCTAGTCTTTGTCTGCCCTACCCTCGGTCCTGTGTTTATAGCACATAAGCTCCTTTACGTGCGGAGCGTGCCGAGAAGTGGGAAAGAGCAGGGTGATGGGGAAGCTCTAGAAACATTCACTAGCGATCATTGTCTCAGCACGTAGCCT
>Ga0335073_10001591_pt1 | contig 30445 bp, 21 predicted proteins | sample Lox_Sample_22_FD_207093 | JGI IMG/M metagenome (GOLD analysis project Ga0335073, IMG submission 207093) | Soil microbial communities from Loxahatchee National Wildlife Refuge, Florida, United States - Lox_Sample_2.2 | ecosystem: Environmental > Terrestrial > Soil > Wetlands | place: USA... | reverse complement strand
CGCGGCAAAGGTTCGTTAAGTCGAGCACTGGAATGGGGAATTTGACTTGAACGCGGTCAAGACGAACAACATGCCTCCAACGGTCTTCCTGGTGGACGTGGATGACACGCTGCTCGACAATGACCATATCCAGAAAGACCTTCAGCTCCATTTGGAAACGGAATACGGAAAGGCTTGCCGCGAGCGTTATTGGGTCATTCAGGAAGAAGTGATGGCCAACCTGGGTTATCGCGACTATCTGGGTGCGCTACAGCAATACCGTATTGAACATCCCGAAGATGTTGAACTTCTGTCGATGTCCTCCTTCTTGCTCGACTATCCCTTTGCCGATCGGTTGTATCCGAAGGCGCTAGACGTTCTGGCGCTCCTTCGCACTTGGGGACAGACCGTCATTCTTTCCGACGGTGATGTCGTCTTCCAGCCGCGCAAAGTTGAGCGGTCTGGCATTTCTGCGGCAGTAGATGGCCACGTGCTGATCTACATTCACAAGGAGGCGGCGCTCGATGACGTACTGCGCCGGTACCCGGCTGATCGCTACATCCTGATTGACGACAAGTTACGGATTCTCGACGCCGTGAAAAGGGCTTGGGGTGACCGCGTCACCACAGTGTTTCCGCGACAAGGCAATTTCGCCAACGATCCGAAGATCGTCGCTGCCTATCCCGGAGCGGCAGATTTTACCGTCGAGCGCATTGAAGACCTTTTAGATTTCGATTTCACGGATTTCCAGAAGAAACCACAACAAACCTTTTCGAGGTGAAACGATGAAAGCTACACAACTGCTGCACAACCTGGGTCAGAGCATTTGGCTCGACAACATCACCCGGGACCTGCTGAACACCGGCAAACTGCAGGATTATATCGACAATTATTCGGTGACTGGGTTGACCTCGAATCCCACCATTTTTGATCATGCCATTAAGAACAGCACGGGCTACGACGCCGCGATTCAAAAAGATTTGGCCCAAGGCAAGTCGGGGGAAGCACTTTTCTTTGATTTGGCGCTCGACGATATTACCCGGGCGGCCGATACTTTCCGCCCCATTCACGACCAGTCGAACGGCGTGGATGGTTGGGTCTCGCTCGAAGTATCTCCGTTGCTCGCTTACAACACAGCCACAACTCTTGCAGCGGCCAAAGAATTATTCTCGCGCGCCGCTCGGCCGAATTTGTTCATCAAGATTCCTGGCACAAAAGAAGGCCTTCCCGCCATTGAAGAGGCTATCTTTTCCGGGATCTGCGTGAACGTAACGCTACTGTTCAATCGCGAGCATTATCTGGCGGCGGCGGAAGCCTTCCTGCGCGGTATCGAGCGACGCATTGAGGCAGGCCTCAATCCGAATGTCGGCTCCGTGGCGTCCGTATTTATCAGCCGCTGGGACGCGGCGGTAGCGGGCAAAGTTCCCGCGGAACTGACGAATCGTTTGGGAATCGCGATCGCAGGTCGCATATACAAGGCCGCTCGGACGCTCTTGAGTTCGCCTCGTTGGCAACGCGTGTATAACGCTGGTGCGCGGCCGCAGCGACTGCTTTGGGCCAGCACAGGTACGAAGGACCCGAAAGCTTCTGACGTGCTCTACGTGAAAGCGCTTGCTGCGCCGTTCACCATTAACACCATGCCCGAAGTGACGCTGAATGCTTTGGCCTCGCACACCGAACTCGGCTCGATCATGCCTGCTGACGGTGGAGATTGCGAAGAAGTGTTGGCGCAGTTCGGCAAGGCGGGGATCGACGTGGATATGTTGGCGGCTCAGCTGCAGGACGAAGGCGCCAAATCGTTCGTGAAGTCCTGGAATGAACTGATGGGAGTGATCGAATCCAAAACCACGGTGCTCAAAAAGACTGCTGTATAAGGCGACAAATCACCCAGTGCTGGGAGAGAGGATTCCACAATGAACGTTCTCGTGGTTGATGTTGGCGGAACTCACGTGAAGATTCTTGCCACCGGTCAGAAAGAGCGCCGGGAGTTTGAGTCGGGCAAGAAACTCACTCCGAAAAAGATGGTAGAGGGAGTGAAGGAACTAGCCCAGGACTGGAGATACGAAGTGGTGGCAATTGGGTATCCCGGCCTGGTGACGGACGGAAAACCGGCGCTGGAACCTCACAATCTTGGCAAAGGCTGGGTGGGATTCAATTTCCAAGCAGCTTTCGGTTGTCCAGTAAAGGTTATGAACGACGCCGCTATGCAGGCGCTGGGCAGCTATAACGGCGGAACGATGTTGTTCCTTGGATTTGGCACCGGCCTCGGATCCGCGATCGTTGCCGAGGGTACGGTGGTGCCGATGGAGTTGGGCCACTTGTCTTACCGCAATGGAACCTATGAAGACTACGTAGGACTGCGCGGCCTGAAAAAGCTGGGCAAGAAGAAGTGGCGCCGGCATGTGGGTTTCGGCGTGGCGCGTTTGGTTGACGCGTTGCATCCCTCGGACATTGTTTTGGGCGGTGGCAACGCGAAAAAGTTGAAGAAACTGCCTGAGGGTTCCCGCGCTGGAGACAATGCCAATGCGTTCATCGGTGGATTCCGTATGTGGGAGCAAAACGGCTTAAAGAAGGGTCGTACCAAAACGAAATAGTGTGCGCCTCTCTGGAGAGGCAAGGAGCTTCGAACATGGCAGCTGCAGTCCGCACGAAGACACCGGCGATTCGACCTTTAACAAAGCGCAAGGCTTGGCTCGCGCTCAAAGAGCACCACAAGAAAATGAAGTCGGTGCAGCTGCGCCAGCTTTTCATAGACGATCCCAAGCGTGGGGAGAAGTACACCTTAGAGGCCCTGGGAATTTACCTGAATTATTCGAAGAATCGCATCACGGACAAAACGCTCAAATTGCTGATCGAACTCGCGAAGGAATCTGGGCTGCAGTCGCGGATTCAAGCGATGTTCCGCGGAGAAAAAATCAACGTCACCGAAAACCGTGCTGTGCTGCATGTGGCTCTGCGCGCACCTAAGGATGAATCGATTCTTGTAGATGGCAAGGACGTGGTTCCCGAAGTCCACGCGGTCCTCGACAAAATGTCAGTCTTCTGCAATCGCGTGCGCAGCGGAGAGTGGAAAGGCTACAGCGGCAAGCGTATCCGTAACGTGATCAACATTGGCATCGGCGGCTCCGATCTTGGGCCGGTAATGGCTTACGAAGCGTTGAAGCACTACAGCGCACGCGAGATGACCTTCCGTTTCGTTTCAAATGTGGACAGCACCGATTTTGCGGAGGCGATTCGCGACCTCGATCCTGCCGAAACCCTGTTTATTGTTTCATCGAAGACGTTTACGACGCTGGAGACCATGACCAATGCGCACACCGCTCGCGATTGGTTCTTGAAGACCAGTGTAGCCGACGAAAAAGCAGTTGCGAGCCACTTTGTCGCCGTGAGCACTAACGCCTCCGAAGTCTCCAAGTTCGGCATCGACACCGCCAACATGTTCGGCTTCTGGGATTGGGTTGGCGGCCGCTACTCGATGGATTCCGCCATTGGGCTTTCTACGATGCTGGCGATCGGACCGGAAAACTTCCGTGCGATGCTGGGCGGCTTCCACGAAATGGACGAGCATTTCTGCACGGCACCGCTCGATCGCAATCTGCCGGTGCTGCTCGGACTGCTTTCGGTCTGGTACAACAATTTCTTTGGCGCGCAAACCGTAGCTGTTCTGCCGTATGAGCAGTATCTGAAGCGCTTTCCCGCATATCTTCAGCAGTTGACCATGGAGAGCAACGGCAAGCATGTGACGCTGGAAGGCAAGACGGTTAACTATGAAACGGGGCCGATTTATTGGGGGGAGCCCGGCACCAACGGCCAACACTCGTTCTACCAATTGATTCATCAGGGCACTCGTCTGATACCCTGCGATTTCATCGCTTTCGGCAAAGCGTTAAACCCGCTCGGACGCCATCACGACATGCTTTTGGCCAACGTTTGTGCGCAAACAGAGGCGCTGGCGTTTGGCAAGACCGCTGCACAAGTTAAGGAAGAAGGCACCGCAGGCCCGCTGATTGCGCATCGCATTTTCGAAGGAAATCGGCCGTCAAATACGATTCTGCTGGAACGCTTGACGCCGGAAGCACTGGGCAAACTGGTTGCTCTCTACGAGCATTCCGTGTTCACCCAAGGCGCAATATGGGGCATCGATTCCTTCGATCAGTGGGGCGTCGAGCTAGGAAAAGTTCTTGCGCAGCGCATCATCCCCGAACTTGAAAGCCCAACCGAGCAGAAGTTGGCACATGACAGTTCCACAAATGCGGTTATCCGGCGCTGCCGCGCATACAAGGCTTCTTGAAATTTTCATGTAACCCAGAGAGTTTCTTAAATAGAAAACGAAAGAGGAGAGTGCCATGCAACTTGGAATGATTGGATTGGGCAGGATGGGAGCAAACATGGTCAGGCGGCTCATCAAAGGCGGCCACACTTGCGTGGTCTACGACCGGGTGCCAAAAGCCGTGGAAGATTTGGTGAAGGAAAAGGCCGCGGGCGCGACATCTCTGCAGGACTTCGTCAAGAAATTGGCGAAACCGCGCGCCATCTGGCTCATGGTTCCTGCGGCGGTCACGGATCAAACCATCGCCGATTTGCTGCCATACCTCGAAGCGGAGGACATCCTGATTGACGGCGGCAACTCCTATTACGTAGACGACATTCGTCGAGCGAAGGAGCTTTCCGCAAAGAAGATTCACTATGTTGATGTAGGCACCAGCGGAGGTGTGTGGGGACTCGAACGCGGCTATTGCATGATGATCGGCGGCGAGAACCAAGTTGTGAAGCACCTCGATCCAATCTTTTCTTGCCTGGCTCCTGGGATCGGAGATATTCCACGCACTCCCGGACGCGAAAAAGTGGGAGGGACCTCGGAACAGGGTTACCTGCACTGCGGCTCGAATGGCGGCGGCCACTTTGTGAAAATGGTCCACAACGGAATTGAGTACGGAATCATGGCGGCATATGCCGAAGGCCTTGGCATTCTCAAGGCCGCCAATGTCGGCAAGCAGACTCATGCGGTGGACGCGGAAACGACTCCTCTACGCGATCCCGAACACTATCAATATGACTTCGACCTGAAAGACGTGGCCGAAGTGTGGCGCCGGGGTAGCGTAGTTGCCTCGTGGCTGCTCGACCTTACCGCCATTTCTCTTTTGGACGATCCGACCCTTTCGAAATTCGCGGGTCGCGTTTCGGATTCTGGCGAGGGGCGCTGGACCATCAAGGCGGCAATTGAGGAAGCCGTTCCCGCACACGTGCTGACCGCGGCCCTTTACGAACGATTCGCTTCTCGGGGCGAAGCGGAATTCGCTGACAAGTTGCTTTCCGCGATGCGCTATCAGTTTGGCGGCCATCTCGAGAAAAGCGCGACAGCGAAGTAACGGACCAAGAAAGGACTTTCAGCATGAACACGATTCAGTCGGATGCGTTGGTCTTTTTTGGTGCCACGGGCGATCTGGCGTACAAGAAGATCTTCCCGAACCTGCAAGCGATGCTCAAACGGAGCAATCTCAATTGCCCGGTCATCGGTGTGGCGAAAGCTGATTGGACCTTGGACCAGTTTCGGGCGCGTGCCAAGGACAGCTTGGAGAAGCACGGCGGTTTGGACCCGGCGGCCTGGGAGAAATTGTCGCGCCTGCTGCTTTACGTGGGCGGCGATTATCAGGATGATCGCACCTTTCAAAATCTGCGTAAGGCGTTAGGCAAAGCGGAACACCCGTCTCACTATCTAGCGATTCCACCGAGCCTTTTTGGCGAGGTGGTCCAGCAGTTGGTTAAGTCTGGATGCGCGAAAGGCTCGCGGGTGGTAGTCGAAAAGCCGTTTGGCAACGACTTGGCCTCAGCGGAAGCGCTTAACAGAATCCTGCAAAGCTCGTTTGCGGAGCAGGACATTTTCCGTATCGATCATTATTTGGGCAAGCGTCCGGTTCACAACATGTTGGTAGGTCGCTTTGCCAATCCTTTCATTGAAAACCAGCTCAACCGCAACTTTGTGGAAAGCGTTCAGATCACTATGGCGGAAGACTTCGGTGTCCAGGGGCGCGGCGCTTTTTACGACCAGACCGGCACGATTCGCGACGTCGTGCAGAACCATCTGTTCCAGGTGCTCTGCAACCTCGCGATGGAACCTCCGGTCCGCGCAGACAGCGAAGCCATTCGCGATGAAAAAGTCAAGGTTCTACAAGCGGTCAGCCCACTTTCCACAGTGAATCTGGTGCGAGGGCAGTTTCGCGGCTATTTGAACGAAGGTGGAGTCGCCAGCGACTCCAAGACGGAGACGTTTGCGGCTCTGAAGCTCGAAGTGAATTCCTGGCGCTGGAAAGGCGTTCCTTTTTATATCCGCGCTGGCAAATGCTTGCCCGTAACATCCACCGAAGTGGTGATTACCTTCAAGCAGCCTCCCGCGCTGATTGACCTCGCGAAGATCAAACGCGATCACCTGCGCTTCCGGGTCAGTCCGGTGGTAGGGCTGGCGGTGGGACTTAACGTGATGGCGCCGGGCGAAGAGATGCGCGGCGAGTTTGCGGAGATTGTAGGTCACCGGCCGCCACAAGCCTCGGAAATGGATGCATACGAACGCGTGCTGACGGATGCGATGGCTGGCGACGCTACGTTATTCGCGCGCCAAGATTACGTCGAAGAAGCGTGGCGCATTGTCGATCCCGCCCTGAAGGCCGGCACACCTGTGTATCCCTACGAACCTGGGACATGGGGCCCAGCGGAAGTAGCCAAACAGGTTTGCCCCGAGGGAGGCTGGCACGATCCAATTACCGAGCCTGCTCCGGTAACGGCGAAAGCCGCGGGATGACTTGAGCCTCTGACATGCAGATCACAATTCTTCCCGACGCGGATGCAGTGGCAAAAAAGGCGGCAGAGTTTATCGCTGAGGAAGCGCGAGCAGTCGTTGCTCAGCGGGGCACTTTTACAATGGCTATTAGTGGCGGGCACACTCCGTGGGTCATGTTGCGCGAACTCGCCGCCATGGATGTTCCGTGGAAATCCGTACACATCTTCCAGGTAGACGAGCGTATTGCGCCCGCCGGCGATGCGGACCGGAACCCCACTCATCTGCAAGAAAGTCTGCTGGATCATGCCCCATTGCCGCCGGAAAATCTGCATGCGATGCCCGTGGAGTCCGTTGATTTGCTGGATGGAGTCGACCAATACTCGGCAACATTAGCCCAATTCGCTGGCAATCCACCGGTTCTTGACCTCGTGCACCTGGGTATGGGGCCGGATGGCCATACGGCATCCCTGGTGCCCGGCGATCCCGTGCTAGGAGTGACGAATGAGGATGTTGCGCTAACCAGCAAGTACATGGGGCGGCGCCGGATGACATTAACGTTTCCGATAATCAATCGGACCCGTCGCGTACTGTGGCTCGTGACCGGCAGCGAAAAGGCAGCGTTGTTCACACGCCTTCGCAACGGCGACAAATCCATTCCCGCCGGATGCGTTCAGAGCGAAAACGCAGTTCTGATGGCAGACGAAGCGGCCCGCGGTTCGAAGATAGAGCCCGCAGGAACGAGTATGCGGTTGGGAATTGCGACCGATCACGGCGGCTTCGCGCTGAAGGAAGAAATTATCGCGCGATTGCGGGATGCTGGACACGAAGTGACCGATTTCGGAGCTCACCAGCTGGCCGAAGGCGACGATTATCCCGATTTCGTCCTTCTCTTGGCCCACGCAGTTGCCGCTGGGAAGTTGGACCGCGGCATCGCCATCTGCGGGAGCGGTGTTGGCGCATCAGTCTGTGCGAACAAAGTTCCCGGAATTCGTGCCGCGCTGATCCACGATCATTTCTCAGCGAAACAGGGCGCAGAAGACGACCACATGAATATTCTCTGCATGGGCGGTCGAACCGTGGGCCCGGCTGTCGCGTGGGACCTTGTGCAGACATATCTAGTCGCTGAATACAGCCAAGAAGAACGTCATGTTCGCCGCTTGGCAAAGGTCGCCAAAGCCGAGTTGCAAATCCGCGCGGCAACAAAGTAACCAGTAGTTCTGGGTGGTTTGGTTTGAGGTGCAGCAACACTTGAGGAGACATCGATGAGTGCCACGCAAGTTCTAAAAACTGCGCAAGACAAAGACCGACTGTGCATCAACACCATTCGCACTCTTTCCATGGACGCCGTCCAGCAAGCCAAGTCTGGCCATCCCGGCACGCCGATGGCGCTCGCTCCCGTGACTTATACGCTCTGGAACCGCGTCATGCGCTTCAATCCCGCGGATCCCATTTGGCCGAACCGCGACCGCTTCGTGCTTTCGAACGGCCACGCTTCCATGCTTCTATGGTCAGTCCTACATCTGACCGGCGTCCAAGCGGTGAATGCAGACTACGAGCGACTTGGTCAGCCCTCGGTGACGCTGGAGGACATTCGTCGTTTCCGACAGCCGGACAGTAAGGCTCCGGGACACCCTGAATATCATTGGGTCTCGGGCGTGGAAACAACCACAGGCCCGCTGGGTCAAGGGGTGGCGACCAGCGTAGGAATGGCCATTGCCGAGAAATGGCTGGCCAATTACTTCAATCGTCCAGGGTTTGAAATCTTCGACTACGACATTTATGCGCTCTGTGGCGATGGTTGCATGATGGAAGGAATTTCTTCCGAGGCGGCATCGCTCGCCGGGCATCTTGGTCTGGACAATCTCTGCTGGATTTACGACAACAACCACATCACCATCGAAGGCAATACGAACATCGCATTCACCGAGGATGTTGCTGCGCGATTCCTCGCCTATGGTTGGAATGTTTTGCGGGTTGCTGATGCGAATGACATCGACCGGATCCAGCACGCTTTCGAGGTCGCCCGAAAGACCAAGGGGCGTCCCACTTTCATCGTGCTCGACAGTCACATCGGCTATGGCTCTCCTCACAAGCAAGACACGCCCGAAGCACACGGGGAGCCCTTAGGCGATGAAGAGATTCGTTTAACGAAGCGCGGTTACGGTTGGCCTGAGGATGCCAAATTCTTGGTGCCCGATGGAGTTTACGATCATTTCAAGGCAGGTATCGGTGCGCGTGGTTCCGAAGCTGAGAAACAGTGGAATACACTTTTCGCGGATTACCGCGCGAAGTATCCAGAACTGGCGAAGGAAATCGACTTGATGCAGCGTCGCGAACTGCCACAAGGCTGGGACCGCAATTTGCCTGTTTTTGCCACTGACCCCAAGGGCATTGCCGGAAGAGACGCATCCGGCAAAGTGCTCAATGTTCTGGCGCAGAATATCCCGTGGTTTCTGGGCGGTTCTGCTGATCTTGGACCATCCAACAAAACCACGCTGAGTTACGAAGGTGCCGGCAACTTCCAGGCGGATACGCCGGGCGGGAAGAATCTGCACTTTGGAATTCGCGAACACGCTATGGCTGCCATCGTAAACGGCCTTTCGCTTTCCAAATTGCGTGCTTTCGGCGCCACTTTCTTCATCTTCAGCGACTACGCGCGTCCCGCGATTCGCCTCTCTGCTCTCATGGAACTCCCCACCATCCTGGTGTTCACGCACGATGCGATGGGCGATGGTGAAGATGGCCCCACGCACCAACCCGTCGAGCACCTCGCTTCTTTGCGTGCGATCCCAGGTCTGCTCACGTTCCGGCCGGGCGACGCGAATGAAGTTGTGGAGGCGTACCGCTACATCGCGCAACTTCGCCACGAACCAGCAATTCTGGCACTCTCCCGGCAGCCACTGCCTACCCTAGACAGGACGAAATATGCGCCTGCATCCGGTGTGGCGAAAGGTGCTTACGTGCTCGCCGATAATTCCGCAGGAAACCCTGAACTGATTTTTCTGGCCTCCGGAAGCGAAGTCAGCCTCGCGGTGGAGGCGTATGAAAAGCTTGCAAGTGAAGGTGTGCGGTGCCGGGTGGTCTCCATGCCCTCATGGGAAGTGTTCGAACACCAGCCGCAGGAGTATCGGGACAGCGTACTCCCGCCAGCCGTGAATGCTCGCATTGCCGTTGAACAGGCTTCCACCTTCGGCTGGGAACGCTACGTTTCCGCGCCGGGAAAGCTGAATTGCATGAAGACCTTTGGTGCTTCTGCCCCATTGAAAGAGCTGCAGAAAAAATTTGGTTACGAGCCAGATCACCTGGTGGCCACTGCGAAACAGCTACTAGGCAAAGCCTGATCCGTTGCAACCGCTCAGGTGCACTACCGCTTACAGGAACATCCCAAATGACGGGAAACCCGGAAAAGGAACGACTCGAGCAAGCCAATACTGGCAGCCAGCTTTGGAAAAAGTGGGGCCCTTACCTAAGCGAGCGCCAGTGGGGCACCGTCCGCGAAGACTACAGCGAGTCTGGTAACGCATGGGAGTATTTTCCTCATGATCACGCACGCTCGCGCGCCTATCGCTGGGGCGAAGATGGCATTGCCGGAATTTCTGATGACAAGCAGCGCCTCTGTTTCGCGCTGGCCTTCTGGAATGGCCAGGACCCGATCCTCAAAGAACGCCTCTTCGGCCTGACAAATAGTGAAGGGAACCACGGCGAGGACGTTAAGGAATACTACTTCTATCTGGATAGCACACCAACGCACTCGTACATGAAGTATCTGTACAAGTATCCACAGCGTGCTTTTCCTTACGCCGACTTGGTAGAAACAAACCGGCGCCGGAATCGGAATGAACTGGAATATGAGTTGCTTGATACCGGAGTGTTTGGCGACGATCGCTACTTCGATATTTTTGTCGAGTATGCAAAAGAAAGTGCTGAAGAGATTCTTGTTCAAATTACAGTTTGGAATCGTGGCTCGGAGGCAGCTGAACTCCATGTGCTGCCTACCTTATGGTTCAGGAACAATTGGGCTTACGGTGAGAACGTCGTCAAACCCTCGCTTGGCCAGGTCAACACGCTGAACAGCAGCTGTGCGATGAAGGCCTTCCATCCGGATCTCGGCGATCGTTTCCTGTACTGTGAGAATGCCGCGAGCCTTCTTTTCACAGAAAACGAAACCAATTGCCAACGGATTTATGGCACCGCAAACGCCACACCTTATGTGAAAGACGGTATCAACAACTACTTAATCCACGGCCAAACGGATGCCATAAATCCCGGTGCTACCGGCACTAAGGCGTCGGCCCATTCCAAATTTACGATTGCGCCTGGCAAATCCGAAACAATCCGTTTGCGACTGAGTCAAAGCGGAACGTGTGAACTCCCCTTTGGCAGCCGTTTCGACGAAATAATGCAAACGCGGAGCAAGGAATCGGACCGGTTCTACGATGCCATCACTCCGTCTTCATTCACGCCGGATCAAGCACGGGTCTTCCGGCAGGCGTTGGCGGGAATGCTGTGGTCCAAACAGTTTTACAACTACAACCTGAATGAGTGGCTGAAAGAGCACCACGCCAGCCCGTTTCAAACGGCGCGTCGAGGAAATCGAAACGACCGCTGGTACCACATGTATAACGCGGACATCCTTTCGATGCCAGACAAGTGGGAATATCCCTGGTACGCCGCTTGGGATTTGGCGTTTCACGTCATCGCGCTTGCGCTGGTGGATGAAGATTTTGGAAAACAGCAACTGGAAATGATTTTGTCCAAAGATTACATGCACCCGAATGGACAAATCCCCGCGTACGAATGGAATTTTAGCGACGTAAATCCACCCGTACACGCTTGGTCCGCAATCTTCACCTATCGTTTGGGCCAAAAGCTCAACCAGCAAGGTGATCTCGACTGGCTTGAGCGCGTCTTTCACAAACTGTTGCTGAATTTCAATTGGTGGGTGAATCGCAAAGATCGTTCCGGCAATAACGTTTTTGAGGGTGGCTTTCTCGGCTTGGACAATATCGGGGTCTTTGATCGAAGTGCGCCTCTCCCCACCGGTGGTTACCTGGATCAGGCCGACGGCACGGCGTGGATGGCGCTCTATTGCCAAAACATGCTGGAAATCGCCGATGAGCTCGCGACCTATCGTCCCGTCTACAGCGACATGTACGTTAAATTCTTGGAACACTTCTTATGGATCGCGGCATCGATGATTCATGCCGGCGGCGACGTAGGCATGTGGGACGAGGAGGACGGGTTCTTTTACGATGTTTTGCGTCTCCCGGATGGCAGCGGCTTCCGTCTAAAGGTTCGATCGATGGTAGGGTTATTGCCCCTCTGCGCGGTTACGGTGTTCGACCGCCATTTGATCGACAAATTCCCACGAGCGGCGCGACATCTACGAAAATTCGCTGAAGCGCGCCCGGAACTGACTGCGTTCATTCACGATCCACGCAAAGTTGGGCCAACCGGCCGCCATTTGTGTGCGATTTTGAACGAGCAGAATCTACGGCGTGTGCTTTCCATCATGCTCGACGAGAACGAATTCTTCAGTGCTTATGGCATTCGGGCGCTTTCTCGCCGCCATGTACAACATCCGTACGTGCTGCAAGCGGGCGGCCGCGAATATCGTGTCTCATACCAACCCGCGGAGTCGAATGACGGTACGTTTGGAGGCAACTCGAACTGGCGCGGGCCCATCTGGATGCCAGTAAACACCATGATCATTCGTTCGCTTCTGCAGTATTACGCCTACTATGGCGACTCGTTCATCATCGAGTGCCCCACGGGTTCTGGACGAATGATGAATTTGTTTCAAGTGGCGGAAGAAATCACTCGCCGCCTTGAAAGTATTTTCCTTCGCGACACAAGGGGTCGCCGCCCGGTGTACGGTGGGAACGAAAAGTTCCAACAAGACGCGCACTGGCGGGATTACCTGCTCTTCTATGAATATTTCCATGGAGACAATGGCGCCGGGATTGGAGCTGGTCACCAAACAGGTTGGACCGGAGCCATAGCACGCGCCATGCACGTATTTGCCTCAACCAAACCCGAAGTATTTCTAGCCCTCGGCAAAAAAGTCACTGCGCTCACGCGCTGAACCCACGTGTCCAACTCGTGTCCCAGAAACTGTGCCTCGTGCCATCCCGCTCTCAAGCAGCCGACCGTCAGCAGTCTGCATTCCAGATTTCTCTCGAATTTGCGCCACTCAGATCGCTGACGATGCGAAATGGTCCGTCCGATGAGCGAGTCGGCCACCGCCACAGCGCGGACATTCTTGCTTTGCGAAAACCGGACATTTCTACCTGCGTTGACACGAACCCACGGATTGGTGCCATGCTTCGTCCTCGATGTGGGCCGCGCAGAACCATGTTTCGCAAACTTCGCAGTGGTCATGTTTCCGTGGTTCATCCACGAATAGGTCTTTGCAGACTACAGATACGAACCTGATCTGGCCCGCGGCGCCACTTCAGTAAGGTTAACTCTCTGCGCCGGTTACAAAACGGCTGCGATAGTGAGCAGGCGGAACGCCGAACCGTCGCATGAATGCTCGGCGAAAACTGTCGGGATCGTGAAAACCAACCGATTCGGCGACGCGCTTCACACTAGAGCCAGGATCAGATAGCCGTTTGCGTGCCTCGTCCAACCGGAGACGCTGCACAAACGCGGCGGGACTGCTGTTGAACTCTCCCCGGAATCGCCGGGAGAACTGCCGCGGGCATAGACTGGTTTGTTCTGCCATTGCCTCCACAGAAAGGTCCTTGTTGAGGCGTCCCACCATCCATGTCGCGAGATCGGCGAAGCGGTTCGTGGTAGAAACCTGAAACTTTAACGGCTCGGAAAACTGCTCTTGTCCTCCGGGCCGCTTCATGTAGACCACCAGTTCGCGCGCCACGGCTAGCGCGATTCGAGGTCCAAAGTCTTCTTCAATTAATGCCAAGGAGAGGTCGATTCCTGCGGTGATACCCGCCGAAGTGTAGAACTTGCCGTCGCGAATGTAGAGCGCATTGGCATCAACCTTCAATGCGGGAAAGCGGCCGGCCAACTCGGCGGCGAACTTCCAGTGGGTTGTCACTCGGCGCCCGTTAAGCAGTCCGGTTGGCGCGATTGCGTAAACGCCGGTGCACACCGAAACAATTCGGCGAATGCCGTGGGCCCGGCGGCTGATCCAATCTGCCAGTTTGGGGCCAGAGGAAGAGAGGCGGATGCCCGGGCCACCAGGAATGAGAAGCGTATCTATGTTGCGCAAAGAGCTTAGGATGCAGGAAGCGGTCATGCGCAACCCGGACATCGAGCGGAACGTTTTTGTGCTTAATGCTGCAATCGTGACCTTGTAGCAGGGCTGTGGGATACCGCTCGAGTCCTCAAAAAATGCCCTACTGAACGCCTCCAGGGGCCCTGTCAGGTCAAGGCTGGCGAGGTTGTCATATCCCACAATAACAATGTGTTTGGGTCTCACGTTTTTGTCTCATCAAATTAGCCAGACAACCGTCTGTCTGGAACGACATGCCTCCGGCGATCTGGGGCTTACCCACTCTAACAAAAAATCATGTCCGGAAGTGCCGGATGAATGTCATTTGGGACTTCTCTCTATGGAGTTATCGTCTTGTCTCGTACAGGCAATGTCTTCTGGAGGACTCCATGCGAAGCAAGGCCAACGGACTCTGGATGGCCGCGGTGATCGTGGGAATGCTTGACCTGCTAGCCCCCGTGAGTCACGCGCAGACGTCCAACAATTCACCATCTCCCACCGCCCAAACCGGTTCGCTGAAGCCGCCAGCTTCGGGCAAGATCAATGTAGCGGTCCTGATTTCGGAGGGTGCGGATGTCATGGATATCGCGGGCCCGTGGGAGGTCTTCCGCGGCGCCATGCTTACAACCAAAGGCAAGCCGTGGCATGAAGCGGATGGCGATGACATGGTAATGCCGTTCAACACGTACACCGTATCCGATTCGTTGAGGCCAGTGGACGCCAATGGACTGACCATCGTACCCAACTACACTTTTGACAATGCGCCTAAACCGCAGGTTATTGTAATCCCCGCGCAACGCGGACGCAGCGTGGCCCAGAAAGCGTGGCTATTGGCCAATTCGGCCACTGCCGATGAGACCATGTCGGTGTGCACTGGTGCTGAGGTACTGGCGCAGTATGGATTGCTCGACGGCAAAACTGCCACCACCCATCATTATTTTCTGCAAAGCATGCAGAAGCAATATCCCGCTGTGCACTTCGTCAGTGGAACCCGCTACGTGGAGAACGGCAAAATCGCCACCGCCGGCGGCTTGACCTCGGGCATCGATCTGGCACTACACGTCGTTGCGAAGTACTACGGCGACGAGGTGGCGCAGGTTACCTCTGATATTCTGGAGCATCGCAGCGCGCTATGGAAAAACCCGGAATACGAGCAAGTGAAGCCGGTTGTCGCGTCGAAGTGATCTTGCATATTGCACGAGCGGTGGCTGCAGGGACTTGGATGATTGTCGGCTTTTCGTTGAAATGAGCTTTTAGCGGTGCTAAGCGAGTGTGAGGAAAGCTCGGTATGTGTAGAAAGGAGTGGGGAACAGTTTGGGGAACAGTTGTTCCCAAAAACTGGATTGCCGACCCGAAAATTGGCCTTATCGGACGTCCTAAGTTATTGATTCCGAGCAACAGGCGCTGGGACTTTTCTACTTGCTAAACCGTTGTAGCGGTTGAATGTCTCTGCCTGCCAGTTGCCTGAAAAACGCGCCTTTTGTTGAAGTGGCAAACGCTCAGAGAAACTCGTCGGTCCCCACGGCGAATAGACCACATTCCGTAAGGGTTCCGTCAGGAATCGAGTGAAATTGGAGAGATCAGATTCTCCAATGCCAATGGCAAAACGAATTTCACGCAAGATAGCGTTTGACGCGATTAGGGTTAGCTTTTCCCATCATCACTGGGATTTTCAGGACCTCCTGGAACAGAATCCCACCCTCTCCGCCATTTTCTCCTTCGGGTAATCCGTCACAGCTTCGCTCTTCATCCCCCTTTAACATGGCTCTGCATGCGCAGTGATGGCTCGCTCCCCTCCACTGCTTTGGGAAAGGTGTATCTATGAGCCTCAGCCAGTTGGCGCGTTCCCTAAAAGAGTCCGCCACCCTCAAACTCAACGAAACTGCCGCACTTTTGCGCGAAAAGGGTGAGCCCGTCATCCACCTTGGCGGCGGCGAGCCCAAGAGCAAAGCTCCCATTGACGCGGTAATCAATTGCACTTCGCTTCTCAATACTGGCGAAGTCCGCTACACCGCTCCAGACGGCATCCCCGCCCTCAAAAAAGCTATCGTTCGCTACACCGAGGATCACTACAAAAAGGTCGTCCATGCCGGCAACATCATCATCTCCGGCGGCGCCAAGCAAGCCCTCATGGTCTTACTGCACGCCATTCTGGATCCCAAGGAAGAAGTGATTTTCCCTGCGCCCTACTGGGTCAGCTACCCCGAAATGGTCAAGCTCGCGGGCGGTGTTCCGGTCGTGGTCAAACCCGAGGACGGCACCTTTTTCCCAACCGTCAAAGAAATCGCCGCCGCCGTCGGTTCGTACACCAAAGCCATCATCCTCAACAGTCCCAACAATCCCTCCGGTGTCATGTACCCCAAACCATTCATCCAGGAAATGGTCGAGTTTTGCGAGAAGAAAAATCTCTACCTGATCATGGACGACATTTACAATCGCCTCACTTTCGACCACAACGGCGCGCCCATCTGCTACGACTTCATGAAGTGCTCCCTCGAAGAGTCCAAGATCATCGTGATCAACGGCGTCTCCAAGATGTACGCCATGACCGGCTTCCGCATCGGCTGGGCCATAGCCTCTCAACCTTTAATCTCCGCCATGGCCACCATTCAATCGCAGCAAACTTCCGGCCCCTCCGCTCCCTCGCAATGGGCAGCCGTCGGCGCCCTCAATGGCGTGCAGTCCTCGGTGGAGAGCCTACGCGTCACTCTCGAAAATAATCGCAACATCATGATCGACCGCCTCAATGCCTTCGACGGCGTGAAAGTCCACAAGCCCGAGGGCACTTTCTACTGCTTCCCCGATTTCTCCGCCTATATGAAGGATTCGCAGAAGCTCTCCGAATTCCTCCTGGAAAAGGTTCGCGTCGTCACCGTTCCTGGCAAGGAGTTCGGCTTCGAAGGCCACCTGCGTCTCAGCTATTGTGGGGCCCCCAAAGACATCACCGAAGGTCTCGACCGCATCAAGTGGGCCCTCGATCCCAATTCCGCCAACGAACTCTACCTTGGCGATCACAAGCTCGTGAGGGACTGGCTATGAACATCTACCTCGACGTGCAATCTCCCGCGGTCCGCGAAGCCGGCAAGCTTGCCAGCAATTACGCCCTCGCCAACCACGGCCTCGTCAATCTGCGCCGCGTGTACTGGAACCTCCCCACCCCCGCGCTCTACGAAGAAAGCATCTTTCGCTCCGAAGGTTCGCTTTCGCATCTCGGTCCGCTCGTCGTCAACACCGGTAAGCACACCGCGCGTGCCGCTGCCGACAAGTTCGTCGTCCGCGAAGAGTCCACCGAAAACAAAATCTGGTGGGGCGAATACAATCGTCCCTTCACCGGGGAAAGTTTCAGCGCCCTGCTCACCCGCCTTCAGGGCTATCTCCAGGGCCGCGACGTCTTCGTCCAGGACTGCTTCGCCGGATCCGATCCCGACTACAGTCTCCCCGTGCGCATCATTACGCAAAAAGCCTGGCACTCGCTCTTCGCCCGCACCATGTTCCTGAAAATCCGCAACACCGATGCGTTGCAGCACCACGTTCCCGAATTCACGGTCATTGCCGCTCCTGGTTTTCAGGCTTCCCCTATGACGGACGGCACTCGCACCGAAACCTTCATCATTATTAATTTCCGCGAGCGTCTCGCAATCATCGGCGGCACCAGCTACGCGGGCGAAATCAAGAAGACCATTTTCACCGTCCTTAATTTCTTACTTCCTCTCCAGGGTGTGCTCTCCATGCATTGCTCCGCCAACGTCGGCTCGGATGGCGATGTGGCCATTTTCTTCGGCCTTTCCGGCACCGGTAAAACCACTCTCTCCGCCGACCCCAAACGCCGCCTCATCGGCGACGACGAGCACGGCTGGAGCGACAATGGTGTTTTCAATTTCGAGGACGGTTGCTACGCCAAAGTCATTCGCCTCTCTGAAGACGCCGAACCCCAAATCTTTGCTTGCACCCGCCATTTCGGCACCATTCTCGAAAACGTCACCTTCGACACCGTCTCCCGTCATCTCGACCTCAACGACGACACCGTCACCGAAAACACTCGCGCTGCCTATCCGCTCTCTTACATCGCCAATCATCTCCCTGAAAAGCGCGCCGGCCATCCCAAAAACGTTATCTTCCTTACTTGCGACGCTTCCGGCGTGATGCCTCCGATCTCCCGGCTCACCCCCGATCAGGCCATCTACCACTTCATTTCTGGCTACACCAGCAAGATTGCCGGCACCGAAATTGGTCTCGGCATCGAGCCGCAAATGACCTTCAGCACCTGCTTCGGTGGCCCGTTTATGGTTCATCACCCGCTGGCCTATGCGGAATTGTTAAAGAATAAAATCCAGAAGCACCATGCTCACGTTTGGCTCGTGAACACCGGTTGGACCGGCGGTTCATTCGGTGTCGGCAGGCGCATCAGCATTCAGCATACGCGCGCGCTGCTGAACGCCGCTCTCAGTGGCTCATTGCTGAATGTCCCTCACAAAAAGGACCCCGTCTTTGGCTTTGATATGCCCACGCAATGTGACGGCGTTCCACCCGCGATTCTCGATCCCGTCAACACCTGGCCCAGCCGCGACGAATATTTCCAGAAGTACGATGCGCTCGCCGCACGCTTCATCGAAAATTTCAAACTTATGCTCCACGAATGCCCCGCTCACATCCGCGAAGCCGGGCCTAAACGTCTCCACGCCACCCCCGTCAAGTAGCGCCCCTGGAGTCATTGGCGCGTTGCTTAAAATTCCTGTTGCGTCGCTACTCGCGGTTCGCTAGGCTCCTCTGCGACTTTTTCCACGGGAGAAACCCATATGGCCGACAAACCAACCTTTGAGCAAGGTCAACTTCAGCTTCAGTTGTATGATTTGCGCCGCGAACCCAAGCTTCGCGAAGCGCGTGACTGGTTCGTGAAAAACTATTTCGCCGACACCTTAGAGGATAGCCTTCGTGTCGCCGCATTCGGCTCGCAAGAAGGCTCTTATTTCATGATGGTCACCAGCTATTGGGAGCAAGCCTGCGCTTATCTGAATCACGGTTTGCTTCATGAGCAGCTTTTCTTCGAGACCTCCGGTGAATTTTATGGCGTCTGGGAACGCATCAAGCTGGTTGTCCCAAAGATGCGCGAAATGTTCCATCAAAAGCTATTCCTCGCAAACCTGGAACAGGCGGCGCAACGCTTTGAGAAGTTCATCGAAACTGCTTCCCCTGGCTCCGTTGAGGCCATGCGCCAGTGGACCCAGCAGATGCGGGCAGCCAGGTCGCAGAAAGCCTCCGCCTGAGACCGTAGACCGCGTGTCTCAGCCGCGCTGAAATCAACGCTAATTTCGGAGTTGACCGCTCCGAGCGCGAGGGCTAGCAGCCACTTCAACTCCGAAGCGGCCGGCTCTTCTATTCGTAACGCAACGCCACCACCGGATCGACCCGCGTGGCACGTTGCGCGGGCACTACGCATGCTCCAACTGCGATCAGTGTCAGCAGCGCCGCCACTCCGCCAAACGTCAATGGATCATGCGTGGTCACTCCAAACACCATCTTGCTCATCAGCCTGGTTAGCAAAAAAGACGCAACCAGTCCCACGCCCACTCCCACCAACGCCATCCGGCCTGCCTCGCTTAGCATCATCCACAAAATGTCCCGCCGTCCCGCCCCCATGGCCATCCGGATCCCGATCTCCTGCGTGCGCTGGCCCGCTATGTACGAAATCACTCCGTAGATACCCACGCACGAAAGAACAGTTGCGAGCACTGCAAACACTCCCAGCAGCATCATCGCAAAACGCTTTTCCGCCAGCGAATCGGCCACGATCTCGCTCATCATCTTCGCGTCATGAATCACCAGTTGGCTGTTCACCTTCCACAGAGCCTGCCGGATCGGCGCTACGCTGTTCACCATGGTCGGATTCAGCCGCACCATCGCCGGGAACCCGTGCGCCAGCATGGCCATGATCGAATCCGGCAGTTGTGCCAACGCGAAATAGCATTGCGCCTGAATCGAATTGCTTGGGTTTTCGTCCATACCCCACTGCTTTACGTGTCCCACCACACCCACCACTTCCGCGTTCAGATTCAAAATGTCGAAGTTCACATGCCGCCCGATGGGGTCCTTATCCCCAAAAAATCGCTTGGCAAATTCCTCGTCAATCACCGTCACAAACCGCGACTTTTCATTATCCTGCTCTTCCAGGAACCGTCCCCGCTTCAGCGGAATTCTCATCACTTTCAGATAATCCGGTTGCGCGATGTAAAACAGCGACACCTTCATCTCCGATTCCGTCGCCGGCTTCGCTTCCGAGTCCAGCCACAGCGGCAACTCGGAGTCTCCACTCATCGGAGTGGCTCCTCCGGTCATCGACGCGGCCTCCACTCCCGGTATCCCCTCCAGCACTCTTTGATAGCCCCTCAGCGCCTCACGAATTTCCGTTGGAGTTTTCCCCGTCGGCTCTCCCACCGCTGCGCTGAAGTTCATCACGTTCCGCGCATCGAATCCCGGATCCACACTCCACAAATTCCCCAGGCTCCGCATCATTAATCCCGCGCCAGTCAACAGCACCAGCGCCAACGCCATCTCCACTGCCACGATCACGCCCTGCGCGCGGTGCCGCGCCCCGCTTCCTCCACGTCCGCTTTCTTTCAGCGTTTCTCCAATCTCCGTTCGCGCGGTCTTCCATGCGGGTATCAAGCCGAACAGAACCGCCGCCAGTATCGATGCCGCAAACGTGAACAGCAGCACCCGGCCATCCACATGAATTTCCTCCGCCCGCGGCAACGCGTCAGGGAGTGCCTTGATCGCCGCCTTCGTGCCCCACGCCGCGACCAACAGTCCCACGACCCCTCCTCCCGCTCCCAAAAGCACACTCTCGGTCAACAGTTGCCGCACCATCCGCGCCCGTCCTGCTCCCAGCGCTGCGCGAATCGCAAATTCTTTCGTGCGTCCGGTCGACCGCGCCAACAGCAGATTCGCCACGTTTGCGCACGCAATCAGCAGCACGAACCCCACCGCCGCCAACAGCAGCAGCAGCGATCCCCGCACCTGCCCCACCACGTTTTCCTTCAATGGCACCAACGTGATTCCGCTGTTCTTGTTGCTATCTGGATACATCTCCGCCAACTGGGTCGCCACACTCGTCATGTCCGCTTTCGCCTGCTCCAGCGTCACTCCGGACTTCAATCGCCCCACAGCATCCATGCCCATTCCCGCGCGCCGGTCCTGGAACAATGGTTCTTTCCATTGCCCGATGGGCACATACAAATCTTTGTCTTCATAAAAATTGTTATTCCGGAAGTGGAAGTTGCCGGGTATCACTCCGACGATCGTGTACACCGATCCATTCAACTCCACAGCCTTATTCACCACGTCCGCCGCCCCGCCGAACTTTCGTTTCCACAATCCTTCGCTGATCAACGCTACCGCCGCTCCACCCAACTGGTCTTCTTGTTCCGTAAACAGTCGTCCCACTACGGGCCGCACTCCGAGCAGCGAAAAGAACGTGGCCGACACCATTTCCGTATCCAGCCGCTCCGGATCGCCTTGCCCGGTCAGATTGAAATCATCCCCGCGATACCCCGCCAACTGCGTGAACGAGCGGTTGCCCCGCCGCCAGTCCAAAAAATTTGGATAGGAGATTGATCCGCGATCAAATTCCGCCCGCGACGTATACACCGCGACCAATCGCTCCGGTTCTTGGTAGGGCAAGGGACTGAGCAACACGCCGTTCACTACGGAAAACAACGCCGTGTTCGCCCCAATCCCCAACGCCAGCGTCAAAATTGCAATTATTGAAAATCCGGGATTCTTCCGTAGCAGCCGCGCGCCATACTGCAGATCCTGCCAGAAGGTTTGCATAGAACCGCCCTTCTTCAACCGACGCCCTTACCTCATCATACGTAATTCCTTGCGCGGATGTTCAACACGGTCGTGCTACGCAATTGAGCACTTGCAACGCTGACGAACCAGCCGACCGACTCGACAGAACCACCCCCTTTGCCTTCCTCGTCCGCTACATGACAAAAATGTAAGCCCCTTGTCATCTTGGCGTTTCCTCCCCACTGCTACCCTCGCACCCCTCAGGAATCCATCTCTTGCCGGCGCGCTCAGCAGTCCACATCCACACCGTTATCTCTACGCCCTATATTCCTTACCTCCATGTCCTCCGCCATCCAGATCGAAAGCCTCCATAGCCCTATTCCGTACTTTTCCGATTTCTCGCCTCACCAGACCTAAGAACCTACCGCACGTCGACGACAGGGTAGCTCTCTATGTACTCTTCGTTCTCCGTTCCGTAATAAGTGCATGTGCGAGCCGCGAAATCGACATCATATCGGACGACCCCTGCACGCCAAGATGCATTCAGAAATTCAGGAAACGTGCTCTTACCCGCTTGGTCCGTGCGCAGAGCGGCTATCAAGGCTTCCCGATTGAACCGAGGCACGTCGCTGATCTCAGACACTAGCGGCGTGCCGAGCTGCACGACCGGGCCGTTTTCCGTCAAATAAAGACTCTGGCAAGCCGGTAGATACCAGAGGTTTCGCGTTACGCCAGCTTGTCGGAGTGTTTCGGCTAGATAAGGAAAGCCGCCAATTTTTGGTCGACCAGCCATGGCACGTTGCATCGCAGCTTGCAACACTTCAATCGCTTTGCTCATCTCATCTGCTCCTTCGCACCACAGGAGTATCTCCTGTTCATGGGCTCTGACCAAGGGAGTACTCTGAGGTACTTTTCTGGTTTCCCGGCAAATCGGGACTTAGGCAGAACCCGAATCAATCCGTCGAGTTCTTCAAGCGGTCTAATTTAACAGTTGTGCAATCCGAGGGACGCTAATTAGCATGGTCCCCACAGGGGAGTCGAATTATGCGAGCGACAGCTTTTCTACTGACACTCGGATTTATCTTTGCGACCCGAACGGTGATGAGTGCGCAGCATTATTCTTCGGACGAACTAAAACGCCGCGCGGTCGAGAGACGCGCTGTTGAAGCAGTTATCTGGGGTATACCGGCGGTCAACTTCGACCGCATGGTCCAAGCTATGATGGGAGCCAAAGGCGATTGGAATCAGGTCCTCTATTGGAGTCGTCCCTCCACCTGGAAAAACCAGACGCTGACCCCAAACCCTGATGCAATCTACGCTATGCCGTTCTTTGACACGAAGAAGGTCGGCGCGATGGTTCTTGAGATTCCGCCTGCCGAAGGAGGTGGTTCGATTGTGGGCAGCATCATGGACTGCTGGCAGATTGCGTTGGAAGATGTCGGCCCGGCAGGCGTTGACAAAGGCAAGGGCGGCAAATATCTCATTCTCCCTCCGGGCTACAAGGACAAGACTCCCGCCGGATATATCGTGCTTTCTTCCGCCAACTACGAGGGCTACGCGCTGCTGCGTTCCAGTTTGAAGAGCAACAGCGTCGCCGACATTGCCGCCGCCGCTACCTACATGAAGCGCGTCCGTCTGTATCCTCTCTCCGCAGCCGCTCATCCTCCTGAGACCGTCTTCGTTTCGGTTGATGACGTTCTGCTCGACGCGACCATTCCCTATGACCAGCGCTTCTTCGAAGCTCTAAACCGCGTTGTCCAATATGAGCCGTGGCTCGAACGTGACCGCGTGATGATCGACCAACTGAAATCCATCGGCATCGAACAAGGCAAACCGTTCTCTCCTGACTCGGCGACCGCCCAGCAACTGAAAGCCGCCATTGACGAAGCCCACGCTTGGCTTGTCGCTCAATACGAGACGGCCTATCCTGCCTACAGCTTTGCCACACACGCGCTCATACGCGACGTTCGGTGGGCCAGCCGGTCGTCCCTCACGCAAGTTTTGCAGACCAACTCTGACGGTACAGTTGACATTTACTTTGGACCAAAAGCGCCGGCGGGCAAGGAGTCGAACTGGGTACCGACCAAGTCTGGTGAACGATTCGAGGCACTGTTCCGTTTCTACGGTCCGGAAAAGCCCGTTTTCGACAAGAGTTGGACGTTGCCAGACATTGAGAAGGCGCGGTAGACGACGTTGTGATGAATTCATTTCAAGCTCGGAGAGACGGTCGATGAAGAAGAAGACTCTATTTGTTGTAGCTGTTCTCGCCACGTCGCTCGTCGGCTGCGAGCAACCAAAACAAACCGCGACGACAGAGGCCAACGCCACTGGCTATACGTTCGAGCGCAGCTACCCGTCAGGGGACACTGCTCAGAAGGCATACGATAATTCTGACCTCAACAATGCCATCACGGCGTACAAGTTTTTCTATCCGACGGTGTCGATTGCCGCAACGTGGAAAGGCAACGTAGCTGCGGGCCTTGTGACCAACAAACAGTTCATGATTCTCGAAGGCAGCCCGAAGCAATCTGTCTTCACCCCGAATTCCGACACTCCTTACGAGGGTGCGAATATCGACCTCACCGAAGGTCCCATGGTCGTCGAGCTTCCCCCTGGTGCCTTGATGTGTGTTGTCAACGACATGAACCAGCGCTACGTGATGGATATGGGGCTGCCGGGACCCGATGCCGGGAAAGGCGGCAAACATCTGATTCTTCCGCCCGGATACAAAGGCAAAATTCCTGTCGGCTACTTCAGCGGCACTCCAACGACAAATCGTGTGCTGCTGCTGGTTCGGGCAATCCCTCCCGCTGGCGATGCGCAGGCAGCAATCGCAAAATTGAAGTCCGTAAAGCTGTATCCGTTCAACAACCCCGCCGCCGCGTCGCAGGTGACATGGTTCGCCATCGGCGATAAGCACATCGACTTCACGCCAGTTCCTTGGGAGAAGAACCTCGACTATTGGAAAGAGCTCGCCGAGGTCATCAACCGCGAACCTCCCTACGAGGCTTATCGGATGGAGTACGGTCTGCTAGCTTCCATCGGTATCGAGAAAGGTAAGCCTTTCTCTCCCGATGTGCGAATGCAGGGCATCCTCGTGAAGGCCGCTGAAATTGCCAACGACCAGATGCGCGTCGAGTCATTTGCAGACCGCCGTCCCGACCGCGTTGCTTGGCCTGACCGCAAATGGGAATGGGCAACGCTGCGACCCGAGAACGGAACTTTCGACACCCCAACTTACAAAGACCTCGAAGCCCGCACAAAGTGGTTCTATCAAGCGCAGATTGAGTCTCCCGCTATGTTTCGTCGGGGCGCGGGCGCGGGTTCGCTCTACTGGCTTGGCACCCGCGACGCAGCGGGAGCGTTCCTCGACGGAGGCAAAACGTACAAGCTGACTGTGCCGCTGCCAGTTCCCGCAAAGCTATTCTGGTCGCTCACCATTTACGACCCAGATACACGAAGCGAAATAGTTACCGACCAAGGCAAAGCCGCCCTGCGTTCCCTCTTTGAACTCAAAGGCAAGACAGACTCAGGCTCCATTGACCTCTACTTTGGTCCTAACACTCCCTCTGGTCACGAGAGCGAGTGGATAAAGACCACTCCCGGCAAGGGCTGGTTCACCTACTTCCGTATCTATGGGCCGGAAAAAGCCGCGTTTGACGAAAGTTGGAAACCCGGAGACTTCGAGACCGTGAAGTAGGATCGCGTAGCGCCTGGTAAACGTTAGAACTTAACCGGAGGCGCGTTTTCGGAAAAGTTTCCTTCCAGGGCCCGGGGCCATCGCAATCTTTAGACAGCAACCCATAAACCAACGCCATTTTCTCATCAGTTCTTGCCCAACACCGAGACCATCACCACAATCCGTGGCCCTATTCCAGTCTAGTGGCATAGGCACGCTTGCCTGTGTCTGTAGTCCAAACCTGTGTCTTTGATCCTTTTCAAGCCCCCACCTTCCCTTATCCGATTGGCCAAACTCCAATTTTCGAATGCCAGCCGCCTTTTCTACCTTTTGTGTTGACAACCACTGTAATATACTGTATAGTACACCAAGCGGAGATGAGAAAGGGTGTATCCAGTGCTTCAACCTCCGCGCTACTACCTACCTTCGGGTCCCGGCTCCTCCCAGCCTGTGATCTCCTCTTCGTCTCAGTCGTCGTCCCTTTGGCCCCGGTTGTTAGGCCAAGGCTCGGACGCCGCTGCCTTATCTCGAATCATTTCCGAAATGCGCGGAAAATCCGGAGAAATTTTCCCACTAACTGCTTTGCTTGCCACTCTTACGGGAAAACAGGGGGAGGGGGGGTGTAACTAATTAGTACTGGCCGTTACCACCTTAACGGTCTCCGAGGGTGATAACAAGCAATGCCGCATGCGGGACAACGTAGATCAAGAGCTTAGCCGATGGCGTGAGCTATTCCCCCTCGCGTGACTTGTTTCCAACCCGAGACCCGGCACATGATAGGTATGCACAAGGATGGGTTCACTTGAGCCCCACACTTACGGGAACCGTTGGAACAGGAGAACGCCTCATGACACCGATCAAGAAATTCGCCTGTATCGCGTTGTTGTTACCAGCAACCGTACTCTTTACCGGCTACGCCACCTACGCGCAACACGGAGGCGGAGGCACCTCGCCTACCCCGCAGCCTCCCGCCAACATGCCCGAACCCTCCACCGCGGATACCGCCGGCGGCGCAAAGAACACCAATCAGCCGGTCAGCAAAGAGGAAAACAAGGCCTACAAACAATTTCATGAAACCCCCGCCAGCGACGCCGACAAGAAAACGCAATTGGCCGAGGATTTCATCGACAAATATCCCAACAGCCGCTACCGCCAGGAAGCCGTCGGCTGGCTTGCCACCGCTTACATCACCAGGGGCCAACTGGACAAACTCGCCGCCGAGGGCGATAAGGAAGCGGCTTTGACTCCTCCCAACCCAGCGTCCCTCGCCATGATCGGCTCGAACCTCGCTCGCGGTGTAGTTGGCTCTACCCCCAATCCTCAGCAGCGTCTCGATCAGGCCGAGCAGTTCTGCAAAAAATCTCTCGAGGCTCTAGCCACTGCCCAAAAGCCTAACGATGTTTCCGAGGAAAGATTTACCCAAGCCAAGGACCAGACCTCTTCGGTTGCTTACAGCGGACTCGGCACCATCGCCTTCCGCCGCGGCAAATTCACCGACGCCATTACCAACCTCGATCAGTCCATCAAATTAGGCGGCGGCAACGATCCGGTGAACTATTACCTGCTTGGCAAAGCCAACGAGGCCACCAATAATTTCGATCAGGCCCTTGCTGCCTATACCAAATGTGCCGCCACTCCCAGCGGTATGCAAAAGCCATGTCAGGAGGGTGTAGCCGACGTCAAGGCCCACGGCGCGCAACTGCCCAAGTAGCTTTCGCGTGCGGCGGCTTGTCACCGCTTTTTGGCCACCTGGGCCAGCGCGCAAAACAGCGTTTATACAACGCTCAGGGACTCGGATAAGAATCCGGAAATCCGGTCACCAGAAACTTGCCGTCCGCTTCGCGCTCCAGCGACGGCGCATACAGTCCCAGCAATTGCCGCCGCCACCACATGCCGGTCGCACGCTTCGTCGCCCGATCGGTGAACCAATATTGCCACAGCATCGCCCGCACTTGTTTTGGCGGCGCTGCTGCAAATGGATTGGAGCCGAACAGAGCCAGCACATCTTTATCGTTGCTGAGGAGCGCTTCCTCAACGCGCAGCACCCACGGATCGCCGCGCCACTGGCCCAGCGATGCGAACCACAAGTTCCACTCGAATCGTGGCTGGTACGGCGCGTAAATTCCCGGTGCTTTTCCCGGGTCCTGTGGTTTATACCGGAACGGATACGTCGACCAATGTTCGCCGTCATCCGACCCTTGAAACTCGATTTCGTAGCGCCGCCACGTCATGCGTCCGAATAATCCATACTGATCAGCCACCCGAAACGGTTCGAGCAACGCCACCGGTTTCGCGGGCAGCGGCGATGCACCAAATGCCCTGTCAATCAGCAGGAACATGTTCGCGTACAGAATCCATGCAAGCACAATCGCCACCACCCACACGTACGCCGCCGAAGCCAGTTGCCGCGCGCTCATCGCTAAAGCCGGCGCACTGCTTGCGTTGCGCTCCTCTGTAGCCGCGTCTCGAACCGTTGCGGATTGCGACGACAAATCGAGTTCGACAAGCGCTTCTTTCTTGGCTGGTGTAACTCGTCCCAGATTCGCGCGAACTGCGGCAGTCCACCGCTGCGGCACGAAGCGCACAAGGAAGCGGTCGTCTAGCAGCAAGAAACCCAAAGCCAGCACCAGATAGTTCAGGAACGCGTAATTTGCCGTAAGGATGATGCCGATCTGCAGTGACGTAACCACGAAGAAGCAGACGATCCGGAAGCGTCGCGGGAGGAATACCATCCACACCAGCAACAGTTCCACCACGATCGTGAACACTGCGGTCGCTGCTTGGAAATGCTGCGGCAGTTGCGCCGCATACCAACCAATCCACGTCGGCAACGGTCCGTTCTGATAATACTGATCCATCGCGGTGAAATCCCTCCAGGAAGGGTCGCCGCCAAAGTACTTCGCCAAACCCGATTCAAAGTAGATGCTGAACCACACCACCTGCAGCAGGAACCAGCTTGCTCGCGAAGGTGGCTCGCTTTCGCCCCAGCCCGGTCGTAATCCTCGCGGCGCGAAGAAGATCGAGATAAATCCGGACGAAAGCAACATGCCGTCCGACTGGTAACCAGAAAAATCCTGTGCCGCTGCGACAAACGAGAGGAAAAGCACAAAACACACCACCAACATCCCGCGAGGCCACACATTCAGCACGAGCAACACCGAGGCGATCAGCCCCACCCAACAAAGCGCCATCAACGCATGATCGCTGTTGCTGAACCACAGCAGAGTCGGGGCAAACCAATAGCGTACGCTGCCCGTATCCTGTGCCACTACCTTCAGATACGTGCCCGCTGGCAGAAGGCCGTCAGGGCCAAGCAGTCCGCGGATCTGGAACAGCAGCGAATAGAATGCGGAAAAGTAGATGATCCCAAGAGCCCGAAGGAACAGCCACCTCGGTATCAAGTATCCCGGCGGCCCAGGTGGCCAAGCACCCGCAAACCACTGCACAAACGATGGCACCCACGAATTCATAGCAAGCGTCCGGTGTGATGATACTCCGGAAGCGTAAGTGCCGGGTTTCTGGCAACAGCAGCCCCTAAGCAGTGCGTAATATTTTCCTGTAAATTTTGTTGAACCCTTTAGCAACTTTTCACGACCTCCGGGGTTGGGGTCCGGAACCGCGGGTGATGTTTTTGGGGGTGTCCAGTTCAGCGGAGCGTCCAGGCATACCTGCCGGTAAAAAGCGGCCAACTCGCCTAAGCTGCTGATTCGGTCTGACAATCTGGAGGACGAACATGAAACGACTCATCGTTTTGGTGAGTGCGGCGGCGCTACTGGTGTGTGCAGCGGCGGTCCACGGTCAGGACTTGCTGGTGCCCGCGGGAACGCTGTTGCAATGTACGTTAGACGAGCCAAATTTCTCATCGAAAACGGCGGCGGTCGGCGACCCCGTGTTGTGTCACTTGCGGACACAGCAGGAGTTTGGCCACCCGCTGTTTCCTCGCGGCAGCATGTTGGGCGGTCACCTGGAGGCGGACAAAGAACCCGGGCACTTTGTGGGCAAGGGCTATCTGAAGATTACCTTCGACCGTGTCATTCTGCCTAGTGGCGACCTCCCTGTCCCGGCAAAGGTCATTCAGGCGAGGGGCTACAAAGTAGATAAGGACGGCGACATCGACGGAAAAGGCCATGCCACTCGCGACGTGGTGGAATGGATGATTCCTCCCCTGTGGCCGTGGAAAGTTGTCACCCTGCCCCTACGCGGTCCCCGGCCAACGCTAAAAGGCGAGGAACCTCTGGAACTGCGGTTAATGGACGACATCGTGATTCCACAGCACTTGGCAGAACTGCCACATGCGGACCGTCCCCCATCAGCGATGATCATGCGGCCAAGTTCTTACACTGCTCCAGCCAGCAACTCAGGGAATGCAGAAAATCCGATGAGGCTGGCCTCAGCACCGACAGCTTCTGCTCCAGCGGCCGCTCCTGCAACAAACACAGTTGTGCCGGCACCGCAATCCGGCGAGAAATACACCGTCCTTGTGCTGAAATCGAACCAGATCGTGGAAGCGGTGAAGTATCGCCGCGACGGCGACTATGTGTTCATCGAGGATCTGCAAGGGAGAACCGGAGCACTGGCCGTGAAAGACGTGGATTGGTTTAAGACATCGGAGATGACGGCGCAGGTGAGTTCGGTGGATACACCGGAACTCTCGCGTCAGACACATTGATCGGTTGAGTCGAGACGCAACGATATTTTTGGCGGCTAATGTCGCACTGGCATTAGTACGTTGTGGGTGTGTGCGGCCACAGACTGGCGCAAGGTTCGGACGAAGCCAAACGCTCGCATCACCGTAGCATGCGGGTGTGGGGGGAAGGCCGGAACAGCGAAGGCGCGTTCCCGAAGCGGTGCCGTCTGGGAAAGGTTAGCTGGCTTTCTTGTGTTTCGCGGGCTTAGCCGCACCGATCTCCGCGAGTTTCTGTTCAGCCGGACCCTTGTACGGGCTGTCCACAGAGGCCGCGTCAGTGAATGCCTTGGCAGCGTCGGC
>Ga0335073_10001590_pt1 | contig 30461 bp, 27 predicted proteins | sample Lox_Sample_22_FD_207093 | JGI IMG/M metagenome (GOLD analysis project Ga0335073, IMG submission 207093) | Soil microbial communities from Loxahatchee National Wildlife Refuge, Florida, United States - Lox_Sample_2.2 | ecosystem: Environmental > Terrestrial > Soil > Wetlands | place: USA... | reverse complement strand
CTGCGCTACGCCTGGTTACTGCGGTCAGACCTGACGCGAGCGGACATGCGGGACACGCGCATGGAACACGCGGTGTTGTCCTTTGCCACGCTGGAGCAGACAGATTTTTCTTCGGCCCGACTGATGCAGGTCAACGCGACCGGAGCTATGTTCAAAGGGACGATTCTGATGGACGCCGACCTGGAGAGCAGTGATTTGCGCGGGGCCAGTTTTCCCGGGGCGATTTTCCGGGGAACCAAAACCTCCGGGGCGGAAGTAGCGGGCGCGGATTTTCATGGAGCGCTGGGGTTGACGGCGGAGCAGGTGTGCTCGATGCATGGTTGGCAAGGCGCACAATTCGACGCGGATGTGCTGGCGCAAACCCAGGCGCTCTGCGGCGCGCGCGCTAAGTAGGTCGGTAGGTTCCTGTCGCGGCTTGATTCATCTGCATGCTAGGTTCGGGAAGTTAGAATGCGACAGGCGGGTAGGGGCAATCCCAAGGCTCCGGGGTTCAAGAGACCTGAACCCGGGCCGCACAGCCAAGACGGATGAACGGGCAGGAGTGACGTCGAACTACACCTACGATCCGATTTATGAGCTGACCCAAGTGACCCAAGGAACGACCACGACGGAAAGCTACAGTTTTGATCCGGTGGGCAATCGCACCGCGTCGCTGGGCGTGGTGTCCTACACCACGAATTCCTCGAACGAACTGACCGCCACTTCCAACGCCAGCGACACCTACGACGCGAACGGCAACACGCTGACCAAAGTGGTGGGGTCGAATACGACCAGCTACTCCTGGGATTTCGAGAATCGCCTATCGCGCGTCACGTTGCCTGGCTCCAGCGGTGCGGTTTCGTTTACCTGCGACCCGTTTGGCCGAAGAATCAAGAAAGTCACATCGAGCACCACCAGTATTTTTGCCTACGATGGTGACAACCTGATCGAGGAAGCCAATGCTTCGGGTACGGCGGTAGCTCGCTACTCGCAAGGCTTGAACATCGATGAGCCACTGGCCATGCTGCGCTCTTCGGCCACGAGCTTTTACAACGCCGATGGCCTCGGCACAATAACTTCCCTTGCGAATGCCGCCGGTTCGCTCGCACAGACTTACTCATTCGATTCGTTTGGTAACCAGACTGGCTCGTCGGGGTCGTTGACCAACCCCTTTCAGTACACGGCTCGCGAGTCGGACCCGGAAACCGGCCTGTATTACTACCGCGCCAGATACTACGACAGCGTGTCGGGCCGGTTCATCTCGGAAGACCCAATCGGGTTTACTGGTGGCTTCAACTTCTATAGATACGCTCGCAACAATCCAGTTAGACGGAAAGACCCCAGCGGTCTCTGCCCAATTTTTATCGGTTATCGACCTGAGGTAACACTCGTTCCCACATTTGGCCCTCCGATTCAATTTATGCACACCTTCATTGTTATCGGTTGCGGGAAAGATCGGAACGTTCTCGAAGCTGAGCCCAATGGACCGCTATTCCCTTGGAGCAAACCGAAGATAGATGCCTCGATATACCCGTGGTTACCAGCGAACGATCCTAACAATCCTGTTTGGACTGATCCCGAGGTCTTCGTGCGCGATGACGGACAGCCCTGCTCAACTGACCTGAAGTCACTCAGCGACTTTGCAAAATCAGTGAACAACGCGAGCGTTCCTTATTATCTCCTAGGTCCCAACAGTAACTCAGTTACAAGCGGAGGATTGGGCGCCCTGGGGATTAAGGACTGGAGTCCGCCAGTGATTGCACCCGGATGGGGCTCTCCGATTCCACACAAATGACAACACAAACCGGAGAAGCGCCTATTACGAGAACGCGACCCAAGCGGGTGTCCTTGCGCTACCTCCTCGGTTTCTTCGCAGCGCTGGTTTGTATCGGCTTGTTCGTCCATGGCGTGCATCGTGTAAGGTTGCAGGAGGTCCAGACTGCCATCGCTCAGGGCTTGGCCCGTGGATCCGACGAAGTCACCGTTCATCGTTTTATGGATACTCACCACATCCTGTATACAGGGTATTCCCAAGAGCTTCGTCGCTCATATGGGAAGATTTATCGGACATCGTTCGTCGGGCTTTGGAAGGGACGTATCCTTGTCCAATTCGACTTTGACGAACAGGGAAGAATGGACTCATACAGAGTCGTTGAAGTGTACGATTTTATCTGGGATTAGAGAAATGCGGGAGAAATGCGGGACAGACGGAACGAACCCCAACAAAAATTTAAGCTGGTGGGCACACCTTCGACTAGCTACGGCTTACAAGTTGACCGCACAGGCCGCGCCACATGAACCGCGAATCCACTGCCGGTATATAATCGAGCCATGGCCAAGCATGTGATCCACATCTCGGAGAAGGAGGCTGCGGACGATTTTGCCTCGCTTCTGAACCGCGTGCGCGCCGGCACGGAAATCGTGATCGAGGCCAATGCGCGGCCCGTCGCTGTGGTACGTCCCGCCGAACCCGAACTGCGCCTGCTTTCGGAGTCGCTTCGACTGGCGAAAGAACACCACTCGTCGGTCACCCTCGATGGAGATTTCGCTAAAGATGTGGAAGCCGCGATCGCCAGCCACCGCGAGCCACTCAACCCGCCCGTATGGGATTGATTCTTGACTCGAGTGTCGTGATCGACGCTGAACGACGCGGCGAGACGGTCGAACGCATGATCGAGCGTCTCGTAGCTCTCGCTGGCGACCAGGAGGCGGCACTCTCCGCGGTCGGGCTGACAGAACTCCTTCACGGCATCCATCGCGCCAATACTTCGGCTCTGCGCGCGCGACGGCAATCCTTCCTCGACGAACTGCTGGCCGATTTAACCGTGTATCCATACACCAAAGAAACGGCGATGCTCGCTGCGAAAGTAGACGCGGAGCAGCAGAGCAAGGGCGTAGTCATTCCGTTCGGAGACTTGCTGATTGGCGGGACGGCCTTGTCCCTTGGCTTTTCGCTGCTCACCGCGAACCTTCGTCATTTCCAGAAAATCCCCGGCTTAGTCGTCCTGCGAGTCTGAGGTTTACCGTGCCCTCAGCTCAAAGCTCCCCATCGTACTACCGCGCCAGATACTACGATGCTTCCACTTCTAGGTTCCTGTCAGAAGACCCGGCTGGGTTTGCAGGCGATTGTTGAGCGAGGACCCGCTGGATTTGACGGGTCACACGACGTTGCGTTGGCCATGCGAGAGTTCGCCGGCAGGACGGAGCGTTGGCGCTAGATTTTTGCAGAGGATGTGGCGAGCAGCGGGGCTTCGTGGCCCCGGGCGGAGACGTTTTCCTGGGCGAGGATTTGCCCGTCACGGATGAGAAGTGCGTGGTCGAAATTGTTCACCGTGGGACAAACGTGGCGCGGGAGGAGAAAAAGCGTGTCGCCGACATGCGGGGCCGCGGCGCCGTCGCGAACGGCGATGGGCAGATGCTCCTCGCTGGGTGTTAGGGGAGTGAGTTCCGGATGGCCAACGACGAGACAAGTGGGAACGCCGGCATCGGCGGAGACTGCTTTATGGCCGGCGTCGCAGGTGATGATGCCGGGGCGGGGATGGCTGACGACGCGCGCGAGCACCAGAGCGGCGGCTTGATAGCGTAGTTCGGGGAGCTGCGCGAGGCTGGTGGCGTCGTTGTAGACCACGGTTCCCGGCGACGCGCGGTGGGCGAATTTGCCGCTGCGGAATCCGGTATATGAAAGCGAACAGGGGAAGGCCGGCGTTCCGGAAGTGATGACCTCGCGGACGGCGAGGCTGTTGTTTTCAAGTTGGGCGACGATTCTCAGAAGCGTATCATAGCCAGCGTGAGCGGCGGCGGTACGTTCCGGTTCGGCGACGCCGCCAAGATGGCCGTCATAGAAGTGCAGTCCACGGAATTCGAGCCCCGCGTGGCGCACGGCGCGGGCGAGTTGCAGGACGCGATCGGCGTGATCGGGCTCGATCCCGGTGCGGTTCATACCGGAGTTGATGTCCACGAAAATTCCTACGGTGCTACCGCGCCAGGGCAAAAGCTGCGTTTCGTTCTCGATCAAAACGGAGATTTTGGTGCGTGGAAATTGCGCGGCGATTTCGCAGGCGCGCTGCGCGTTGGCACCCATGACCGGATACGCGAGAAGCACGTCGTGAGCGCCTTCGCGGCAGGCCATGAGCAGTTCGAGCGTGGTAGCACACTTGAAGTAACGCAGGCCGCGATCGAGATACATGCGGAAGGTGTAAGCGAGCTTGGCGGTTTTCACGTGCACCCGCCAGCGAGCCGGATCGCCGTCGAGCAATTGCACGGTGCGTTCGATATTGGCGGCAATCGCATCGGGATAGAGCAGCAGCGCGGGAGTCAGAACGTCGTCAACGCTGGCGAGACGGTAGCGATCGTCCCAAGGCAGTTCGGTCAACAAAATCTTTGGTGTGCTCATGGCGTTCCCGATGATACGCCTGTCGCGCAGGCCGGACCATCGGCAGCCGGCCGTGGCCCGCCAGGAAGGTTCCGGCAAAATAAACGCTTCTTTCCTTGACAGCTTAGGAGAGCTGGCGTAGCCTCCTAACCAATTTAGGAGGACGGCGCTGAAGGCCAAGCCGGAGGAAATATGAGCCTGTATTCGAACCTGCAAGCCATGCTCTCCGCGATTTTCCGCCGTTCTCGCGCGGAGCAAGAGCTGGACGAAGAACTCCGCGCCCATATCCGTAGCCGCGCGGGGGATCTGGAGCGCGGGGGGCTGGCGCGAACGGAAGCCGAGCGCCGGGCGCGTATCGAGTTTGGCGGCTACGAGCGGTTCAGAGAGGAATGCCGCGAAGAGCGGGGCAGCTTCCACCTGGAAACGGTGTGGACCGACGTGCGCTACGGGGCGCGGCTGCTGCGCCAGTCTCCGGGCTTCGCAGCGATCGCCATCCTTACTCTGGCTCTGGGCATCGGGGCCAACACGGCGATTTTCAGCGTGGTCCACGCCATTCTGTTGCGTCCCCTGCCCTACCCACAGGCCAGCCGCCTCACGATCATCTGGTCGCAGTGGGGCAACGAAACGCGCGGACCCGCTTCCGGTCCGGAACTAATCGAGCTGCGTCGCCGCAGCCGCTCGTTCGAAGGAATCGGCGGCATCTGGACAAGCATGGGCACGATTACCGGAACCGCGGAGCCGGAGCAGGTTCGGCTGGCCTTCACGACAGCGAATTTTCTGCCGTTGCTTGCAGAAAAACCAGAACTGGGCCGCCTGTTCGCGCCCGGCGAAGACCGCAGCGGAGCGCCGGCACAAATGATTTTGACGGACGGTCTGTGGCGGAGACAGTTCGGCGCGAATCCCGACATCATCGGCAAAGCGGCGCGGCTTAACGGAGGCGATTTTACGGTTATCGGCGTTCTGCCGCCGGATTTCCATTTGCTCTTTCCCGACGGCACCAATGTGATGGCCGACGTTCAGGTGTACATCACGTTTGTCGATGACCTGGAAAAGCGCGAACGGGACACGGGCTTTCTGCGCATGATTGGCCGGCTGCGCCCTGGCGTGACGGTACAACAGGCACAAAGCGAATCCGAGACGATCGCTACGCAACTGCGGGGCGAGGCGAAAGAGTACGCCGAACAGTCGCTGCATCTCACCGTCGCTTCGCTGCAAGGCGAAGACGTGCGGGCGGCGCAGCCAGCGTTGCTCGCGCTATTCGCCGCTGTCGGACTAGTGCTGCTGGTCACCTGCGCCAACGTGGCCAACCTGCTACTGGCCCGCGCGGGAAACCGTGCTCATGAAACAGCGCTGCGCGCCGCAATGGGCGCGCATAGGGGGCGAATCGTGCGCCAATTGCTGACCGAAAATCTATTGCTTAGCTTCCTCGGCGGGGCGGCGGCCCTCGCCATCGGCTGGGCCGCGCTGAAATGGATTCTCGCGCTGCAGCCGCCCGGAATTTTCCGGCTTATCGCCGTCCGGCTCGACGGCACGGTCCTGGCGTTTACGCTGCTGCTTTCGATGGTGACGGGCATTCTCTTTGGACTGGCTCCCGCCTTCACGATAGCGCGTGGCGACCTGCTCGAAATTCTAAAAGAAAGCGGCAAGACAACAGCCACGGCCCGGCCCTGGCTGCGCCAACTGCTAATCGTAAGCGAGGTGAGCCTGGGCTGCATTTTGCTGGTAGGCACGGGGCTGATGGTCCGCACGTTCGCCAGTCTGTTGCGCGTGAACCCGGGTTTCCATCCAGAAAATGTCGCTACGTTTCAGATCTCGTTTCCCTGGTCGCGCTATGACAGTGCCATCTCGATCAACCATTTCATGCGGCAATTCCGGGCTAACCTTACGGCGACACCGGGGACCGAGTCGGTCAGCGCCGTTTCGCATTTGCCGCTCGATGAGGGCCTGGGAAATTGGTACAGCTACTATTGGCCGGAGGGCGCGCCGGTACAGCAGCAAAATACGGTGATGGCCGACCATCGCGCGGTGCTGCCGGGCTACTTTCACACCATGGGCGCGACCCTGCTGGAAGGGCGCGACTTTACCGATACCGACGATGCCGCGCACACCCACGTGGCCATTGTGGACGACACGCTAGCAGAGGATGCCTGGCCCGGGCAAAGCCCTCTTGGCCAAAGGTTGAGCATCGAAGACTCGCCTTCGGGGCCCTTCCAGTTTATTCGGGAGTCCGTCGTGGTGGTTGGCGTTGTCAAACACATCCAGACCCATTCGCTAACCAGCAAGGGCCGCGCACAGGTTTATGTGCCGGAGCCGCTGGCGCCACGGCCCGCCACTACTTTCGTTGTTTGTACCAGTGCGCCGATCGAGGCGTTCGCCGGTTACGTAAAGCAAGCAGTCCGGAAACTCGACAAGGACATGGCCATCGCGAACCTCCGCCCCGAAGAGGAGTACGTGGATATGGCGCGGGCGCAGACGCGCTTCGTCACCGTTCTGGCCGGCGCGCTCGGTGGGTTGGCGCTGTTTCTGGCGTCCATCGGCATCTATGGAGTTACCTCGTATTCCGTAGCACAACGCAACCGCGAAATCGCCATCCGCCTCGTGGTAGGCGCGAAATTTGCCGACGTTCGCAGCCTGGTTTTGCGGCAAAGCGGCCTGCCGGTCGTGATTGGCGTCCTCGCGGGCCTCCTGCTTGCCGCAGTGCTGACGCCGCTGCTCGCCGGACTGCTCTTCGGCGTGCGCCCCAACGACCCGCTCACCTTTGTCGCGATCTCACTCATTCTCGGCGGCGTCGGACTGGCAGCGTGCTATATCCCCGCCCGTCGAACGGCCAAGGTTGATCCCATCATCGCGTTGCGCTGCGAATAGTCATCCTCGTTCGCTCAGTTCGCCGCCAAAAAAAGCGAGCGTCTCCGAAAGAGACGCCCGCTGGTTAGTTTTTGGCTTTTTGAAGCCGGTCGATACGATTCAGTCTACTGACTACCGGTCGTCGTCGCCGCCGAACTGCACGGCCGGAAGTACCGGCGTGCCTTCGGCGCGCACCGCGTCGAGGCTCCGGGGATCGAATCCCAGAAGTTGCAGAATCGTCGGAGCGACTTGAGCGGTCTCCACGAAGGCGTGGACGGTTTGCGCCTGCATGTGCGGGTTCGAGACCAACAACATCACATTGGTATCGTCCCAAGCGTAGCCGCCGTGCTCGGACTGCTTCTTGTCCCCGCCGGTATACACCACCCCGACGTTTGGCAGCACAACGATATCCGGCGTGCGCGGGTCGCCCCCTGCGCGCAAGAAGCAGCATGGGCCGGGATTGTTGGGAACGCCCGGCGGATTGAAAATGGCATCGAGGGAAGCGCCGTAAAGAATCTGGCCAAGTCCGACCGTCGTCCCGGCAGCTTCGATAGCCGCTACGGCATTGCTGGTCTGGGTCTCATCCGCTAGCCAGAGCTGGGAAATGTCGTCTTCGGCCAAGCCGAGCGCGTTGTTGGTGTTGTTGTAAATCCCTGGAAGCAAGCTGGCGATCACGCCGCCCGGGGAGTTGCCGTTATTCGTTTTCCCGGGAATTGGGAAGAAGCGATTCGGGTCGATGGGCGACTGACCGTGTTTTGCGGTGATGATAATAGTCGTGGAATCCAGAAGACCCTGGTGCTTGAGCGCCGCGACCATCTGCCCGATCGCCGCATCCACGAATACGATTTCCTTCGCCATGAGCGGTCTGGGCTTACCCGAGGCATCCTCATAACCACCTGAGTTGCTGTCGGTTCGGTCGGCGGGCAGGGCTGCGGGGTTAATAAGCTTCTCGCCGACGCTGACCGCCTGGAAGTTCATGCCGAGAATCACCGGCACCGGGGCCTTGGCCGTCCCGTTGTGGTTTTTGCCGTTAATTTCATTCACGATGGCGTTGACCTTTAACTGGTCGTAGCATTTGATGGCATCGAAATCGGTCGTCCAATCGTTGCCCGCAGTCGTGGCATTTCCGCTCGCCACGATGCTTCCGCAGTCAAAGTTGGTGCCAGCGGTTTTCACTCCCGGCAATGGGATCTGGTTGGAATTGACTTCCGGCGAATAGTAATCGTCCACGTTGCTGGGCTGATTGGTTCCGGTGGGGCCCGAAACAAGGGAGTAAACAGCGTGCTTGTCCGACCATGCCGTATATCCGCCGGCGGCGTGAATCACTCCATAAATGGTGTTGGTGCGAATGAAGTTCCAAGGATATACGGGCTGGCAGTTGTTGAACGGGTCGCGCACCAACCGGGCGGGATTGATTGCTCCAACGCCGCCGTCGGCAAGGTTGGCCGCTTGCGGATTGCCGCCGTTGAGCAGCAGTTGGTTGATTTCGTCACCCTCTTCATATTCGGTCTGCGTTCCGTAAACCTGATTTGGCACGCAGGGCGCCAACTTGGGGTTATTCAACGGGTCGCTTGTGCCGGGCAGGCCATTGCCCGTGGTTACCAGAGGTGGCGCCAGGACCCGGTCGTACGCCACATCGTAAAATCCACCCACCGTTCGCGGGCTGCCGCCCGTCACCAGCGCCAGCAGGCCGGGAAAGGAGTCCGACGGTCGAGACGTTGTGGTCCGAGTGTAGTTGACGCCGGTTTTGCCCAACGCGGCGAGGGTCGGACAAGTGCCGGAAGCCACGCAGTTTGTGTAGTCGACCGCGTGCATGCCATCAATGCTGATTAGCAGGACGTGGCGAATTCCATTGTGGCCGTCATTGTCATGATGCCAGTCTTGCGCGCCGGCCACCGGAGCGAACAGCATGGCCGAGGACAAGACTGCTGAACAAAGCGTTGCGGATATTTTCGAGAACATAAACAACCTCCGTCAACGGTGATAACGGGCGGTTGTTGCGATTCTGTGAGAGCGCCGTGAATTCTGTTTTGTTTGCGCGGCCGCTCGGATTTATCTGGGGTTTATCTTTCTTCCGCCACGCAGCGAACTCTCGTCGTAAGCGTAGACATCCGTGCGCGCCCAAGCATGGTCAAACCTGCAGACTGCGCAAGTACGGCACGCTGGCTTTCATGAAATCGAAATTCATTTCCACAAAATAATTCTTCAGGCCGCCCGTCTTTGCTGCGGCAAAAATCTTTTTCCAGTCCAGCGAGTCCTGGCCCACCGGCGCGATTTTCTTGGCCGAAGCGTTCCAGCCCTGCACGTGCATCGAGAAAAAGCGGCCCGGATATTTGTGAAAATATTCCGCCGCGTCAAAACCTTCGCTGATCGTGGAAACTTGAAACTGGAAATTGACGTACTTCGGATCGAGCAAGCCGATCAAAACGTCGTACGTCCGTTTGCCGTCCACGGATGACGTTTCGAAACCTTCGTTGTGCAAGCCTTGCCGGATGCCCGCGGCGGCCGCCTTCTCGCCCATTTTGTTGTACTCCTCCGCCGCGCGCTTCACGTCATCCATGGTCGGATGCTCCGGCCCGCCGAGGCTGGCCACCAGCATCTGCTGCAGGCCCAGATCCTTCGCCCATGCGATACGTTCGTCCTGATTCTTTCTTAGCTCGTCCATTCCAAAATGCGAGCTGATGCAGTGCAAGCCGTTGTCGTTGATGATTTTCTTCAGTTCCGCGCCCTTATATTTCTTTAAGTCGCCGAAGCCCGAGTCGTCGTAGCCCACTGGCGAGCACATTTCGATTTGCTGAAAGCCGGCCGCGGCCAATTCCTTCAGCGTGCCAGGAAAGTCCTTTGCAATCTGCTCGCGCACCGGCCACGTCTGGCAGCCGATCGGCAAGCCCAGCGGATTCGCGCGCAGCTCCAACGCGCTGGCCCCCAACAAACCTGTTGCCGCCGCGCCTGCCACTGAATTCTTCACAAATTCCCGCCTGCCCATCTTGATCACAAGACTCTCCCTTCGGTTTCCATGCCGCCCGCTCTTTACTTCTCTTCGCCAAATAACTTAATGTCTTCCGGCCCTTCCTGCAGCGGTCCGCTGTGCCGCCCCTGCACCAGTTCGCGAATCTGCGCCACGATGTCCGGATTCGCCAGCGTGGTTATGTCGCCCGTATCCATGTGATTCGAAATCGCGGCCAGCACCCGCCGCATGATTTTTCCCGACCGCGTCTTCGGCATGTCGGGCACGACGTGAATCCGCTTTGGCCGGGCGATTTTGCCGATCATCGTCTCAATCGTGGAGTTCACTTTGTCCTGCACGGCTTTGCTGGGCAGCACACCCGGCTTCAGCGAGATGTACACCTCCGGCACACGACCTTTGATCTCGTCGACCACGGGAACGACCGCCGCTTCCGCAACCTCATGAATGGTCAAACATGCTGACTCGACTTCCTTCGTACCCAACCGGTGCCCCGCCACGTTGATCACATCATCCACGCGCCCCAGAATCCGAAAATATCCATCCGCCGACAGCACTGCACCATCGGCGGCGTAATACGGCCAGTCCCGCCAATCTTTGCTCTTCGGATTCTTACAGTATTTTTTGTAATACTGATTCACGAAGCGGTCGCCGCTGCCCCAGATCGTCTGCATAATTCCGGGCCACGGATTCTTGATACAGATATTCCCGGCTTTTCCCGAACCGGGCGGCAATTCCTGTCCGTTTTCATCCCAAATCACCGGAAAAATTCCCAGCGCGCCCGGCCCCGCGCTGCCGGGCTTCATCGGATCCAGCGCCGGTTTCGTCGTGCACAAAAATCCGCCCGTCTCCGTTTGCCACCACGTGTCCACAATCACCGCCTGGCCTTTGCCCACCACGTCGTAATACCAGCGCCACACTTCCGGCTCGATCGGCTCGCCGACGCTAGTCATGTGCTTGAATTTGTAGTTGTACTTCTGCGGCTCGTCCCCGCCCGCTTTGCGCAACATGCGGATCGCAGTCGGGGACGTATGAAAAATATTGACGTCGAGCCGCTCGGCGATGCGCCAGGGCCGCGCCGCATCGGGATATTGCGGTACGCCTTCGTAGAGCACGGTGGTCGCGCCGAGCGCGAGCGGGCCGTACACAATGTACGAGTGCCCCGTGATCCAGCCAATGTCCGCCATGCACCAGTACACATCCTCCGGGTGAATGTCCTGGTAGTATTTCGCCGTTCCTGCGACGTACGCGAGATAACCGCCCGTGCGATGCTGGCAACCCTTTGGTTTTCCCGTCGTGCCACTCGTGTACATCAGGAATAGCGGATCTTCGGCGTCCTGCGATTCCGGTTCGACCAGCTGATTCTCATAATCCTTCAGCACATCCTCAATGAAAAAATCGCGGTCCATCACCAACGGCGTTTCGGAACGGTAGTGCCCGTGATAGCGCTTCCAGAAAAGCACCTTTTCAATGTTCTGGCCTTCTTTTCGTGCCGTCTCCACGGCAATATCGGCGTTCGGCTTGTGGTCCACCCACTTTCCGTTGCGGTGGTAACCATCCGCGTAGATCAGTACGCTACTGCCGGAATCCGCCGCGCGTAGCCCGCACGCCTCTCCGCTGAATCCGCCAAACACCACGGAGTGAATCACGCCTAGCCGCGCGCAAGCCAGCATCGTAATCGGCAGCTCCGGAATCATCGGCATGTGAATCGTTACGCGATCGCCTTTTTTCAGCCCCGCAAAACCGCGCAGCATCGCGGCCACTTCATTCACCCGACGGTATAGCTCCTGGTACGTAATCGCTCTTGCCGCTTCGTGCTCGGGCTCGGGCACAAAAATCAGCGCCGCCTTATTTTTGTGCCTCGCCAGGTGCCGGTCCACGCAGTTGTAGCAGGCGTTTAGCTTTCCGCCCACGAACCACTTCCAGAACGGCGGATTCGACGTATCCAGCGTCTTCTTCCACGGCTTTTCCCAATCCAGCAACTTCGCGTACCAATCGAAGCACTGCGGAAAATTCTTCTCGCTGAATTTGTTTACGAACGCGGGGTCGTTCAGGTTGGCTTGTGCGATGAATTTTCTTGAAGGATGAAGGTACTGCTCTTCCTTCCAGTGCACCGCGATCTGCGCTTCTGTCAACTGCTTCCCCGCGATGCGCGGCTCGCCTGTACGCGGTTTCTTAGCGGATTTTTTCTTCCCAGCGGTCGGCACGGCAGGCTCCTGGACTGGTCTGTGTTGGCCAGTCAAGATACAACGAAATCGCAGCGAGGTGAACTATAGCCGTGCCATTTCGTAACGCCGCCATCCAGGCGGCCCATGCGCGCATAGCGAGCGCTCTTCTCGCGCGCTGCCCGTGATCTACAAATACGCCTTCCAGAAAAAATAAATCGTCATCCCCGTCCCCACCACAATCACAAAATTCTTGATCCATTTCTGCGGAAATTTCTGCGCCCACTTTGCCGCAAAATAGCCGCCCAGCATCGCCCCGATGGTCATCACGATGCCCTGCGGCCACACAATCGCGCGTGTCACCACAAACGTCACCGTCGCCACGCCGTTGATCGCGCTACCCAAGACGACCTTCAACGCGTTCATCGCGTGAATGTCCGTCATTCCTAGCGCCGCCAGCATCGCCAAATTCATAATGCCCAAGCCCCCGCCGAAATACCCGCCATAAACCGCCACGAGCAACTCAAATACCGCAGCTCCTGCCACTGCTTTCGAACTCGCCTCACGGTGAATTCCGGCCGCAATTTTTCCCGTCAAATGCTTGCCGAATGCAAACAGCAGCGTCGCGCCCAACATCAGCCACGGCAGCACTTTCAAGAACGTCTGTCCCGGCGTTCGAATCAGCAGAAACGCACCCGCGAGTCCGCCGATCACGCCAGCCACGAGCAGTGGAATCATCACCCGCTTGGGAATCGTCAGTCGGTGCCGGTACGCTCTGCCGCTCGCCGTCACGCCCAGCCACAGTGATAGCGTGTTCGTCGCATTCGCCGGAACAGGCGGCACTCCCGTGAACAGCAAGGCCGGAAACGCGATAAAGCTGCCGCCGCCGGCCACCGCGTTGATGGCTCCGCCCAGCGCTCCGGCGACAAAAAGAAAAATTGCTGTTTGCAGGTGCAAGCTCGCTTTGTACCATAACTTGGCCGATGACCCTAATTCACTGCCGCGCCATCCTCTTCGACATGGATGGCGTTCTCGTCGACTCGACTCCTGCCGTCGCTCGCGTCTGGACCCTTTGGGCCCAAAAACACGGCCTCGATCCCGAAGAAACCGTGCGCCGGGCCCATGGCCGGCCCAGTCTCGCCAGCATCCGCGAACTGCTCCCCAACGGCGATCACGACGCGGAAAATCGTGAACTGGAACGCATGGAAATCGAAGACATCTCCGACGTAGTGGCGCTCCCCGGCGCCCTGCAACTGCTTCAGGCCATTCCAGCAACGCAGTGGGCCGTCGTTACTTCCGCTACCCGCAAACTCGCCGAAGTCCGCCTCCGCGCTTCCGGCCTGCCCATCGCGCATCTCGTCACCGCGACGGACCTCGAGCGCGGCAAACCTTTCCCCGATCCATACCTCAAAGGCGCCGAAATCCTGTGCGTTTCACCCGCCGATTGCGTCGTCGTCGAAGATGCGCCCTCCGGCGTTCGCGCGGGCAAAGCCGCCGGCGCGCGCGTCCTCGGCCTGCTGACCACAGCGCCCGCCGACGAACTCCTTGCCGCCGGCGCTAACTGGTTGGCGGCTGACCTCGCCGCCGCCTCTCTCGACCCGTCCTTCCCCAACCGAAAAATCGCTTTTACCCTTCCAACTCGAAAACAAAACGTGCCTTAGTCGCGTCAATACCAGTTAGAATCTTCGCTTTCCCAAGGCCGAATTCTTTTTTGACGGAGAATCGCATGATTCGCTGGAAGACCTTCGCAGTCTGCGCGGCATTCACCGCGCTCGTCGCCGCACTACCTTATGCCACGCCGCTACGCGCGCAAGCTCCGGACAAAGATAAAGACAAAGACGCCAAATCCAGCGAAAAGGCCTCCGATCAGACTCCTCCCACTCCCAAAGAGGAATCTGCCACGACCGAACACTCCATCAAGCTCAACGGCCAGACCATTTCCTACAAAGCCATCGCCGCCACCATCATGCTAAAAAATGAAAAAGACGAGCCCACCGCTCTCGTCTATTCCACCTCTTACATCCGCAGCGATGTGAAAGATCCCAGCACGCGCCCGCTTGCTTTTCTTTACAACGGCGGCCCAGGCTCCGCTTCCATCTGGCTGCACATGGGCTCTTTCTCTCCGAAGCGCGTGGTCACCACCAACGCCGCGCCTACTCCTCCCGCGCCGTACAAACTCAATGACAATCCGTATTCCCTTCTCGACAAAGCCGATCTCGTCTTCGTCGATCCCGTCGGCACCGGCTTCAGCCATGCCGTTGGCAAGGCGCAGGACAAAGACTTTTGGGGTGTCGACCAGGACGCCAAATCTCTCGCGCAGTTCATCACCAACTACGTTAGCCGTTACGGCCGTTGGAACTCGCCCAAATTCTTAATTGGCGAAAGCTATGGCACCTTCCGCTCCGCCGCACTCTCCAATTATCTGCAAAACCATGATGGCATGTATTTTAACGGCATCGTGCTCATCTCTTCCGTGCTCGACCTCGGCACCATCTCCTTCAATCCCAGCGAAGACATGCCCTATGTCTTCTACCTCCCAAGCTACGCCGCCACCGCCTGGTATCACAAAGTTCTAAAGGATCGTCCCGACAATCTTGCCGGCTTTTTGCAGGAAGCGCGCAACTTTGCCAAGACCGGTTATCTCAATGCGCTCGTAAAAGGCGACACTCTGGGCAACGCTGAAAAAGCCGAAGTCGCCAAACAGCTTTCCCGTTACACCGGCCTCAGCGAGGACTACCTCATCAAAGCCAATCTGCGCGTCAATTTGCCCCAATTTACGCAGGAACTGCAGCGCAGCCGCGGCCTCACTACGGGCCGGCTCGACGCACGCTTTTCCGGCTACACCTACGATCTTCTCGGCGAATACGCCCAATACGACCCACAGGACGTTTCCATCACCGGCGCCTTTACCGCCGTCTTCAATAACTACGTTCGCGAGGATCTCAAATTCGGCGAAGGCAAGGTCTACCACTCGGCTTCGGATGAAGCCAATCAGGACTGGGATTGGAAGCACCGATCCGGCGAAAATTTCGGTTTTCCCGGCTCACCGAACGTCGAAGGTGATTTGATTGAAGCGATGATCACCAATCCGCATCTGCAAATCGAAGTCGAAAATGGCCTCTACGATCTGGCCACTCCGTTTATGGGCATGGAGTTCACCGTCGAGCATCTCGGCCTGCGCTCCGAACTGCAGAAAAACATCCACATGCAGTACTACGACGCCGGCCACATGATGTACCTCCACGACGAAGACCTGGCCAAACTCAAAACCAACGTAGCCAACTTCATCGACGCCGCCTCCGCCAGCAAGTAAAACATCGCGGGAGGGCACGGCTTCAGCCGTGCGGTAAAGCGCAGCAAAAATCCGCGCGGCTTTAGCCGCTGAGGTGCGATTCTTCTCTTCCTTCGGAGTCGGGGGCTTCAGCCCCCACCTATCCGTGCAGCAGCAGACAGGGCTTCAGCTCCTGAGGTAAGTTCCTCAGCTTTTTCTTGAGAAGCGACTCGCGCTCAAAGCCTGACGGATCTTTTCATTTCGTCCGTGGCTGATCTGCCTTTCCCTCCAGGCACATCTCCGTCGCCAACATGATTGCGCACTGCTTCTCTTTTCCAGCCCGCCGCACCAACACATCGCCCCTGCAAATCGTCAGCGTCTTGCCCGCTTTCACCACGTTTGCCCGTGCGATCAACTCTTCACCGTCCGCAGGCGCCAGCAAGTTCAACTTGTATTCCACCGTAAGCACTGTCGCATCCGCTGGCATTAACGTGTACGCCGCATACCCGCACGCCGTGTCCGCGATCGCGCCGGTCACTCCGGCGTGAAAATACCCGTGCTGCTGCGTCAACTCCGCCCGGAACGGCACACGAATCTCCACCGACCCCGGCTCGATCAAGCTCAGCTTCGCTCCGAGATGCTCCATCAATCCTTGCCGCGCAAAACTCTCTCGAATTCGCCGCGCAAATTCCGCATCCACCGCCACAAATTTCCCCGTTTTCATCCCGCAAAGTATAGCAGCGCCTCGGCGCGGCACCCGCGCTCTGAGATCCCCGCCTTTCTCCCGCACCCCTTTTCTTCCTCAAACTTGTCCTATAATTAAGGGCTGCCATCCCCCGCCTCTCGACACCGTGGCGGGCTTGGAAAAACACTTTGCTCTTCAACCTCCATCTCCTGCTCTCCGCCCTCGTCATCCAAAGCTCCGTCTCCAATTACTGGCACAAGCTCACCGACCGCACCTTTTCCGGCATTTACCACGCCAACGCCTTCGACCTCGCCATGATGATCCCCTACTTCATCGTCCTCTTCATCCTGGCTCTCTACGGCGCTCACCGTTACTGGCTCGTTTACGAGTACTACGCCTTCTCCAAAAACGTCCCGCCTCCTCCGCCCAAACCGAAATCCTGGCCCCGCGTCACCGTGCAACTCCCGATCTTCAACGAACGCTACGTCATCGAGCGCCTCGTTGACGCCGTTTCCCGCTTCGATTACCCGCGCGAACTGCTCGACGTTCAAGTCCTCGACGACTCCACCGACGAAACCACCGAAGTCGCCTCCGCCTGCGTCGATCGCCACGCCGCCCAAGGCCTGCCTATCACCTACATTCACCGCACCAATCGCTCCGGCTTCAAAGCTGGCGCCCTCGAAAACGGCCTCCAAACCGCCCAAGGCGAATTCGTCGCCATCTTCGACGCCGATTTCATCCCCGAACCCGACTTCCTTCGCCGCACCATCCCCTACTTCGTCGATCCCGCCGCCGGCTCCCAAATCGGCATGGTGCAAACCCGCTGGACCTACCTCAATCGCGACTACTCCCTCCTCACTCAAGTCGAAACCATTCTTCTCGACGGCCACTTCGTCGTTGAACATGGCGCCCGCTCCCGCCGCGGCACTTTCTTCAATTTCAACGGCACCGCTGGCGTTTGGCGCCGCCAAGCCATCGAAGAAGCCGGCGGCTGGCAGCACGATACCCTCACCGAAGACACCGACCTCTCTTACCGCGCACAACTCGAAGGCTGGAAATTCCTCTACCTCCCGCAAATCGAATGCGCCTCCGAACTTCCCGTGGACATGAACGGCTTTAAAACCCAGCAAGCTCGCTGGGCCAAAGGCCTGATGCAAACCGCCAAGAAAATTCTCCCCAAAGTTTTCAAGTCCAACGCGCCCTGGCACGTCAAAGCCGAAGCCTTCTTCCATCTCACCGCCAACATCAGCTACCCGCTCATGGTGGTCTTTTCCGCCATGCTGCTCCCCGCTATGATCGTCCGCTTCTATCAGGGTTGGTTTCAGATGCTGCTCATCGACTTGCCCCTCTTCCTCGCCTCCACCTGCTCCATCTCCAGTTTCTATCTCGTCGCGCAAAAAGAGCTTCGCCCCAAAAAATGGTGGAAGACATTCTTCTATCTCCCGTTCGTCATGGCCACCGGCATCGGTATCTCCGTTCGCAACGCCCAAGCTGTGATGGAAGCGATCCTCGGGAAAAAATCCGAATTCGCCCGCACTCCCAAATTCAAGATCGAAGGGAAGAAGGGCACTTTCGTCGCCAAAAAATACAAAAATAAAGCTGGCTGGATGCCCTACGCCGAAGTCCTCCTCGGCCTCTATTTCATCGGCACCATCTTTTACGCTGTCGCCAACGAGAATTACGCCACCATCCCCTTCCTCTTTCTCTTCGTCTGGGGCTATCTCTACACCGGCTTTATGTCCCTCGGCCAAACCTACTTCGCCCATCTCCGCTTCGGCGTCAACGCCCCCGAAATGCGCCCCGCCTCCACCGGTGCCCCCGGCTTTTAGCCAACGAATTGTATTGCACCTCTGCCACCCTTGTAATACAATCAATCCATTATGAAGACTATTGTTGTACGCCTCCCCGACCCGCTAGCGGCAGAAATCGATGCCGAAGCTCGCGAGCGACGAGTATCGAAGTCGGATATCGTTCGCGAACGACTCGAAAACGGCACAGCTCGCAAAAAGAGTTCTGGTCTCGAATCCATCGCTGACCTCATTGGGTCCATTGATGGACTGCCAGCAGACCTTTCCGCTCGGAAGAAACACTATCTGCGAGTGACCGGTTATGGCCAGAAGCGTCCTCGTTGACGCTGGTTTTCTCGTCGCTCTGCTCGGCAAGCGCGACACACACCAAAAATGGGCATTGACCCAGGCCGAAGCTCTTCCTCCTACATGGTTTACTTGCGAAGCCGTCGTATCCGAGGCTTATCATTTGGTTGGGGAACTTGGTGTGGGGACACTTACTGCTATGCTCCGGCGGGGCGCCCTCGTCGTTTTATTCGATCTGACGCAACACCTTGAGCCAGTCCTCACGCTCATCGAGAAGTATGCCGACGTGCCGATGGCCCTTGCTGACGCCTGCCTCGTCCGTATGACTGAAATTCTCGAAGATCCCATTATTTTGACCGTCGACCAGGATTTTCGTGTTTACCGACGCCACAGTCGCCACGTTGTGCCTTGCGTGCTGCCCGACTAGAGAGCAACCACTCGCAGAGTTCACTTCTGCTATTGTGTTGCTCCCAATAAACTGAGGAGCACCTGATGCGCACATTCCCCCGAATCGCCCTCGCACTTACCGCCATACTCGCATCCAGCCTCGCCACCCAAGCCGACCAGCGCGACTCGGCCCGCAAACTCCTCGAAAAAACCATGTTCAATTCCAACTTCCGCCCCAAGTCCTTCCGCGGCGGCGAATGGTATCTCGACGGCTCCTCCTACCTCGCCCTCGAACCCGCCGCCTCCGGCCACGGCACCGACATCGTCCGCTACAACACTGCCACCGGCGCCCGCGACATCCTGATCGCCGCGTCCCGCCTTACACCGCAAGGCGCCTCCGAACCGCTCGACATCGAGGAATATGCCTTCTCGCCCGACGGCCACCAGATGCTCCTCTTCACCAACTCTCAAACGGTTTGGCGCCAGAACACCCGCGGCGATTACTGGCTCCTCAATCTCCAATCCAACGCCCTCCGTCAACTCGGCGGCAACGCCGCTCCATCCTCTCTCATGTTCGCCAAGTTCTCGCCCGACAATTCCAAAGTCGCCTACGTCCGCTCCGACACCCACAACCTCTACTCGGAAGATCTCGCCTCCGCAAAAATCACGCAGCTCACTCACGACGGCGCCGCCACCGTCATCAACGGCACCTCCGACTGGGTCAACGAAGAAGAGTTCGACATTCGCGACGGCTTTTCCTGGAGCCCCGACAGCCAAGCCATCGCTTTCTGGCAATTCAACACCACCGGTGTCGGCATCTACACTTTGATTTACGATCTCAGCGCGCCTCGCGGCGAAATCGTCACCCACATCCCCTACCCGCAAACCGGCCCCTACCCGCAAACTCTCCAATATCCCTATCCCGAAGCCGGCACTCCCAATTCCGCCGTCCGCGTCGGCGTTATTTCTCTCTCCTCCGGCCAAACCACCTGGATGCAAACCTCCAGCGATCCCCACGACTTCTACATTCCCCGCATGGAATGGGCCGACGAGCACCATCTTCTCGTCCAGCACATGAATCGCCTGCAGAATAAAAATGAATTTCTGCTCTCGGATTCCGCCACCGGCGCTTCCCGCGCCATCCTCACCGAAACCGATCCTGCCTGGGTCGAACTCAACAACGAAGTCCTCTGGATCAACCACCACCGCGAATTTCTGCTCCTCAGTGAACGCGACGGCTGGCGCCATCTCTACCGCGTCGAGCGCGACTCCGGCAAAATGCAGCTCGTCACCCATGGCAATTTCGACGTCGTCTCCCTCGAGCGCGTCACCCCCGACGATCAGTTCATCTACTTCATCGCCTCCCCCGACAACGCCACCCAGCGCTACCTCTTCCGTGTCCGTCTAGACGGAACCGCCGCTCCGGAACGCCTCACTCCGCAGCAGCCCGGCGTCCACTCTTACCTCATCGCTCCCAGCGGCGAATATGCCTTTCACAGTTTTTCTTCTTTCGACGATCCGCCGCATTCTGACGTCGTCCATCTTCCCGATCATCGCGTCCTGCGCACCACCGCTGAGAACTCCGCGCTAGCGCAGCTCGTCCAGCCCCTCACTTCCGGCCCCACGGAATTTCTCAAGCTCGACGCCGGCAACGGCCTCCAGGTGGACGCCTGGCTCATCAAGCCGCCCAATTTCGATCCCTCGAAAAAATATCCGCTCATTGTCTACGTCTATTCCGAGCCCGCCGGCCAAACCACCGAAGACCGGTGGCCCAACACGTTCCTCCGCGCCACCGCTGCTTCCGGTTATCTCGTCGCCAGCTTCGACAATCAAGGCACTCCGGCTCCCCGCGGCCGCGAATGGCGCAAAATCGTCTACAAAAATATCGGCCCGCTCTCTTCGCAGGAGCAATCCACTGCTCTGCAAGCGCTCGAAAAATCCCACGCCTACATTGATCCCCAACGCGTCGGCGTCTGGGGCTGGTCCGGCGGCGGCACCGAAACCCTCAACCTCATGTTTCGCTATCCCGACGTCTACTCCGTCGGCGTCTCTGTCGCTTCCGTCCCCGATCAGCGCCTCTACGACTCCATCTACCAGGAGCGCTACATGGGCCTCCCCCAGGACTCCTCCGCCGCCTACAAGCAGTCCTCCGCCATCAACTTCACCTCTGGCCTGAAGGGGCAGCTCTTGGTGATGCACGGCTCCGGCGACGACAACGTCCACTTCCAGGGTTTCGAACTCCTCGTCAACAACCTCATCTCCCTCGGCAAAAACTTCGACATGCGCGTCTACCCCGGCCGCACCCACGGCATCTTCGAAGGCCTCGGCACCACCCCCGACGTCTTCACCAACATCCTCGCCTACTTCGAAACCCACCTCCCGCCGAGCCCTCAGTAGCGCTGTTTGATAACCCACTGGTCCTGGCCAGGGTCCGGCTATAATGGACCAACAATGCTCCCGGCCTCTTCGAGATATCGGCAGCGAAACGCGCTGCTCAGAGCCGCGGTTACGCTGTTTTTTGTATGGGGGGCACGATTTTGCCCTGCTGCGGCAGATTCGTCTCCGGGGCTTCTGAAGGTATTTGGCCACGACCGTAATTTTGTTCGATATCGCGTCTATCCCGAGGCGCGAGGTCAAATGTTGTTCCCCAGCGCCGAAGCCCTCCTACAGGAACAGCAAAGCCCGGATACCTGGAGTATTCGCTTTGCGCCAATCCTAAGAAAAATCCGCATTTTCCGCATCTCGGACATGGCGCATCGTTTCACACTGTCTGCTGCTTCGGTCGGCGACCAGCTCTTCATCTTCGATCGCGTATTTTGTAGCGAGAATTCCAGCGCGATGACCGCACTAATCCGCGCGACTGACTCCAGTCCGAAGACTCCCACCGACGCTCTGAACGTCGCCAAGCTCTACCTCGCCCTCTCTTACTATCAAGCCGAAGATCCAGCTAGCTTTGTCGCGACCAGGAGTGACAAGCCCAGATCGAAGAACGACGGGGCTGGCCCGAGAACTTTTTCCGACTTAATCGGTGTCGCCCACTCGCCTCAGGTGATTCGGGAGGCCCGAGGCTACTTAGTGGACTTGTACACACGCAAGCTGGACGTTACCGGTGGTGCGGCAATCCACTGGAAGATCGAGCTGACATCCTCACAATTGGACGAGGAGATGGCTTCGACTGAGAAGTGGGCTCCAGGAGATAAACCTGCTGGAAACAAAACCATTAAATTCCAGGTGGGAATCATGGCCGATGGATTCACAGAGGACGGTGCCAGAACGGATATTGAGCAATGGCTTGCTTCGGATGGGCCGGCTGTAAGTAGGGTTCACTACTACTATCCATCCTTTGAAAAGGCAGAAAGGCGTATGAGCGATACTCTGCAAAACGCTCTGGCCGTGTTACAAAACACTCCATGGACTGGCGCCGGTGGCCAGTCGACTGGGAAAGAGGCGTTAGTGATTCGGATCAATCAAGATCAGAAATCACTCTACGCATCACGCCTTTTTCTCAACCAAGACAGTCTTGTTGAGCTGTCGTGCGCGTGCCTTAGGAATGTTTCGGCAGGGCCAAGCATCAACGATGTGCGGAGCCAAGATTCCGGTCAACCTTAAAACCCGTCCCCAAAAAACCGACTGCCTTAACGGCTAGGCTGCCAGCACGGGTGCGGAACAAATGAGCCCCGGCAGATTTTCAGAGCCGGCGCGATTGCGCGGATTGGTAGCCGGCGGCACCGTACCGGCGTGGCCAGGCTGCCGTCGGGCCGGTGGCCCTCGCCTGATCCTGCATTTGCCTTAATCAGCCGCGAATCTAAATTCTGTTTTGCCGTTTGGCGAAGGGATTCTCGATAACTATCCCGGAAATGCGTTGCCTGGCATTGAGGTCCTCAGACAGGATCCGCGTCGCCCCGCTTTTCGCCGCAGCCGAGACAATCAAAGCATCCCAGAAGCCAATCCGGTATTCGTCTTCGATGCGGAATGCCGAGGCGATTTCGGTTGGCGTAGTTTCCGTGCACCAGATCGTGTACGCCTTGACCACCAGGCGAGCCGCATCCCTCGGCAGCGGAGAAGCAATCTTGCGCGTTACGTTCACGTAGAATTCCTGCAGCACCTGCATGCTAAGCACGCCGGTGCGCTCAGACCAGAGCTCGCCCAGCACTGCCTTCGCGATTTGATGTTTGCTGCCCGCGTCGTTGTCGTGGGCGTAGATCAGGACGTTCGTATCGACGAATGTTTTTCGCGTCATTTCCTGCCGTTCACACGTTCCCGGCGCTCGTGCAGTTCGTCACGCCCGACGCGGATGGTTCCGCCCAGCCTGAAGCCGCCTGCGAGCAACTCTTCTGCCTGCCGTTGGGAGCGCGTATAGGCTTCTTCTTCGCCCACCAGCAGCTCAATTTGTTGAGTCACCAGGCCGCTGATGGATGTGGAACGCCGCGCTGCAATAACCCGCGCTTTTTGAATGGTCGCCCGTTCCAGGCTAACCGTCAGGTTCTGTTTGCCCATCGACTTTGCATTCTTTGTCGTCGGCATAGGCCTTCTCGCGCCTCTCACGTATCTTACGTGTAGCACGTATTCTGCGTGAAAGCAATCTTCCTGCTGTCTGCTGGGAGGAACTCAGTCCGGACGGGTGCCCGACGTCGGGCGGGGTGCCGCACCCTTCGGTTTTTCAAGGGTGCGGGGTTTGGCCTCAACCTCAAGCTGAGCCTGTCGCGACAGCCATTTAGGCCAAAGTGCCTACTCGAACTCGCTCGTAGGAAGGAAAATTCAGTTCACGTCTTCTGGAGAATGCCCTGCTGAGCCGACCATCAGATCCCGCACTTCGCTTACGCCGCCAGCTTTTGCTCCGCCAGCACATGCGCCGGCACCTTGCGCAAATCCCACACTACGCCGCACCACGACAGCGCCTTTAGCGTGTAGTACGTGATATCAATCTCCCACCAGAAAAAACCCTGCCGCGCCGACGCCATATAGTGGTGATGATTGTTGTGCCAGCCTTCGCCCAACGTCAGCAGCGCCAGCAACCAATTGTTCCGGCTGGTGTCGGTCGTTTCGTAGCGCCGCTTTCCGAACAAATGCGAAAGCGAATTGATCGTAAACGTGTCATGCCACAGCAAAACCGTGCTTAGGCAGAAGCCCCACACAAACAGCGGAAACCCGCCGGCCAAAACCAGAATCGCGCCCAGTAAAACCGGCGGCACCATGTGGTATTTGTTCAGCCAGCGCAACTCCGGAAACTTCGCAAAGTCCCCGATGTACTCCAGCCGCGTGTCGTTGTATTTATCCGAAACGATCCAGCCCACATGCGACCAGAAAAATCCAAATAGCGTCGGCGAATGCAAATCCAATTCCTGATCCGAGTGCCGGTGATGATGCCGATGGTGCGCCGCCCACCACAGCACACCCTTTTGCGCCGACGTCATCGCCACAAACGCCATCACGAACTGAAACACCCGGCTCGTCTTGAACGACCGGTGCGAAAAATACCGGTGGTATCCCGCGGTCACAAAAAACATCCGCCCCACCAGCAGCGCGGCACACGTGATCAGATACGACCAATGAAAGGGCACGAAGAAAATCCACAGCGCCAACACATGAATCACCGCAAACGGCAGCGACAAAAGCAGCGAAATGCGGGATCCATTCGGCAGGGGTATCGACAGCGCGCGCGGCGCGACTAAAGCCATTCCGTTTCCTCCGCGTCCGGGTTTCTTCCAGGCGGGACGCTCGTTGCTTTCTCTGCGAGCGCGAAACCCAGCCGGAGCTTACGGCACCGCTCACCACATTCAGTCTAAGGACGCTTGCAACCGCGGGTCAAGACGTACCGAAGTACAGGTATGCGTCAAGCTTAGATGCCTCGCGCTGGCAGTTGTTGTACCCAGCACAGAAAATTCTCGCAGTGACTTTGCTCACTCCGCACCGATTTTCTTGTCCGTGACGCAGCGCACGCAACCTCCGCAGGCCGCTGTTTCTGTCATTCCGAGCGTAGCGAGGAATCCGCTTTTTCCTCGCTCCCGTCGAGCCGCATTGCGGCTTGCCGGCGGGAACCCCGCCAAGCGCGCGTTTCGGAACGCCATCCTGGCAGCACAGGCACTCTTGCCTGTGCAGCGCTTACATAGGCAACCGTGCTCCGCGGAATAAAGAAAGATGTGCTATCGTCCTCAGCTACAAATCTCAAGGAGCAAAAGCCGCTCAGCAGTTGTAGTGGCGGGTCTTTCTTGGCCTGAGTCTCGCAGGCAGACCCGTTCTTCGCGGCGCGCACAACCCCAATGGCTGAACGCCCCGTACTCGTTGGACTCGTTCCTCAAATCGTCGTACTCGACCCCGGCGACCAAATCTCCTGGCTCTCGGACGCCGGCAATCTCCGCGTCGAATTCGATGTGAACCGTTGCCCGTTCTCCTCGAACGTGTTCCAAGCCCCCGCTGGCGTCCGCCTCCTCAGCGGCCCGCCGCGCCCTGGCTCGAAAGCCGCCACCTACAAGTATCGCCTCTGGCTCAACGACCAACTCGTCGGCCAAGGCGAAGTCATCCTCCGCGACAAGTAGCTCGTGTTCCGTTCACGAAATGACCGGAACAAGGCCGGAAACTCGTACGTGGAAAGTGGTTCTCGCCGCCTCCGAACTGTCAGTCCAGCGCCCCGCGATTTGCAGCCCAACTGGTGAGTTTTCAAACTTGGGTCAGGACTTGGGCTGCTTGGCGATGATTAGATCCTTGATTTTTGCGTAGGTCGCCGCCGGAACGATCTTCTTGTTCAGCAGGTCGGTCTTCATTTTGTACGGCCGGCCGTCGATAATCTTCTGCGAGTACGCATCGCCGATCCCCGGCAACTCTTTCAACTGGTCCTTGGTCGCTGTGTTAATGTCCAGCAGGCTCCCGGCTTTGGCCTTCGCGTCAGTCGCCGTGGACTTGGCTTGCGACGACGCGCTCGCCGCCTGCGAGCCGGCCGCCCGCGGGTGCGAATACGCCGCTCCCACCGTCAGAACCACCGTCAAAAGCGCCAGAACCACTACCCTCAGTTGCTTCGTCATCGTGTTCCTCCTCCGTTAGACTTGAAAAGACTTTAGGACCACCAACCGGACTGCCGCGAAGACGCCATCCGCACAAGCCCCAATCACGATAAATCTCGCCGAAGAGGACTCGTTTGTCTTGGTTTTTCATGCAGTTGCCGGATTGCGCGCATCATGGCGAAGAAGGGCTGGGAAGTCAAGACAACGTGGGAGCAGTCAGCCCCGGCCCACCGGTCAGGGCAGGCGAATCCCTCCGAATGCGGCTGGCCAGAAGTGTTTAGAAAGGGATGCGGTGGGTAGCTTAGTCGCCGGCAGCGGCTACGCGGGGCGGCTCCATGGACTCGGCCAAGCCGCGGCGCATGGTGCCGAGCGCAAAGGCCGGCACTTCGCGCTCCGGAGCCAGTGAAATGTTGGCGGCGCGGCGAGGGAATTCGGCGCGCTGGTCCAGCTTCAGGCCAGCTTCGCGCAGGAACTCGACCGAGAAGCCCATGTCCTCGGCGCGATCCACGCCCCAGAACCACAGTTTTTCTTCCTGCCGCTGCAGAAAATCGAGCGATTCTTCGAGTTTCTTCATCGCCCGATCGAAGGAGCCAGCCAGAAAGAAAACGCGGAGGGTCCAGGCGTGCCGCGGGTAGAAGACTTCAATCCGCACGCAATACTTGCCAGATTGGTTGCGTTCCATACTGCAGCGATAGTCGTTGCGGACGTTGGGCATGCGAGCAGGCGTCTTTTTCATAGGACCCTAGGTTCTGGCGCTGGGAAGCCATCACAAGATTTGGTTTTTAGGTTTCGATTGGGGCCCGGCGTTGCGATTACCCCCGTAACCGCGTGTCTGGGCTGAAACCGACCCCTCGGGAAGACCCAAATAGGCTAGCTGGCCGCGAAAGGAAAGGCAAGCGTCGAGCGGCGAGAACGTCAACTAAAGATAAGTTATTTATTTTCTGTAGTTTACAAGCAGTTCGGAACGCTAACCCAAGTTCGCGGTGCGCAGCTTGTCCGGCATCAACTGCAGCTTGCCTTCTTTTTTCAGACGGTCTTCCAGCGCGGTTTGGAAGGCTTGAAACGCCATCGAGCGCTTGCTTTCCAGCAGCGAGTCGGTGATTTCCTTCTTTTGCTTGTCGAAATCGGCTGGGTTGGGCTCTTGCTTGTCCACAACTTTGTAAACCAGCCAGTTCTGGCCGAGTTGCAGCGGCGCGCCGACGTCGCCGACATTGAGTTTGAAGGCGGGGGCAAGCTGCTTGCCGCTAGCCACGCTCGAGATCGAGCCGTTGCGGGCGAACGCATCGCTGGTCTTGGGATCCAGTCCAAGGGCTTTGGCCGCAGCGTCGAACTTCTGGCCGTCCTTGAGGCGCTTCAGTAGTTCATCAGATTTGGCTTTGGCTTCGGTCTGCGCCTTTTCCTGCTTCAAGTCGGCAACCACCTTGTCGCGGACCTCTTCGAGAGTGCCCTGGTGTGCCGGGACCACCTGCTTGACGTTCAGCACCAGATAGCCGCGATCGGTGTGGATGGGCAAGCTCAATTCGCCCGGACGCAGGGTAAACACCTTGTCGCTGATCTTCGTTTCCTGAGAATTTCCCAACTCGATCAGGGGATCGGTCGCGGTAACGGGGCGCGTTTCGCCGACCGCCAGGTGGAACTGCTTGGCCAGGTCGTCGAGGCTGAGTTTATTGTTTTGGCGAATGGCCTGGGAAAGCTTATCCGCCAGGCTGGCGGCTTGCAGGTCGGCGGCATTCAGCTTGGCGTCGGTTTCCAGCTTGGCTTTCACTTCCTCGAACGGCTGGGTGTGCGCCGTCTCTTTATCCATGATCTTGATGATGTGGAAGCCGTACTGCGTTTTGATCAGGTCCGAGATGGAGCCTTTGGGAAGGGAGAAGGCCGCCTTCTCAAATTCCGGCACGGTTTGGCCCTGGACAATCCAGCCCAGGTCGCCGCCCTTATCTTTGGTGCCCGGGTCTTCGGAGTATTTCTTGGCCAGCTCCTCGAAGTTCGCGCCTTTCTTGGCTTGCGCCAGGACGTCTTCGGCCTTCTTTTTGGCTTCGGCGACTTCGGCGTCCGGTTTGCCGACCGTATTGAACAGGATGTGCTCGACGTGGACGCGGCTGGGGACTTCGTAGTCGCGGATGTTCTTCTGGTATTCGGCTTTGAGCTGCTCTTCGGGAATCTGGACCGTCTGGCGCAGTTGGTTCACGTCCACCACGGCGTACTGCACCACGCGCTTTTCCGGAACCTGGTAGCGCGTTTTATTCTTGTCGTAGAAGGCTTTGATCTCGGCGTCGGTGGGCGTGATTTTGGATGCCAGGTCTTCCGGCTTGATGAACGCGTAATCCAGCTTGACCTTCTGGTTGCGGTAGTTGAACTCCTGCTGGATTTCGGCGGGGCCCACGCTGATGCCGTCGGTGACCAGCTTCGAGAACTTTTCCTGCAGCATGCCCTTGCGGACGGCGTCTTCAAATTGCGAGACGGTCATGCCGGTGCGGCCCTGCACGAGCGCGGTGTATTGGTCGGGCGGAATGGGCACATCGCCGTTGAAAGCGGCGGGCAGGATTTGCCGGATGCGATCGGCGATTTCGTCATTCGAGACGGTGATGCCCAGGCGATTGGCCTCGTAATCCATTTCCTTTTCAACGAGCAAACGGCGCAGCACTTCCTGCTCATAGAACGGCAGCATCTGCGGAGGGACTTGCTGGCGCTGCGTGAGCTGCTGCACCTGCTGGCGGACGTCGTTGACGGTGATGGTCTGGTCGCCCACTTTGGCCACCGCGTCATTGGCGAGTCCGGTGGTGGTGCCGCCCGGCCCCTGCGGCACGAGATAGAGCAGCATGCCGCCCGAAAGCATCAGCACGACGACGCCGAAAAAAATCTTGGTGTACAGTTTTTGCGAATCCTGACCAGCCATTACAGAATCCCCCAAAGTTTGCCGGATAAACCTAGCATTATAGGCGACTGGCGCCCTGCGCCTCAAATGAAATGCGCGGGGTGTGGGTCAGCCTGAAGGAATAGATTGGTGGCTCGCAACAACGCGATGGGTAGCGTGAAATCCCGACGTCACAAGACGCGCCCAGGCAGGAATGCCTGGGCCACTTTCAAAGTGACCCGCTACCGAGAGCGGCGGGCAGGTTCGAGTGCCAGCCAGGTGCAAGCTAAGCGGGCTTGATGGCGCGAAGGCGAGCTTGGGTTTCGGCAAAGGCTTTTTCACGAGCTTGGGCGTTGCGAATCGCCTGGTGTTCTTTCTGAACGCCGGGGACGGTATTGAGGAGAAGTTGCGCGAGGTAGCCGATGGCGAGGGCGTCGCGGCGGTCGATGCGGCCGCGGGCGAGTTGTTTGGTGACATTGGCGAGGAGCGTGTTGACGCGGTCGGCGGTGTTGAGATTGCCGGTGCCGGCGAGGAGTTCGGCGCCGAGGGTTTCCGGATCGGGCATAGCGGCAAGGTGCGTCTGCCGGAAGTGATACGGACAAAAGGATTCATCGGCGACGCGCAGCATGTGGCAGTGATAGCCGCGCGGAGAGATGTGCTGGCATTGAGTGGAGACGACGAGTTCGGCGGAAATTGGTTCTGCGGACATGGGAGTTCCTTTCGGGAAGTGAAGTAAAGAGGTAGCGAAGTAGTGAGGTAGAGAAAAGGCGGTGCTGCGCGTGGCGCGCGCCAGCGAGAGTTGCGGGCCTTTTGAGTAAGTCCTTTGGAATCAGAAATTTTGCAGACCCTCTGAGATAAGTCTTTGGGAATAAACAATTTCCCAAAAACAGGGGAGGGGGTGGGGTCTGTCTGCGGCTGGTAAATCCTTTCAACGAAGCTACTTGCGGCGAGCAGGGAGGAATCGCGAGGAGGTGTGGCGCAACGTCCTGGAATTCTGAGCCTGCAACTGCGAAAGCGAGTATATCATATTGATACCATTTGTCAAGGATTATTTTAGGGCGGAGGTAAGTTGCTGCATGAGCACAGGTTATGCGGAGCGGCGGACTCTAAACCCGCCCGGTGGGGATCTGGATTTGCGAGGTTGCCCCTTTTCCGATGTATGCGGCCACTTTCCCGTTAGGGGAACGACGGAAACGGGGCTAGAGTACGCGGAGGAAGAAGGAAGGACAACCCGGAGGAGCCAATGAGAAAGGTAGTCTACGCCATCAACGTCAGCCTGGATGGCTGCTGCGACCACACGAAGATGGTTCCGGATGAACGGATGTTTGCATATTACATCCAACTCCTGCGCGAGGCCGACCTGTTTGTCTATGGGCGCAAAACTTATCAACTGATGGTTCCGTATTGGCCGGATGTCGCCAAAGACCAGTCGGCAAGCAAAACGGACCGCGACTTTGCTGAGGCATTCGGCGCGGCCGACAAAGTTGTTTTTTCGCGAACGTTGGACGATGCGGAAGCTAAGAAAGGCGATAAGAAGGCGAGGGTGGCCCGCACCAATCTTCGCGACGAAATACTCCAATTAAGGCAAGAGGCGGGCAAAAATATTTTGGTTAGTGGCGTGAATGTGCCGGCACAGCTGGCGGAGCTTGGTCTCATCGATGAGTATCGTTTGGTCGTGCAGCCCATCGTGGTAGGGGAAGGGAGACGATTGTTGGAAGGGTTGCAGCAGAGATTGCAGTTGAAACTGGCGGAGACGAGGAGTTTTGAAGCGGGGTGTGTGGCACTGCATTACGTAAAACAGTGACGCGACTGGGTTTCCGCGTTTATCACGGGGAAGGTCCGGTCTCT
>Ga0335073_10001589_pt1 | contig 30464 bp, 35 predicted proteins | sample Lox_Sample_22_FD_207093 | JGI IMG/M metagenome (GOLD analysis project Ga0335073, IMG submission 207093) | Soil microbial communities from Loxahatchee National Wildlife Refuge, Florida, United States - Lox_Sample_2.2 | ecosystem: Environmental > Terrestrial > Soil > Wetlands | place: USA... | reverse complement strand
CCTCCTCGACGACCGCGGCCGCGTCGGGACAGGCGAACGGGGTGCTCGCGTTCTCGGACTGCATGCGCTCCCACGGGCTGTCGAGCTTCCCCGACCCAAACAGCAGCGGAGTGATCCCCAAGACCGAAGTGATACCCCTGGCCAGCAGTCCCCGGTTCCAGCCCGCCCAGCGAGCCTGCCAGCACTTGCTCCCGAACACGGGCAGCGGCGGCTCGACCCAGATCGAGGTGCGGCAGGCGCTGAGTGGCATGGTGAGATTCGCCGCCTGCATGCGCACTGACGGTGTGCAGAACTGGCCGGACCCGACCGTCGACCGCGACCACCCCGACGATCCCCGCCCCGTGTTTGATCTACTGAGCATCAACCCGAGCGCGCCGCAGATCAGCGCCGACATCCGCAATTGCCAGCACGTGATGCCCCAATCCACGAGTCCATACATGTGTAGCCGGGCGCTCGCGGAGCAGATCGGCGGTCCGCCCGGCGCCTTAGCGTGCACCGGAGGATCGCCGGCGGTGCCCTAGGTGTGCGCTCGGGGGTCGCTAGGTCCGGGGTGGCGGTGAACCCCGCCGTTGGAGGTCCGGGGAGCGGGCTGGCGAGATGGCCGCTGTAGCGCGCACCGTCGTGGCCGATCTCGCCCGGGCAGCGGGTGAGGTTCACGCGGCTCGGGTTGGTGTAGGTTGCGCTGATCGCCGTGGCGAACCGCGTCGCCCCGACGAGTTGGGTTTTAGTGATCCGTACGGTGATCGTCTCGGTCGCGAGGCCGCCATGCCTCTCCACTTGCCCCGCGCACCGGAGCGGGACCCAGAAACTGCCGTCGCCCACGTACAACCCGGACGGCCGGCGGGCGAGCATGACCAGGTTGAGTATGTGCCTCCCTCCGCGCCGACGCTTGAGCAGCACGCGCCGGCAGGTACCGGTCGCGCACTGTGGGAAGAAGTTCCAGTTGCGGCGCAAGCGTTCACCCGGCTGCTCGCCGAGAACATCGTCGTCGGTGGTCACGGTGCCGTGCATCGTGAACTTCCCCTGGAGCCGGAGGGGAGCGACGCGGGCTTGGGCGACTCCAGCATCGCTTGCCAGGAACGCGAGTATCACCGCCGCCGCGGCTGCCGTCCTCTTCATGCCGGCGACCCAATGGCGAGCGTGGACAGGATCCGGGAGAGCTCGTCCAACCGATCCAGCGCGCGAGTGACGGACGCCGAGCTGGTGGCGGCAACCTCGATCACGGCGTACAGGCAGAACGGCCGCCCGGATGCGGTGAAGAAGTGCTGGAACCCGGCCTGTCCCGCGCGCCCAACCTGGAGCGCGCGCGGGTGAAACCACCCTCGCTCGAGCGGCAGCGGGATCGAACGGCTCGCGAAGAGTCCGACTCCCGCGACCAGGCGTGAAGCGGGCCGGTATTCCTTGAGCGCCAGAAAGGCGCTGTGCGCCGGCATCATCGCGGTCGCGCCGCTGCCGAAATCACCATCCATGGCCGGCAGCGGGAAGTTGGCCGCGTGCAGGGTAGGGTCTCCGCCGGCACGGCGGTAAAGGCGCCCGTCCCAGCCGCGCGGCAACTCGAGCGCTAGTCCATGCGCGGCAAGCCTCACTTCAGACTCCGGCGGCGATACTCGCCAGGCACGCGAGCGCCAACTGGGCGACCAGAGCCACGGCGCGAACCGGTCGCTCGATCAGTCGCATGCGGGCATGAAACGCCACGAGGCGTTGCGGGGTCACGACCTGTGCGGCCGTCAGAACGGTCACGCCACGCAGCCCACCGGCGACCGCTCCAATCAGCCCCCCCGTCAGCGGCCGCGCCGACAGGACCGCGGCCCCCGGCACGATGTAGACCGCGGAACTGACGACGACGGTCGTCAGCCCAGCCCCTAGCTGGGCCCCGTAGCCCAGCCCATACACCCACGCGCGGTAGCGATCCAGCCAGCGCTCGTCGACCTGCCGGCGCGGCCCTGGAACCCGACCCCGCGCCAGCTCCCAGGCCAGCCCGGCCGCGAGCATCGCCGCGAGCGCCGCTACGCGCGCGTGCAGTCCGACGCTGCCGAGCGTGCCAATGCCGCCGAGCGCGAGCCAACCGAGCAGGCCCGACAGCGCACCGATCGCCGCTCCGCCCGCCAGCGAGCCGAGCACGTACAGGGTCGCCGTCACCCTCCAGCTCGATTGACGTCCCCGCTCTCCGAGCGGGGTGATGCTCGCGAGCATCGACTGTCCTCACGGGGACCAGGCCGACCGGATCGCTGCCAGCAGGCCGGCCGCACATCCGAGCAGCACCAGCGAGCTCACCGCTGGCCCGCCTCGCCGGGGCGGCCCGCGGGGTACAGGCTCGGGTGACCGGGATCGATTCCCGCGCCAGCCAGCGCGCACTCGACGTCGTCCGTGGATCCGTTCCGCTGCCGAGCGTCGACGTAGGCATCGCGCAGCAGCGACTGGATCTGATCCCAGCTGCTCGCTGACCCCTCGCCCTGCACGCGGCCGCCCTCGAGATATACGAAGTACGGTGTGGCGGGCACCGAGTAGTCGCGCCAGGCCGCTGACGACAGCACCAACGGGACGGCGGCCGGCGCGAGCGCACGCAGCCGCGCCAGGCTCTCCGCGTCCGCATCCTTGACCACCGTGACAAGCCGGACGGCCGCGGGTAGCCCATCCGGCCGGTGGGTACGGAGCTGCGCCCACAGATGGTCACAGATCGCGCAGCCGCTGGAAAGAAACGCCAACAGCGTTGGCGGGGAGCCCTCCCCGAGCCCGATCATGACTGCATCACCGGCGAGTGTTGCGCCGGCGACGTCGCGCGCCTCAGCTCCGCCGCCGCGAGCGCCTGGCTCGGGCAGCCTCCCGCCGCCAGCATCTGGCGGTCCGAGCCTCCTGAGAATCTCGGCGTGGCTGCGCAGCAGCCCGGCCACCAGCAGCGTCAACAGCACCAGCAGCAGCGTCTCGACGCCGACCAGCGCGACCATCGCTTAGGCTCCCCCTCCGCCCGGCAGCTGCTGCACGGGCGGAAGAGTCACGACCGGCGCGCCGGCCAGGCAGCTCCACTCGTGCGTGCAGGTGTTGTCGTCGACGGCGACGCTCGCGCTGCAGTTGAAGCCCTCGATCGTCGAGGGGTTCTGGCATACGACGACGCGGCACGCGATCGGCGTGATTCCGGGGATCTGGGTGTTGCATTGCCCGTAGCGAAAGACGTTGCAGTCCGCGCGGCGCTCGGCGCAGGTGTCATTGGCGCAGCGACAGTCCGCCGACGTGCCCGGGAGGTGGTTGCAGTCCAGGTAGTAGCGCACTCCCTCCTCGGCGCACAGACTCGTTCCCGTGTAGTGGGTGCACATCCACCAGCCGCCGACATACGTCCCCGGGGGACAGACATTCTTGCCTTGGTTGATCTCGCAGCAGAACGCGCTGTAGCCATCCGTGCACAGACCACCCGAGCACGACTCCGGGTCGATCACCGCCCACGCGCTCCCAGGCCGCAGCAGATATCGCAGCGGCGCGACGGCCATCGCCGAGCCCGCCAGCACCGCACGGGCCAGCAGCCCTCGCCGCGACGTGCGCCGGTCGAGCAGCGACCCGGCCTCGGCGATCAGCCGCCCGGTCACGAACCCTCCGCGCCGTATGCGCGCCATGCCTCGGGAAGCGCCGTGAACACCAGATACGCCGCGAACGTGCCCGCGGCTATTCCCAGTCCAAGCGGCACGGCGACCACGGGACCCTGTCGGATCATCGAAGCCGCCCCAGGCGGCGGCGCGACCGCTGCGAGGACCGCCACCGAGCACGCCACCGCGTCGGGCAGCGCGTGCGCCCGGCCGCCGCCGGCAGCGGTCGCACCAAAGCAACCGCAGTTGACCGGTCGGCTCAAGAGCAGAAACGCGCAGAAAGCCCCGTAGGCAAGTGCGACAAACACGGCCGTCGGTGGGATCGGGCGCACAGCGGCGCCCGCCCCGATCACCACCTCGGCACCACCGAGCAGGCGCACCGCCGCGTGCGGCAAGCGCACCCGAACGACGTCAGACACCACCCCGGTCGCCGATGGCGACGAGACCTTCGCGGCGCCAGCCACGACCAGCAGCGCGCACACCACCATGAACGCGGGAAACAGTGCCCTCATCCGTGCGGGCCGCGGCCGAGCTTCTGGGCGACGGGGCCGCACGCCGCTGCCGCCTGCGTGTAGGCCGGCGCCCGCGTGTTGAGCGTGCTCGGAAACAAGAGGATCGCTCCGTCGTAATCGGTTATCACGCCCGTGCCGCCGCTGAACGGGTCGGACGGAACGGACGTCCTGGGTTCGGGGAACTGGGAGATACCGTGCTCGTGCATGCACACCGCGAGCCTGAGCAGCTTCGCGAGCGTCTGCGCGGAGGGGTGCGTCGTCGACCCGGGTTGAGGAGGGCCGCCGCCGGGCAGGAGCTTCTGACACTTCGCACGCGCTTCGCTGACTGCGGGCGCTGAGGGATCGATGCCGGCTGCGTTGAAGAGCAGTCCGCTCCCCGGCTGCGGGTCCGGGAAGTTGGGCACGCCGTTGGCGCGCATACACCTGGAGAACGCGAGGCCTGGTTCGCTCGTCGCTGGCGCGGTTGTGCCTGAGCCGGCGGCACCGCCGCCGGCCGCGTCCCTCGGGGCCGCGGTGTCCGCGCTGCCCGCCGTGGCCGTGGCCGCGGCCGCGTCCGCGGTCGCGGTCGAGCTGGGAGAGCTTGCCCCGCATCCTGCTACCAGGACCCCGCTCACGAGTGCTGCGAGGCTGAGCACACGGGCGCGCCCTGAGCAAGTCAGCCGCTTTCGAGGAATGCTCTCTCGCATCTGGTCTCCTTCCGCCGTCCTTCGGGGCCGCCCATTGGTTCTAGACGAGGGGCGGTTTCCGCCCGGTTTCTCCCCGACGGCCCGTCGCGTAGATCGCTTGATCGGCAGGTCGTTGTGGCAAGACCACAATGGCGCTGGGCCGGCCCGGAACCATGGCGAGCGGCCAGTGGCGGGTTGTCGGTGTCGTCGCCCGCCGGTGCCGGGTTGCGGGGTGGCTTGGCACGGCTCGGGACGCCTTGGACTCCGATGGAATCAACCGTTCTAGGGGATGGGCGGCCGCTCGCGGGAGCTCTCGTCGAGTCGCTAAAGACGGGGACCTCGCGCCGGCGCAGGCGCTGCCGCGATCTGGCGCAGCTGCACGAGCGCCTGCGGATCGGTGGGCCCGGCGCTGCGGTGCGGCTCGAGCCCGGCGAGCGAGGGAAACCGCCGTGAAACGCGTCAGCGGTACCTTCCTCCGAGAAGGAGCGGCCGATGCGGGTGCTTGTGATCGAGGACGACGAGGAGCTGGCGGAGACGGTCGCCGCCGGCCTGCGCGAGGTGCAGATCGCGGTGGACGTTGCGCTCGACGGCGAGGCCGGGCTGTCGCGCGCGCTCGTGCACGACTACGACGTGATCGTGCTCGATCGCGACCTACCGGTCGTTCATGGGGACGAAGTGTGCGCGAGGCTTGTCGCCGCCGGCGGGCGCAGCCGAGTGCTGATGCTGACCGGCGCGGCGGACAATGAGGACCTCATCGACGGGCTCGGCCTCGGCGCCGATGACTATCTGACCAAGCCGTTTGCGTTCGCGGTGCTGGTGGCGAGGATCGGTGCGTTGGCTCGTCGCGCGCAGCCCGGCACCCCGCCCGTGCTGGCGCACGGCGACATCGTGCTCGACACCGCCAAACGCTCCGCTCGACGGGCGGGCAGGCCGCTCCCGCTCAGACCCAAGGAGTTCGGTGTGTTGGAGTTGCTGCTGGCGGCCCAGGGCCGGGTTATCTCGGCTGAGGAGCTGCTCCAGCGCGTGTGGGACGAGGCCGCCGACCCGTTCACGGGTGCGGTCAAGATCACAGTCAGCCGGCTGCGCACCAAGCTCGGCGATCCGCCCGTGATCGAGACCGTCGCCAGGGCCGGTTACCGGATATGAGCATCGGCGCGCGCCTCAACGGCCGGATCACCCAGCTGGCGGTCGGGCGACACCTCCCGCACCGGACGGTGCGAGTCCGCCTGACGCTCCTCTACGGCGGGCTGTTCCTGGCCTCGGGGGCGGCACTGATGGCGATCAGTTACGCCTTACTGGTCAACGCCGGGTTCGTATTCACCCTCCAGGGCGGTTCGGGAGCCGAGGCAGTCACGTCGCAGCCCGCCAGTGTGGCCCTCAGAACACCTCCCGGGGTCCCGAGAGCAGGGGCGCCGACCAACCCCTCCGCTCAGACGATGGCGCATTGGCGTCAGGTCGCGTCCTGCATGCGCCAGCACGGGGTCTCCGGGTTCCCCAGCCCGGCAAACTCCTACCCCTCCAACGTCTTCTCAGGCAAGTACGCCATGATCGCCGATCGCGACGGAGCGATCCTCGCGATCCCGGCCACGGTCAAAACTGACTCGGCGGCGTTTACGCAGGCGACGAGCACGTGCGGATTCATGGCCGACCGCACCAGGGCAACCGCTCAGGCCAACCACCGACGCACGCAGGTACGGAAAGAGCTGCTGATCCAGTCCGCGATCGCGCTCGCGGGTATGTCGCTGCTGTCGCTGGGCCTCGGATGGCTCATGGCCGGGCGCGTCCTGCAACCGCTCGAGGATTCCTACCGCGCGCAGCGGCAGTTTGTGGCTAACGCCTCGCACGAGCTACGAGCGCCACTGACCCGCCTGCGAGCACTGAGCGAGGTCGCGCTCGCCAGCCCCGAGGCGAATCTCGCCTCACTGCGCCGAGCCCACGAGCGGGTGCTCGCATCCGAGCACCACCTCGAACAGCTGATCGATGGGCTGCTAGCACTCACACGCGGCCAAGCGGGGCTGGAGCACCGCGAGCGCCTCGACCTGGCGGCCCTCACCTCCGAGGCCGTGCTCGCGCGGGAGTTACAGTTTTCAGGCCGCGACCTCGGCGTGCACACCACGCTCGACCCAGCGCCAACCGACGGCGATCCACGTCTCCTAGAGCGGCTGATCACCAACCTGATCGACAACGCGATCCGCCACAACACACCCGGTGGACATATCGAGATCACGACAGGAACCCGCGACCGGCACGCCTTCGTGTCGATCTCGAACACGGGCCCGACGATCCCGCCCGAACAGATCCAGCGTCTCTTCCAGCCCTTCCAGCGCCTGGACGGGGCCCGCACCCGCCACAACCACGGCCACGGACTCGGACTGTCCATCGTCCAGGCGATCGCCAACGCTCACCATGCCGAACTAAGCGCACGCTCGCGAGCGGAGGGCGGACTCTCCATCGTCATCTCATTCCCGCCGACCGGAGCGGGCTCGGGGGTGACACTCGCGGGCGCTCGGACGAAGCTCGTCCGCCGTGCCGTCTCCGCGCGGGAGTAATTCACTGGTCGCCGAGTTCAGGAACTGGGATGCCGGCGGCGCCGAAGGCGTGCAGCATCGCGGGGAACGGCGCGGGTCCGGGCTGCGCAGTGCTCGCGCCGTCGGCGCCTTGGCCGAGGAGTCGACGGGTGAGCGTGGAGCGTTCCTCGAGCAGTTCCTCCAGCGCCGCGGTCGCATCGGCGCTTCTTGGCGGCCGCTCCTCGAGCGCGGCGCGCAACGCCGCTTGGCGCATGAGCTCCTTGATGAACGCTCCCGTCAGCCCGTCGGTCCTGGCAACGAGATGTTCGATGGTCGGTCCGTCAAGCGGGATGTCCTGGGCGTAGAGGCTCATCAACTCGCCGCGGGCCGCTTCGTCGGGGAGTGGGATCTCGAGCGCGAGGTCGACGCGGCCGGGGCGAGCCGCGAGTGCCGGCTCGATCAGATCGGCTCGGTTGGTGGTCAGCAGGAACAGCAGGTCGGCGTCGTCGGCCAGGCCTTCCATCTGGTTGAGCAGTTCGAACAGGATCCCAGCGTGCGCCGAGGGCATGGTGCGCTCGGTCGCCACCAGGTCGACGTCCTCGAGCACTACGGTGGCCGGCGTCAGCTCGCGTGCGATCGCGACCGCCGGCTCAACCAACCCCAGCGCGCGGCCAGTCAACAGCACCGTCGTGCGACCCGCCATCTCGCTCAGCAGATAGTTGACCGTGAGTGTCTTGCCGGTCCCGGGTGGCCCGTGGAGCAGCACCCCGCGTTTCAGCTGCCGGTCCGCGGCCTTCAGCCGGTCTGCGTAAGAGGCCACGCCGATCGTATGCCGCTCGAGTCGCTCGATGATGCCGGTCGGCAAGACGACGGCCTCGCGCGTGATCGGCGGGGGAGCGTGGAACTGGACGCTGACCTTCCCCTGCTCGCCACCGTGCAGTGAGATCACCTGACCGCGGTACACGTTGCGCTCACGCATCGCCGCCCGCAGATCGGCCAGCACGGCCGAGACGAGTCCTTCCTCGGGGGCGACACCCTCGAGACGCAGCTGGCTCGACCCGAACGGTCTCTCCGATGCCGAGAGCACCAACGCGAGTGGGGACCCCTCGCGGCTCGCCAGGAACGCGCCGGTGGACACGCACCTGACCACCCGGCCCCCGCCGACCTCGATGTCCGTGTACTGGACCGGGCCGATCTCGATCGAACCCGCCATCGCATGCCCGCTCAGCAAGCCCGACAGCCCGAGCATCATCAACCCCGGATGCATCCCCGAGAACCCGACCAGCTCAGCATCTGGCAGTACGGCGTCCAGCGCGAGCTGCAGGTTCGGATGATCAGTGGGCGCAAACTCCGCGCTGGTCGACGGCAGCTCCTTGGGGTCCACACCCAAGTGGTCGCGCAACCGCGCCACCAACGCTGAATTCCGACCCCGAGCGGCGGCATTCATCCTCTCGATGAACTCCGAGAAGCCCGCGGCGAACGCGCCCACGTCCGGCAGCTCGCTACTCATCGGGTGCGACAGTAGGGGCTTACCAACAAGACCGCAAGCGCGGCTACGTCCGGTCGCGCAGTAGCGCGCGGATGTCTGACACCGGGCCCAGGTGCCGCAGCTTGTCCGGATTGACGATCGAGCTCACGGCCTGGATCTGGCCGCCGGCTATGTCGAGGATCACCACGCCGGCCAACCTACCGTCGCGGTCGAAGAAGAGCGCACCGGGCTGCCCGTTGAGCACCTGACGGCGCGACGTGAAGCCGCCAAAGCGGGAGCCGGCGCGCTGTCCCGCGATCAGCGTCCGCGCCACCCTCGCGCGGCCGTGGAGCGCACGTTTGACCGAGGGAACCTTGCCGCCGCCGTCCGCGTGGAGCACCACGTCGTCGGCGAGCAGCTTCTCGAGTCCCTGGAGATCGCCTTCCTCGGTGGCTGCGAAGAAGCGGGTCGCGAGTTCGTCCTGCTGTTCGCGCGAGGCTTCGAACCGTGGACGCCGCTCCTGCACGTGGCGGCGGGCGCGCGTGGCGAGCTGACGGGCGTTCTGCGCGTTCGTGCCGATGATCTCGGCGATCCGCTCGTAGGGCTCGTCAAACACCTCGTGCAGCAGGAACGCGGCGCGCTGCTCGGGCGACAGGCTCTCGAGCAGGACGAGGAACGCCAGCGACAGCGAGTCCGCCATCTCGAGGGCGCGAGCGGGATCGTCGTCCGCGCTCGCGACGAGCGGCTCCGGCAGCCATTCGCCGACATAAGTCTCGCGGCGGACCCGGGCGGAGCGGAGCTCATCGAGCGAGATCCGCGAGACCACGGTCGACAGGTACGCGCGCGGCGACTCGATCCGTTCGCCGCCCTCGCGCGCCCGGTGAAGGCGGAGGAAGCCTTCCTGCACCACATCCTCAGCCTCGCTCACGCTGCCGAGCATCCGGTAGGCGATCGCGAACGCCGACGGGCGGAGCTCGTCGAACTCGTCCTCTGTCATCGTTCACCCAAGCCCCTGTGCGAAGCCGATCCGCCAGCTCGCATAGCGCGGCTGCCAACCCAGCTCATGCTTGGCCTTCGCGTTCGAGGCCCCTCGCGAGTCGGTCATCATGATCGTTGCCGCCTCGCCGGCCGCGAGCCGGCCCAGCCAGCGTGGGATATGTCTCGGTGGTTTGGCGTCCAGCGCGCTCGCCAACGCCGGCAGCCACTCCAGGACCGGCGCGGGCTCGTCGTCGACGATGTTGTAGATACCCGGCGGGCCGTGGTCGACCGCGGCGACGGTCGCGGCCGCGGCGTCGTCGATGTGGACGTGCGACCAGACGCCACGACCGCCGCCGATGACCGGGAACAGGCGTTTGCGGATCGGCGCCGCCATCGGCGCATCGGGAGCCAGGCTGATCGCCGTCCCCGGACCGTAGAAACCGCCATAGCGCAACACGAGGCCCTCGCCCCACTCGATCGCCGGCACCGTACGCTCCACGTGGAGGATGCCCACCAGCGCCGGCCGCAGCGGCCCGGGCGGATCAGGATCGAGAGGATCGGCCTCGGTCAGTACCGGGCCGCCCGTGCGCGCCCATCGAAAGGCCCCGAAGCTCTGCGCCACGACGCGTCGTGCCCCCACGGCGCGGCCGGCGGCCAGCAGATGGTCCGTCCCCTCGATCCTCAGGCGGTTGGTCATGATCGCGAGAGAGGAGCGGTCAGGATGGCGCATTTCCGTCATCGACAGCTTCCCCGACAGGGCTGTGAGCTCGTGCACGATCACCTCGGGCTCCGCAGACGCCACGGCCTGGGCGACCGCGTCGGGGTCGAGCGCGTCGGCCACGACCGGGCGCGCCCCGAGGCTGCGCACGAGCTCCTGCTTCGATGCGCTCCTCGTCATCCCGACCACGTCGTGCCCCCGCGCGACGAGCTGCGGGACGAGCGCTCGGCCCAGCACGCCGGAAGCGCCGGCTACGAAGACCTTCATGACGGCTCCTTTCTTCTCACCTACCACTGAGACGAGATAGACCTGCTGCGTGTGACAGTGCCCCGGGCGTGACTGCGGTGTTACGAAGCGTCAAGTACAACGTGCGGGCGTGTCCGTGCCGTATCGCGTACCGATCGCCGTCGTCGTCGCCGTCGTGTCCGGGGTGCTGTCGATCACGGGCTGCGGGTCCTCGGCCAGGCCGAGCAGCACCAGCAGGAGCGCCTCGACGCTGGCCGCGGCCGGGATCAGATTCGCGTCGTGCATGCGCTCGCGTGGGGTTCGGAACTTTCCGGATCCGACTGGCACCGCAGACGGCATCCGCATCAGCATCGAGAGCACCTCTGGGATCAACCCCGGATCCCCTTCCTTCCAGGCGGCCGAGAAGACATGCGGGAAGCTGCTCCCGGGCGGCGGTCCCGGATCCGAACATCCGTCCGCGGCCGCCAAGGCCGAGATGCTGGCGGTCTCCGAGTGCATGCGCGCCCACGGGGTCAGCGGCTTCCTGGATCCGACGAGGACGCCTCCCACCAGCCCGACCGGCTACAGCGGGGTGCTCACGCGCAACGGCGTGTCCCTGGCGATCCCGACCACGATCGACCTGCAGTCGCCCCAGGTTCAGCACGACGCGACCGTGTGCCACCTTGGCGGCCTCGGCCAAGGTGGCTAACTCCGCCGGGTTAGCCGGGCGGCCGGGCGAGGCCGGTCCGGTAGGCGTAGTTGACGGCCTGGGCCCGATCGCGCAGCCCGGCCTTGGCGAACAGATGATTGATGTGCGACTTGACCGTCGTCGGGCTGACGACGAGGCGCTCGGCGATCTCGGTGTTGGTCAGCCCCTCGGCGATCAGGGTCAGCACCTGAGCCTCGCGAGGCGTGAGGTCGTCGGGGAGGTCGGGGTTCGCGGCCGTGTCCTCGGCCGGCACGCTCTCGCTGGCCAGCGCCGAGACCACGTGGTGCTGGACCGCAGGATCGAGCGCGGCGTCGCCGGCGGCGACGGTCAAGATCGCCGCGCGGATCTCCTCTCCGCTGGCGTCCTTAGTCAGGTAGCCGCGCGCCCCAGCGCGCAGCGCGCCGAGGACGCTCTCGTCATCGGCGTAGGTGGTTAGAGAGATAACCCGCACGTCGGGGCAGCATTCGCGGAGCCGGCGCGTGGCTTCGATCCCGTCAAGCCGTGGCATGCGGAGGTCCATCAGCACGACCTGGGGTCGGTGCTTGGTGGCCAGCGCGACCGCCTCCTCGCCGTCCGACGCGGTGGCGACGAGCTCGATCCCGCCGAGCAGGCCCAGCAGCGTGCCCAGGCTCTCCCGGACTAGGCGCTGATCATCGGCGAGCAGCACGCGGACCGGGGCGCGGTCCTCGCCGCCGGGCGGGATGTCGGCACTCACGTCGGCAGCCGGAGCTCGACGCGGAAGCCGTCACCGGTGGGCGCGGCTAGGAGGTGACCGCCGAGCAGCTCGGCTCGCTCGCGCATGCCGGTCAGACCGTAGCCGTTGGCCATGCTGCCGAGCACGACCGGGGGCGGTGTTCCGGCGGGGACGTGATCCTCGACTACCAGTACGGTGCTCTCGGGCAGATAGTCCAGCCGGACCTCGACGCGCTCGGGCGTGGCGTGGCGGCGCACGTTGGTCAGCGCCTCCTGCGCGGTCCGGTACATGGCGAGGCGAGCTTCGGGGGCAAGCTCGCGCGGCTCCCCGTTGACCTCGATCGCGATCGGCAGACCGCTCTGCTCGCCGAAGGCGTCCGCGAGTAGACCGATCCGCTCGGGCCCAGGGAGCTCGTCGCCGCGCTCGGTGGCGATCGCGCGGCGTGCCTCCTCGAGCCCGGTGGCCGCGAGGTGGTGAGCGTTGTCGAGCGCGTGCGTCACCTCGCCGTCGACGCCGCGTTTGCGCGCGAGCAGGCGCGTCGTCTCGAGCTGGAGCGCGAGCGCGGACAGTGAGTGGGCGAGCACGTCGTGCATCTCGCGGGCGAGCCGCCCCCGTTCGGCCGCCGCCGCGGCCTGGGCCTCGGACGCGCGCGACACCGCGAGCTCATCGCGCTGGTCGCGCAGGGCGCGCATCACGCGCATCAGCAAGAACCACGGAACGGCGCCCAGGAGAACGGACGGGACTCCACCCCCGTGGCGCACGACGGCGGATACGACGAGCAGGAGGATGATCGTGAAGGCGAGCGTCAGGACCCCCGAGCGACGGTCGAGCCTGAGCGCGGCCATGATCCCAACGAAGTACGGCCCCGCCTCCCAGATGCCCTTCGGCTGCACGGCGGCGAGCACGGCGGTCGCGACCGCGACCGCGATGAGGAACGCAACCCGGCGCCCGGTCGGCACGTTCTCGCGGCGGGGCTGCGTGCCGATCGCCGCCGCCACCAACGCGATCGTCGCCAGCAGGACCGCCAGCCCGCGCCCGTGGAGGCTCGGTTGAGGCGTCGAATTGACCGTGTCGACGATGAAGACGGTCAGGTAGACCAGCCCGAGCGTGCGCAAGGCGATCGCCTCGAGCGGCGCGGTCGTCCTGGTCTCACTCGACGGATCGAACAATGTGCCCGTGAACCAACGCAAGACGCTGATCATGCGCGGGAAACGATAGGCCCGTCCAGCACCTCCGTCATCGGCTCCAGGGTCGAGCCACGGCGCCCGCGCCTCCACCCCTGGGTGGAGCTCGAAGTTCAACCCGGGCGCCGATGACACTCCACAAACGGCCGCGTACCTTGCCGGGCATGCTCACGAACTCATTCGAAGCCCCCGTCAGCCGGCGGCTCGCCCGGTCTCCGTCGGCCGCCGGGGGCAACGACCCGGTCATCTCGATCCGCGGGCTGCGCAAGCGCTACGGAGACAAGGAGGCGGTCCGCGGGATCGATCTCGAGGTGGGGCGCGGCGAGATCTTCGCCTTCCTGGGCCCCAACGGCGCCGGCAAGACGACGACGGTCGAGATCCTCGAGGGCTTTCGCCAGGCCAGCGGGGGCATCGTCGAGGTCCTCGGCACCAACCCGTGGAAAGCGCCGTCGGGCTGGCGTGAGCGCATCGGTCTCGTCCTCCAGGAGTCCCAGGCCGAGCCCGGGCTCACGGTGCGCGAGTGCCTGGAGCTGTACGCCGGTTACTACCGCTCGCCGCGTCCGGTAGGCGAGACGCTAGCGCTTGTCGATCTGATCGAGCAGGTCGACCAGCGCGCCACCGCGCTCTCCGGTGGTCAGCGGCGGCGACTGGACGTGGCGCTGGCGCTGATCGGCGACCCCGAGCTCATCTTTCTCGACGAGCCGACCACGGGCTTCGACCCCTCAGCCCGCCGCGCCGCCTGGGAGGTCATCGGCGGGCTGCGGCAGCTGGGCAAGACCGTCTTTCTCACCACGCACTACATGGAAGAAGCCGAACGTCTGGCCGACAGGATCGCGGTCATCGCCGCCGGCGAGATCGTCGCCGAGGGGACCCCGCAGACCCTCGGTGGGCGGCAGGTCGGCGGCGCGAGGATCACGTTCGCGCTTCCGGCCGCGGCAACCGTCGCCGAGCTCCCGGCTTGCTTGCTCGACCGCATACAGGAGGAGGGAGGCGGGCTGGTGGCGCTGCCGAGCACGACCGTCGCCGCCGATCTCCATGCCCTGTCCGGATGGGAGCTCGAGCGTGGCCTCGAACTCGAGGACCTCGAAGTCCGCCGGCCCACCCTTGAAGACGTGTATCTCAAGTTGACCACCGACCAACCAAGGAGTTGACGATGTTCCTGCTGATCAAGTACGTCCTGCGCATGCTGCGTCGTCGCAAGGCCGCCCGGCAAGCCGGGGTCTAGCGATGTTCATGCTGTTCAGCTTCCTGCTGCGCAAGTGGCGGGAGTTCAGAGCTGGCGCCGCGGCCGGCGTCGAGGCGTTGCCCGGCGACGGCGCCATCGATTTCTCCACCGCGGCCGCGGGGCGCTCGGACGCCCCGCGCGTCGTGGATCCCGAGCTCCCGCGGCCGTCCGCCGCCGCGCGCGGCCCGGCCGTGCTGCTCCTGCATCAGGTGCGGTTCGATCTCCTTACGAGCCTGCGCAACCCGCGCGCCCGGTTCTTCACCTTCTTCTTCCCGATCGTCCTCCTGGTCGTGTTCACCGGCGTCTTCGGCCACGGCCACACGGTCGTGGACGGCGTTCGCGTCTCTCTCTCGCGCTTCTACGTCCCGGGCATCCTCGCGATGTCGATCGTCGTCGCCTCGTACGCCAATCTCGTGATCTCGATCACGAGCCTGCGCGAGACGGGCGTGCTCAAGCGCCGCCGCGCCACGCCTGTTTCTCCGGTCCTGCTGGTGGCCGGCCAGGCGCTGGCTACGGTCGTGGTCGCGCTGGTCATGGGCACGCTGCTGCTCGTGATCGCGAAGATCTTCTACGGCGTGGGCATGTCCCCGGCGGGCCTGGCCGCGATGGCGATCACCGCCGCGGTGGCAACGCTCGCGTTCGCGTGCATCGGGTACGCGGTCTCGATCCTCGTCGGGTCGCCCGACGCGGCCCAGCCGATCGTCCAGGCGACGATGCTGCCGCTGTGGTTCATCTCGGGCGTGTTCATTCCGACCGCGACCCTGAGCGCGACGCTGCGCTCGGTCGGGTCGCTGTTCCCGGTCGAGCACATCGCGGCCGGGCTGCACCTGGCGTCGGTGCACACCACGTTCAGCGGCGCAATCTCGGGCAAGGACCTGCTCGCGCTCGCCGCCTGGGGTGTGGCCGCCGCGATCTTCTGCGCGTGGCGCTTCAGCTGGCTACCCAGCACGGCTACCGCGTGAGGCGCCCCACGCATACTGCATCTCCGGGCTTCGGCGGCGAGGACGAACATCTCCGGTCAGCCCTCCAGACCCGGAACGGGCCGGCCATCCTCGAGGTAGATGCAGCGCTTCGCGGCCATCACCGCCGATACGCGCCGGCGGAGCGGTCCGCTGAGAAGCGTTATCGCTTCGCTGAGCTGGGCAAACCGGTGTTCCTCGATCTCTGCTTCTTGCAGTCTGATCGCGGCTAGCCGCTCATCGGTAAACGCTCCGCAGTCGAACAAGAACCGGACCCCTCCGAGCCGACTTGGCTTCGGCCGAAGGAAGTCGACGCAGACGAGCCGGCCAGTGGCGACCTTTAGACCGCATTCCTCCAAGGTTTCACGCCGGCACGCGTCCCACGGGGACTCTCCGCCCGGGTCGATCTGCCCGCCTGGGAGCGTCCATCCCTTCTTGTAGTTGGGTTTCAGGACGAGCAGTCGCCCGGCGCGATCGAAGATCAGGGCACCGGCCGAGGCTGGGATTCGAGGGACCTCATATCGAGTCACCGCGGTCAGTTCATCGGACACAACATGATCATCGCGGACGGGCTCGGGGGCGGCGTGTCCGGTTCTGCCACTCTCAATCGTCTTAGAGGTGATGGAACTCGAGACCTTGATCTTGGCTGAACGCGACACGCTGGTGTTGCGGCTGACATCGCTGCTCGGCGGGGACCACCACGCGGCCGAAGACCTGACCCAGGAGGCGTTCGCGCGGGCGTGGCGGGGTCTGCCGACCGGGCTCGACCCCCGCCAGCAGCGGGCGTGGCTGCACCGGACATCCCGGAACCTGGCCGTCGATGAGCTGCGCCGCCGCCGCCGGCGGCTGATGGCGCCGATCGATCAGTTGGAGCACCTGCACGCGAGTGTCGAAGGGGCCGGCGCGCCCGACACTGCGCGCGAGGCGCTCGCGCGGTTGAGCGCGCACGAGCGGTTTGTGCTGCTGCTCCGGTTCGAGGCCGGGTTCACGCACGCAGAGATTGCGCAGCTGCTCGACAGCACCGAGGAGGCGGCGCGCAAGCGTGTGAGCCGGGCGCGAGGGGCATTCCTCGACGCCTACCGCGCGATGCGCGCCGACACGACGCCGCTCGTGCTTCTGGTTGTCCGGGACGAGCCCCCGGCGCCGTACGTCCGCTGGCTCGAGCAGGCCGGCGCGCGTGTGCGCCAGACCCAGGACGCTCCGACCGAACGGGAGCTGGCGCTGGCTGACGGACTCGTGGTCACCGGCGGGCTGCGCGACGTTCATGCGGGGTTGTACGGCGAGGCACCGGTGCTGGCGCGCGGTGTCCCCAATCTGAGCGAGGACCGGCTCGACATCGCGGTCCTGGGCGTGGCGCTGGCGATCGACCTTCCGATCGTCGGCGTGTGTCGCGGCCATCAGCTGCTCAACATCGCCGCCGGAGGCAGCCTGTATCAGGACGTCGTCCGGGACGGAGTCGCCGGGGTGGATCACGACTCGGGCGACCACGTAATCGAGACCGAAGCCGACGGCTCGCTCCGGCGCATCCTCGGACGGTCGGTGGTGGTCCACAGCCAGCATCACCAGGCGGTTAGGCGGCTTGGTCGGCATCTGCGCGTCGTCGCGACCTCGCCGGACGGACTGATCGAGACGATCGAACGCGACGACCGGCGATTCGCGCTCGGCCTGCAGTGGCATCCGGAGGCCGACCCCGGCGGCCGGGGCGACCTCGTTGCCGCGGCGTTCGTTGAGTCCATGCGGGAGCGGGCGGCATGATCGCGCGTGCCGGTCGTCTCCTCAGTCGCCTCCGAGAGATCGCGGCCGAGATCGATTTCGCGCAGCGACGTCTGCTCGAGATCAGGACCGGCATCCCGCTAACGCCGGAAACTGAGCGCGCACTGGCACGCGCGGAGATCGCGCGGCTCGAGACGCTGTATGCCCATGTGCATCCGGACGCTGAACGGCCGTGCGACGCCGAACCGGTCTTGCACGACAACCGTATCCTCGGACCCCCGGCGCGGAGGTGAGCGGCGAGGTGTGCCACTCCCAGCTCACGCTTCTCCTCGCCCGCGAGCGCGCCGCCGAGTTGCGCCGCGCTGCCGACGCCCGCATGGCGGTCCGCCCGGAGCCCGGGCGACGGCTCGGCGGCGGGCAACCCACCGTCACCCTGCGCATCGCCTTCCCCGACGATGCACGGCCACTGGCGTGGCTGGCCGAGCTCGACGGAGCGCCTCCCCTTGTGGGCCCGGTGCTGATCGCCGAAGTCGGGGGGTCGCCGGCCGCCGCAGTGTCGCTCTCGGACTTCCGCACGATAGCCAATCCCTACCAGCCGACTGACGCGCTCATTCACCTGTTGATGGTCCGTGCTCGCCAGCTCCGCGGGCCTGGCGAGGGCTCCCGACGCCCGCGGCTGGCGCGGCTGCGGGCGCTGCTTTCGAGCTGAGGCCGCCGCTGCTCCTAAAGCAGGGTGCTCGACGGCTGATGACCCTCCGAGGACGCAGTTCAGTGTCCGAAGAATCCCCGGGCCGCCGCATCGGGCAGCTGGACGAGCGTCACGTTCGCTTGCAGGAAGGTGCGACGGACCTCGTCGTCTCTGACCGATCCGGTCGTGCACAGGACCGCGTCGACGCCGGCCTCGATGAGTAGCTCGGGTCCGTCCGGGAATGGGAAGAAGCTGTCGCTATAGGCGACGGCGCCCGCGGTTGGGTGTCCGGCAGAGATGGCTCGCTGGACCGCGAGCTCGACGCCGCCGACCCGGTCTTGCTGGCCGACGCCGTTACCGATCAGCTGTCCGTCGCGAACGAGGGTCACGGTGTTGGAGTTGCTTGTGGATCCCACCGCCCACGCCAGCAGCAGGTCCCGTCGCTGCGATTCGGAGAGCTCTCGCTCCGCGAAGACCTCGGCGCGATCGAGGTCGAGCACCAGCGTGTAGTTCGGCTGCTCGAGATAACCGCCCCGCACGTGACGACGCCGGGGCGCTCGCTCGAGGCTGTCGCGGTCGAGAGACGCAAGCGCTGGGTTGATGACGAGTCGGCACTTGCCGCGCTTGCGCGCCAGCAAATCGACTGCCTCGGGCCTGAACGACGGGGCGATCACGACATCCAGAAGCCGCGTCACCGCCGTCTCGTGGGCCGCCAGGATCTCGGCACCGGCCCCGTCGATCGCGAAGTTGGCCATCACCACCCCGCCAAAGATCGCCTGCGTGTCGCCCGTAACCATCTGCCGCAGCGCCGTGGCCGGATCGCTTGCGACCGCCGCGCCGCATGGGTTTCCATGCTTGCTTGCGCAAGCGATCCGTGCGTCGGGGATTCCGGCGAGATCCAACGCCGCAGCGATATGCGTGACCGTCTGCAGCTGGCGGTCGATCTCAGTGAGGTTGTTGTAGCTCGGGGTGCTTCCCTCGACCAGTTCGAACTGGCTCAGAGAGAGCGCGTCGGCCTCGTCACCGCCCGCGACAAAGCGAGCCGGCGCCTGCCAGGCATTCTCGCCGTAGGCACAGTCGAGGCCGTTTGAGAACCGCATCTGTTGAGAAACCTATCGCGGTGATGCTCGACGCCGCGAGGCCCGGACCGGAGGAGCAGACTTCGCAGCGTCACCAAACCGAGGAGACCCACATGTCTGCCACGACCGAGCCGTCACCCGCGACGGCGGTTCGCGCGTTCCACGTTGACGTCCCCGACGAGGCGTTGGAGGACCTGCGCCGCCGCATCGCGAGCGTACGGTGGCCGTCAACGGAGCTGGTTACGGATAGGTCCCAGGGTGTGCAGCTGGCGACGAAGCAGGCGCTCGCCCGCTATTGGGCGACCGATTACGACTGGCGCAGGTGCGAGGCGACGTTGAACGCCCTCCCGCAGTTCAAGACCGACATCGACGGGGAGGACATCCACTTCATCCACGTCAAGTCGCGGCACGAGGACGCGTTGCCGTTAATCATCACGCACGGCTGGCCAGGCTCGATCATCGAGCTGCTCGAGGTCGTCGGCCCGCTGACCGACCCGACCGCGCACGCCGGACGCGCTGAGGACGCGTTCGACCTGGTGTTGCCGTCGCTGCCCGGCTACGGCTTCTCGGGCGAGCCGACCCAGACCGGCTGGAATGTTGGGCGCATCGCGCAAGCTTGGGCTGAGCTGATGCGCCGTCTCGGATACACGCGCTACGTCGCCCAGGGCGGTGACGTAGGCGCGGCGGTCACCGACGCACTGGGCCGCCAGGGGCCCGAGGGGTTGCTCGCCGTCCACATGAACCTGCTGCTGGCGGGACTGGCCGGCGGCTACCCGTCGGAGCACCCCACCGCCGAGGAACGCGCCGCACTCGATGCCATCGGCACCTTCAGGACGAGCGGCAACGGCTACCTGATCGAGCAGAACAGCCGGCCGCAGACGATCGGCTATGCGCTGCTGGACACACCCATCGCTCTGGCGGCCTGGATGCTCGACCACGACACCGACAGCTACTACAAGATCTCCCGTGCCTTCCTCGATGGGCAGCCGTCGGGCAATCTCACCCGAGACCACATCCTCGACAACATCACGACCTACTGGCTCACCGGGACCGGGGCGTCGGCAGCCCGGTCGTACTGGGAAAACACACAAGCCGCAGCTAAGGCCGCCGGTAAGCCGCGTCCGGACGTCTCGGTCCCAGTCGGCTTCACAGAATTCCCCGGCGAAATCTTCCCCGCCCCACGCAGCTGGGTCGAGAAGTCATACCCCAGCCTCACCTACTACAACAAGGTCGACAGGGGCGGCCACTTCGCCGCGTGGGAAGAGCCAGGACTGTTCGCGACCGAGGTCCGTGCGGTGTTCCGATCGCTCCACCGGTGATGGCCACTCGCCGCGGTCCATGATCTCGTGAAGGCGGACTTTGGCCGAACTAGCGCCGGATGCCGGCCACGAGCGCATCCCAGTTGCCGGCGGCGATCCGCTCCTGGTCGGCCCGCTCGAGCCCCGCCGTGGCGAGGAAGTGCTCGACGCCACCGTCCGGGCCAGGCCGGTACGGGTAGTCGGTCGCGAACATGATCCGCTCCACGCCGACCACCTCGGCCGCCCACCGCAGGTAGCGCTGGCTGTAGACGCCACCGGCTGTGATGAAGGCGTTTCGGCGAACGTACTCCGAGAACGAATGGGGGAGATTGGCCTGCATGGCCAGCCCGTCGGTTCGATCGAGATAGAACACGACGACCTCGCCCCAGTGGCCGAGGAGGACTTGAAGCTCGGGGAAGCGGTCGAACACACCGGCGAGGGCGAGGCGCAGGAACTGCACGCCGGACTCGTAGTGCCAGCCGATGCCGAAGGTGGCGAACGCGTTGTCGACATCGTCGTCGAACCCGGCATAGAGCGCGGCTCGCACCCGCGGCTGCGGGATCTGCGGATGGATGTACATCGGGGCGCGGAGCGAGGCAGCGGCCTCGAAGATCGGCCAGTTGTCGGGGTGGTCGAGGTTGCGCTCACGAGTGCGACCGAACAGGAGGGCACCATTCAGGCCAAGCTTGGTGACCGCGCGTTCGAGCTCCTGCGCGGCTGCAGCGGGCACCGGGGTGGCGAGGGTGGCGAAGCCCTGGAAGCGGTCCGGGTGGGCGTTCACGAGCGCGGCGATGCGGTCGTTCGTCTCCACCTGCAGGCGGGTGGCCTCGTCCGCCGGAAGGTTGTGCAAGCCGGGCGACGTGAGCGAGATTACCTGAACGTCCAGCCCAGCTTCGTCCATCGCGGCGATGCGGCGCTCGCCGACCTCGCGCAGCCGCTCCCCCAGCTCCCCTGGAGGGGCGCTGGCACGCGAGTCCTCCCGCGCCTGGGAGTCGAGCCGGTCCCACGCCGCAACCACCTCATCGGTGACGAAGTGCTCCTCGGTGCCAATCGTCTTCATCTCGGGTCTGCCTCCTGTCGGTGCCATGGTCTTTACCGCTTTCCCGGCGAGCCGGTCGCCGAGGGTATGAACGCACATCGACCGTCGCGACGCCATCGACGTGGCCGATGGAAGCGACCGACACCGGCCGAGCCACATGAGGCTGACCCGTGAATCGACGCTGGACCGGCCGCGAAGTGGGGGAACGCCCGCCAACGGTTCCGGGCTTGGTCGGCCGTACGCGAACGGCGATTCTCATCGGTGAGAGGTGGCCGCCGAGCACTCAGGCAGGCGGTAGGTTTCTCGACCAGCCTCACGCCGTGAGGGGTTCACAGACGGCGTCTCAGGCCGTGCAGCGAGGACTAAGAGGAACGTTCTGCGACGGAACGGGCGGCGGATCCCGCTTGCAGTAGACGATCGTCCGGGCACGGGTGTCGATCACACCGACGAACGGGTAGCTGACGCCGGCGGCCGACACGGTGCACGTGAACCTCTGTCCGTCCTTGCCGTTCGGCCCGGTGGGAGCGCACGACGAGCGCTGCATGGGCCCGTCGAGCGATCCCTGGTCGATCATCGTCTTCATGTCGGCGCGGATGGCCCGGTTGAGCGCCGCGGCGGGAGCGGTGTGCCGCGGCAGGCGCGCCGTGTGAGGCGTCTGGTCCTCGGCGACCAGGGCCTCCGCCTCTTGGTTCTGTTGCACCTCGCCGGCCGGACTCTCAGTCGTGATCTGGTTAGCGGTGTTGCTCTGGACGAAGCGCACGAGCGCGACGATCGCCGCCGCGGCGACCACGAGCGACAGGACCCACTGCAGCCAGAGGGGAGGGCGCATCTCGCGGAGGCTACGCCGGTCGCGGACCGGCTTCATTGTCCGCAGATGAGCGATCCGCAAGGATCTAGTTGTCGTGTCCGCGCGGCGCGCGAGCGACGCGCGCGTCGTGCCTGGCGACTCAGTGACGAAGTCGCACCTGATCACCGGGCTGGAGCGTCGAGGGCTTCAGCTTCGGGTTGAGCTGCTCGAGCGTGACGATGTTGATTCCTGTGCTGGCCGCGATCGACCCGAACGACTGGCCGGGTTTGACGACCCAGAACATCGGTCCCGGCGGCTTCGGCTTGGGCCTTGGCGGCTTGGGCGGATACTGCCAGAGGTTCAGGCGCACCCCCGGGGTGAGGGCAAACGGGTTGACCGTCGGGTTATAGGCCTGCAGTTGCTGCACCGATAAGCCGGTCCGCGCGGAGATCTCCGCAAACGTGTCCCCGGGCCGCACGATCCAGTACGGAGGTGGCCGGTGCCGCCCGGCAGCGCGCGATCCAGCGGACGCGGAGGACCCGCTCACATTCGCGGAGCTGACGATGACGGCCACTGCCGCCGCGATCCCGAGGAGGACAAGGGGCACGAGTAAACGCACCAATACCCGACCCGATCGCCGGGTACGGGGGGCGCGCTGCACCGTTGTTCCCACCTTCGCACCGACCAGTCTTTGCTGCTGGAGAAGGAACTGTGACGCATCGGCCCACGATTGCCAAGGGCGCCAGAGTCCTTGCGACGCAACGAGGCCGTCGAGGCGAACGGGGTTGCTCCATCGGCGATCGTTCGCGAGAGCTCGCGGGTCTTGACTTTCCTAAGACTATTAGGTAAATTCCTAATCATGTTAGAGCGACAGACCCGGAGGAACCATGAAGACTAAGTCGATCACCGACAGCCTGATCCAGCTCACTCGCTATCGATTCGTCAACGCCTATCTGGTGCGCGAGGACGATGGCTTCACACTCGTTGACACCACCATGCCCAAGACCGGCGCGGCCTTGATCGACGCGGCTCGCCAGGCGGGCGGGGAAATCAAGCGGATCGCCCTGACCCACGGGCACGGCGACCACGTTGGCTCACTGGATGAGCTGAAGTCGGCGCTCGGGTCGGGCGCTCAGGTGCTGATGCCCGAGATCGACGCGCGCATCCACGCCGGTGAGAAGGTCGTGGAGGGCAAGCTCACCGGCAGCTGGCCGAAGCTGAGTACCGTCCCCGACGTGCGCCTTCAGGCGGGCGATCGCGTGGGCAGCCTCGAGGTGGTGGCCAGTCCTGGCCACACGCCCGGCCACGTGGCCTTCCTGGACGCGCGTGATCGGTCGCTGATCGTCGGAGATGTGTTCACCTCTTATGGCACGACAGCCGTGTCGAATCACTTCTACTGGCGGTTCCCATTCGCCGCGATGGCCACCTACGACAAGCAGGTCGACCTCGAGTCCGCGCGCAAGCTGCGCTCCCTCGATCCAAGTCTCCTGCTGGTTGGCCACGGGCCAGCGGTGCGCGACCCGGGAGCCGCGATGGACGCTGCCATCGCCCGAGCCGCCCGCTGATGCCTCGCGCGGGGCTCGACGCGGACTCGGTGGTCGACGCCGCCGCTCGCCTGGCCGACAGCGAGGGATTGGACAAGCTCACCCTGGCCCGCCTCGCCGACCGGCTCGGCGTGCGGGCGCCATCGTTGTACGCGCACGTCAACGGACTGGCCGACCTGCGCGCCCGCATCGGCGCCCACGCGGTGGCGCAGATGACCGCCACGATGACCGCGGCCGCGACCGGCCGGTCGGGCCGTGAAGCACTGCAGGCGGTAGCGGACGTGTATCGGCAGTTCGCTCGCGCCCACCCGGGCATGTACGCCGCAATGCAGCGAGCGCCCGAGAACCCCGACGATGAAACGGCCGCCGCCGCCCGCCGCTTGGTCGATGTATTCGCGGCGGTACTCCGAGGCTACGGCCTCGAGGGGGATGACGCGATCCATGGCGTGCGACTCGTCCGATCGGCGTTGCACGGCTTCGTGACCCTGGAGAACGAGCAAGGGTTCAGGATGCCGATCTCGTTGGAGGAAACCTACCGCCGGCTGATCGCGATGCTCGACCGCGGGCTGCGGGCGGCCGGTCAGGAGTCCTGAACGAGCCCGAGAACGTTTCCATCGGGGTCGGTGAAGCTGGCCACCAGGCGGCCGCCGCCTACGTCGTGCGCCGATTCCTTGACCGTCGCACCAGCTGCGGTCACCTCGGCCAGCTTCGCCTCGATGTCGGGCACCTGCCAATAGGCGACCGGTGAAGTCATGCCCTGCGGTCCACCGCCCGGCACGAGCCCGATGTGCTGGCCGCCTGAGTCGTAGCCCACGTAATAGGACGAGTCGGCCTGCGGCGCGATGCCCAGCAGTGCGGTGTACACGGCCTTGGCCGCGTCGAGGTCGGACACGGGATGGAGCACGATCGTGATGCCCTGGGGGGAAGAACTGGACATGGTCACTCCTACGGTCGGGGTCACTGTTGTCGAATCTAGACCCCCGCTCCGACCGGCGCTTCTCGATTCCTGCTCTGTTGTTCATCCTGCGAGAAACGGTTCGCCAGCGCTTGACAAGACTTCTTGCGACAACTATTGTTGTGACAAGATTCCTTGTCAATAGGAGAGGCCGTGTATCAGAATCGTGCCCTTGTTGAAGCCCTGGCTCGAGACCGCGTGATCGCGCTGCGTCAATGCGCCCCGTCACGAGCTCGTCGCCGGAGCGAAAAGCGCCGGCACCGCGTCACCTGGGCCGCCAGGCGGGGGACCGGCTGGCTGCTCGTCGATATCGGTCTTCGGCTCGCCGTGCCTCGGAGCTCGATGAGCCGTCCCGCCCCGCGCGGCCGGCGCTGATGCCCAGCTCGCGACAGCGCCGTCAGGTCATCGACGACGCGCTCGCCATGCGGGCGCTCGCGCACCCCTTGCGCGTGGCGCTCCTGGAAGCGATTCGGCGCGATGGACAGATCACCGCCACGCGGGCGGCGGAGTTGCTCGGCGAAAGCCCCGGGAACATGTCGTGGCACCTCCAGACGCTGGCCAAGTACGGCTTCGTGGAGGAGACCGGCTCAGGCCGTGGCCGCAGCCGTCCCTGGCGAATCACCAGTGATACGGCATTCGAAACCAGCATGACGGACCCCGAGACCGCGGCGGCCGGCGAGGCGCTCGAGCGGACCTTTCTAGACCGTGCCGTCAGTCAGGTGCGCGAGTGGTGGTCTCGGCGCCTGACCTACCCGGTGAAGTGGCGCCGCGCCGCATTCATGACCGACAGCATCACCTATCTCACCGCCGCGGAGCTCGCCGCGATGACGGAGGAGATAGTCGCGATCCATGACCGCTACGCCGACCGTGAGGACAAGAAGAAGCGCCCTCCCGGAGCGCTACCCGTCCATCTCCACGCGCACGGACACCCCCTGCCGCCCACCGCGTCGGGCAACTAGGGCGAGGCCGTTAGCAGCAGACGCAGCTCTGGCCTCGCCAGGCGGTGCGCGCCTCGCGGACGGCGACGGCGCCGATGGCGAGCGCGGTGGCCGGGTCGGCCCACCACCAGCCGGCGATCACGTGGGCGAGCAGGCCGGCGAGCAGGGCCGCAGAGAGGTACGCGCACAGCAGGGTCTGACGACTCTCGCTGGTCGCGGCATGCGAGCCGAGCGCTTGCCCGACACGGCGTTTGGCGTCGGCGAGCGGTGGCATCGCGATGAGCGTGACGGCCGCCAGGACGATCCCGGGCCAGCTCGTGCCCGGGTGGTGTGAGCCGATCAGGTCCCGGATGGACTCGACGGCGATGTAGACGGCCAGTAACGCGAAGGTGGCGGCGATCAGTCGTTGGGCGTGGCGCTCAGCCTGGGCGGATGTGGACCGCCCTGCGCTCATGAGCCAGATCACGACGACGCCGGCGACGGCTTCGATCAGGCTGTCGGCGCCGAATCCGACGAGCGCGATCGAGCCGGCGACGGCGCCGGCGACGATCGCGACACCTGCTTCGAGCACGTGCCAGCCGAGGCTCAGCTGGCTAAGGCGCCGGGCTCTGTGAACGAGGCGTTCGCGATCGCCGGCCGGCAGAGGGTTGCGAGCGGCGATCGAGACGGTCGGCAGCGGCGTGCCCGTGCTCACGGCGAGAACGCTAGCGGCTCGCTCGAGGGCCGCGCCGGCGAGATCGTGCCTGCGTGTTGTCCGCGTGCTGACCGCGCCCCGAGGTCGTGCTGCCGGGGCGTCAGCAGTCGAACCCGGGTCCTTGATCGCGGAGGGGCTGGGGTCGAACAATCAATCAGCGAAGCACGGCGAAAGGAGAGCCCAGGCTCGTGAACACCCAAGCGAAGAATGTCGCCGTGCGATCCGTGCCGCGGGTCGCGTCCGGGCGCTCTCGGGCAAGGAGACGAGATGAGGCGATCATCCAGGCCGAGCTGAGGCGCCTCACCAAGGGCGTCCGGCGGGCGCCGCGAGACGCCATGGACGCCTCCAATCGGGATCAGGAGCCTTCGCCCGACCCGGCCGCTTAAAAAGCGGACGGCGCGCTCCGCCGGGGCTGCCCGGATTCGACGAGCTCGCGCGGTGGCGCCCCCAGCAGCAACCAACCGTCCGGCGTGGGACGCAGGATGTCCCGGCAGGCCAGATCGGACAGGGCACTGCTGACGGTCGGACGCTGTGCGGCGACGAGGTCCGCGAGCACCGAGTGCGTGAGCCGCAGCGGTAGAACCGTCTGAGGGCCACGGACCCAGCCCCACCGGTCCGCGAGATGCCAGAACAGCATCTGCAGACGGATGTCGATTCTTGGGTGGTGCACGATCGCCATGTTCACCGCCATGCGGCGCGAGCGCTCGACGCTCCGTTCGATGAGGCCGCGGATGATTTCGGGATAGTCCGCCATGCGCTCGACGGTGCGCTCGTCGAGTACCGCCAGACGACTGAGCTTGAGGGCCCGCCAGGACGTGAAGGGATGAAGAGCCGGTTCGGCGAGATCCTGCCACGGACGGATCACGTCGCCGGCCCCGAGTAGCTCGGCGCTGAAGCGGCCCTCGACGCTCACCCGCCGCAGAAGCAAGCCATCGAGCACGAGCAGACCGATCCCGTCGCGCACGTCGCCCGCCGGCACTTCCCATCTGCCGCGCCTCACGCTCAGCGCGGTCGCGACGCATCTATCCTCGGCGCGCGTCCTTTCTCCGGGTGAGATCCCCTGCCCTAGCGCTGGGTCCTCGCGCAACACGTGACAGGTAGATTCACGCGGTGCTTTCCGCTGGGTCACTCTTTGGCTCCTCAGAAGGCACAGCCGTGAGCACGATCAGCTGGTCCCCGGGGGCCAGCTGAATATCGCCGCGGGGTGGAACCATGTGTCCGTTTTCGCTGACCGCCACCAGAAGTGAACCGGCGGGCAGCTCCAGTTGGTCGATCCTCTGCCCGCGCGCCGGCGAATCGGGACCGATGCTCGCGGCGATGATGCGATAGCCCTGAAGCGGGGTCGTCGGGTCATGAACATGCGCTTCCGGGTCTTCGACCGTGAAGTCGGCGGCCACAGCCCCTCGCTCGATCTGGGGCGGCTCGGCAGCCACGCGGTTACCGAGCGCGCGCAGCAGGTCCTGGCGCGTGATCCAACCGAACAGCTTCTGGCCGTCGTGCGAGAGCACGGGGAGGCCCTCGCGCCCGAAGAGCACGAGCTGTCGCAATGCCTGCTCGAGGTCCTCGTCCGGGAACAGTGCCTGGGGCCGGTCGACCGCGACCACGGGCCCGATCAGATGCTCGAAGACCTCCGTACGTGGGGCGGGATCGGGCGTCTTGCCGTTGGCATGCGGCTCGAGCCGGATCGCTCCATCGGCGCCATCGAGCGGCTGCATCACCTCGCCCACCGTGATCGTCTCGAGCATGCCGCTGGCCTTCGGTCGTTCGATGTCGATTCCGCGGCGCAGCAGCTTGGTCGTGTAGATGCTGCCGTAGGTGAGTCGCTTGGAGAGCGCGGCGGCGATCCCGGTGGCCAACATCACCGGCAGAGTCAGCGTGAAATTCCCCGTCATCTCGACCACGCTTGCGATCGAGGTGAGGGGGGCCTGGGCCGCGGCCCCGAAGACGCCGCCCATCGCGACGACCGCGTATATCGCAGGCGTGCCGACCGATGGCCCGAAGACGTGATTCGCGGCGATCCCAAACGCCATGCCCGCCATCGCGCCCGTGAACAGCGACGGGGCGAACACGCCGCCGGAGCCGCCGATCGAGAGCGTCAAGCTGGCCGCGAGAATCTTGCCAAGCATGAAGATCACGATGAGCCAGAGGACAACGTGGCCGGCCACGACCTTGTTCATCACCGGGTAGCCGACCCCGTACATCTGAGGGAGCGCAAGCAGCACCAGCCCGAGGGCCACGCCGCCGACGGCGGGACGGGCCCACTCGGGCCGACCCTTCCACAGGTCATCCACCACATCCTCGAGCCAGTAGAGGAACGTCTTGAACCCGACCCCGATCAGACCAGCCACGAGGCCCAGCACGGCGATCAGCAGGTAGCTGAGGTCATTGCCGAGGACGAGCCCGTGCGGCATTCCCGTGAAGAACGGGGCCGAGCCGAAGAAAGCGCGACTGACCAGGTCGCCGGTGACCGCAGCGAGAATCGTCGCGAACATCGCGTCCAGTGAGAACTCGCGCAGCACGATCTCGAAGCCGAAGAACAGGCCGGTGATCGGCGCGTTGAACGTCGCCGCGATGCCGCCGGCGGCGCCGCAGGCGACGATGATTCGCAGTCGCGACTCGGACATCCGGACAACCTGGCCAAGCGTGGAGGCGAACGCGGACCCGATCTGCACGATCGGGCCCTCCCGTCCGACTGATCCGCCCGCGCCGATACACATGGCAGAGGCGAGCGCCTTGACGATCGTGACCGGCGGGCGGATCCGTCCTCCGTTCTCCGCGACCGCGAGCATCACCTCGGGAACGCCGTGGCCGCGAGCTTCGCGCGCGAAGCGCTGGATCAGCGGGCCGTACAGCAGTCCGCCGACGATCGGGATCACCACCAGGAACCCGAGGCCGAGCCACACAAGATGGCGACTCGGGATGTGGCCTTGCTGGCCGAATTGCTGATAGCCGGTGGCCAGCCACGTGAAGCTGTAGATCAGCCAGCGGAAGACCACCGCGCCCAGGCCCGCGCCCGCCCCGACCACGAGGGCCATCACGATGAGCCCCAGCCTCGAGTCCGCCAACCACGCCGCTACCTCTCGGATCAACCCAGGACCGTCCGTGGGTCCCGGCACCGCCGCTACGGTTTCGACCGCGAATTTCGCCGAGCCGTTTGCCTGCTCGGTCCCACGGCCGGGGTGGGATTCACCAGAGCTCCCCTCCCGGTCCTCAAGACTCATGCGGCACCGCCGGGCGAGGCATGCTCCGGCCGACCGTGCGGCAGGGGTCTAGTAGGGCGGGGATGTGCATTCACGATGATCTGGGCAGACAGGCCGAAGCGACCCGCAGTAGGGTCGATGGCCGTCGACGCGCTGGCTCGATGACCGGCGGGCAGAGCAAACGGGGTCTTCCCACAAGCTTAGGCGGGCGAATCGAGCCGAGCACGCCGGACGGGCAAAACCGTACGTGTGCTGACAGAAAACGGAGCCCGACCGCTCGAGGGGTCTCACCAACACTGTCGTGTACCGCGACCGGTCAGGCGAATGACTCTTTCGGAGATTGCCGCCTTGCTCGGGGTAACTGGTGACCGTGGGCACGCCGCCAGTCCGCATCTTCCTCCGTCCAATCGGGTCGCCGCTGACGATCGGCATGTCCGGGCTCGCGATCGCGTCCCTCGTCGAGAGCGGATTGGGCCTTGGTTGGGTACCCACCAGCCAGACCGTCGAGGTCGGGTTGATCCTGCTTGCCGTGCCGTTCGTGCTGCAGCTCCTCGCGTCGATCTTTTCCTACCTCGCGCGCGACGGCTCGGCCGGTGCCGCCACGGGGGTGCTCGCGACGACCTGGCTGGCCCTCGGCCTCTTGCACATCGCTTCGGGGCGTGAACGCCCGCTCTCCTCAGTCGGGCTCCTGCTCGTCTCCGCCGGTGGAGTGCTTGCTCTCTCGGCCGTAGTCGTGTCATCGACCAAGCCACTGCCGGGAACCGTGTTCTTCCTCGCGGCGCTCCGGTTCGTGCTGGCGGGCTTTCACCAGCTGACTGGGGTGGGTGTGTGGAACAGCATTGCCGGGATAGCCGGGCTCGTCGTGTGCGCCGGCGCGGCGTACTGCGTGCTCGCCTTCGAACTCGAAGGTCAGCAGCGCCGACCGGTGCTCCCGACCCTCCGCCGCGGACGGGCCGCCCTGTCCACCAGCGATGATGACGGCGCTCGACTGGACGGTGTGAACCGAGAGGCGGGTGTCCGGCAGACCACCTGAGCACGCTGCGCGGGAGCGCGGCCCGGACCGGCCAGTCCCTACTGGGTTGTAAGTTGCCGGTGCAGCATGCGCGCGCC